>Ga0190272_10000488_pt1 | contig 20946 bp, 15 predicted proteins | sample Popmic504T_FD_133746 | JGI IMG/M metagenome (GOLD analysis project Ga0190272, IMG submission 133746) | Populus adjacent soil microbial communities from riparian zone of Shoshone River, Wyoming, USA - 504 T | ecosystem: Environmental > Terrestrial > Soil > Riparian zone | place: USA: Wyoming... | reverse complement strand
TTCTTCTGCACGGGACCGTCACACGAGTGCAGCGCCTAGGCTCAATAGCGCATGGGGTAAAGGCCACTACTGAAATACCCGATGGCGAAAATCTACATATCGACATCATCGGTGAGGCTCCGATTCTTTTACCAGGGACCGGTGGTGGGACCTATCACGTTGTCATTAATAATGATTGTCGCAGTCTTACTAAACAGAACGACATGAAAATGTACTACGATTACGTAATAAATGGCTACGAAGACGCAACCGCTACGGTAGCGGAACAGTACTGGCTCGGCGAGCTAAAAGATTTGGATCCCGAATTTGAAACAGTGTCATTGCCCGCGATTGGGTCGCTTGCAGGCCATAGCGCCGCTGAATTCAAAACGGCATTGAAAATGCTTCTGGAAATGTTTACCGGTGGGACTGCGTCATTAGAGGAAGGGAAACCTTGTATGAATGTTAAGGCAACCGACCCGGGCGATCTTCCAAGCTTTCCGTAATACCTATAGTTCGCCCCGGGGAGGCAGCTCAAATGGACGGGGGCGTTCGCAATGCCGAAATCAGGGTTAGAACCCTTTACATCCAGAATCAAAGACGGGTCTCAAAAAAAAGGCCCGTCTTTTTTCTGGCCTGAGAATAAAAAAGGCGCTGCCTCCGTTCCCCGAACGAACCGTCCCGGCCTGCGGCCACCCCTCTTTAATCAGGAAGGGAGAGCTTTTACCGCTTACTCGCGATCATAACTATGCGTTTGGAATTCCGGCTCCCGGGGTGCCCGCATCGGCGCACTGCCGCTTCATTTCACAAGCCTCGTAGCCGCGATGCTTTTGGATTTCTTCCCGGTGCGGCGATTTTGAGCACCGGTTCGAAGAATCGAGAATCTTAAGGGTCAGACAGGTAAAACTCTTGCGATAGGCGCGGCACTCCGAACGGGCCCGGGCGGCGACCAACTCCCGATTTAGATCACCACACTTCTCTTTTTTGTCCCAATCGTTTCCGGCCGCCACATCACAGTCATGGATTCTCTTGACGAGCGGCGTGAAATCCTCGACGTGGACGGCCTCATGCTGTTCCACACATTCCCGAACGCAGGGGTCCTTTAATGCTGCGTCATTGTAGGTGACGATGAGCCTTCCCGTGAGACTATTGCCGTCCGGGGTGGGTTCGGCGGTCGTGTCGCCATACCATGTAGGGCTACATGCGCTTTGGCCGCTGAAGAAGTGGAACGAATCATGGCCCGGCCGATCGGTTAGGCGGGGCGTTTGGATAGCCTTTTGACGATCGGAACCGATCTGTTTGGCGTTGCCGGAGCACCTCGGGCAGCCGCCGCCGCAGGCACAGGGGGCTTTGCGAAAAACAGGCATGCCGGCCGCGCGCGTTTCGGGAAGATAAGGTCTTGCATTCCTGGCATCCAGAGGCAAATATTTCTTCCCGTCCTTATTGATCGGAGCTGATCTCGCGCCTCGTTCGCTCATAAAAAGGAGATCCCGGCTAACGCACAGAAGTTTCCAAACCAAGTTTCAGGCTGATCAACATGCCGTTTCGGTCCGACTGACTTTTGCCGAAAGTCGATATTAAAAGCGTATTATCGGGGCCCAACGCAAGTCCGGACGGAGAGTCGAGGCCCGTGAGCACGGGATAATTTTTGCCGGGATTTGCAGGATCGATAACCGATAAACGTCCGGTTCCGGGATTATCGAAACCGCCAAATTCCAAAAGCAAAAGCAATCCGTTAGGCAGTACCTTCACCCCCAGCAAATTGGTGAACCCTTCCGCCACAGTCTGAGGCTGAATTTTTTCCGCGCGGGGATTCCAACGTATGAGAGAACCGTCGTTTCGGCCCGTGCCGACGACCGTTCCGAATATATCACCTGTTTTCGGGTCCTCCGCCATCTCTTCGACCCCGGAGGCGACATCAAACACGGGCTTTAGCGGATCCGGATTGATCACATCGAATCCGCCCTGGTAAACGGATTTGGTGCCTCCCGTGGCGACCAATATTCTGCCGTTTCCGGCCAGTAAAACCGCAAAAGGATTGGACGACTCGGTACGATGCAGCTCTATTTCGCGACCCTTATTGGCGGTTGTCGGAAAAGTGGATTCATCAAAGAGCAAAATATGGCCTTCATCCTGCGAAGCGGCTACGACCCAGCTTTTCTTATCCGGAACCGATAAAAGTCCGAGAACGCTGATAGGATACCCGCCGTAATTATCCATCCCGAATCCTTCGATCAAGGGTACCGCATTTTTGTCTTTATATTCATAGACGACGCCCTTTCCGCTCTCGGCAAAGATAATCCGATCACCGCTAAAATAAGGCGCGGCCGGGTTATTCAAGCGATCGAGAAGCACTTCAGGTTTTGAAGTGACTTTTACAAACGGGTTTTCATGAAGGACCAACTTATCGAGCCCGCCGTCCCGCTTGCATGTGTGAGAGGCCGAGCCAAACGTCAGGATTAAAAACCATAAGAGAACCACTTTCGATCTACTGGTGACTTTATTATCGTTCATATACATCCTCACTTTTATTGTCCGAACCCCGAGCCGCCGGTTCCCCTGACGCAGCCCGTTCCGACCTGTACCCCGGTAGTCGCGTTACAGGTACAACCGGTGCCGCCCGGCCTGGGGATTCCCGGGAAAGGGGGATAAGGCGTTACACCGCCGGTCAGATCGATCAGCGGAGTAGGAACTCTATCCTGCATCACCCCGGGCTCCGCAAGTGTAATCGCCGAGGACTGGACGCCGGTGCTGTCGGCGCTTATATTGTAATTTATTACCTCATAACCTCCGCCAAGACTGACCTGTCCGGACTTTGATGATCCCGCACAATCGATACTGCCCACGGAAAGCTGTTGACTTACCGTATCGCCCGGGTCACCCGGCCGGCCGCCGGGAAGGCTGTCATCTATTGTCAAATTCAACACACCGCTGCGATTCGGAGCGGCCCCCGAGGGTAAATTATCCTCGGACAACCTTAACCCCGGCTCAGTTCTGCCTGTTCGCGAACGTCCCGGCGTAACTACACCCGTGGCAATATGCGAGGCCTGTCCTTCCTGCTGGGGGACCGTTCCGGTCCCGCCGCTGGGATTCGGGATCGTATTCCCGGTAAACCTCTTGCCCTCAAGCACCGCCGAATAACTTACGGCTAACGGCATTGTCGTTACTCCCGATCCGCACGCGCACGGGTCCAGAATCAAACTCACCGTTATTCTGCCCGTTTCATAACTACATTCCAACCAGTCGTCATTACCCCTGGAATAAGTTTTGCTCGCCACGATTCCGGGGCAGGGCGCAGCGGCCGCCACCTGCCTGTAAATCGTATTGGACGCATGATTTCCCTGCTGTACCACATGTGTCAACTCGTGAGCGATTAATCGCCGCCCTTCCTGAGTGCCCGGTTCAAACTTGCCCGCTCCAAATACGATATCCTGTCCAATGGTGTAGGCGTTGGCATTCATATCGGCCGCCGACTGCCCGGCGGCAGCGCCGGAATATACGCGCACCCCGGAAAACTCATGGCCGAACCGCTGTTCCATATCCCGCCGCAGCGACGGTTCGAGGGGCCTCCCGGAGCCGGAGAGGGCGCTCTTGACACTGGCGGGCGCCGCGCCGCCGCCATGATCCGCCGATTGCGCCGCGGAGCGCTGGATGCGCGGCAGGGAACCGCCCGGCGCGGAAGATACCGGCGTCGCTAACACCTGATCGGCGACCCGGTCGGCCTCGATCTCGGCGGCATCATTGGGTTGAGAGACTTTGAGGTCGTTGCTCTTTGCCTGGCAGTTCGGACAGCCACCGCCGCAGGCGCAGGAGGCTTTGCGTTGTATGGTAAAGGCCGAAGATGCCCCGCCGGCAGGAGCAGCCGCATTTTTTTCAAGCCCTCGGCCGCGGGTAAAAAGGTCCGCCGGCTTGCGGTCCGATGTTCGCGTTGTGGAAGCAAATGATCTCATTTTTAGTCTCTTGGAAATTACTATCGATCGTGCCGCCTCGATCGGTTCCTATGTCCGAAGTTTGCCGCTATTTACCGCTCTTCTTCGGGACCGTCTTTTTTTTCGGCCCGCCGGCCGCCTTGGCCTTGGTTTCCTTTTTGGGTTTCTTAACGGTCTCCTCTTTTGCTTTTTGGGCTGCTTTTTCGGGTGTTTGCATTACCGTCCCGGCGCCGCCCGTTCTGATACCGCCCGTCCCGGCCCCGCCGGTCCTGGTCCCGCCTGTGTTGGTCCCGACCGTTCCGGCACCGCCTGTGTTGGTCCCGACCGTTCCGGCACCGCCCGTGCTGGTCCCGCCCGTACTGGTTCCGCCTGTACTGGTACCACTGGTGCCGACCCCACTGATCCCGGTCCCGCCGGTGCCGGCTCCGCCCGTCCCGGTCCCGCCCGTGCCGGTTCCGCCCGTGCCGGTTCCGCCTGTGCCGGTTCCACCCGTGCCTATGGTAGGCTCAGATGGTTTGTCCGGCGGCATATGCGTCGTATCGTCGGGGGGGCCGCAATCGCGGTCATCCGGATCGCAGAGCTTTATCTCGATACGGTCCGTCCCGCCGGATCGCGGGATAAGCTGCGGAACATTGAATGCCGCGAGGAGCCTCTTTTCCTTGGAGACGCGCATATAAACGGGGCCTAGCGGTCTGTCCAGGAGATTTTCGACGACGATGGAAAAATATCCCGTTACGTTGGTGCATCCGTAGCTCAGTTCTTCCAACCAATTTCCCGCCTGGTCGTAGGCCGCGACCGTCACAATCGGCGCGGGGCCGCCATCGGCCATGCGGACATAGCCGTCCACCGTCCAGCCGTTTTCGATCTCGACGATCGGAACGGAGGCCGCATCGTAGATGCGAAAACTAGTTAAGCTTTGGGCAGCGCTAAGGTCCCTTCGCGACGCCATTTCCACGGTACGCGGGTCGTCGCTGCCGTAGCGCTGCGCATATCGCTCGTATTCCAGCGTGTAATTTTCAGTCTTTGCCGCCTGGAATTGATAGTCTTCACCGATTTGGTACGCCTGCAAATTTTCCAGGGCTATTACCGCCAGTTGGACGGTTCCTACGTTGTCCGGCTGGGTAAAGATCGGCGGCTGCCTTTGGCAGGGCCTGTTCTGCGGAAGGACATTTGTTATATCTCCCCGAAGCTCCTCGACCTCAATCAAATTGTACCGGGACAAATAAAGTGGAAGAAGCCCCCTTCCAAATTTCGGGATGGTCCCGCCTTCAACCCTGATACAGTGCGTCCCAATGTTATCGGTAGTTACATTCCAGTTTGCGGCGGTTAAAGCCGAAAGCGGGAACCTGGGCAGCTGCTGCATCTGTTGCGGATTGATGGTCAGATCGTCGGTTTCGATAAAACGATTGTCGCTGGCACGGGAAGATCGTCCAGCGAAAATATATGTATTTATCATGGGAAAATTCATCGCGGAAGCGCCCGCCGCAGTAATGAATCTTTCGAGCACGCAAGCGGACTTGTTATCGCTAAAGGCGGCGTCGCGCGAGGTAGCAATAAGAATAGAGGTGAGCGAATTACCCACTGTCCCCCCCCTCCGGTCCTGGTGACACTGATTGTCCGCAAATAAGAAGTCGGTGTCGGAAACGTTGGGCCGATATAAGACGCGCGGAGGAGGAGGAACGCTTACGGCATTGCTGGGGGCGGCCCCTGCAGGGGTACCGATCGGTGCCGTGGCCGGGCCGGCAGCGGTTAGATCCAGAGAGGTAGCCGTCACCGCCATGAGTTCAGCCCTAAGGGCGGTCGTTCTCCTGCTTACCACGAAAGGGAACGAAGGGAAAAGCTGCGCGCTCAGGAGTTCAATAGCATGGACGAGGGACTCACGATCGAAAATAATAACGTTTCCGGCAAGCGTGTCCGTCAGCCGAAACGCCATTTTAGGAGTAAGGATAAAATTAGTATTCCTTAATGAGTCGAACACCTCCATCGGCACTTCGGGCGCCGGGTTAAAGGTCGTAAAGTTATTTCCCACTACCGAAACCTGGCCGCTGCTAACTCCGAGCGTCAACGAGCGTCCGTAGTGCACGTTGACAATATTTTCCTGAATTTTCGCCGCCAGACCTTTTTGGGAAGCAATGGATGTATAATAGTCGCCAAAGCCGCCAGAGCCGCCAAAGCCCCCAACAGAGGACCTCAAACTAAAGGTCCTCGCCGTGTGGATCCAAATTCCGCCTTGCACACCTAATTTACCGCTTATCGTATTTCCCGGAATGTTAAAGAAGAGTCCGGGTATCGGACCCATGATACGATTACGCGAGATCTCCAATCCTTCGGTGTGAATGACATAAATGCCGCAGACCGGTTTGAGATAGTCGATACCGTTACCGGTAAGAATATTGTCCCGAATAGTCAGCTCTTCCGCGGCGGCGAGCACAATACCGCCCCAAGCCAGCCAATTCAACATATCGTCGGGAATATTTACGTTGTTAACCACGCACGACTCGATACGGTTCCCGACGATCGTCAGCCCATTGACCGTGATTAAACTCGGTACGTTTGTCGATGTTAATCTTTGAACACCGGTTTGATCGGTTTGGTTGGGCAGGCTGAAAAAAGCAAAAACGCTGATGCCGTTTCGCCCCATATTGATAATATGGTTCGATTCGATCAGGACATCGCGAAGAGGCGTGCCCGGAAAAAGCTCGATACCCGCGCCGAGCTCGTTTTTGCCCACATACCCCTTCGCGGCCACGATCTGCAGGACCTTTTTTTCGACTTCGTCGGGCGGTTGGCTGCTGGTCGCTTTGACGCTGCCGAGTGAGATGCCATGCCCGGTGCCGCTTATAATAAGATTATCCACGATCCGAACGCGGTCCGACCCGCCGCCTATCCGGAGGCCTCCCGGTGCTCCCTTCATCGTGACAAGCTGGCCCGGATCGTTTGTGAAAGCCCGGGGATTCTGATTTACGTTCCCGGTAGCATGGTTAGGAGTTGCGGTCTCGAACGGCAAGACGCGTATCTCGTTGCGTTCGACAACCATGTCGTCACCCGTAAGGAAAACCCCCGGGTTCAGATTTAGTTGATCGTGGATGTAGATCTCGGAGTTTTCGAGCGTCAGGAATTGCGCATTTTGCGCCCTGACGGCATTGTGCCCTGTTACGATGACCGTAAGATCGGACAGCTTGATATTCCTTAGATAGAAATCCCGCCTTGGATCCCCGGCGGCTTGTTCCTCGCCGTCGAGATAGATGCCGATGGCGCCGGCGAGTGCTTCGACCGCGAGCGATTCTATCACTATACTCTGACTGGATTGGACCGTGATAACGGGAGTGCTATGCGCACCCCGAATGTGAGTGCGTTTTCCGCAGCCTCTCAGAATTACGTTACGACGCTCTTTGATAATTACATTCTGCTCATACTCTCCCGGCAGGACGCAAACCTCGCCGCCCTTCGCCGGCAAGGCGTTTATCGCGTCCTGGATGCTTGTGAAATCGCCGTGTGAACTGGTGCCGTCACCCACCCGATAGGTGCAGCAGGTCTTTTGCTTTGTTAGCGGCTGAAAAATTTGGCGGCAATCCTCAATATTTAGGGAGGGACTGAAGTCCCAATGGACCTCAGCCAGCGGCACACGGTGGTAAAAGATTCCCTGCGGCGGCCGGTTATCGACCAGGATCGGCGGATTTTCCCCCACCCGAACCGGAAAGGTCCAGAAATCGGAAGGCCTGTATTTTCCGGTACCTTCGGCGTCGAATTTCAGCTTGATGCCGACAAGGTCCGGCAGGTCGGTCGGACCGGCGGTAAAACTATTGACCCGCGCGATACCGTTCCAGAGGCGGAAAAAGTAAAACTTTTTGGGAGCGCCCGGCGGGGGCGCGGAAGGTATCGACCCGATAAATTTATCCGCGGGCTCGTTAGCGACGGACGGCAGCGTCAGGGTATGATCGTTAGCTAATACCGCCTTTGCCCCGTAGATCACGCGCCAATGCCCCAGATTTATGTCGAACTCGAGCGCCTCGAGATAAAACTCGCTGATCCCGGAATGAACGATCGCATTTTCGTTTGCATTGATGACGACCTTCCGGTTCGCGGAGTCGAAGAAACCGCGTCCTACCAGTCCGCCATTGAACTGGGACCATTTAAACCATGCCTGGGGCGCGGTCCGGTCCGTTTCGGCGATCTCGACGCGGTAGAGCCGGTGCTCAAACCCGGTGTAGCCCCCGCTTTCGACCACGGGGCAATCGCCGTCGGTGCTTAAGGTCGGATTAAGTGTCGCGGTGAGTTTGCCCTTGGCGCCGAAGTCGTCCTTTAGTTGCGGAATGATCGAATCGCAGGTTTCGCCATCAGCCATGCGGAAGAGGCGAAAACGATACGCGGTCTGGACGCGCTCGGTGGTATCGACGCCGCCGAGCGCGGGCTCGATCAGCAGATCGGGGACCTGAAACGCGCTGAGCTCTTCGAGCCATGTTTCGAGGATCACGGCATCGCGTCTGCCCGAGAACGGAATGTCGGCAGCCGAGACCGGGGGCGGGTTAAGATAGGTGGCAGTGCGGACCATGTCCTGGTACGCTTCGACCAGCAGCCCGTCCGCCCAGATGCGGCCCTTGTTGACCGAAACCTCGACATGAACCGCGGGAGTGAGAAGTTTCTCGGCCTTGGTGACCTTAAAGCTTGCCGGAACCTCAGCCGGAACGGCGGCCACGCCCGGGCCGAAAGCATCACGCCCGGCGGTCTCCTGCCACTCGCCGATCACCTCGGTTTGCGCGGTCAAATCACGGTCGAGCGATACCCGGCCCTGCTGGTAGAGAGTTCCTCTAAAGTTTTGAGACCTGTCTTTGTTCCAAGCGGAAAAATCGCCTCTCATTGGTTGCCTCCTTAGGTTACGGGAATCAAGATCGGCCTGACCCCGACCGGCATAAATTCGCGAAATCTTATCTTTAAATTGCGCCACTTATGCGCTTCTAACAAAAAATTAAATGCTCCCATTTGGTCGCTGCCCGTGCCTTGTTCGAGAATGCGCGGATCGCATTCGAGCGAAAGCTGGCAGTAGGCTGGATGCCCGAAAAATTCGCTGGTAAAAATGAGCCGCGCATCGATGCCGTTGACGCACGCAAAATTTTGCGGCAATCGATTCCTTAATGCGTCCTCGGGCGCGGGAATGTGAGAATCGTCGGCAAAATAAGAATATTTCAAACATCCGTATTGCTGGTCGAATACCTCCAGCAAGTCCTTAAATATTCCCCCGCTGCCCTCGATCGTCTTTGTCCGGGTCCGTCCCAGGATGGTCACGTTTTTGATAACCGTCGACCCGCCATAGCCCGCAGCGGGATCGGTTGCGCCGGTGATGGCATAGGGTTGTATCACGGGGCCGGGGGTTGGGAACGAAAGGTTGAAAATGGGAATCGATTCAACGATCGAATCCACAAGGCAGAGCTCGTAACCCTCGTCGGTCAAGACGGCCCCGGTTATCGAACGCTGGATGTTGATCTCCGGCGTTTGCTTAAATATGTCTTCTTCGGCGGGATCGTCAAAACCGTATGGCTCCGCGAGTTTCAGACCCGGAAGAAGGGGAGCCCTCGTACCGTTGAAATACTGGAAGCCGCCCGGATCCAGCGTGCAGCTAAGGACCTCGAGCCTGTTTAAGGCCGCACGGGTGATAAGCGGCAGATAAGGCCTGCCGGCAACGGGCAGCGTGGACGCATAGTTTGGCGCACGCGCGATATAAAGCCCTTCGAGCCTGACGAACAGGGCGTTCATCACCGCGTCAAACCCGTTTTGCTCCGCTGTAGTTGTGCCGACGACCCTGGCCGGGCGAAAGGCGAGCGGGCGGGCCAGCTCGACGATAGGGCGCTCGCCATCGGCGGCCCGAATGATGAGCGGTGCATTTAACAGGATGCTCATCAAGCCGCCGCCTTCGGTGATACGGTCGCGGTCCGGAGAAGTGCCGGGCAGCCCGGCGACATTGAACGGATGAGTAAGGCTGTCGGTGATCTCGATCACGATCGGAACTTTACCCAGCGCTTGAGGGTCTGCCTTGACCGCCGTGCGCGCCGTTTTTAGCGCATCTTCCAGGGCCTGCTGCAATGCCTTGCCTTCACGAAGATTGACCTCCCTGTAAATGACCTCGGGCGTCAGATTATGATCGAATGCTTCGGGCAGCGCGGGGTAGGATATGGGATGCGCACCCACTTCGCCCACTGCTCCATAAGTAAATGTCAACAGCAGATCGCTGAGCAGAGCGTCCGCCCCGGCGTCGGCCGCGGCGTGGGTTCCGGGGTTCTTGAGCGCGCCAAGGCCGATACAAATACGCCCGGTAACCGGATCTATGACTATTTCGCGATCATTGACCGGCGGCTGCAGCCCGCGTTCCCACGAGCAAAGATTTTCGCCGCGAATCTTCCATTCCCGGGGCAGTTTGGTATGCAGCCACTCCGCATTCGGAAACGCGGCCTTTGGAATATGGAGTTGAAGCCCGACATCGGCGATCTCCAGCAGGTCGGGGTCAACTGCCGGCGGCACCACATCGTATGTTTCGACGGCGACATATTCGTGGGGCGCGGTAAAAGAACCGGCGGCAAACGTCTCAAAGGGCTGCGGCATGGTCGAGCCGAGCGAGGTGTCGTAAGCATCGGCGATCTCAAAATCCGAAATGCGTCCGACCGGGATCGGGCCCGGGACCTGGTCGGTGGATGAAATGTGCGGTGAGGCAGCCGAAGCATTCAAACTGTCCGTGCCCGAACGCTCGCTGTTAAAAATCTCGTAACGATCGGTGTTAAAAAGAGTGACCGGGCGGCCCGGCGGGGTATTCACCGGTTTAACATATGGCTGTGAAATATCGTTTACCGGCACAGGGTCGACATTTATTCGCACAACACGCGCGGCACCCGCCGTCGGCGTTATTTTTTCCATACGCGGTTGTATGACGTTTAGCCGGTAATCCTTTAACCGCCAGAGATATATCGCGAGGTTCGGCAGGTTATAGCGGACCTGCCCGATCTCATGGGGCTGAACGTCGGCGATGTGGGCAAAGGGGTCGAACGGGGTGTTCAAGAGCCCGAGGACCGACGGATCGCGCAGAGTGACGGTACCGCCGCGGACCGGGGTCGACCGCAGGACCGTGGACAGGCTGTAGGGCGGCGTGCCGCCTTCATCAGGACGCTGATGATTGAGGTGCTGGTTCCACACCATTTTTTCGAAAATCTCGACCGTGTGAACACCCCATTTCGTTAAGATAAACGCAAGGAGCTCAATCGCGCCAAGGGTCCCCTTGCGGCGGCGGAGACTAATGGTACTGGCAACATCCGCGCGCAGGGTCCATTGATCTCCCGAAAGGTGGCTCGTACCCAAAAGGTCGGCAATGTATGGGATGACCCATTCGTCACACGTTTCGATAAACAGATCGTGGTAGAGAGATTCGATATTCTCATGGATGGCGGAGAACATGTCCTCCACGGGTTCGAGGTAGCTGCGAAGCTGGAATGCCTCGACCCGCCCGCCGTCGAACAGATAGTTATCGGGCAGGCCCTGGTCCTTGATCCGGTAGATCTCCGGGAGGCGGCTGTAAAGTTCGACACGTTTATTTTTTGTCATATCAGCTTGCCCCCTTTACAGGCGTTAAGAAAAGGTGTTTATCGTAAAGGCTTAAAATATGTGAAGCGCCGCAGAGAACTATCGGATCAAGGACGGCAGGCTTGACCGCGGGGATCTTTTCGGGATCGTCCTTGTCTTCCAGCTCCTTGAAAGCGACCGTTTTCGCCCAGAGCACGCCTTCGACATTTTGGGTGACTCCTTCGATCGATGAAGCATATTCGCGCCCCCCGAATCTTCGCCGCCGGAGACTGAAAAGCCCCGTCTGGTCTTCTTTAACCGTTGCCAAAGCAAAATTTACACCCAGGGCACGGCGTATCTGAGGTTCGACGAGATCGGCCCGGAATCCCGGCTTGAGCGCATACTGGACCGAAGCGGCGACGTACATCCGTTTGCCGAGCGAGGCCTCGACCCTGAAACGGGAAGGTCCGCGCAGCGTGTTATAACTGCGCAAAGTATCGCTGACGGCGCCCATTTCCGCGCTTCTGCCCGTTTCCATAAGGACGGTAATAACCACCCCCGGAGCGTGTTCGACCAGCTGCCAGGCCGCTGCGGCCGCGACAACCCCGGGAATCGCCAGGGCCTCGGATTCGAAATCGTTCAGGCTGACGATGCGTCCCAGGCTTTGCACCTTGCCGGGAGCCGCAGAGCGGGCGTTATCCCCATCTTCGGGCTGGCTGCCGCCGCTGGCCCCAATCGGCATGCCGATCTTGTCCAGGTTTTTGAGCTTGGCCGATGCCTGGACCTTTGTATCTTCTTTCAGATTTCCGAAAGACCCGGACCCGGTGCGATAAATTGCGGTCACATTTTGGACGCCGCTGGTCAGCCGCGCGCCTGTTTTGCCGTCGCCGAATTGGACCCAGCTATTGCCCTCGGCATCCTCGCGGACGATGTATATCTTTTCTTCGGGGCCCCGGCCGAAAAAGCTGTCGACCTTTGTCCACAACCGCCCGTCGACATAAATTTCGGCTTCGGGCGTTTCGGTAGGAGTATTTGCCGGCACGACGTGATAAGTAAGCGGGGCCTTCGGCACCTTAAAGTTCTGGAAGATCAATGTTGCGTTGCCGTCACCCAAAACGGCCTCGGGCAAGGTCTTACCTTCATCCGCATTCGCGAGGTTTCCGAAAACGGGAACGACCGGGTTTTCATTAGGAAAGTGGGCGTAGGTTACGTCTTCCGAAAGGGTCAGTCCATAAAGCCTCGATGACTTTGCGGTCACTTGATTTACCGTGACGATCTGCGGCTCTTCGCCGGGATAATCGAACATGATACTGCGGCCGAGAAGCGTTGTGGACTGCTCCGCCGGGCCGTAAAAATCCAGAATGTTTCCCTTGTTAGGGTTAGCGGGCTCGGTCTTAACGGCTTTAATCGTTAAGGCCGGGCTGGTAACCTCATGGAAAAGCGCGGTGGTGATGTCTATAGAAGCTTTGTCTCCTGCGAATTCATCGAGCGAATAATAAAGCTGCAATTGGCTGACGCTACCGCTGATCCCGCCCCAGGTCAGAGTTACCGGTTTGATATCGACAACGGAACAAAAGATCGTCCACGGGGCAGGCGGCCCCCCGGATATGGAAAATTCGGCCTGCAGCAGCATCTTCGTCTTGCCCGGCAGGTCCTTTACCTCCGAATCCAACGGGAAATCCGTGTCCTTTATATCTTTACTGACCGCGGAATTATCAAAATAACCGCCGGAGTTTTTTACCGGGCGGGCATCCGGCACCGTTAGATAGAAAACCTTTGAAGTGGTGGTTGTAATGTTGGGCGTGACGCTGGTGTCAACTTTCGCGGTCGATTCTACGTCCTTCGAGGTGTTGACCACTAATTTAGGGCTGTTATAGCCGAAATGATGGAACGACCGGCCGAGGCGGTATGCCGTCAACGCCGAAATATTTGTTGCGCGTTTCAGATTGCCCTTGATCTTGTAGGTCTTCTGCCCGTGCTGCTCGCGAACGGAATCGATAATAACGACCTCTTCGCCTGTGAAGTACCCGTCGTCAGGGGGAAAACTTTTCTTGATCTCGCCGATCAACAGGCGGTCGCCGACTTTAAGATCTACAAACGCGGTGCTCTGGTCGGGCACGGAGATATAGAATTCGGTGGTCGCCGGCCCGATATCCGGCTGGACCAGCGGGCGATAGAGATTAAAACGGCTGAGCCACGGGTAGGCGGTTATTTCTTCTTTAGTTTCGAATTCGGACGGCTTTGGAAGATCGTCGAGCTCTGCTTTGAGCGGGAACCCGGCCGGTATGACGACGGGCTCGTCCTTTTTTATTTCAAATGCAAAAACGGCGTTTCCGCCGACGGCGGGCGACAGCCGATAGCCGAGCAGACGGACCAGGTCCGAGATACTCTCTCGCCCTTTCGCGGTACGAAGAAACGCCTCGTTGGCATACGTTTCCTGGTAAAAGGTCAGAATATCGCCGAGGATCGAAGCGCCTTCGAGCAGCGCAATGGCCGGATCGTCGGGCGTGCGGTGGGTCCAGTTCCGAAGGCTCGCCGTCTGGTCCATGCGGTTGAGCAGCCATTCGCGGATCGTGCCGTAGCTGCCGATGCGGTAGTTGAAATGGGGCAATGCCGGACGATTATCCGAGCTGATACGCGTCTCCGGCGTGCAGCAAAAACAACCCTCGCCGTGCGGCGACGGCGGATTTTCACCCGGCCTTCGCGGAAAGCTCAGCGGTAATACACAGCCGTTTTTGCATCCTTCTTCGCTCATTGCCGTCCTCCTTTGACCTCGAAGGTGATACTGCCGCGCTCCACGTGATCAGGGTCGTTCTGGACCTGAATTATTTCGTTATAAGCGACCTGCGTCAGCGATTCCACGGGCTCGAACGGCCCATTCCGGCGCTTGATCTTAACGCTGATCGACGGCCCGGCGCTGACCGGCCCCTTCTTTTGCGCAACCACGTGTTCGACCCCTTTGACCTTCATCGCATGGCCGATGATCTGGCTGGCATAAAGCGGCTGCCCGAACGTCCAGAGATCGGGATGGAAGAAACCCTTGCGTCCATCGGGCGTCCAGCCATCTGAAAATTCCTGTTCGAGGATGAATTTGATGTCCTCGGGCCAGACGTCGGGCATGGCGCAGAGAATCACCTTTATCTCGAGCGGCACGAAGATCGGCGGGCGGATCTCGAGGTCCTCGCCGATCAGGCGAACGGCATTCAGCCAGCCTTCCACCTCCTTGCGCAGCTTATAGGAAAGCTCGCCGGTGCCCGCCGGATTAATAGTTACGCGAACGGTCCGCCAACTGCCCGTCCAGGCGTATCTCGCGGCGGCGCGGGCAACGCCTTTTACCTGCTCGGCGCGGGCCACGTAATCCTGCAGCGTGACAGCCCGAAGCTGGTTCTGGCGATAGGATTCGGGAACGCGGCGAATTATCTCGGCGGCGGGTTCGGGGTCGCGGCCGTTCGTCACGTCGAAAGGGTTCCAGCAGGAACGGAGGTTTATGCCGTGGTCTAAGAGCACCCTCGCGGCGTCAAAATTGATTATCATGTCGGCGCCGACATTTCCTTCAAGCGGTTCGCCAATTTGATATTCGCAGATGACCTCCGCGCCATCGGGCAGCTCCATGCCGTTTTTACCGTTGCCGAAACGGATCAGGCTGCGGCGATTTTCATCTGTCTCGACTACGAAATGGTCGCCGGATTCAGCCGAATCGTTACTATAGATGAGGCTCGGAACTTCGTCCCAGCTGTCCGAGTCCGCGAGGCCTTTTTTTACCCCCACATGGAGCGTCGAAACCGGCGGTGTGTCTCCGCCCGGCTCGGTGTTCTTATACGCCAGAAATTTTTCCGGCAGGCGGCAGATCACGCCCCAGCGCGCCGGCTCGCCGTAAGGATTACGCTCGTAATGAAATTGGAGTTTCTCCGGGTCTAAAAAGGTAAGAGGAACGCCCTCGTCCTTAAAGATCGTGGTTTGCGGAGTTCCGTGAAACACCTCGACGAGGTTGCCGTGGAAGAGCGAGATATTGTTTACCGCCCCGACGGCCGTGCCGGGGTTATCCGCCGGGCAATCGACCGTAAAGCAATAATCCTGCCGGAGAGCATCCGTCTTTTCCCACCGGACGCGGACGAACCACTCGTGCTTTACCGGGTCCTCGAGCGCCTCGGCCCCTTCATCGCCGGGTAAAAGCCGCAGCAATTGACGTTTTGCAGGGTTGCGGCCGATGGGCAGTCCGGTCTTAGGATTCAGATGCTCCCGGATCAAAAGATACTGGACCTCTTGGGCGCGAAACAGGTCGCGGATCTCCTCCGCGGCGGCCTGGGTCGCAATATCGACCGGCGGCGCCGTATCCCCAGGGTAAAGCTGTTGATATAGTTTCAGATCGGCCCGGGTGCTGCCCGCTTTGAGTGTGGTGATGGTATCGCTCCAGGTATAGAGCCCGATACTGTTCAGGTATTGATGTATGCTTATCGCATCCTTGTGGCGTTTTATAAAGACGACGGGTGAAGCTTTTTCCGTGCCGGCGGCATCCTCGCTTTCATTTACCGTTACCTTCAATGGCTTGTCCGGCTTCAGTGTAAAAGACGGCGGCCCCGTCGGATGATCGATCTCGAGCGCGAGCCAGCTGGAGGCCTGGTTACCCTGGTGAATGTCATAGTCCATCAGCCGAGCATGCCGCGCGAGCGAGACCCGTTTTCGGGCGGCGGCAAGATAGGCCTCGTTCATCACGCGGTCCTGGTAATCGCTGAGTTCGTCCGCCGCGACGCTGAAGAGATCGGCCAGCACCATATCGAGGTCCGCTTCGCTGGTCGGCTCCCATTGGGGAACGCGCTCCATCATGGCGGCGATCATCGTCCGGCGGAAAGAGCCGTAATCTTTTGCCAGGTAATCGATCTCCGGTTCGGGCAGCGGGGGCGGGGAGGTTTCCCATTCCGGCGCGCAGTTTGTATTAAAACAACCCGGGCGAAACTTAAAGCTGATCTCCGCAAACATTGGATCGAAAAGAGTACCGGAAATAGAACGGGCCTCGAGCAAGTAGGTGGAATAATCGCCGATGGGTTTTACGGTCAGGATAAGGATGGGCTTTGCCGGATTCGGCATGGTGATCGCCGTCGGGGTCGTGGCGGGCGAAGAGTCGACCTGCACCTGTCCGATCGCGCTGCCGGCGCGAACGCGCGAGCCGCCGGAGATCGGGAAAAATTGTCTCGCCAGCGACTGGTTCGCGATGTAGGCCGTTTTGATCGCGGCGAGATAATTAAGGTTGAAAAAATGCACCTCGAGCTTCGCTTCGTTCAGCGTATTGTCAACCGAAACGCGCACCGCCTTAATGCCGTTAGGGTCATTGGCCGCGGGCGAATCGGTCATTAGCCGCGCGCGCTCCGCCAGGGGCTCGCGAAGGGCCAGTTCTCTTAAAGGTTTTTCGAGCTCGTCATACATTCTGTTTTAACTAACTCCCCTCACGCTGAAAACGCAGCAGGCGCGAATCCTCGGTTCCCGCCAGCCGGTACCTGATATCGACCGAGATCGTTGAATTTTCGACCTCGACATTGATGTATTCCAAAATAACCCGGTGTCCCAGCCAGGTATTTATTGCCTGTGTAATGGTCGCCTTGGCAACGGCGCCGGTCGCATCGTCCGCCGCTTCGAAAACCAGCCGGCGAACGCCCCCGCCAAAATCGACCAGGAACGGACGCTCTCCCTGGTTGGTCAACAGGAGCTGGACGAGTTCGTTGCGAACGTGCTCGTCAAGAGTTTTAACGGTCGTCATCCGCCCGTCGACGCCGACACGGAATGGGAATGAAAGATGTTTACCGTTTTGCAGTTTCATTTTTTCAGGTTGCCTGTGCCTTCGTCTGGGTCATGGCGATGATCGCCAGCCCCTGTGTCGCGCCCTCCGCGCTTATGCATTTCCCGACGCTCGACTGAATGAGCACCGGTGTGCCGTCACATTTGCATTGAGACGCGCCCGCCGTCCATTCGATCCTGATGCAGGGCGAAGGCTTTGGCCCCGGCAGCGTGAACGGGCAGCCCGCTACCGGATGGATATCCGATTCGAGCAGGGCGGGCGAATTGTCCACCTTCAACTTTGTGTTCGCGGTGATCAGGGACGCCGTTCCGCCGTGCGTGCACATGACCTGGCTCGATGTTGTCAGAATGTATCCCGGCATAACTTTAAGCCCCTATTTTCATCGCCCCGTTGCCGATGTCGACACCGCCCGAGGTGAGTTTGACCGCCCCCATCGTACCCGCCTGGACGGTAATATCGCTCGACGTGATCTTGATCTGCGGGGAGGTAGCGGTAGCGCCGACCTGCACCGTGATATCGCTTGATGTCATCTTGATGCTCGAATCGCCGATCTTGATCGTTATGTCGCTGTCCGTCATCGTCATTTCCGCCCCGTCGGCATGGACCGCCTGGACCTTATTGCCGTCATCGTCAAGGATCAGCTTATGTCCCTTGGTGGTGATAAAAGCCCGTACCAGCGGGCCGTCGATCTCGGGTATCTCGCCATCCGCCCACCAAAAACCCGTCCAGATCGGAAGTGAAGGGTTGCCGGCCTCAAATTCGACCCAAACACCGTCACCCGGTTCGGGGAGGGCGATAAATCCATGCTTGTCGCCTGCAAAAGGCGAACAGGGACGCGCTCTTTCAAGCACCAGTTCATCGCCGAACACCTCGGGTACTTTTACCGAAATAAAGCCGAGTTGATCGCTCTCCCCGACAGATTCCACCAGGCCCCGGTATTTGCCGAAGTAGTGCCGATTTTTCCATTCGGTAAGTTCTACCAGTTGGTCTTCGAATTCAATACTCATTAAAAAATATCCACCTGTACGTTAAAACCTATGGCCGGCGGGGCCGATGGTTGAGGCGCTGAAATGCTTGGGCCGCCCTCCGCCGCCACCGCATTTCCGCGCACCGAAAAACTCTGCGTGTAATCCGAGATCCCAAGCGTATGGACCACCCGGTAGATCACGTAATCCGAACTGTAACGGCTGTTTGAGACATTGACCGAAACCATTTTGTAGGGGCCCAGAATAGCCGTGTAAGCCATTGGGAGCACGCTGCCTTCGGCGCTGAGCGTGAACCCCGATTCCTCTGCCGCGCCATCTACCGCCTCTTGAATGTCGGTATGGTCCCCGATGCCCGGCGGAAGCCGCCTGACGCGCACGTCCTCCGGCTTACCGCCGGTAGCGCTTTCCCCGAACGCCGGCGGGGCATCGTCGTGGGCGGCTTTTACGCTGGTCACCTTTTTATCGCTCATGCTTAGAGAGGTGGCTTCGAACTTGGCCGCGCGCCCCGAATTTCGCTGAATTCGGAATTCGCCGATATTCTGTTCGGGGCCGGTTAGGAACATCGCCGGCAATCCCGGGTCCGGCTTGTCCGGAAGCTTTTTGAAGCAGCCGTCGCTGGTTCCGGGCAGTTCACCCGGCAGCACGTATGCGTTAAACCTCCGGTAGCGCTCGGCTATCGTGCGCAGCATTTCCATTATTGTTCCGCGCCGGGTGACGCTTCCATTCGTATCCGTTCCGGCCGGGGTCGCATCGACGTCGATTCGGCCTCCCAGCCCCGCATCCAACAGGAGCGAGCGGGCGATATCGCCGTCCGATTTTCCGGGGGGAAATGCTTCCGCCTTGGCCTCGCGATGCAGCTTGTTGGTGTCGTCATGAACAACCAGCGTGACCATGCTCCTCCCGGGCGTCGCGTCATAATCGGGCCCCTGCTCCACGATCCGGCCATCGATCAGCGGTAAAAAATCACCCTCGCCGATGCGCGCCTCGACGCGGACCCGCCCAAATTCTTTATAGTCGGGATCTTTCTCGCCTTTCCAGGAACCGTCCTCGGCGATGACGACGGGTATCTTGATCTTGGCCACCCACTGGACCCCGATCGCCTGCTCGACGACGATTTCTTCGATCGCGTTAAGCTTTTCCTGGCTGGCGAGGGTCCCGCCGTAATAAACTCGAAATTCCTTAGTCATACATTAATTTTCGGGAACAAGGATAAACTCCGTCTCCTGCCTGGCCAGCGGGTTTTCCGATCGCTTTTGCTCGACCAGGTTATTTGCCTCAAGTTCGGTATTGGCATCGGCAATATGCCAGAATTTCGTGCCGTCCTTATATTGGCGGTGCGCCATGATATCCAGACGGTCGGTGCCCTTTACCTCCGTCAGGTACCCGGGTGTGAAAGGAAGCCGCCGCAGTTTTACGGCATTCACTTTTTCCCCTTTTGCCGTTTCAACCTCGACGACAGGGCATTTTATATAACGTGAATTCGCATCGAACATATCCGCACCTCATCTAAAACGGTATTAACTCCACGGCCTGCTCGGCTGTATTTGCCAGGTTAGCCATCGCCTGGGCATCCTTTGCCATGTTGGAATAGGTCAGCGCGCCCTTGCCGATCGGATCGTCGGTATATTTATCCACGGTATTGACGGCCATCGAGATCGAAACCTCTGCCTGGACCGGGTTGAGCAGGAAGTCGTATTGCTGTTCGACGATACTCATGGATTCGAGCACGACCGGCAAGATCTTATACGGCCCCCAGATAAACAGGATGCGCGGCATTTTTTGACGCGGCATCGGCTGACGCGACGCCCCCGGCACGGGTGGGGTGGGAGCGCCGCTGCTAAGCGCAGCGCCTATCTTTGCCGTCAGTGTGTTAGCCGGGTAGACCATTTTTTCAAGGGCGGCGAGCCGCGTCCCTACCCCGAAAAGGCGGGCCAGCGCCTTGTTCTCGCCAAACTCGTCAGCGGCGCTAAAACTTGCCTTGAGCGAGATCTTTTCCACCGAGGGTTCACCCGCCTGCGTAGTCTCGCGCGAAGTGGCCGAGGTAGTGCGCCGGGCTATTTCTACCGTTCGCGAAAGCGATTCGGGGTTGAATTGAAAGATAACGACATTCGGTATCGGCCCCATAAAGTCCGAACCGTATTCGATCAGCGCTCCCCTCACTAGAAAACCAGCCATCGGATCATTCCTCCCTACTCAAATCTTTTCTTCACTTCAGCCGCCACGCGCCGCGCTATCTCACCCTGCAAACCGGGCACGTCGGCGCCGCCGCTCACCCGGATCTTGCCGGCAGATAATTCACCGATACTTTTAGCGCCGGTTTTTCCGGCCGTAGATTCGGCGATCTCCCGCAATATCTCCCGACCCAGCCCACCGGCTATATTTCGCGCCTGGCCGGCCGCAGATCCCGGGATCCGTATCTTCAAATTTTCGATATGAACTCTTCGTTTAGTCATCTTTTGTTATCCAAGGGCCGCGATGTCCTCGGCATATTGCCCCAGCTGGTCGAAGGTCATCGAGCGGTGCATCTTATCGTATTCCCGCTTGACGGCGACCAGAATATCCTTCATCATCAGCTCCCTTTTTCCATTTCCGCCGTAGGCCGATTGAAGGCAGGCATTGAATACTATCGATCGAATATTACCGCCCGATAAGGGAAACTGCCGCGCTAGGAACCCGATATCTATCACCGAGGTTTTGGCGACCTCCGCCGGAATGACCT
>Ga0190272_10000487_pt1 | contig 20957 bp, 17 predicted proteins | sample Popmic504T_FD_133746 | JGI IMG/M metagenome (GOLD analysis project Ga0190272, IMG submission 133746) | Populus adjacent soil microbial communities from riparian zone of Shoshone River, Wyoming, USA - 504 T | ecosystem: Environmental > Terrestrial > Soil > Riparian zone | place: USA: Wyoming... | reverse complement strand
CGTCGGGCGAGTCACGCAGCAGCTGGCACAGCTCGTCGAGCGCCGGCGGCACGTCGTCGACGGCCAGCACCCGCAGCCCGGTCACGGCCGGCGCCCCCGACTGACCACGCGTCGCTCCTTCGCTGCGTACCGGGCGTCACCGTAACCCGGACCGGCGATCCCCGCCCGCCCCCAATGGCAACTCGCATCCGTGTCGACGTTCTGGCTGCCCGAAAACGGCCATACGGATGCGAGACGCCGGCCCGGGACGCCCGGGGCGGGGACGCCGGCCCGGGGACGCCGGGGGGCGGGGCGTCAGGTGGCGACGACGCCTGGCTGGAAGCGGGGCACGCGGACGATGACGCGGGTGCCGGCGGCGGGTGCGGTCTCCACCACCAGCCCGTAGTACGCGCCGTAGACGGTGCGCAGGCGCCGGTCGACGTTGGCCAGGCCGACGCTGTCGGGATCGCCGCGGCCGGCCAGCACGTCGGCCGCCAGCGTGGGCTCCATGCCGATGCCGTCGTCCTCGACGCTGATCACGCACTCGGTGGCGTCGGCCTCGCCGCGCACCAGCACCAGACCGTTGGCCAGGCGGGGCTCGATGCCGTGCCGGATCGCGTTCTCCACCAACGGTTGCAGGACGAGGTACGGGATCGCGACGGCCAGCACCTCGGGGGCCACCCGCACCTGCACCCGCAGCCGCTCACCGAGCACGGCCCGCTGCAACGCCAGGTACGCCTCGATGGCGCGGAACTCGTCGGCCACCGTGGTGTACTCGCCGTGCCGCGCCAGGCTGTACCGGGTGTAGTCGGCGAAGTCGAGCAGCAGCTCGCGCGCCCGCGTCGGGTCGGACCGCACGAACGAGGCGATCACGGTCAGGGCGTTGTAGATGAAGTGCGGCGAGATCTCCGCGCGCAGGGCACGCAGCTCGGCCTGCGCGGCGACGTCGGCGGACGCCTCCAGCCGGCCGCGCTCCAGCGCCTCGGTGACCCACGCCGCCACCTCACGGGCCGCCTTCTGGCTCACCTGCCCGGCCACCACCAGCACGCCCGCCAGCTCGTCGTGCACGTGCAACGGCATCGCGGTCAGCCCTGGCCGGCCGGCGTGCGCCTCGGTACGCAGCACCTCGTCGACGAGCTCGACGGCGGCCGGGGTGGACGTGCCCGCCCAGTGCGCCGTCCCGGTCAGGTCGGCGATGACAACGGCGTCGGCGTTCAGGATGCGGCGCACCCCACGGGCCGCGGCGCGCACCCGCGGCCCGGCCAGCCCCTCGCGCAGGTCGGCGGCGATCCGTCGGCCGATGGCGAGGGCGTCGGCACCGTCCTCGGTGTCCGCGCGTCCCCGCGACCGCCGCAACGCCACCATGCGGGCCACGGTAGTCCCCGGCGTATCGTCACTGACCATGATCGACCCATCACCGGCGGCGCGGCTGCTGCGCACCGAAGCGGCCGCGCTGGAACCGATCCTGCGACGTACCCCACCCGAGGCGTTCGACCGGCCGACCGTGTGCGCCGGCTGGTCGGTGCGCGACGTGCTGGCCCACTGCTCCTCGGCGTTGCACCGGGTGGCGTCGAACGACCTGCACGGCTTCAGCCCTGCCGAGAACCAGGTCGACGTGGACGCGCGGCGCGACTGGCCCATCGAGCGGCTGCTGGAGGAGCTGGTCGCGGGCTACCCGCTGGCCGCGGACACCATCGCCGCCGCGGAGGGCCGCCTCGACAAGGTGGCGCTGGGCGAGTGGGTGCACGGCGGCGACGTCCGTGAGCCGCTCGGCGCCCGCGACGCGTACACCAGCGCGGGCCTCGACCTCGCCATCGACCTGTTCGTCCGGTTCGGCGACCGACTGCCCGCGGTCCGCGCCGACCTGCCGGACCGGACGCTGCACTTCGGCCCCGAGTCGGACTCGCCGGCCCGGCTGGTCACGGACGTCGAGACGCTGGTGCGTCTGCTCGCCGGCCGCGCACCCGACCCGGCCCGCTACCGCGTCGACGGCGTCGACCCCACCGCGCTGACGGTCTTCCGCTGAGCGGGCCGACATGATCGAGCGGGAGAGGATCGGCGACGTCGAGGTCGTGCGGCTGGCGCACGGCAAGGTGAACGCGCTCGACCTCGAGCTGCTGACCGAGCTGACCGCCACCCTGCGCGCCCTGGCCGAGGACGGGCCGCCGCTGGTCCTCACCGGGCGTGGTTCGTCGTTCAGCGCGGGCGTCGACCTGCGGCGGATCGCCGACGAGCCGGTGAGCTATGTCGAGACGTACCTGCGCGCGCTGACCACGGCGTTCTGCACCCTGTACGGATACCCGGGGCCGGCGGTGGCCGCGCTGAACGGGCACGCGATCGCGGGCGGATACGTGCTGGCCGCCGCGTGCGACCACCGGGTCATCGCCGACGGCACCGGCCGCGTCGGGCTCACCGAGCTGGCGGTCGGCGTCCCGTTCCCGACGTCGGGGATCGAGATCGTGCGCAACGCCGTCGGCACCCGCACCACCAGGGCCCTCGCGCTCGGCGCCGACCTCATGGAGCCGGCGGCCGCGCTGACCGGCGGCCTCGTCGACGCCGTCGTCGAACCGGACGCCCTGCTGGACGAAGCGGCGGCGTGGGCCGCCACCAGGGCCGACCGCGGCCGCGATGCCTACCGGCTGACGAAGCGGCAGCTGCAGCGGCCGGCCTGGGAGCACATCGAGCGGGCCGGCCCCGGCGAGGACGCCCAGGTCCGCGCCATGTGGACGCACCCGGACTCGCTGGCCCGCATCAGGTCATTCCTCGACAGCCGCTGAGTCGCCGCCGCCGGCCCGGCCGGCGCGTCCGCCACGGTGGTGGCGGCCGTTGCGGCCGGGGTAGCCCGCCTGCTCGGTGTAGCGGGCGCCGTCGCGGTCCTGGGTGAGGCCGAGCCGCTCCGGCGCGTGCAGCCTGGCCAGCACCCGCGCCACGTCGCCGGGAATCCGCCGCCCGGTCATCTTGCTCACCACGACCATGGCGAAGAACGCGAGCGGCACCGTCGCCGCGGCCGGCTGGGCCATCAGCACGCCGAGCCACCCGTCAGGGCGCACCCCCGCGATGGTGGCGGTGACCGCGCAGACCGAGATCCCGCCGCCCAGGATGAGCCCCGTCATGGCGCCAGCGTCGGTGAGGCTTCGCCACCAGATGCCCAGCAACAACAGCGGACAGAACGACGACGCTGCCACCGCGAACGCCATGCTGACCACGACCGAGATGTCCAGCGACGGCGCGGCCAGCGCCAGCACCAGCGGCACCAGCCCGGCGATGAACGCGGCCAGCCGGAAGTCGCGGATGCGCGCCGGCAGCACGTCGGTCGACAGCACACCGGCCACGCTCACCATCAGCCCGGATGACGCCGACAGGAACGCGGCGAACGCGCCGGCCGCGACCAGCGCGCCGAGCAGCCGCGCCGGCCAGTCGTCGAGCATCGCGCCGGGCAGCAGCAGCACGGCCGCGTCGGTGTTGCCGGTGATGAGCAGCTGCGGCTCGTACAACCTGGCCAGCGCGCCGCAGACCGTGGGGAACAGGTAGAACACGCCGAGCAGGGCGAGCACCACGAGCGTGGTCGAGCGGGCCGCGCGGCCGTCCGGGTTCGTGTAGAAGCGCACCAGCACGTGCGGCAGGCCCATGGTGCCGAGGAACGTCGCCAGGATCAGCGAGTACGTCAGGAGCAGCGGGTGGGGGTCGTCCTCGCCCAGCGGGGTGAGCCAGTCGCTGTTGCTCACCGGCGTGCCCGCGACGATCGGCACCGCGGACCCGGCGAGGAACGTGAGGGTGGTGCCCGCGCTCACGTCGTGGTCGCCAGGACCCCAGTAGACGTTGCCGCGCGCCTCGTCGTCGCCGTCCACCTCACCGATGACCGACGGCAGCACCGGGGTCAGCACCCGCAGCGTCACGTCCGTCCGCACGGTGATCGTGGTGTCCATGGTGAAGGCGGGCGGCTGGTCGGCGGCGATCGCCCTGGCCGCCTCGGCGCGCTCGCCCGCGATGCTCAGCAACAGCACGAACACCGGCACCGCCAGCGCCGACAGCTTGAGCCAGTACTGGAACGCCTGCACGAAGGTGATGGACCGCATCCCGCCGACCACCACGTTGGTCACCACGACGACCACGACCACGACCGCGCCGACCCAGCCGTTCCAGCCGGTGACGGTGGACAGCGTCATCCCGGCGCCCTGCAGCTGCGGCAGCAGGTACAGCCAGCCGATGATCACCACCAGGCCGGTGGACAGCCGCCGCAGCTGCACCGACCCCAGCCGGGCCTCGGCGAAGTCGGGCAGCGTGTACGCGCCGGACCGACGCAACGGGGCCGCGACGAACAGCAGCAGCGCCAGGTATCCGGCGGCGAACCCCACCGGGTACCACAGGGCGTCGACGCCCTCCTTGAGCACCAGCCCGGCGATGCCGAGGAACGACGCGGCCGACAGGTACTCGCCGGAGATGGCCGCCGCGTTCCACCGCGGACCCACCGCGCGGGCGGCGACCAGGAAATCGGACGTGGTGCGCGAGAACCGGACCCCGAACCCGCCGACGGCGACAGTGGCCAGCCCGACGACGGCCACCGCCACCAGCGCGTACAGGTCGGGTTGCACCGGGTCGGCTCAGTCTTCGACCATGTTGACGAAGGTCTGCTCGTTCTTCTCGGCCAGCCGCACGTAGATCCAGCCGACCACGAGCAGGAACGGGTACACGGCGAAGCCGAGCACCAACCACGGCAGCCGCACCCCGAGCACGTTCACCTCCCCGAGGTCGTCCACGTAGTAGAAGGCCGCGGGCAGCGCGCCGAGGGTCACGGCCACCATGAGCGCCAACCACATCGACGCCGACAGCTGTGCCCTGATCAGCTGGCGCACCAGCAGTTCGCCGACGCCGGTCTGCTCCTCGACCTCGGCGAGGGTCCGCACCACCCGCCTGGCGCGCTTGCGCTCGGCCAGCACGACCCTGACCCGCTTGGGCGGCTGGGCCGGCCGGGTACTCGGCACCTCGTGGCCCGCGCCCAGCGTCCAACGGGGGCCGGAGCCACCGCCCGGGTCGCTCACCGGTTCCACGCCTGCTTAGCGGCCCGCACCAGGCGGTCCTTCAGCTCACGGGTGTGACGCCGGCTCACCGGCAGCTCGGCCTGCTCGCCCTGGTTGGCACCACCGCCGATCCGCACCACGTACCCCGACGCGGCCATCCGCAGCTCCGTCACCAGCGGCAGCGCCACCAGGTACGAGCGGTGGATGCGGACGAAGCCGGCGTCGGCCCACTTGTCCTCCAGCACCGACAGCGGGATGCGGACGAGGTGGCTGCCCTCGGCCGTGTGCAGGCGGGCGTAGTCGCCCTGGGCCTCGACGAACCGCACCGACGACCGCGGGATGAGCTTCGTGGTGCCGGCCAGCTCGACCGGGATCACCTCGTCCTCGGTGTTGGCGCTGTCGTCGGTGGCGATCGCGGCCATCCTGGTGCGCAGCACCCGGCGCAGGGACTCCGCGAGCCGCTCGGCGTTCACCGGCTTCAGCAGGTAGTCGACGGCCCCGACGTCGTACGCCTCGACGGCGCGGTCGTCGTACCCGGTCACGAACACCACGGCGGGCGGGTGCGCCAGGGTGGCGAAGAGCCTCGCCAGCTCAAGCCCGTCGAGCCCGGGCATCCCGATGTCCAGGTACACCACATCGATCGGGTTGCGCCCCGGCTGCTCGCCGTTGCGCAGCAGGCGCAGCGCCTCCGTCGCGTCGGCCGCCGTGAAGAGCTCGGCCACGTGCGGCTGCCGTTCCAGGAAATACTTCAGCTCGCCCAGAGCCGGGCGTTCGTCATCGACGGCCAGGACGACCAACCCGGCCTTACTGTCCTCCGCGCTCATCCGCAGGGTGCCCCTAGCGTCGGCAGCTCCAGCCCACTCAGCCTGTTCAGCTTTATCACTTGTAGCTCTGCGGTCATCCTGCCCACGCCGGCCGCCTCGTGTCCACGCCTGTCCCCCGGGTCGAGCGACCATATCGAGCCGGGCTCGCATGTGGTAAGCCGGGCCACGATCCGAACCGATCTTGCCCCCGCGGGGCCGCGGAAGTTGCTCCGGGTAGCCACGAGAGCGGAACATGAGCGGCGTGAGCACGTTGCTGGCCGACCCCGCCATCGCGGTAGGACTCGGGCTGATCATCGTGATCGGCATCGGCGGCATGGTGGTGATCTGGGGACGCGGCCGACGCACCTTCACGTCGCCCGCCGAGAAGGCCACGTTCACCGCGTTGCACACCATGGCGATGGCCGCGCCGGCGCTGCGCCGCGGGCTGTCCGCCGACTCCGCCGCCGCCGCCGCGCCGCTGCTGCGTGAGCTGCTCGACTGCCGGGCCGTGATGATCACCGGCGAGGACGGCGGCTACCTCGCGTGGGACGGCGAGTTCACCCACCACGGCCAGGACATGATCAACCAGGCGGCGAAGGTGGCGGAGAGCGGCCAGCGGGTCGTCCTCGGCGGGTACGACGTGGACTGCGGCCGGGTGGACTGCCCCATCCGTGGCGCCGTCATCGTGCCGCTGGAGGTCGACGGCGCGGTGGTCGGCTCCCTCGCCGCGCTGACCTCGTCCGCGAGCGCGGCCCGGTTCGGGCTGGTCAGGGCCGCCACCGAGGTGGCGCGGTACGTGTCGACCCAGCTGGAGCTGGCCGAGCTGGACGAGTCGCGCTCCCGGCTGGCCCAGGCCGAGGTCCGCGCGCTGCGTGCCCAGATCTCGCCACACTTCGTCTACAACGCACTCAACACGATCGCGTCCTTCGTCCGCACCGACCCCGAGGAGGCCCGCGAGCTGCTGATCGAGTTCGCGGACTTCACCAGGTACTCGTTCCGCACGGCCGGTGAGTTCACCACCCTGGCCGAGGAGCTGCGCAACGTCGACCGGTACCTGACCCTGGAGCGCGCCCGCTTCGGCGACCGGCTGGAGGTGCGGCTGCAGATCGCGCCCGAGGTGCTGCCCGTCGTGCTGCCGTTCCTGGCGTTGCAGCCGCTGGTGGAGAACGCCGTGCGGCACGGCCTCGGCGGCAAGCCCGACGGCGGCACCATCAGCGTCATCGCGGAGGACGCCGGCACCGAGTGCGTCATCAGCGTCGAGGACGACGGGGTGGGGATGGACCCCGGGCGCCTGCGCGACGAGATGACGGACTCGCACCTGTCCGGCGCGCACGTCGGGCTCGGCAACGTGCACGACCGGCTGCGCTCGGCCTTCGGCGACGACTACGGCCTCATCGTCGAAACCGAACGCGGCGCTGGCATGAAGGTGAGCCTGCGCGTCCCCAAGTTCCGCGTCGGCATCCGCGTCGCCGGCCCCACGGTGGCCGCGGAGTCCCTGCCCCACCCCGGGTGAGGCACCGGCTGAACCGGGTGGATGGCACATGTGGCCGGTTCTACCGGGCACATGTGCCATTCACCCACGGGGTGCGCGGCGGTCAGAGGCCGAAGCGGGACCAGGCGGCGCGCGTCTCGACGGCCTCCATGAGCGACAGCGCGTCGGCACGTCCGAACGCGGCCGCCGGGCCGATACCGAGCCGGGCCAGCAGCGGCTTGCGCGGCTCGACGGCGGTGATCTCCGCGTCCGGGTAGCGCTTCGCGATGATCTCGCGCAGCGTGCCGACGCCGTCGACCAAACCCAGCTCGGCCGCCCGCCCGCCGGTCCACACCTCGCCGTCGAACAGCTCCGCGTCGGCGTTCTCGATCTTGCTGCCGCGGCGGTCACGCACCCACTGGACGAACAGCTCATGCAGCTGCAGCTGCATGTCGGTGAGCCAGGCGATGTCCTCGTCCTTCTCCGGAAGGAACGGGTCGAGCCGCGCCTTGTGCTCGCCCGCCGTGTACAGCCGGCGCTCGACGCCCAGCCGCTCCAGCAGCCCGACGAGCCCGAACCCGCGGCTCACCACGCCGATCGAGCCGACGATCGACGTCTGGTGCGCGAAGATCTCGTCAGCGGCGCACGCGAGCCAGTACCCGCCGGACGCCACCACGTCCTCGCAGAACGCGAGCACCGGCACCTTCTTGCGGTCGGCCAGCTCCCTGATGCGGTCGGCCACCAGCGCCGACTGGGTGGGCGCGCCACCCGGCGAATTGATCGACAGCGCCACCGCGGACAGCCGATCGTGATCGAATGCCCTGGTCAGCGCGCTGTCCATGGCCGCGACGTTGATCACGCCCCTGGCCAGCGGCGACGGGGTCGGGGTGATCACGCCGTGCAGCTTGATCACCGCGACGGTGCTGCGGCCCTCGTTGCGGTCGCCCAACACCGGCAACCTCGACACCAAGCGGTCAGTCACACTCATGCCGTCGAGCGTACGGAAACGAGACCCGCTCAGTTGAGCGAGCCCGCCGCCGGCTCCGAATCGTTGACCTCGTGCATCCCGCCGACCTCGTCGATGGCCACGAACTCGTCTGGGTCGCCGGGGTCGCCGCGCTCGTCCGGCTCGTCGACAGTGCCGAAGGCCTCGTCCACCGACTCGTCGAGCTCGTCGATGGGCGTGACCGCGACCGGGCGGTCCGGCACGTCGACCGGCTCGTCGTCCGGTCGCTCCTGGGCGAGCCTCATGTCCAGCGGTTCGCCGGCGGCCTCCTCGGCGGGGGTGGTGCCGTACTGGTTCGCGCCGTGCCAGCGCTCCGGTGGGTCGACGGTGTCGTCGTCGCCGTCCAGTCGCTCGTCCTGGTCGAGCGCCTCCTGGGGCGGCAGGCCGTCGAAGTCTCCGGTGTCCGGGTCGCTCATGGCCACACCCTGGCACCACCCCGCCGGCTCGGCCACCCGAAGCGACCCGCGACCCGAACGCCGGACACGGTCTACCGAAACGCCGGACACACGCTGTCGAAACGCCGGACACGCGCTGTCGAGATGACGGACACGCGCTACTGGAACGCCGGACACGCGCGGGGGTCAGCGGAGCAGGCGGGACATGCGGCGGTCCGCCAGCGGCTTGCCGCCCGTCTGGCAGGTGGGGCAGTACTGGAACGACTTGTCGGCGAACGACACCTCGCGGACCGTGTCACCGCACACCGGGCACGGCAGGCCGGTGCGCGCGTGCACCCGCAGACCGGCGCGCTTCTCGCCCTTGAGACGGGCCGTGGCCTGGCCGACGGACCGCGTCACGGCGTCGGTGAGGACCGCGACGATGGCGTCGGCCAGGCGGGCCCGCGCGTCCTCGTCCAGCCGGCCGGCCGTCGCGTACGGCGAGAGCCGGGCCACGTGCATGATCTCGTCGGAGTAGGCGTTGCCTATGCCGGCGATCGTCGACTGGTCGGTGAGGATCGTCTTCAGCCGTTCCGTGCGCCCGGCGAGGATCGCGGTGAGCGACGCGGCGTCGAGGCCGAGCGCGTCCGGCCCGAGGCGGGCGATCCCCGGTATGCCCGCGGGATCGGTGGTGATCCACACCGCGAGGCGCTTCTGCGTGCCTGCCTCGGTGAGGTCGAACCCGGGGTTCTGCGCGCCCTCGTGGCCCGCCGGCCGGATGTGCACGCGGAGCGCGATCGGACCCTTGCCGCCGGGGCGTGGTGGCGCCGGGTTCAGCGCGTCGGACCAGCGCAGCCAGCCGGCCCTCGACACGTGCGTGACGAGGTGCAGCCCGTCGCAGTCGATGTCGAGGAACTTGCCGTGCCGGGCCGCGCCGGTGACCGTCCTGCCGTGCAGCGCGGTGGGCGGCGGATCGAACGTCTTGAGCGCGGCCAACGACGCCACGTCGACCCTGACGACGCTGCCGCCAACGGCGTGCTCGCGCAGGAAGTGCGCGAGCGCCTCGATTTCCGGAAGCTCCGGCATACCGTCAGCCTACGACGGCCACCGCCAGGAGAATGACCTGGTCAGTTGACGGGCTGCAGCGGCCCGTCGCGGTCGCGGTCGGGGATCGCGTGCTGCCGAACGTGCCGGCGGACCCTGGCCAACTCGCTGCGGGTGCTGAAGTACCCGCGGACCGTGCCGACCCAGCGCTCGGCGGGCTGCTCGTCGTTGCCGCCGCCGGGCGTCTCGGCCACCAGGGTCCACGGCCGCCGCACCAGCCAGCGGGCCGGGAAGAACAGCACCAGCAGCACGAACGCGAGCGCCAGCCACGCGGGGAACACCACTGTCGGCGGCGTCAGGAACACGAACGCGATCAGCAGGACGAACAGCACGGCGACCATGAACACCGCGCCGACCCGGCCGCCGCTGACGTCGTGCTCGAACTCTTCCTCACGAACGGGGTCGGCCCACTCCAGCCGGCTGTGGACGTCCCACATCCGGCCGTCGGCGCCGCGCACCACCCGCCTCATCCTGCCTCCCGATGGCCGCTTGAAACCGTACCGCGATGCGTCGATCCTCCGGGAGCACTCAACGGCAGGAAACCCTGTGGACCACCCGTAGGCAGGCATCACGGACAGTCGAATTGTGAACGATCACGCGGCCAATTGGGTTAACTTGAGACCCGATCTCCGTACTGCCCGGCGTGGCGGCGCAACGACACTCTGAGCGGGTTCGTTGTCACGGTCGGCGGACGCGCACTCGTCCGACCGTCAGCCCGGACCCCCGGCCAGCCGGAAGGACCCGTCGGATGCGCAGCGTACCGGCCGTTCCGCAGGAGTCCCGAGCAACCGACCCGGCGTGTCCCTTCGTCGGCCGTGAGCGGGAGATCCAGCTGCTCGTGCAACACGCCATGAGGCCGTTCACCGAAGGACCGGGCATCGCCGTCGTCACCGGTGTCGCCGGAATGGGCAAGACCACGCTGCTGACCCGGCTGGCCGACGAACTGACCGGGCACCTGGTCATCACCACCGCCGGCCGGGCATCCGCCGCGACCCAGCGCTTCGCCGTGGCCAACCAGGTGGTGAGCCGGCTGCACGACCACGGGATCGCGACCCAGGTGGTGCCGTGCGCCCAGGACTGGGAGCCACACGCCATGGGGCAGCGGCTCCTCACCGCGCTGAGCACAGCGGCCGCCGGGCGTCCGCTCACGGTGATCGTCGACGACGTGCAGAACGCCGACGTCGAGTCGTCGCTCGCGCTGGGCTTCGCCACGCGCCGGATGTACGGGCAGCAGATTCAGCTTGTGCTCGCCGTGCGAGCGCCCGACGACAGCGGCCAGGACTCCAACGTCGCGCGGATCATGCCTGCCCGCGGCGAGGTGCTCCACACCTGGCTGGCCGGGCTGAGCGTGCCCGAGATCCAGGCGCTCGGCCACGCCATCGGCATGGCCCCGCTCCGTCCGCGCGACGCCCGGCTCATCCGCGCCCACTGCGACGGCAACCCGCGTCACGTCACCCGGCTGCTGGAGGAGATGCGGCGCGACCCGCACGTCCGCTCCGGGCGCACCCCGTTGACCCTGCGGTCCTTCAGCACCACCTGCGCCGAACAGCTGGCCGCGCTGCCCGCCCAGAGCCGGTGGCTGATGTGGGCGCTGGCCGTGCTCGATGACCGGTACCCGCTGTCCACCGTGGCCAGGGTGGCCGGGGTGGCGCAGCCGCTGCACGCGCTGGAACCACTGCTCGCCGCCGGGCTCGTCCAGTGGTGGCCGGCCGAGCCGACGACGCCGCTGCGCATCGGCACCCCACCGCTGCGGCAGGCCGCGTACGACGGCATCGCCCCGGCGCTGCGCCGCCAGCTGCACGAGCGGGCCGCCGCCGTGGTGCCGGCCGACCGGGCCCTCACCCACCGGATGCTCGCCGCCCAGGGTGTGCCGGACCCGGCGCTCGCCGACGACCTGGCCGCGGCCGGCTGGCGGTGGACCACGGAGGGCAACCTCGTCAGGGCGGCGCAGTACCTGCGGTGGGCCGCCGACGTGAGCGACCCCGGCGAGGCAGGCGACCGCCGCCTGCTGTTCGGGATCTCGCTGCTGCAACGCGGCGGCCAGTACGAGGCGGCCGCGGCGCTGCGCGACCGGGCGCGGCGCTGCCGGCCGTCGCCGTTGCGGGGCTGCGTCATGGGCCGCTACGCCATGGTGGACGGTGACCTGGCCGCGGCCATGGACCTGCTGGAGTCCTCGATCGCCGAGCTGGAACGGGTTCCGTGGACGCCGGACTACCGGCGCACCGCGGCGATCGGCTATACCTGGCTGGCCCTGCTGCACAGCTGGCTGGGCGACCCCCTGCGGGCCCGCAGCGCCGCGGGCCACGGCCTGGCGGTCAGCCCGTTCGGCCGCCGCATGGACCGCAGCACCGAGCTGGTGTACCTGTCGACGTCCTGCGAGCTCGACGGCCCGGTGATCGCCGCCGAGCACCTCACCCGGCTGGCGGACCTGCCGGCCGCGCCCAACGAGGTGGACCCGTCGGACGTGCTGCTGCTCATGTTCCGCGGCAACCTCAGGGTGCTGATGGGCCGACCGGCCGACGGCGTCGCCGACCTCGAGGCCGGGCTGGCCACCAGCCGCGCGGCCGGGATGAACGACATCGACGACTGGGCGCACTTCTGGGCGGCCGGCGGCCACATCGCGCTCGGGTCGTGGGACCGCGCGCTGGAGCACGCCACCGCCGCGCTGGACATCGTGCAGGCCGACGGCCGCCCCCACGTGTCGATCATGATGGCGCTCCTGGCCTACGTCGAGGCCAACACCGGACAGCTGCCCAGTGCCCTCGAACACGCCGTCGCGGCCACCGAGCTCGCCGACGACTTCACCCTCGCGACCGACCGGATGCTGGCCGGGCTCGCCACCGCCGCCGTCGCGCGGGCCAAGGGCGACCACATCGGCGTCGTCGAGGCGTTGCGCCCCTTCGGCCCGTTCGTCCCGCGCCCCTCCACCGGCGGACAACGGGCGTTCCGGTGGCTGTGGTGGCCGACGTACGTCGACGCCCTGATCGAGCTGGGCCGCATCGACGACGCCGAAGCCGGCCTCGCCGCCATGTCCACCGAGATCACCGGCGGCTACCGGGTCCTCATCGTGCCGTGGCTGTACCTGACCGCGCGGACCGTCGAGGCCGGCGACACCCCGGCCGCCGCCCTCACCGCCTACGAGGCTGTGTTGCGCGCGCCTTCCGCCCTGGGCAGCCGCTGGTGGCGCGGCCGCGCCGCCGACGCACACCGCCGCCTGCGCAGGGACCCACCGGTCGGGGGTCCGCACTCCGGTGGCTCGCTGACCGGCGGCTCGCTGACCGGCGGCTCGCTGACCGGCGGCTCGTTGGGTGGCTCGCTGACCGGCTCGTTGACCGGAAACCCGCCGACCGTCGAAGGCACGCTCGCCGGGGACTCAGGCACCGCGGAAACGACGGCCGCCGGAAGCCCCCTCGTCGCCCGGTCGATCGCCCGAGGAACGCACACCGGAGGTCCATCGGCCGGAGCCCGACCCGGTGAAGGCGCACCCACCGGAGGCCCGCCGCCCTGGGACAGGTCGATCGGGAGCCAACCGGTCGGGAGCACGCGCGCCGGCGGCCCGCTGTCCGGTGAGGCATCCGGGACGGCGCCGATCAGCGACCGGTCGGCCGAAGCGCCTGTGGTGTCCGGGACACCGTTCGGCGGCCGGTCCGCCGGAGGTCCGCCCGAGGCCCATGCCGGGCCGATCGGAACGTCCGCCGCGGGATCGCCGACCAGGGGTCCGTCGGCCGGGAGGGCGCTCGTCGGACGGCTGCTCGCCGAGGGGTCACTCGACGGCGGCCTGGCCGACAGCCTCACCGCGCGGGAACGGGCCGTCGCCGCACTGATCGCCGACGGCCTCACCAACAAGGCGGTCAGCGGCTACCTCGGGATCACCGAGAAGACCATCGAGGCCCATCTCACGAGGGTGTACCGCAAACTGACCGTCCGTTCCCGCGCCGAGCTGCGCGCCGCCCTGCACGGCAGGGCACTTCTCCTGGCCACCCGGTCCGCCCACTTCGACGGCTCCCAACCCTGACCCACAAGTCGTGAGTGGCGTTTGGTGTTGGGACACCACACGCCACTCACGAGTCAGATGAGGGTTCTGAGGGTGGTGATGGCCGCCTTCTGGCTCATCTCCAGCTTGTCCCACGGGTACTTCTCGCTCATCTTGTTCACGTACTCCTTGTCCTCCAGCTTGCCGGTCGCGGAGCAGTGGCAGTACCAGATGACCCAGGCCCGTCCGCCGGCGGTGAGACCGCTGCCGAAGAGCTTGGTCCAGCAGTCGGTGTAGTCGGCCTCCTGGATCTTCGCGGTCTCGTACTCGGCCCACTTGACCACGTTGTCGAGGGTGGTCTCCGAGTAGAAGACGCTGAGGTTGTCCTCGAACGTCTTGCCGATGCCCACGCCGCCGAGCTCACCGACGGCCGTGTACAGCGGGCCGGCGATCACCTGCAGCGCGGCCGCGATGCTGCCGTCGGGCGCGGCCACGATGAGCTGGTGCCAGCGGCGGCGCGACAACAGGTACTTCTCGCGTTCCTCGCCGGTCAGGGTCTCCGGATCCTGGGTCTCGATGGGGCCGGTGACCTTCTTGTGCACCTCGTTCAGCACGGCCAGCACGATCACGAAGGCGATGGTCCGCTTGAGCAATTGGTTCGTCTTGTCGGGTTCGGGCTTGCGGCCACCGCCACCGCCGCCTCCTCCGCCGTCGTCGCCGCCGCCGTCGGTGTGGTGACGACGGATCGGGACGGAAGTCGGAGTCGTCCAGGTGAAGTTCCACATCGGCGTCTGGAACAGCATGCCGAGCGTCGGACTCCGCCGGCGGACGGGCACGACGAGCGGCAGGCTGTAGTAGACCTTGGGGCGCTTGCGGTAGAGAAGCTTGTACGGCTTGGGCGTCCTGACCACCACCGAAGGAACAAAGGTCGTCAACCTCGGCGTGGTCCGCATCAGTACGGTCTTTCCGAATTGGGTCATGAGTGGGGTTCTCCTCGCCGATCGCTACGCGCGGCTAGTTCGGCGCGGACCCGTCCTCGATCGCCTTGTCCAGGGTTTCCTGCGGCCAGCCGTTCGACGAGAGGTAGGTCGCCGCGCCGGCCTCGTCACCCTTGGCCAGCATCATGATCCCGATGTTCCAGTGGATCTCCTTGGCGCTGTCCTCGTCGATCACCTGCTCGGCGAGGATGCTGTTCCACGCCTTGATGGCCTCATCGTGGTTGTCCGCGTCGGCCTGTTCGAGGGCGTACTCGTGGGTCTTGGTCACCCACTCCTCCATGGCCGCCTGCTCGTCGGTGGTGCCTGTTTCGGTTGTCTGACTCATGTGGTGCTCCTTGTTTCCATGTGAGTGGCGTGTGGTGCCCTGACACCACACGCCACTCACGACCTGGGCAGCGGGCGCGACGGCGAGTCAGCCGCCCTCACCGGGGGCGGCGGGCGTCGCCGGGGCCGGGGAGGACGGCACCGGCAGGATCTGGCCGGTGAAGTAGACGGCCGGGGTGCAGGCGGTGGCGCCGGGGTTGCGGCAGTCGACGGCGACCACGATGGCCTGATCCTGGCTGAACCGGACCGGCTGGATGAAGTGGTAGTCGAGGTCGCGGAAGTTGTCGAGGCCGACCTCGAACAGCACGTCGTCGCCGCGTCGCACCTGCAGGATGCCGCTGTCGCCGCGCGGGTTCTGCAGGACCATGTCGCTGACCCACACCAGCTTGTCCTCCGGCGGCTCGCTGGTGAACGTGGTGAACTCGCCCGCGGTGCCCGGCGCGGCCTCCGTGGTGATCCGCAGGTCGGTGGCCGTCGGGGCGAAGGCCGCCTCGGCCGGTCCGCGTGGCTCCGGCGGCACCGTCGGGGTGGGCTCCTCGGCACCGGGCGGGGTGCCGTCCGGGCCGATCCCGGCGGCCACCTTGGCCTCCTCGGCGTCGGCCGCGGCCGACGCGGCCTGCGACTGCGCGGCCGCGATGCTCTCGGCCAGCTTCGTCGTCTCCTGCTGCACGGCCTGCCGCGCGGTGGACTGCACCTCCGGCCTGACCACGGTGAACCACAGCGCGGCCAGCATCGCGACCCCGGCGACGACGAGCAGCCCGGCGACCATGAGCCACTTCGGCAGCACCGCCTGCTGCAGCATCGAGCCCTGGATGGTCTGTGGCTCACCGCCTTCCGGCGTGACGACGACCTCGAACGGCAGCGTCTTGTTGGCTCCGCGCAGGAACCGCTTGACCGGCCGGGCCTGCAGGTCGACGAACGTGGCCGTGCCGGGGTCGGTGTCCAGCCGCGAGGTGTCGATACGGAACTCGAGCAGGCGGTCGACGTCGACCATCCGGATCTCGACCATGGTGGGCTGGTTGCCCGCGTTGTCGACGGCGAGCTCGTGGCGGCCCTTGCGGCTGCCGCGCGAGGTCCGCGGCACCAGCTCGGCCGCGATCTCGACGAACGGTGACACCAGGACGACGGCTTCTTCGATCACCGAACCGGCGGTGTCCTCGTGCGACAGCACCCGCAGGGCGAACGTGGCCTCACCGGCCGGCGCCGTCGCCGAGCGCGGCGGCGTGAACTTCAGCGTCACGACCTGTTCGGCAGACGGCAGCAGGTTGATCGACGCCGGCTGCACCTCGACCCAGCCGGCGATGTCGCCGAGCACGTCGAGGTCGAACTGGTCGACCACCTGGCCGGTGTTGCGGACGCGCACCTCGACGGTCGCCACCTCGCCGGGCACGACCTCGATGCGCGCTGCGTCGAACGCGACGGCTGCTCCCATGCGGGCCAGTGTCGCCGTCGGCCGCCGGGTCACGCGTGGGTGCGACGGTACGGGTGCAGGCACCGAGAGATGCCGCCTTCGGCAACGCGGGCTGCCGGATCGTCGGCCGTTCCCGGAATCGCGGGTCACGACAGGACTTCGGCCGAGCGCCCTGGTTGCCGATATTCAGTGTGCCTGACCGACGGCGCGGGCGGCGGCAGTGGCGACCGGTGACCGGTGAGCACCCTCGGGTGGAGGTGATCCAGGGATACAGGGGGTCAGAACTGGTCATCTCGTCCGATGCCGGTTCGGCCGCTCTCGGTCAGGCTCGTTCCGGTCGGGGAGCGGTCACGGAGCAGCCGAGTGGAGGGCAAGGCATGTATACGAGAGTTCCGGTGGCACTGTACGCAGCTGACCCGATCTCACAGGTAGGACTGTCGGCAGCGCTGCGCAGCCGACCTGAGGTCCTGCTGGTGGACCAGGAGGGCGACGCGACGGCAAAGGTGGGTGTCGTCGCGCTCGAGCAGTGGACCGATGACAGCGTCCGTCTGCTGAAGCTGACGCAGGCACACGGCTGCAACGCGATCATCCTGGTGATCAACGAGCTCACCGACGCCGAACTGCTGGCCTCGGTCGAGGCCGGGGTGTGCGCCCTGGTGTGGCGTTCGGATGCCACCCCGTCCGAGCTGGCCAGGGTGATCACCCACGTGGCGTCCGGCAACGGCGCCCTGCCGCCCGACGTCCTCGGCCGGTTGTTGAAGAAGGTGTCGCGGCTGCAGCACGACGTGCTGGCGCCGATGGGCATCGACCTCACCGGGCTGAGCACCAGGGAGGCCGACGTCCTCCGGCTGATGTCGCACGGCAAGAACACCGGCGAGATCGCCAGGCAGCTCTGCTACTCCGACCGCACGGTGACGAACATCCTGCACGACATCACCACCCGCTTCCATCTCAGGAACCGCACGCACGCCGTCGCGTTCGCGTTGAGGGAGGGGCTGATCTGATCGATCCGGGCTACGCGGTGTCCTCCGAACGAGCCGGTCAGACACCGGCCGCGTCCTCGGTCGATCCTGCTGTTGCAACAGGTAACCTGCGTGTGGCCCCATTGATCAACAGTGGCCGGACGGTGCCCCCCGATCCGGTGGTTCGAGGTCGTGGGGTGGTACACCGAGGGGAATCCCCGGCTCGAGTTGTGCGAGTGGATGGTGACTGGTTCGTCGGCAGGCAAGCCGAGCTGGAGCGTGTCCTCGATCGGGCCAACCGGGTGCACACCGGATTGCAGACAGTGCTCGTCGAAGGGCCGCCGGGGCTGGGCAAGACCGCGCTGCTCCACCGCGCGGCCGGCGAACTGGACGGCTTCACCGTCCTGTGGGCGGTCGGCGACAGCTGGGAGAGCGAGATCCCGTACGGGCTCATCTCCCAGCTGGTGTCACCGGCCCGCCCGCAGTTCCGCGCCGACTACCCGCTGCTGTTCGGCCTCGGCGCGCCGGACACCAGGCCGCACCAGGTGGGCGCCGAGCTGATCGACCTCGTCGGTCAGCTCGACTCCCACCACCCGGTCGCGATGATCATCGACGACCTGCCGGCCGCGGACCCGTTGTCCCTGCGGGCATTGGCCTACGCGGTGCGGCGGCTCCGGGACGCGCGGGCGCTGCTGCTGGTGGCCGCGCGGCCCGCCGACGTCGACGCCGGCCCGGCCGACTGGCGGATCATGCTGCCGGTCGAGCTGGCCCAGCTGCAGGTCACCGAGCTGAACCGCGACGAGGTCATGAGCCTGGCCCGCAAGCACGGCGTCGCGTGGCTACCGACCACCCGGCTCGACTGGCTCACCCGCTACACCGGCGGCCACCCCTCGTACCTGCACCAGCTGCTCACCCACGTCGAACCGGCACAGTTGCTCGCCGACGCGGGCAACACCATCACCGCGCCGCGGTCGATCGTCACCGAGATCGGCCGCCGGGTGCGCACCCTGCCGGCGGCGAGCATCCGGCTCGTTGAGGCACTCGCGGTCCTCGACGGCCGGTACCCGCTGGCCGTGGTCACGGGCCTCGCCGGCGTCGACCAGCCCGACGAGGCGCTCGAGCCCCTGGTCGCCGAGAACCTCGTGCGCAGCTGGCCGCACATGCCGTCGATGCCCATCCGCATCCGCTACCCCATCCAGCGCGACGCGGTGTACGAGACCATCGCGCCCAACCGGCGCCGCAAGCTGCACACCGCCGCTGTCGGCTGGAGCCACGGCCGCGCCGCCTGGGTGCACAAGGTGGCGGCGTCCGACCGGATGGACGTGCACCTGGCCGCCGACCTGGAGGCCGCCGCCCACGCCGTGCTCCGCGAGGGCCGGCCGGCGCGGGCCGCCACCTTCCTGCTGTGGGCGGCCGACCTGTCCGGCTACCCGCCCGACCGCGAACGCCGCACCCTCCACGCGGCGGCGCACCTGCTGTGGAACCACCGCTTCAGGCGCGCCGAGGCGCTGTTCGCGCAGGTGGAGAACGCCGCGGAGTCGCCGCTGCGCAGCTGCATCCTCGGCAGGTACAGCATGATGCGCGGCTGGTACTCCGCCGCGGAGGCCGCGTTCCGCGGCGCGCTCGCCGACCCCGGCACGGACCACGACGGCGCCTGGGTGCGGATGCTCGCCAACACCGGCCTCGCGTCGCTGTACTGCTGGCTCGGCCGTGGCGAGGACGCCGCGGCCAGCGCGGGCCAGGCGCTGGCCGTGCCGGGCCCGGCCGGGCCGGAGCCACACCCCGACCTCGCCCGGCTCGCCCGCCAGTACCTGGCCACCGCCGCGCTGCACACCGCCGGACCGGCCGCAGCCATCGACGAGATCGACCGCCAGCTCGGGCTGCCGGAGCGGGCCACCCTCACCCGCGGCGCCCACGCCGACGCCCTCGCCTGGCGAAGCCTCCTGCGCGGGCTCGTCGGCCAGCCGGTCGCCGCCGTCGACGACGCCGAGGCCGTGCTGCGGCTGATGGAGTCCGCGTCCGTCGCCGAGGTCGAGGTGAGCCCGCAGTACTGCCTGGCGTGGGCCCAGTACCTGCTCGGCCAGTGGGGCGACGCCGCGGCCAACGCCGAACACGCCAGGTCCCTCGCCATCGCGGAGGGCAAGAGCTGGGCGCACGCCTACTCCCACATGGTCGGCGCCATGGTGTCCGCCGGGCGCGGCGACTGGACCGCGGCCGAGGCGGCCGTCGCCGAGACCGGGCGATGGGTCCGCGCCCTCGGCCCGCCCCAGTACGTGGTGTTCGCCGCGACGGCCGCCGCCGCGCTCGCCCAGGCCAGGGGCGACCACCCCGCCGTGCTCCGCGCGCTGTGGCCGCTGGTCTCGCTCGGCGAGGTGTCCGGCTGGGCGCTGGCCTACGAGCCGTGGTGGCGCACCCTCGCGGCCGAGGCGTTCATCGCCCAGGGCGAACCGGTCGCCGCGCAGGCCGTGGTCGACCGCCTGTCGGTCCTCGCCGTCACCATGCCGGCGCTCGCGCCCATCGTGTCCTGGCTGGCCGGCTGCCTCAGCGCCGCCACCGAGGACGAGCCGGCCGCGCTGCGCCAGTTCGCCGCAGCAGAGGGCCTCTCGATGCCGCCGTTGTACGGTGCGCTGCTCGACGAGGCGTACGGGCGGGTGCTTGTCCGCTCCCGCCAGTGGCGCGCCGGCCTCAACCGCCTCCAACGCGCGCACCAGGGCTTCACCGCCATCGGCGCTGTTCCGTTCGCCGAGCGCTGCGCCCGCCTGCTGTCGGCCAGCGGGGTGCGGCCCGAGCAGCAGCACGCCGGGCCGCTCACCGTGCTCACCGACCGCGAACGCGCCATCGCCGAGCTCGTCACCAGGGGCCTGACCAACCAGGAGGTCGCCGCCCGCCTGTTCATCAGCTCCAAGACCGTGAGCCACCACCTCGGCCGCATCTTCACCAAGCTGGGCGTCGCGTCCCGGCGTGAGCTCCGCGAACTCGCCGGCTCCAACGACCCCGCCGCCCCTGACGGTCCCGCCACCCCGCTCACGTCCCCGTCCCTACCGCGACCACCCGCACCACCCCGCTCCCGGCAGCCAGAGCCACCGCGTTCCCGGCTGCCGGAGCCACCGCGCTCCCGTTTGCCGGAGTCGCCCGGCCCTCGTTCCCCGGAGCCACCGCGCTCCCGCTCCCCGGAGTCGCCCGGCCCTCGTTCCCCGGAGCCGCCGCGCTCCGACCCGCGCACGCCGGAGCCACCGCGCTCCCGGCCGCCGGCGACACCACCCCGCCCCGCGACCGCCGTCCCCCCACCGTGGTCCCGCCGCCCGTCCCCACCGGCGACGCCACCCGCGCCGCGTTCCGCACCCAACGCCGACCCGCCCGCCGAAACCGACGGCTGACCCACCACTCGGCGCACCGGCCGCCCTTCCGTCCACGAACTCGACACCACGGTCGTCCGAGCATGATCGAACTACCACCATGTCGAGTTCACGGACACCACGGCCGCGCCAACACCGCGACGCGAGGCCGGCGCGGTTGGCGTTGGCGGGTTTCGGG
>Ga0190272_10000486_pt1 | contig 20961 bp, 18 predicted proteins | sample Popmic504T_FD_133746 | JGI IMG/M metagenome (GOLD analysis project Ga0190272, IMG submission 133746) | Populus adjacent soil microbial communities from riparian zone of Shoshone River, Wyoming, USA - 504 T | ecosystem: Environmental > Terrestrial > Soil > Riparian zone | place: USA: Wyoming... | reverse complement strand
TGTAACCGGGGTTTCTTAAAACAGCTGTGTATATTCCTGTTGCCAGCTTACCGGCCGGAAAAGAATTCCTGCCTTCATTCAGTTGCTTGCTGAAGCATTGCCTGCCCGCTACATCTACAACTTCTAAAAATGCATTGTGATTTCCGGCAGGAACTTCCATTTCAATGGCTTCCATACTTTTATCAAACCAGACAGGCCATTCTAACATCGGATCGCTGAATGTGATGCTCCTGATCTCACTGTATGAGTGGTTTCCGTCATAATCGTTCTGTCTCAGCCTGTAATAAAAGCTGCCGGAAGATGGAAAAGGGTCCGTTACGTAATACGACTGAATGGTGTGACTGTTATGACCAGCCTTCACATGCGCCACCTCCGCGAAGCTGATCATATCCGTACTTCTTTCCACCGTAAAAAAATCATTATTTGATTCAGAGGCTGTGGTCCAGCTGACCTCAACTCCGAACGATAGTTTTTTAAGTTCGAAAGAAAGCAGCTCCACCGGAAGGGATACAGCGGGCACAACCGAAACGTCATCAATAAAATAATGCGAATAGGGTCCGGAAGCGGCGCCATTGACTATTGTTTTTGTGGTTGCAGCGTCGCTTCTGAAATTGCCTATTGTAATATAATTGAAGGTATCGGCTGCTGTGATGTTGAAAGCCATCATCGTCCATGCGCTGCTTGAAAATACGGAAGTATATTCCCATTGCGGGGTCACGGCAATAACAGCAGTTCCCGTCTGTGTGGGCTGGTTTGTTGATAAATAAACACCGATGTTATTTGTGGCATACTTGAAAAAAGGAGCTGACGCACGTGCTATAAAGAAAGAAACGGTATACATCTGACCAGTATTCATATGTGTTGTCAGGCGCTTGCTGATATATTCCCTGAACACAGGCGGTGAACCGTAATTCCCATAGCTTGTGAAACCCACCGCCCCGTTTCCCGACCTCGGGTTGATGGTTCCGAAACCGTTATTGGGTGCGCCAACCGGCCACAGCGCAATCTTATTGATAAAATCAGGAGTTCCATAATTAGCGTTCAGCGTGCAGCATGCAGAAGGATTTATCCAGCCCGTTACCACGCAAAAGTCGCCGTAGTTGACCGGAAGTGAGGAGTATGACTCAAAATCGCCATTGCTCACCATGTTCTGACTAAAGACGGATGAAAAAGGCAAGCTGAAAATAATGAAAAACAACCGGAAGTACTTCGACATCTAGATTTGGAACATTACACAAATGTAACACCAGCATATCCGGGGCCGTACTGATATTTATCAACAGGGTGTTGACAAAATCTGATAAATAACATATTCTAATCTACCCCCCAGAATTGGAACACTGGGCTTTGTTTTTTAGAAAGAAATTTGAACATAACCTGGCCGTTGATATCATATACCAAAAACCCGCAACTGTTTTCAAATTGGATTCATACCATCAAAAAAATTCAACCTACAAAAAAAGGGAAAGCCGGCTGGCCTTCCCTCTTATCAATAATTAAAACCTGATCACCTGTTCAGGATCAGTTTCCTGTTAACAGAAAAATCTTCACCGCGCATTTCGAAAAGATAAATTCCCGAGGGCATCGAGGTCAGATCAATCATTCTTTCATAGGAACCGGCAACCAGGTTGAGGGTTTCCGAATATAAATTCCGTCCCGCAAGGTCAGTGATATATAACTGGTAACCGGCAGGTTTCAGGTTTGTAAATTTTAGCATGTACAGGCCTGATGATGGATTCGGACTTATTTCAAGCGCGCTGATATAAATGCTTTCTGATATTCCAACTCCCTGGAACAGTAGCGGATCTGAACTCAGACTGCAACCATTTAAATCAATAGCGACTACTGAATATGTTCCGTCAACCAGTGGTACGTAATATGATTGGGTTGCACCTGGTATGATGGCGCCGTTCAGGTACCACTGGAGACTGTAGCCCGTAAGCGCGCAGAAAATGGTATCCCCGATGGCAAAAATAGTAGGCTTCGGTGGCAGTGGGTTTACAACGACAGTGGTCACCAGTGAACTGCTTGTGCATCCGTTTACCGATGTAACAACGACACTATATGTTCCTGAAACTGTTGTCGTATATGTCTGGTTGGTATCGGCGGCAGTGAGGATATTTGCTCCCTGGTACCACTGGTTTCCAGACGAAGCACTGGATGACAGCGTAACTGAATCGCCTTCACAGAAAGTGAGTGGCCCGGAACCCGTAATAACCGCTACCGGAGGAGCCGGGAAAACATGAACCGTATCTGTTGAAACGATCGGCGGAATGGTTACCTGGTTAATGGTCCAGGAAACATCAAGCTGGCCGTTAACTCCATCAATGGTATCGGTTGCCGAACCGCTGGTTCCCCATCCTGCAATGAATACGGTTCCCAGGTCGTCATCACCAAGGGAGACGATCAGGCTGTCCTGGTCGAATACCTGCAGGCTGTAGTTCTGGTCACCAAGCGAAAGGCTTGACAAGGTCCATGTATAAGGAGGCTGCGTATTATTAATAGCCGGTCTTGAATCATAAACTGTGTTGCCTGCCGTATCGGTAAGAAGAAAATACAGTTCCGGATCAGGATCAAGGAAACCTAATTCATTGTAATTGTCCGGCACTTCAGTAACCGTTACATCGGCAAGGAAATATTGTGTAGGAAGGCCCGGGTCAACGGTTTGAGTAACCACATAATCGCCAGGAACCGTATACGTTTGCGGACCCGGATTTTCAGAAGTATCTGTTACCGTATTTCCAAAATCCCATAAATAACCTGCCTGCCCCGGGATATTATTGGTAAAGGTGACAGTTAACGGAGCGCAGCCGCTTGAGTTGATCATGGAAAATCCTGAATTGCCGACGGTATCGGGAAGCACTGTAAATGGTACGGGGTAATTAATGTTCTGGTCACCGAGGCCGTCAAGCGTGGCTACTACCGTTACATCCAGCATGTAGGTGCCGGCAAGCAGCGGAAGTCCGCTCAGGTTTATGCAGCCATAGAGGCTTACAAGGGGATCATAATTACAGCCATTGCCTGCATTATTGCAAACCCAGGTAATTCCCAATGGCAGGCCGGTGATGCCTGCAAGCTGGAAATTGGTTATCGTAAATCCGAGCGTGTCGGTAAGCATTACAAAAGTTATATCCTGCGAATATGGATGGTTTGCAACAGCAGGCGCAATAGTATCGGGGTAAACCCCTGGTATGGTTTGCGTACTGTCGATGGTGCACTGTGCAGTGGCCAGCGAAGCGGAAAAAATAAAAAGCGCAATAAAAACAAAACAGTTTGTAAATTTTTTCATCGGGTTTGGTTTAAGTGTGTGGATGTATGGTCAGATTGCTTCTACGGATTTTATTTCAGGCACTGCCCTCAGGATGGACTGCTCGATGCCGGCCCTGAGAGTCATGGCACTCATGGAACATGAGCTGCAGGCCCCAAGCAGGCGCAGCTTAACCACCATTTCATGGGTGACTTCCACAAGAGACACATTTCCGAGGTCTGCCTCGAGGTAGGGTCTTATCTGCTGCAGTGCTGCTTCAACGCGTGCGATAAGCGCCGGGTCGGTATGAGTTTCGATCATTTTTTTAATATCCAATTGTTTCAACCGGTGTGGTTGGTGAAATCACTGCATTTCGGATAGCAACCTGCCTTGCTACATTTCCTGCTATTTCCAGGAATGCTTTTCCGGCCGGCGACGACTCATCAAGAACCTGCGGGGTTCCGCTGTCGCCACCTTCACAGATGCTCTGTACCAGCGGCACTTGTCCGAGGAACGGGACATTGAGCTTTTCAGCCAGGTTCCTGCAGCCATCCTTACCAAAAATATAGTATTTATTATCAGGAAGCTCAGCCGGAGTAAAATATGACATATTTTCAACCAGCCCGAGGACAGGTACTTTTATCGCATCCATGTTAAACATGCTTATGCCTTTGGCTGCATCTGCAAGCGCAACCTGCTGCGGGGTTGATACGATAACCGCTCCCGTAACCGGGACGGCAGAAACAAGTGTAAGGTGAATGTCGCCTGTGCCGGGAGGAAGATCAATGAGCATGTAATCAAGCTCGCCCCAGTCTGCATCGGAGAACATCTGCTTCAAAGCCTTGGATGCCATCGGTCCTCGCCACACAACGGCCTGGTTCGGATCGGTCATGAAACCGATGGATAGCATTTTAACTCCATATTTCTCAATCGGCTCGATAAGTGTCCGTCCGTTCTTTTCGCTGATGAACAGCCTTTCATGCTGCACACCGAACATGATAGGCAGTGAAGGCCCGTAAATATCAGCATCAATAAGCCCGACCTTGGCCCCTGTCTTTGCCAGGGCTATTGCAAGGTTGGCCGCTACCGTTGATTTTCCAACCCCGCCCTTGCCGGAGGCCACTGCAATAATATTCCTAACGCCAGGCAGCAATGACTGCTCATCATTTCGTTTAGAGGTTACGTTAGAGGTCATGTTAACCTGCACCACCGCTTCCTGGTCGACATAATGCAAAATAGCATTCACACATGCCCTTTCGATCATCGCTTTAAGCGGACATGCAGGCGTGGTAAGGACGACAGTAAAGCTTACATTTTTTCCATTCACTTCCACATCCCTGATCATGTTAAGCGTCACAAGATCCTTCTTCAGATCCGGTTCTTCAACATTGCCAAGGGCTTCCAGTACTTTTTCACGGGTAATTTCCATAAAGCGCAGTTGCCTAATTTTAAGGATGTAAAGTTACAAAAAAATGGCGGCCCGGGTAATTATATCTTCAGCTCCCGGGAGGGATCCCAGAACAGGGCATCAAATTCAACAACCTTGTCATCCTCCACCCTCACGCCCTCATTCTCGAGAAGTTCCTGCATGAGATTGGGTGAGCCGAAATGATGCTTGCCGGTAAGCAGTCCAACCCTGTTTACAACCCGCTGGGCCGGCACATGCGGTCTTTCCCGGTGGCAGCCGTTCATGGCCCAGCCGGCCATCCTGGAGGAACCAGCCGTTCCCAGGAAGCTGGCAATGGCGCCATAGCTGGTGACGCGGCCTTTCGGAATATGACGGACCACTTCATACACCCGCTGGAAAAAGCCAGCATCGGGATCGCGGATAACAGATAGTAATTTCTTTTTTGTCATAAAAAATTTAACACTGCAAAAATCAAAAAATTAATTTAGTTTTGAAATGAAGTTTTCATCGGGGTGCAGGTAATCAATGATGATTTTTTAAAGATTTACCACGGTACCTTAAAGTAAATATAGTTTTATCAATCCCACCCCCGGCCTTTATGAAAGCCAGCAAGCCCAATCCCAAAAAACCGGTCAAAGCTCACGAATCTAAACATGCTGCAGCAAAGCTGCCGCTGAAAAACAAAGATGGCAACAGGCGGATGGTCCGGCTGGGTGGCCTTGTAATTGCCGCAGTGGCATTTTTACTTTACGCCAATACGCTGAACCACGAATATGCCCTGGATGATTTCCCTGTGATTTACGGGAACTCGCTGACCATGCAGGGTATTGATGGCATACCAACGATGCTTAAAACCGCGTACTGGTATGGATTGGATGGCAAGAATGATTTCCTGTACCGTCCGCTGTCGCTTGTTACCTATGCCATCGAATGGGAGATCTCACCAAACAACCCACCGCTGGGCCATTTCACCAATGTGGCATTGTATGCGTTAACGGGGTTCCTGCTGTTCAGCCTGCTCGCAAGGTTGATGAGAAATTACAACCTGCTGCTACCCTTCGTGGGTACACTGCTTTACATGGCCCATCCGCTGCATACGGAAGTTGTGGCAAATATAAAAAGCAGGGATGAACTTCTTTGCTTTCTGTTTTTTATTCTTGCGGCAGACCAGTTCCTCAGATATTTTACGGAGGGTAAAACCTGGCGGCTGATCATTTCTTCGCTGTGTTTTTTTCTTTCGCTGCTGTCAAAAGAAAGCGCCATTACATTCCTTGCTTATTTCCCGCTCTTCATTTATTTCTTTACAGATGTTCCGCTGCGGAGAAATGCACTGGTCAGCTCATCCATGGTGCTGGTTGCCGGTATATACATCCTCATCCGGGGCAGCATTCTCACATCACAGACAACAGGTGGCGACATTTCGGTGCTCGATAATACGCTCATGGCAGCACCTGATATGGGGTCGCGGATGGCAACAGCCTTTTATATTTTAGGATTATACATGAAGATGCTTGTATTCCCGCACCCGCTGGCGAGCGATTATTCATATCCGGAGATCCCGATCGTAACCTTTGCAAACCCGCTGGCACTCGCCTCATTATTGTTTTACCTGGGTATTGCCGGATTTGCATTGTTCCGTTTTAAAGAAAAGCATTTTCTCTCTTTCTGCATTATATTCTACCTGGTGCCGCTTTCACTTGTTGCCAATGTGCTGTTCCTGACCAGGAGCACCATGGCCGACCGTTTCCTTTTTATTCCTTCGCTTGGATTTTGCCTGGCGGTAACCTGGCTTATGCTGAAACTTTTCAAAATTCCATCCACTACAGTGAAACATGAGAGGCTTGCATCAGTCTTTACCGGAGGAAACAATAGTTTTGCAGCCATGGCAGCAGCAATCCTGGTACTATTCAGCATCAAGACCGTTGCACGCAACCCGGACTGGAAAAACGACTATTCGCTTTTTTCAACCGACAGTAAAATTTCAAAGAACAGCTCTCGCATCCATTTCCTGTATGCCAACCACCTGATCCAATCGGTGAAGCAGAACCTGGTCGGAGATGAAAAGAAGCCGGGTTATTTGCAGACCGCCGGTGTGGAGATGCAGGAAGCATTGCGCCTGTATCCTAAAAACTACGAGGCACTTTTCGGCCTTGGAGAGTTATATACGACGAAAAACGAATATGACAAAGCGTTATCATATTATCAGAAAGCCCTCGACATGTACCCCGATGATGCCAAGGCCCTGAACAACCTGGGAAATACTTATTTCAGGATGAACAATTATGAAAAGGCATTTGAGATACTCAGCCGCGCCGTTAAATTATATCCCAATGAATATGAAGGTTACAACAACATGGGCTCAGTTTATTTTGCAACGGGGCAGTATGAGCAGGCTGCGAATGTATACCGCAAAGCCATCAGCCTGAATCCCAATTATGCTGAAGCTTTAAAGAACCTGGGCAGCTGTTATGGTATGATGAAGGACTACGACAATGCCATCATTAACTTTAACAAAGCAGCATCCATTGACCCAACAAACCCTGAATATTACAGCAACCTCGCTATCACTTACCAGTTCAAGGGCGACAGCCTTACAGCCCAGACCTATTTTGCAAAAGCGCAGCAGGCGACGGAGGCTAAACGAAAAAAATAATTACAGGAAAAAATATAATGTTCAGGCATTAAGATTCGTTGTCTCTTTCTTTTGATTGATATAAACCAATCCTAACAATGATCATCGCAAGGCCTAACTGGAATTCGCTTTTTGTCATTGGTGGTATGATACTTCTAATCCTAATGCCTCTGCGGTATTTTATTTTAGTATACTGTCCATTTGAAACGAGAAATATTCTTTAGGTTCTGAAGAAAACCTTGAAGGTCTTAAATTCGGACACGAGTCGATAAGTGGTATTAAACCCTCTTTTCATATTATCCAAAAGCTGCGACCACTACTATTGAACCACCTCCAACGTATACTAGAGCTCCAGGTGGAAATGCGAATTTAACTTTCTTCAAACAATAAGGCTCTTTAGTTCTGATTGACTACCGCCACTAATTTGGTTCTTCATGTAAATCCATTTTTATGTTAAGACTTTCCGGTATGCCTATTTCCTCTCGCTTACGTAAATACTCATCCTTTTGAAAAGGCCCGTATACATTTGAATACTTTTTTGTCGCTTCGTTAAATTCGCTTTTCTCTTTCTTATTAATTATCCAATATTGGCGAAAGGTACTTTTTTCAAAAGCCTTCTCATATTTATTCTGGGTCATGCTTCCCATCCCTGGAACACTATCCCTTGGGCGTTGTGCAACAACAATAAAGGTTGAATCAAAAGCATAAACCAAAATATGACCGTGTATTGCTACAATATTATTTTCGTCAACAATTGTCAAATCATTCATACTTGCAGAAGTAATTAACTTATATTTTCCGCCCAAATCAACATTAATATTATTCTGACAGCTTGTAATTATTAGCACAGGTATTAATAGAAACAATTTTTTTTTATATCTCATATTTTCATTATTTAGGGATTGTAACTGTGCCATTAAAAATAACATTTGTACGGTTATTACCGGCAAATGATCCCCTGTTATGCTTATGGCATTGCTTATTCAGATAAGTTAACTACAAAAAAGCCCAAATCCTATAGTGTATGTCCCATTGATGATTGGGAGCCATATTCAGGTAAATGGTATTATTACAGTTACTTTGATTAGCAGCTTTCATATTTTGCCATTCAGAAAACAAGCAATTATTTATAACCACAGTATGATCTTAATCCCGACTTTTAGGGAATATTAAAATATACCAGGCCTATTTACAATATGCCATTGATCCTGAACCAACAATTATTATTAATAACTGTGCACAAAAGATAATTGTTACGTCCACAAATTATGAAAATCCGACTTACTTTTTCTTCGGCCTACCCACCTTCCTTTTTCCAGGTGATTTTTTATTACTCAGCCTTTTCCGGATGCGGGCATTTTTTTCGAAAAACCTTGCAAGGTCCGCTTCATTGATCATAAGGTTGCGGCCCATTTTTGTGGTTTTCAGCTTGTTCTTTTTAACCCAGTTGTAAACGGTGAGCCTACTGACCTTGTAATCGCGCGCTACCTGGTCAACCGTTGATTGGCCACTTTCACTGTGGTCTTTTTTTACAGAAGTACTTTTTCCATTCTGCCGGGAATTGGCCAGCTTGGCGATCTCCTGCCTGATGAACATTCTCAGCTCATCCATTTCCTTTTTTAAATCTACTTTTAATTCCATTTGACATTTATATTAATGATCTGGCTAATATATTAACAATTATTATTTATCCAAAACCGGGAACAGGAAAAAGATAATCAGCCTGGCTTTTAAATCCCTTGCACATCACCGGTAATTTGCGGAAATTTGGCCCTTTAAAAGTATCATATCCGACCATCCTTTATGCCGGCCTTTACAGGACACATCAAATCAAAACTTCATAAAACCGGCACCTCCATTTTTGCCATCATGTCGGGGCTTGCCAATGAACATGGTGCAATTAACCTGAGCCAGGGCTTCCCTGATTTTTCATGCTCACCTGAACTGATCTCACTGGTGAACCAGAATATGAAAAAAGGATTCAACCAGTATGCACCCATGCCCGGACTGATGAGCCTGCGGGAAAGGATAGCGGAAAAAGCAGAGTTGCTTTATTCGGCTTCATACAGCCCCGAGAAGGAGATCACCATCACATCCGGCGGCACCCAGGCTATCTATACTGCTCTTGCTGCCGTGGTGCGTGAACGCGATGAAGTGATCCTTTTTGATCCTGCATATGATTCGTATGCACCGGCCATAGAGATCCACGGCGGAATACCTGTGCATGTGCAGCTGAAAGCTCCCGATTTTCATATTGACTGGAATGAAGTAAAGAAAATGGTGACCCAGCGCACCCGCATGATCATGATCAATACGCCGCACAATCCTACAGGCGCCATACTGACTGCCCGTGACATGATGCAGCTTGAGAAGCTTACCAATAAAACCGACATACTGATATTAAGCGACGAAGTCTATGAGCATATCATATTCGACGGCGTTGAACATCAGAGCGTGTTGCGATATCCGAAACTGATGGAGCGCAGCTTCGTGATCTATTCATTCGGAAAAACCTATCATACCACAGGCTGGAAAATGGGATACTGCCTTGCCCCTGAAAAGCTGACCACTGAGTTCAGAAAGGTCCACCAGTTTATGGTATTCGCCGCCAATACACCTGTACAACATGCCTATGCTGCGTTTATGGAAAATAAAAAATCCTACCAGGGACTTGACACCTTTTACCAGGCAAAGCGGGATTATTTTTTAGAGCAGGTCAAAGGCTCGCGATTTAAAGCTTTGCCGTGTTCGGGTTCATATTTCCAGCTGCTCGATTATTCGGCTATCAGCAAGGAAAAAGATACCGATTACGCCATCAGGCTTACAAAAGAAAACGGTGTTGCTTCCATTCCGGTGTCGGTGTTCTATAAGAATCCTGTTGACCACAAGATTCTCCGGTTCTGTTTTGCAAAAGAAAATGAAACGCTTGAAGCAGCCGGTGAAAAGTTACGTTCCATCTGAAATCATTTTACATGAAAGACCTGCGGATAACTATCATACAAACCAAGCTTCACTGGCATGAGCCCGAATCGAATTTAAACTTGTTCGGGGCGTTGCTGGGGCAGATAAAAAAAGGGAGCACCGATCTCATCCTGCTGCCGGAAATGTTCACCACCGGATTTACCATGGACGCAGCAATGTTTGCCGAGGGCATGAACGGACGTTCAGTGAGCTGGATGAAAAATGCTGCAAAACAAAAAAATGCCATCGTATGTGGAAGCGTTATCATAAAGGAAAAGAATAAATTTTTTAACCGGCTTATTTGGATGCGTCCTGACGGAACTTATGAAACCTATGACAAAAGGCACCTGTTCCGCATGGCAGGTGAGCATAAAACGTATACACCGGGAGTTAAAAAGTTGATTGTGGATTGCAAAGGCTGGAAAGTCTGCCCGCTTGTTTGTTATGATCTGCGTTTCCCGGTATGGGCGAGAAAAACGGAAAAAGAAAATTATGACCTGCTAATTTACGTTGCCAACTGGCCGGTTAAAAGAAACCATGCCTGGAAGGTACTGCTGATGGCACGGGCAATAGAAAACCAGAGCTTTGTGGCCGGGTTGAACCGGATAGGAAAAGATGGTAACGGTTACCTGTATACGGGAGATTCGGCAGTAATCGATCCGATGGGGGCTAAAATAAGCAATACAGCGTCTTCCAAACCAGCCATAGAAACAGTAGTATTGGATGCAAAACTTTTAACGGCGTGGAGAAAGCAGATGCAGACTCCGCTTGATGCCGATGATTTTGTGATTAAAAAATAATTCTGCTGTATCCTATTAGAGAAGATCAATCGATCTCGTTCGAAGCGGAAATGGGTTTTTCAACGATAACAAAAATATCTTCATCATCCTTCTTCATCAGATACCGTTCCCTGGCAAATTTCTCGAGGTTCTTATTGTTGGATACCAGCTCATTGTAGTCATGCCTGCTTTGGGAAATGGCCTGGACATAATACTCCTTGTCGTCGCGCAGCTTTTTAAGCTGGTTTTTATAGGAACGCTGGGATATCAGGTCGTTCCGGTCGAAAAAAGAGATCCATACAATAAAGCAGATCAGCGCCAGCGCATACCTGTTTTTAAGGTGTGGCAGTACTTTTTTTATCAGAAATGAATTCCGGATTTTCTTTATCATCCTGTCAATGGCTGGGTTTTCAAAATTAAACGACTGTTCAGAGGGTTTCTGAGATGAGTTTAAAATTTATCAACAAAGTTATCCATACCCGGCATGCCTGGTCGTCAAGCAGAAAGTATCAAAGTTTTGCTAATTTTAGGCCCATCCTTAAATATCATGACCAATAACGACATACTGAAAAAGCTGAGGGTTGCACTTCAGCTTCGCGATGACCAGATCGTAGAAATACTCAAGCTGGTTGATTTCAAGATCACCAAAAGTGAGCTGGGTGCATTTTTCAGGAAAGAAGACCACCCCCAGTACAAAGTATGCGGTGACCAGATCCTGCGGAATTTCCTTAATGGACTGGTCATACACCTGAGAGGGCCTCGCAATAAAGGGAATACAGGCAATGCTGCCAGCCTTGAAGCTGATGAATGAAAGCTCCTGGTGGCATTATTTTTTAATGATTTCCAGTGTTTTTGTCTTGTCCATGGGAAAGCCCGTGCAGCGACCACCGGACAGCGCACACTGAAGAGCGTTAATTTTATAAATTTCATCCGCCATGAGACCTATCTTCCTGGTTGCCCTGTTTGCATTGCTTTCATCCGGGGCACAGGCACAGTATACGAAAGAGAGCATTTCGGCCATTGTTACAGGGGGCAGCAGCAAATCCTGGATTGACAACGGCACTTCCACGGTTTACACATTCAGCAGTAACATGAAAGGTGAAATAAAGAAAGCCACCGGCAGTGCGCAGCCTGTGAGCTGGAATCTAAACACTCCAGACAACCTGACCTGGAACCTTATTATCAGTAAGGAATCATACGAGCTGATCATCAGCTACAACAAAGAAGGCACACAATACCTAAAGCTTGTCAGATACACGGGAGGTAACCGGGTAGCAGGATACAAGGAGATCAAACTGTTTCCAAAAACCTGATCATGAAAAGTATCGGAAATTTCTTTCTTTCATATGGCGCAATGCTCGTCACCACAATTGGCCTGATCGTCACCTTCTATACATTTTCCACTGAGCTCAAATCACGGTCCAGGCTTGAGTTCCAGAGGACACTTTGGAGCAAGCAGTCTGACATTTACCTGAAAACTGCACAGTCAATCGGAACCATCTGTGCTGAAATACATAAGGATGGCGACATTGACGTGTTCAACAAGAACAATTACCAGCAGGCGAAGGAAAGCTTTACCGGCCTGTGCTATGGCGAGATGCAGTTCCTGGAGGACACAGCTGCACTCAATAAAATGCTTGCATTTAAAGTTCAGATAGACGGATATAACCCAACCATTTCCGATCCCGATTACAAGCTTAATGTGATCCGTCACGGAATTGCCATCATTGAAGTCTGTCGGGAGTCATATTTTAAATCGTCAGGAGAAGAACTTCTCGACAGGGTTGAACGCCAGGCTGAAAAAGATACCGGAGTCAGTAAGGCGGGATATTTTTAACTTTGTGATCCATATCCTTGAAAATGGACCAGGAACACATAATCATCATTGGTGCAGGTGCTTCGGGCCTCATTGCCGGGCGGATGCTTTCCAGGGCCGGGAAGAAAGTTACGATCCTGGAAGCACGCAGCAGGCCTGGCGGTCGTATTTATACCCTGGTATATGGCCCGTTCAGCAACCCCGTTGAAGCAGGTGCCGAGTTCATTCATGGCCGGCTGCCCATCACATTTGAACTCCTGCAGGAGGCTAAAATAAAACCCGAAAAAGTGAAGGGAAATATGATTTCAGTTGTAAATGGGCGACTGAAAGACAACCATGCATTCAGTGAAAATGATGCTTTGTTTAAGAGGGAGCTGAAATCGCTGGTTGAGGATATACCGGTTGACCTTTTCCTTGACACTCATTTCCCGGGAGAAAAGCATGCAGCATTCAGGAAAGAGATCCGTGGATTCGTGGAAGGATATGATGCAGCGGATGCAAGCCGTGCCAGCACATTTGCATTAAGGGACGAATGGCTCACTGACGATGACAAGGAACAGTTTCGTATACCGGGGGGTTATAACCGGCTGGTCAGTTTTCTGGTGAAGGAATGTGAAAAGAACGGAGCTAAAATCCATTATTCATCAACCGTCCGAAACATTGACTGGGTAAACGGCCATGTCACGGTGACGACTGAGCAAGGGACTGTGTATGAAGGTATGAAATCGGTGGTCACGTTGCCCCTGGGCGTACTGGTCCCGCCCGGCGGAGGGGCGTCTTCCATTACGTTTACGCCTGCCGTTAGTGATCACATGGAAACTTTCCGTAAGCTTGGCTATGGTACTGTGATTAAAACTGCGCTTGAATTTGAATCCAGGTTCTGGGCCGGAAAGGAAATCGAAGAAAGAACCGGTATCCGGATGGAGAATACTGCATTTATTTTTTCCGACGAAAGCGTACCGGCCTGGTGGGACCAGCGTTCGCCGGATTCAACTCTGCTTACCGGGTGGATGGCAGGGCCCCGGGCAATGGAACGGAAGTATGCCGACGATGAGACCATCCTGGCGGAAGCCATTTCTTCCCTTGCAAATATATTCCGGGAAGAGCCACGGTATCTCACCAACAGGCTGAAGATGTGGAAGGTGGTGAACTGGGGAAGCGACCCTTTGTCAATGGGAGCCTACTCCTACTCCACCGTAAATTCATTGAAATCGATCCATTTCCTGCAAAAACCTGCCGGTAACACAATATTTTTCGCAGGTGAAGCATTATACACAGGAACAGCCAGGGCAACAGTTGAAGCAGCCCTGGAAAGCGGCATCCATGCAGCGGGTTCCATACTCACACCGGCAGAATTTGTGAACAGCGGTCGTTAAGCTGTTGTTAAAAATGAACTTACCCTTCCATTTTATAACATTATCCTTTAACTTGCGTACAGTGTAGAACTCAAAAAAAATAAACATGAAAAAGCAATTAATGATCTTTGGAATGCTGACCCTGTTTGCCTTTATCTCGTCCTGTAAAAAAAAGGAAGATGATGGCCTCCTGCTTGATTCAAAAGTGCAACAGTTTAATTCGGATGCCAATAATTACAAAGCTGAGGTTGACCAGGCCGACAACGACATCAACAATGCGCTGAGCGAGATCCCTGCCTTCGGCAAAGGCGGCCATACTCCGGGCATACTCTCGAGTGCATTATGCGGAGTGGTCATTGACTCCTCACAGATCTCACAGAAAATCCTGTTCTTTAATTTCGACGGCTCAACACCCTGCTTCAGCCCTTCCAGGACCCGCGCAGGACAGATCAAGGTTCAGCTTACCTCCGGCACACACTGGAGCGATCCCGGATCGGTTCTTACCCTTACCTATATCGATTATAAGATTGTGAGGCTTTCGGATAATAAATCCATCAGTTTCAACGGCGTGAAAACACTGAAAAATATCAATGGCAACAACTGGCTTGGATTCCTGTTAAGCACAACGAGCCTGAAATACCAGGAGCGGGCTTTCAACATAAACGTTACATTCAACGACAACCTGCAGGCAACATGGAACAGTGCACGCACCACTGAATGGAACTATGTTCAGGCTTCAACCAATCCTTCAATCCCGTATGCACATATTACGTTTACGGCTAAAGGTGATACATTGCTAAGCGGATTTGCCAATGTTGATTCATGGGGCATCAACCGTTACGGGTACAACTTCACTACCTATTACACCAAGCCGCTGCTGTCGAATACTTATTGTGGCTTATGGAGGTTCAATTCAGGTGAGCTGATCCATCATATCACAACCTCAGATTTCAAGCTTACACTTGGGGTCGATCAGAACGGAAACCCAACACCTCACACCTGTGCATACGGTTATAAGGTATCTTGGACATCCGGCGGAAAGAACGGTGAAGTGGTTTTGAGCTATTGACATCACATCACCCGAAAATATAAAGGCATCCTTAAAGGGATGCTTTTTTTTTGCTCGACTTTTCCAGGGATATTAAATTTTGGTGATGAATGTTTCGCAGTGGTACAAATATACCATTGACCGGTCGCTACCTTATTTGAAATATTTGCATTCAATCAAACTAAATATTCAAACCCAATAATAAAATGAAAACAGAACGGATCATAATTTTCCTGTTGGCAATCAGCGGGACCATGCAATCAGATAATGCAAATGCCCAGACCTGGGGCTTAACCGGCAATGCGGGCACCAATCCTGCAGTAAACTTTGCGGGAACCACCGACAATAAAAACTTTAAGATCAGGACCAATAACCAGGTGCGAATCAATGTTACAGGAAACGGGAAGGTCGGAATCGGAAATTTTACACCTGTATTCAGGCTTGATATTAAAGGAGGAAGCATTAACACCGATTCACTTTACAGGATATCAGGAGTGAAAGTACTCAGCCGCAACAATTCAAACCAGATTCAGATCGGGGAAGGTGGAGCGAAGGTTGGAATAGGCACTACAACGCCTGTTACTGCGCTTGAAGTAAATGGCGTGATAACAGCGACAGGAGGAAGCTCAACGAACTGGAACAGTGCATTCAACTGGGGCAACCATGCAACAGCCGGGTACTTGGCCAGCGGAGCGCTCACTGCCGGCTATGTTCCAAGATGGAATGGCACGCAACTGACAGACGGTGGCATACGCGACGACAATGGAAATGTGGCCATTGGTGCTGTACCCATTTCGGGGGTAAAATTAACCGTGAACGGGGGTGCAAACATTGCAAAGTTTTCAGGCACCACAGGCATGTTCTTATCCCTATTTGAAAACAATGTTTACAGGGGATATTTAGGATCATACTCTGGCGCAGGATCGGATGTTGACTTTGGAACGGGAAACGGCAATACATCGGGAAGCGTACATCTTGCGGTACAGAGCGTGCCCGGGCTCACATTAAATTCTGATGCAAAGGTAGGGATCGGAACCACCAACCCATCAGCAAAGCTGCAAGTTAACTACGCCAGCACAGGTTTTGATCCACAACTCAGACTTCATCAGCTTAACGCCGACTTCGCCCGCATCAATTTCACCAACAGCACGACATCGAATCATTGGGCCATTGGTGGAATGTCGGCCGGGGCCAACAGCCAGGCACGGTTGAATTTCTACAACAGCGTATCCGGCAATGTATTGAGCCTTACCGGGGATGGCAATGTATGCATCGGCACAACAACTCCTGCTACCGGTTATAAATTATCGGTACATGGCAAGATCATCGCAGAAGAGCTGAAAGTGATGCTTCATGCGAACTGGCCTGATTATGTTTTTGATGAAAGCTATAATCTGATGCCGCTTGAGGAATTAAAAATTCACCTTCAGAATCACAGGCACTTGCCGGGCATTCCATCGGCAGGAGAAATTGAAATGTCGCAGGGATATGAGATCGGCGCCATGCAGCAAAAGCTTCTGGAAAAAGTGGAAGAGCTTACACTGTATGTGATTAAACAGCAGGATGAGATCAATGCATTAAAAAAATCGCTGACAAGCGGAAAGTAACAAGCAGTCTAAGTTTCACTTAATTTAAATCTTGAAAAGATGAAAAAAATTATCCACTGCTTTTTTATAATGCTTGTATCAGTTCCGTCATACGGACAATCCTGGAGCAACATGCTGAGGAGCAGCAAGCCTGTTAAATACGAGGAAGTGATAAAGGCATTTGAAAAAGAAAACGTCGAAAAAACCTCACAGCCTTTACCTAAAACAAAGGCAGATACAAGAGAATTTGAAAAGAAAAACCATTTGTTTTACAAGTGGGAGAATTTTAACAAGACGCGTCTTGATGGAGATGGCCATGTTACCAATACCTCATGGCGTACGATGCAGGCGGCGGTCGAACAGCAGAATTATGTTACGGCAGAAAATTTATTGCCGCACGGCAACTGGCAAAGCATCGGTCCTACGGATAACAACTCCAGCCTGGTAAACCCGGCAGATGTAGGGCACGGAATCGGAAGGGTAAACTGCATTACTTTCAACGGCTCGCAGATATTCCTGGGCACAGCAAGTGGTGGTGCATGGAAAGGAACCGGCAGCAATACATGGCAATCGATTAGCGAAAATATTCCCAATCTGAGCGTTTCTTCCATCTGCATCAATCATCTCAATCCTGATGTAATATATATACTAACCGGTGACGGTGATGGTTACTGGTGTGGTCCGAGCAATCCCTCCATCGGTGTGATCAAATCAACTGATGGCGGCATTTCATGGCAGCCAACAGGCCTGGTATGGACTGATGACGGCAGCGAAGAAATCGGGTACAAGATGGTGATGCACCCGGTGAACCCGGAAACATTGTATGTTGCCTCAAGCACCGGCATTCACATGACACTTGACGGCGGGGCTACCTGGTCGGTGCAGCCCGGATTCTTCACGGACATTGAATTCAAACCCGGCAACCCTTCATATATGTATGCTGTTACACTGACCAATTTTTTTCTTACCACCACCGGTGGCATAGGAGGCTGGACCCAGCAGGCTCAGCCAGTCGTCCTGCAGCCTTCTTCCAGACTTGCCATTGCCGTTTCTCCCAACAAGCCAAACTGGGTATATGTTCTGGCAGGCAGCAAGGGACAGCCCTTTTTTGTGGGTTTATGGCTGTCTACCAACAGCGGTGTATCATTCGGGGCTCCAAAATCATCCGTGAACCCGTTTATTTTTTCAGATAACAGTAATACCTATTCCCAGGCCCAGTATAACATTGCCTTTACGGCCAACCCGGCAAATGCAAAAGAAATATGGATGGGTGCAATTAAAGTTTTCAGCTCTTCAGACAGCGGCACCACCTGGACCCAGCGATCAAGTTATTACAGTCTTTCAAATGATATCCTGCATCCCGACCAGCATGACCTTGTGTATAGTCCGGCGGGTGAACTCTGGTGCGCCAATGATGGAGGCATCTTCAAATACACTCCTGCAAATGCCCTGACAAAATGGAGCATACAGTTCGAAGGCTTGAACATTACACAGTTCTACAGGTTCGGTCTGGATGCAACACCACCATTCGACAACAATTATTTCGGCGCACAGGATAACGGCATGCTGCGGTATGACGGTGATGCAAACTTTGAAACCGTCGCTTCAGCCGATGGCGGAGAAGCGGCTGTGGATTATATCAGCGACATCTATTATTTCAACCTGAACAGCCTGCTGCTGAAATCTTCCTGCATAATTGCGGCATGTGATATAACTCCCAACACCGCGGCATGCAACTGCCCTGATACAGTTTATAACAAAAACGTCGGGGTGCAACCAAACAGGCCGATCAAAATTGATCCTGTCAATAACAACTGGGTATATCATGGTCTACAATGTCTATGGGTATCGGCGAGTTATGGTGACAATTTCAACGTCATCCAGGGTTTCGACTGCACGGGTGGTATGATAAACGATGTAGACATTACCCCTGTATCCAAATGGGCGATCAAAGATCACCGGGTACTCAGGGAAACAGCTCCAGGGGTATGGATCAATGTAACCAATGACCTCCTGCTGAATACTGAAATAAATGTGAGGATAGCTGCACATACAACCAACCCGCTGGAAGCCTACGTATGTTGTGGTGGTTATAACAGCACGCAAAAAGTATTTTATACAACCGATGGAGGTGTTAACTGGTACAACCTTTCGGCAGGCCTGCCCAATACTCCAATCAATGACATCATTTACCAGAACGGAAGCGACGGTGGATACTATGCGGCTACAGATATCGGAGTTTATTACATCAACAACAATATGTTTTTCTGGATGCCTTTCAGAAATGGAATGCCAAGTGTTGTAGTAACCGAGCTTGACATCAACTACAGTCAGAATAAACTTTATGCTTCCACTTACGGCCGTGGTGCATGGGTTTCAGACCTGATCACTCCCTGCCCTCCGACTGATCTCACAAGCCTTTATCCTTCGCTTCCCTCCTACTCGAACATACAGGCAAACAATACTGTTACTGCAAACAGCCAGTTCAACCATGGGTTCGGACAGAATGTTACGCTGCTGTCAGGCTATGAAGTAAACTTCACACCGGGCTTTGAAGCATCAAACGGTACGGAGATAACAGCACGTATTCAAAACTGCCCTGCCCTGAAGCAGGCAACCTCACAGGAGTTTTCAGGAAATTATATACCGGCTTCCAAACCAGTCAGTGAAACTGGGACACGAACCCTCAATGAGTCGCAGATTAATATTTCTCCCAACCCTGCTTTTGAAATGTGTGCAATTGATATTTCACTCGCAGAAAAATCTGACCTGGAAATTGAAGTATTAAACCTGCTTGGTGAGAAAATAATGGATGTTACCATGCAGTCAGGACTGCTTCCAGGAAACTACCGGTTTATGGTTAATGTCGGAAAATTTGAAAGCGGGATTTACCTGGTGAAAGCCGTATACGAAAACCAAATTAAAACAGAAAAAGTGGTTGTAAAAAAATAATTATACTGTTTAATTGCTGCCCAGCTTTTGTTCCAGTTCATCCAGGAACGGGATCTGGGCAGCATTTATTTTAATCCTCGCATCGCGTAAATTACACCAGGCTGCCCTATCCACTTCGGGATAGCTTTTTTTTGAGCCGTTCTTAAATGTAACTTCAAACAGGTTGCTTTTGATCTTTGATGCATCTGCATCTCCTTTGACAGCCCATGCCAAAATCAATTTGCCGCTTTTCATCCTGACCGGTGTCAGCTCAATTGGATCAATTGCTGTGATGTCCTGACCGGTTTCCTCCTGGAATTCTCTCATTGCAGCTTTGAATGAATTTTCATTTTCTAAAAATTCCCCTTTTGGAATGCTCCATGCTCCTTCATCCTTTTTTGCCCAGAATGGTCCGCCAGGATGTACGATGAACACTTCAGGTTTTTCATCAACGATACGGTAAAGTAAAATTCCTGCGCTTTTTATCATACCGGAGAAACAATTTTTTTACAATCACAAAAGATAATTATCAAACAATTACTTCAAGATAATTTTCAAGCCCAGGTAAAAATAAAAAGATCAGTTGCGCAATGCAACTGATCTTTTGCTTAATTCAAGAATGATAATTATTGTTTTGGTTCCAGCAGCTTAAAGAACTGGTCAAGCTGGGGAAGAATTACGATGCGCGTACGGCGGTTCAGTGAACGGTCTTCGGCAGAATCATTGGATCCGACCGGAATATATTCACCTCGGCCGGCAGCGATCATACGGTTGGGCTCAACCCCATAGTTCTGCTGCAACACCCTAACTACTGCTGTAGACCTCAGAACACTCAGATCCCAGTTGTCCTTGATAAATCCTGTCTTGATGGGCTTATTATCTGTATGTCCTTCAACCATAAATTGTACTTCAGGCTGAGCTTTAATAACAGCTGCAACCTTACCAAGCACTTCCTTGGCGCGTGTTGTAATTTCATAGCTGCCGCTTTTGAACAGCATTTTATCTGATATAGAAATGAAAACCGCGCTGCCTTCAACCTTTATATTAACGTCGGTATCATTTATGTCATTTAGTGCTCCTTTCAGGTTCATGACAAGCGCCATGTTAAGCGAATCTTTCCGTTGCATGGCTACCTGGAGGTCCATGATATAAGCGTCTTTTGTATTGATGTTTTCAAGCGATTTTTTGATGCTCTCCG
>Ga0190272_10000485_pt1 | contig 20976 bp, 17 predicted proteins | sample Popmic504T_FD_133746 | JGI IMG/M metagenome (GOLD analysis project Ga0190272, IMG submission 133746) | Populus adjacent soil microbial communities from riparian zone of Shoshone River, Wyoming, USA - 504 T | ecosystem: Environmental > Terrestrial > Soil > Riparian zone | place: USA: Wyoming... | reverse complement strand
TGCCCCGGCGGCCCCGGCGGCCTCGCCGGTCACCAAGGTCAGCGATACGGTCTACACGGTGACGACGCGCGGGTATAACGTGATGTTCGTAGACTTTGCCGATCACATTATGGTGATCGAATCGCCGGGCGGCGACGCGGCTTCACGCTTTGCCATCGACCAGATCAAAAAGACCATACCCGGCAAACCGATCCGCTATATCGTGCCGACCCATCATCACGACGATCACGCCGGGGGCTTGCGCACCTATATAGCCGAGGGGGCGACGGTGGTTGCAATTCCCGGCGAGAAGGGCTTTTTCGAGCAGGCGGCCAAAAGCGTATTTACTATAGACCCGGATGCGCTCACCATGAACCCGAAACCTTTGAAGATAGAAACGGTCGAGGGCGGCAAGCGCGTGTTTACCGACGGGAAAACGACGGTCGAGATAATCGATATCGGATCGAACCCGCATACCGAGGCGATGCACGTTGCCTACCTGCCGAACGAAAAGATCGTCTTCCAGGGCGACATGATGAACACCCAGGCCAACGGCGATTACCCTACAGCGAACGACGCGGCCGTGTATTTTTCCGGGTGGCTGGAACGGAGTAAGCTGCCGGTCGAGAGGATAATAGGCGTGCACGGGGGGCCTTCCACCCCGGCAGCGCTGGCGAAGGCGGTCGCGGCGGCCAAACCGTAGCTGTCTGAAAATCGTAGCGCCGCCATCCTGGCGGCTGTCGTGGCGGCATCTTGCCGCCACTTCTCTTTTAAATTGCCGTCAGCTTTAGCTGACGGTTACTGGGGTCAATTATCTTCAAATCCGAAATCCGCAATCCCAGATCCCAAATCGGACTAACCCAGGTCGACCCCGGTCATATCCACGATGCACGTCGTCGAGCCCGGTATCGTTGAGCTAACCGGCGGGTCGGGGTAATATTGCGTGTTCAACTGCACGTTCTCCGCCATTTCTTCCCCGGCGATGATCCTGATCAATTCCAGGGACTCATCCAGCCCCGAAGAAATTCCGCCCCCGGTCATCCGGTTCCGGTCCTGGACAAAGCGCGGGAAGCCGGGCGCGACGGTGATCTCCTTGAACTCCGCGAGGCACGGGATAAAGTACCAGTGCGTCGTCGCCGTGTAGCCGTCTAACAGGCCGGCAGCCGCCAGAAGCAGGGCGCCCTCGCATACGGAAGTCACCCAATCGGCGTGTTCGGCTTGCTGGTTTAGAAAGTTCAGGTACGGGGTGCCCGGCTGCATCAGAACGTGCAGGTTGTTCGGGTTTCCACCCGGTGTCCAGATCATGTTGGCCTGCAGATTATTCTCCTTGTAATAATCGAATGTCTGGTTCGGCGTTAAGATAAATTTGTCCCGGCTCTTAACGGGGGCGCAGGTTTCGGCGGCCAGGGTTATCGTTACATTTTTTCCCTTCCAGTTGCCTGCCCACCAGCTGAAAAACTCGTACGGTCCGGCAACGTCCATCAGGTCGACGCCCTCGTATATAGGCATTACTATGTCGAAATTTGGGATTGGATCTGACATTTATGTTCTCCTTTTTTTGATTATCGGGTTGAGGGATGTTAGCACATCCCGGTGTCTTTTTTCCAATATTTCGCAGGGTTATTACCTACTCGAACGTTAACGACTGGAGCGCAAGCGTCCCGCTTGCATTGAGCGCAAAGCGCGAACGAATATCAGCCTTCTCACTCTGAATGCTATGCACGCTGCGAATTCTCAAGTTTTTCAATTCCGTCAATTCGGGCTACAATAATCGGAATTACATTTCCGGAGAAATCAACCAAATGAAAAGAGTATTTTCAGCGGCGTTTGTGCTGCTGACACTAGCTATCGCCGCGTTTGCCCAGGACCGCTCAGCCGAGATCAACGCCGCCGCCGAAAAGATCATGCCGAAGCTGGTCGAATGGCGAAGGCACCTGCACCAGTATCCCGAACTCTCGAACCGCGAAACCAAGACGGCCGCGTTTGTCGAAAAACACCTCCGCGCCCTTGGCCTCGAAGTGCGCACCGGCGTCGCGAAGACCGGGGTGGTCGGAACCTTACGCGGCGGGCAGCCGGGCCCGGTTATCGGCCTTCGCGCGGATATGGACGGCCTGCCGGTGACCGAGCGCGTCCAACTGCCCTTCGCCTCGAAGGAAAAGGCCGAGTATAACGGACAGCAGGTAGGCGTTATGCACGCCTGCGGCCACGACACCCACGTGGCGATGCTGATGGGGACGGCGGAAGTGCTCTCCGGAATGAAGGACAAGATCAGGGGAACGGTGGTATTTATTTTTCAGCCGGCCGAAGAAGGCCCGCCGGCCGGCGAAGAAGGCGGTGCGTCGGTAATGATGCGGGAAGGTGTGATGGACAACCCGAAGATCGACGCCATTTTCGGTATTCATATCAACGCGCAGACCGAGATCGGCACCATCAAATACAAGTACGGTGCGGCGATGGCCTCGAGCGACTGGTTCTCCATCAAGGTCAAAGGCAAACAGACCCACGGCTCGCAGCCCTGGCACGGCATCGACCCGATCGCGGTCTCGGCGCAGATAATAAACGGCCTGCAGATGGTCGTCTCGCGTCAATCCGAGTTGACCAAGGCGCCGGTTGTAATCACGATTGGCAAGATCAACGGCGGTGTGCGTGAAAATATTATCCCCGAGGAGATGATCATGGCCGGTACGATCCGGACCCTCGACCCGGCGATGCAAAAGGACGTCCACGAAAAGATTCGTAGAACTGCTGTAAACATCGCCGAGAGCTTTGGCGCGACCGCCGAGGTAAGTATCGAAACGAAAACTCAGGTTACATATAATACGCCGGAGCTGGTGAAGAAAACGGTGGCTTCGCTGGAAAAAGCGGCAGGTAAGGAGAATGTTGTTGAGAATGAATGGACGACCGGCGCCGAAGATTTTTCGTTTTATAGGGAGAAAGCCCCGGCGTTCTTCTTCTTTCTGGGCGGCATGCCGAAAGGGAAGGACCCGAAAACCGCCGCCGCGCATCACACCCCGGATTTCTATATCGACGACAGCAGGCTCGATGTCGGGGTAAAAGCATTTTGTAATATTGTGTTCGATTTTGTGAAGTGAAAAGCTGGACAGAGTAAACAAGATAAGGCACTCTAGTGGGCAACGCTCTATCCCAACCCTGCAAATAAAAAGGAGATTCTTCCATGAACGACGAACGGACGACTACCATTGAGAAACGATACCAGAGGATGTTCGGTCCCGGCGCGGGCTACATGCCGGACAACCTGGCAGGCCTTAGCGAGTGGCTCGGGGATTTTCTCGAGGAGGTTGAAAAGGCACGGCCCAAAGCGGAAAAGGCCGGCTTTAGCCCGTCCGTAGCTGCGTTTGCGCGGCTGATCGAAGAAAACGGGATCGCCAGAATGTATGTCGAGCAGATGATCGAGCAGCAGGCGCAGCCTTGCTGCCCGCCGAGTAATTCGACCAGTGTGCAAAGTGTGCCTCAGCTGCTAGCCTCGCTTAATCACATAACGAAGCACGCGCCGAAGTATAATTCGGACCCTGCGAAACGAAACGCTTTTCCCATGTCAACCATCTTTGCCTATATGATGATGACCACGGCGGGCGAAGCGGCGTTTCGATACGACCCCATCAACGACGCGATACGGAATATACTCCAGGAATGGTGCGCCTTCCTCGACAGTGACAAGAGTCTCTATGTTCTCAATGAGGGGCCGGAAGGCTGGCTTTCTCCGTCCGCGTACAAATTCAATAAACTCGAGGAGTTTGTGATTCCCGACAAGTCGGCCCCGCACTGGGGTTGGAAATCCTACAACGACTATTTTCACCGCCAGATAAAATCCAAGGTGCGTCCGATCAGCGATCCCAAGAACCGCAAGGTCATTGTTTCAGCCAATGACGGCACTGTGTATGCCGTCGCGAGTAATGTCCACGCGCTGGACAAGTTTTGGCTGAAGGGACAGCCGTATTCGCTGGAAAATGTGCTCAATCACAACAGCAAGTACGTGAAAATGTTTACCGGCGGCTATGTTTTCCAGACCTTTCTGAGCGGCGCTAACTATCACCGGTGGAGCGCGCCGATCGACGGGAAGGTCGTCCATACGGAGCTCGTCGACGCCCTGATGTTCAGCGATGCGGAATCGGCCGGTTTCGACCCCAATGCCGGCGTATTGTCACTCGGATACGAGGCCTCGGTGAATACGCGCGGGTTGGTTTATATCCAGAGCCCGGACCCCGTTATCGGAATGGTTTGCGTGATCCCGATCGGTATCACGGAGATATCCTCGATAAGCATCACGGTAAAGCCCGGGACCCAGGTTAAGAAAGGGGATGAGCTGGGGCGTTTCAGCTATGGCGGATCGACCCTGGCGATCGTTTTTCAGCCCGGATCGATCAATCATTTTACCGTGAAACCGCCCCCGGCCGGCGGCACCCCGGTGACGGTAAACGTAAATGCGCAGATAGCGTTGGCGAATTAGGGGCGCAGGGGTTTTAGCATAGCCACGCCGTTTACGGCGTTGGACCGAGCCGATAGAATGACTGACAGGGCGTTTCAACGCCCTTACAACAGCTTTGCAAGCCCGTTAAAACGGGCTGGTAGTGAAATTAGACCATCTTTACCACGCCGTGAACGGCGTGGCTATGCGAAGCCGAATCGGTGCTATTTGACCGATCCATGGTATGCCTTAAAGCGCACGGCGCCGTCTGCGGCGGAACGAATTTACGCTTGCGCGTGGGCCTCGACGAACCACAGCAGCTTATCTATACTCCGCGAAATACCTGTAAAAAGATCGGCCGTGTCCTTGTCGTCCAGCCCGTCCGTGTTGTCGATATCGGCGCGTACCTTCTTGCCGAAATCCGCGAGCGCCGACGAAAGCGCGTCGACATGCGCCTCACCGTCGGTGATCTCGAGCGGGTACTGTGAAAGGCTCGAATTTTGGGCCGCGACCCGCACCGTGCCCATGGCGGTCCCGCCAAGGGTGGTTACGCGCTCCGCGATGTCGTCGATATGCGTCAAAATCTCGGTCGAAACCTGGTCGAATAGCTCGTGAAGAGCTATAAAATGCATCCCCTTAACGTTCCAGTGCGCCTGTTTTGCCTGCGACTGCAGATCGACGGCATCCGCCAGACGCGAATTCAGGATCCCAATAACCTGCTCCCGTTTGCCCTTATCGAGATCAATCTTTGTACTATGCAGCATACACAAACCTCCCTATATTAGAATTAGAATAATTCTAAATCACTAACTTGTCAAGCCAAATACAGAATAGGTTGTGGGTTAGTTTGACCCTCTTCCAATCCAAATCTGTTTTATTCTCCGTCCCGTAGGGACGACCCGAAAATAGCCCAGCGATTTATCGCTGGGAGTATCGAATCTCACGTCCCAGTCTCGTAGAGACGGCTGGCGTTTTTCTGCCGTTCCTACCGGAACTTCCGACCCATCATCCAACGGACCCCAGCGATAAATCGCTGGGCTATTTCCTTCAATCCCTGCGGGATTACCGATTGGAATCAGGAATTAATCGAAAATCGGGAAACCTCTTTTCAAACCGACCCACCAAGATAGAATACGCCTTGCCTAAAACATTTTAAAGAATACTTAACTACAGACACAAAGAATTGTGACCTTCCGAGTAATCCATGTGTGTCTTGTATGGTTAACTTCCTAATTTTCGCAAACCCATAAAATTACCAACCGGCAGGCGGTATTTTGTATCAAATAAACATATTTATGGTTTTCTTATTACAAAATTCAAGTGCCTCGAGCTGGTTTCTCGAGACTTATAACAAGATACAAACGTCGGTACTCGAGTCGATCACCGGGATAATAACGTCAATTTTCGGACAGCTGCCGTTCATTCTATCGGGCATAATTGTCCTCGTCCTCTTCTGGCTTTTGTCGAAGGGTATCAAGGCTGTTTTCCTGGCCGCCAGCGGGCGCACCAGGATGGACAAGAGATTGCGGCTACTCTTTAGCCGAATGCTCTTTATCTTTGTGCTTATAGTCGGAATTTTTACATCGCTGACGGTGATGATCCCGTCCTTTACCTTCGGCAACGTCATTGCTGGGCTTGGATTCACGTCTTTCGTGGTCGGTTTTGCTACGAAGGATATACTCAACAATTTCCTGTCGGGCGTTCTTATTCTGTGGCAGCAGCCTTTCCGGATAGGCGACCATATTTTTATAGGGAAAGACCAGGGCAAGGTCGAGTATATCGGGGTCCGCGCCACCTCGCTCAGAAAGGACGACGGCGAACTTGTTCTTATCCCTAACGGAGATATGTATTCGAGCGCGCTGACCATTCGAGGGGCGGGCGCCAACCGCCGGATGAAACTGGAGTTCAGTATCGGATACGAGGCCGATATCGCCGAGGCCAAGGCGCATATACATGAGGCCCTGCATAGTATCGGACGGATCGTGGATGATCCCGAGGAGCGGATCGTGGTTACCGATCTGACTTCGGACGGGGTGAATATTGCCGTCTATTACTGGATAAATACCAACGAGAACCGGCCGATGGATGTTTTCGACGAGGCCGCGACGGCCATCAAGGAATCGCTCTTAAAGGCCGATATCGAGATATACCCGCCGGGCTCGGTGATCGTGCAGCGGCCTAAAGAGGAAATGGAAGAAAGCGAGCCGTTGAAAAGGAAAAGCGCGGTCTAGGTCCAGGAAGTGGGGGAAGTATGGAAAGTCGGGGAAGGAAGAATTTACAGGGATAACAGGATAGATAGGATATTCGATTCTCTTTCGTGTTGTTTCGTGTTAGTTCGTGGTTACAGTTCTTCAGGTCCTATCCCTGTTTATCCTGTCATCCCTGTAAATTCTTCTCAGCGTTCTCAGCGCGCTCTGCGTTGAATATTCTTTCTCCCGTAATCCAAAACCTAAAACCCAAAATCCAGATCGATTTATCGATCTAAGCTGTCGCGGGTCGAGGGTTTTGTAAAGCTGCCGCCGCCCGAACCGGATTCGCTCGCGTCAAAGGTGTTACGGTTATTCCGGCTGCTGCCGCTGCCCCTAAAGAGCGGGGTGAAGATCCATTTTGAGTGATTTTCGATGCCGTAATAAGCGATCACCGACGTCGTGCGGCTCTGGCTCGCCACACCTATAAACGGCGTATTTTCGGTCACCGAGCTGAATTCCGAGTCATCGGCCTCCTCGATATCGCTTTCGCTGTCCGTGTTGATGGAATTTACGATAGAGATCGCGTAGCGGTCGAATATCTGGCTGGGATTGGAAGGCAAAAGGCCGTTGTTAAAGTCCTGGACGCGCTTCGCAAAATTTATAAATGCCCGGTCGTCGGCCTTGATCAAACGCCACTTTCCATCCTCGCTCAGCGGATCGGTAGCAGCCGAAGGACGCAATATCTGGATTTTCTTGGTGCCGTATGGGAGGCCTTCGAGAAGGTCGTCGATAGAATCCGGAAGCTTCGCGCCGCGATAATGCTCGACATATTTCCTGATCGCCTCGGCGATCTCCTCGCCCCTGCGGATCGATTCGAGCTCCTTTTCCCGTTGGACCTCCTGCTGCACTGTCGGGGCGATCGCCAGGAGCGCGATGGCAAAAAGCGACATCATAGCCATAACCACCAACAGGGACATCCCACGTTCAGAGACGCGAGCAGTGCTGCGCGCGCCGGGCGAAGTGTTCCGCGGTCCCCTAATTGTCGGTGTCGTCGTCATCGTCAACGTCTTTCTTATTATTGTCGATCGTCCGCCGGGTATTGGCCGGCATATTGGGCGTAGCACGGGGTATATTATTCGGAATACCCGGTATATTCTGCGGTGCGTCCGGTATTACCGGCATCGGCATGCCCTGCGGAAATCCGCTCTCACTGCTGCTCGGAAAACTGCCCCTGCCGCCTGTGGTGGTTGTGGTGCCCGTTCCGGGGGCCGGGCGAAACAGCGCCAGCCGGTGACGAAAACCGAGGCTCGTGTCTTCGAATATGACCTCGCCTGAGGATATGCTTACCAGCCGGAATCGCCCGCTTACCACGTCGTTCAGCCTGGCGCCGAAAGGCAGGGGCTTGCATGTTTCCTGAAAATAAGCGGTATCGTTATTGCCGCGTTTGCGGGCGATCATACCGATATATTGAAACTGCGGCCGCGGCGCTTCCTGTACGTTAAATGAGATCTGGTTCGACCAATACTTGCCGTCCGGTGTTCGGACCTCGATTATCCGCCCGCCGCTCTGCGCGATGAAATTCGCCGGAATGTCGGTGGCGAGCTGCTGCTGGCTGATAAACGTCGTGGGCATTTCGCTGCCCTGGTAATAGATGCGCACCTCGGGTGTGAACTTGTCGCCGCTGACCTCCATTCGGAAGCCCTTCGTCCCGGCATAGACGCCCTGCGGATTTATAAAGGTCACGGCAATATTCGGCGTCGGCTCCGGAATTGGTGTAGGAATAGACGGCTGCGGTATCGGGGTTGGGCTATACGGTGTCGGCGGCGGCGGCTCGTAAAAAGCAAAAATATTTCTGCCCGGGTCCGGCGCCGATGGCGTTCCGCCATTGTAGTCGATCATCTGCATCGTATACTCGAGGTCCTGCGCGTCAATACTCGGTATCTCGAAATTCGACTTATCGCCCGGCGACGGTGACGGTTTCGGCGTCGGGGAAACGCTGGCGGTCACCGTGGTTTTCTTACCGCTCGGCCAAAATGCCAGGTACAATGCAAACAAGGACAGCGCGCCAAGCACGATCGCCGCGATGATCTTGTTCCTTTCGGTTGGAGTTTTACCCTCAAAAAACTTCATTTCTACTAATTTACTGCTGCGCCGTCTCCGGCAGCGGTTGCGGTGCAAAATCTGGCCGGCGGAAATAAGCCGCCATTTCGAGCCTTAGCGCTACGGTCTCACCGTGCATTTTCCCCTTAACTTGAGGGCCGGCTGGCAGCTGCATTACCCCGCCGCCGCCGAATGTACTCGGCGCACCGGGACCTATACCGCCCGCACCAGGCGGCGGGGGCTTAGTCGGGTCGTTTTCTTTTTTCTCGGCGTCGGAAGGTTCGAGGGCGATCGTGCTGATCACGACGAACTGCTGCGTCGTCTCTATCTCCCGGATAAAGCGGCGTAGATTTTGATAGGAACCTTCTACCGTCATCGATATATAAACACCCGGAAACAAGCTCTTGAATTTAGCCTTGCCTTTTTCCTCGTCGGTTTCAGGGCCGTCGTTGGCGCCGGCGATCTCCAGCGGCGAGTAGATCGGCCCGGTGGTATTGATCAGGTTGTAAGCCGCGATAAGCCCGTTGATCCGTTTAGCGACCGCAACACCACCATTAGATTGCAGGGGCAGGAAACGCGCCTGGAAATCATCGACGCTCGAGACCAGCTTTGCAGCGTGGGTCTTCGAATCGTTAAAGTCCCCGTATTTGGCCTTCGCGGCGATCTCCTCTTTTTCGAGACGGTCACGCTCGGATCGAGTCCTTTCGACCTCAGCGTTCGAAGGCATCACTACAAAAAGGTAGACGAGTATTAGGGCCAGTAACGCCAGCATCGCCCCTCCGACCGTGGCGAGCTCCGCCAGGCCCCACATACCGGCATAAACCTTACGGGGCCGGTTTTTTGGGACCACGTCGATCGCAGGTTCCTTCTCAATGACGATGGTCTCATTTTCAGTCAGCAGGACCGTTCGGGTCGGTTCTTCAATGACCACTGCATCGTCTTTGGTCAGGCCGTAATCGTTGGTAACGATCTCAGTCTCTTTCGGGGTTTCGTTCGGGTTGTTTAACTGGCCGGGGTCTTTTTCTTCCATTACTGGTCACCTCCCTGGCCGTTTTGTGCTATCTGGGTCGGCGGCGCCGGTGAGTAGCCGTAAGCCGGTGTATACAAAAGGTGCAGAGTGTATTCGGTAAAGGTGATACGCTCGTTTTTCTGGAGGTCCTGCCCGCGCAATTCCGCCTGGAACACGCCCGAATTATTCATTCTTTCGATCATTTCCATTACGGCCGGGTAGTTGCGGCTAAGAACGGCAAATTCGAGCTCTGCCTTGATCCGCTCGCCATCCTTATAGATGTTTTGTACTTCGATGCGCGAGGCGCTTACGCTGCCGGGTAAGACAGCTTCGAGATCGGCGAACAGACGCGACCAGCCGAAGGATTTATTGGCCACCAGCTTGTGCGACGCAACTAAAAGGGCTTTCTGGTCGGGCGACAGCTCCTGGCTGGCCTTTTCGCTTTCTCCCTTTAAGCGCTTGATCTCGCTGTCCATCTTCGTGATGTTGCTTTTAGCGAGCTCGATACTACTATTATTATTCTGGACGCGGGTAAATGCCATGATCGCACCGGCCACGGTAATAGCCAGCAGAAGAAGCGCGAGGATATAAGGTAAATTCCTGTTGCGAAAGGGGTTGGTAGCAAGATTGAGTTTGGTGATCACGTTCTAATAAATCCGTAACGGAAACCGTATCCTTAAAATTTTGCAAGAGTATAGCTTAGCACGAAACAAAATACTTGTCTTTCACGCGGGCTGCAAGGAGAAAGTTGCAAAATTAATCCTGGCGGGCCGGTAACGGGCGGTTCGTTTCGTCGGGGCTCGGGTCCTTATAAGAACAGACGCGGTTGCGGCCCTCGCGCTTGGCCCGGTAGAGGGCCGAATCGGCCATCTCGATCAGCTCGATAGGGTCTTCCGAGTCGGTAGGGAAAGTGGCGACGCCGATGCTGATGGTCACATGATGAGTTTCGGAGGGTTTCCCCTGGCGGATAACGCTAAAGTCCTGTTTTTCGATCTCGGCCCGGATCCTTTCAGCGGCGATCAGCGCCTGGCCCAGCTCGGCATCCAGAAGGAACGCCGCGAATTCTTCACCGCCGAACCGCGCTGCCGCATCGCCGCTCCGCAAGTTGTCGGTGATAAGCAGGCCGATCTCTTCCAGCGTTTTGCTGCCGGTCAGATGACCGAAGGTGTCGTTAACGTCTTTGAAATGGTCGACGTCCATCATCAGCACACAAAATTGACGCCCGTCGGCGCGCGCGCGGGCAGATTCACGCCGCAGCTCGGAGAAAAACGAGCGGCTGGAAAGCAGGCCGGTAAGATCGTCGTGCGAGATAAGCCGGTGGATCAGAAGCTGGTATTCGCGGTCGATCTCGTCCAGCAGGTCGAACCTTAATATATGTTCGCCGATGGCGATCTTGTCGCCGTTCTGCAGCGTATCGCGCTCGACCCTGCCGCCATTGAGAAAAGTGCCGTTCCGCGAGCTCAGGTCGGTGAGCAGGTACTCGGGCTGCTGCGTGTCCTTATTATAGATAGTGTTTATCTTTGCATGCTGGCGCGAAACCTTCGTATCGTTGACCCTCACATCCGCTTCGAGCGCGCGTCCCAGCGTCACCTCTTCGCGTTCGAGGGGGATTGATGCAGCGATCAGGTCCCCGTTGAGGAACACGAGGGCCGGACGCAGATTGCGTTTTTTGCGGTTAGGGGTATTCATACAATGGACCGATGAGAAACTGAAGAAAGGGGCCTTGAGGTTTCTAAAGTTTCTAAGTATAAGGATATATTATTTTTAAACGAAATTTCTATAGTTTTCTTGAACTGGGAGCGCGGGCGGCCCGCCCGCACTGAACGCGCAGCGTTCAAATAGCTACAACTCGTCAAACTTGGTCAACTCGCTCGGTCAACTCGGCAAACTCGCCAAACTCGGTCAACTATCTTCAAATCCGAAATCCGCAATCCCAAATCCCAAATCGAGATGTTTCCCGTCTCGCCATTTAACGATTTTTACTTTAGCCTTTACCATTGAACTGGATGAAGATTCTCATTGTTAAGCTGAGCAGTATCGGCGACGTGATCCACGCCCTGCCGGCGCTGGCCGCCATCAGGGCGAATCTGCCGGATGCGGAAATAAGCTGGGTCGTGGAAAGCCGCTCGGCCGGGATACTGCGCGGAAATCGATTGATCGATAACCTGATCGAGGTCGATACGCGCAGCTTGCGCGGCGGAAAGGTGATCGAGGAGATACTGCTCGATATAAGCAGGCAGGTGAAAGGGCTTCGAAAATTCAGCTTCGATATTGCGCTGGATTTTCAGGGTCTCCTGAAATCGGCGGTGATCGCCAAATTATCGAAAGCGCCGGCCAGGTTCGGTTTTTCAAAAGAGAGTCTTCGCGAGCCGGCGAGCCGGTTTCTTTATACCGATACGATGAGGGTCGAACCTGAAACCCATGTGATCCGGCAAAACCTGGCGCTCGTCCACGGCGCGCTGAAAATTCCGGTTCCCCAAACGGATTTCGAATTCCCGATCTTTACGAGTGACGAGGATAAGGCGGAAGCGGAGCGGATCATAGCCGGCGCGGGAGCGAATTTTGCCATCCTGAATCCCGCCGGCGGGTGGGTGACGAAGCTCTGGCACGCCGAGAAATTCGGGCAGCTGGCTGACCGGCTCTGGGAGGAATGCGGGCTTGTTTCGATCATCGCGACCGGGCCCGGTGAAACCGCCCTGGCCGAAAAGGTCGCCCGCAGCAGTCGCTCCGGGAAAGCCGCCCTTGCCCAGCCTAGCCTGAAAGGTTTTTACGAGCTCGCCCGGAGGGCCAAAGTATACGTCGGCGGTGACACCGGGCCTACGCATCTGGCGGTCGCGGCCGGCGCGCCGATCGTCGGTATTTTCGGCCCGACCGAGTGGTGGCGAAACGGCAGCCCGAACGAAAAAGATATTTGCGTCGGGCGCACCGATATTGCATGCCGGATTGACTGTCACCGCAGGACTTGTTCAAACTGGATATGTATGGACATCGACGTCGAGACGGTCTTCCAGGCTGTTCGGAAAAGGCTGGACGGGGCCGGTGTGTATTCCTCAATTTGATCAAATTTAATGATTTCAGCAAATAAAAGAGTTCTGCAACGGTTCAGGGTCCCGATGGGTTTTCTGTTCGCGATCGTTTTTATGGTGTTCGCGCAGCCGCAAGCCGTAAGCCTGATCGCCGGAGGCATTATTGCATTGATCGGGCTGCTCATCCGCGCGTGGGCTTCGGGACATATTCGAAAGAACACGGAACTGGCAATTTCGGGGCCTTACGCGCACACCCGGAACCCGCTTTATCTGGGGAGCTTTTTTCTTGCCGCCGGGTTTGCGATCGCCTCCGGACTGTGGTGGCCCCCGGTGCTTTTTTGCGCCTTGTTCCTGATCGTTTATTTCCCGGTTATGAACGTCGAAAAAGCCGACGTTCATGAGATTTTCGGGAAAGAATATGAAGAGTACGAAGCCAACGTTCCGCTGTTCTTCCCGCGTCTAACTCCATGGAAAAAATCGAACGATAAATTCGATTTTCAGTTATACTTAAATTATCGAGAATACCGTGCGGCTTTCGGGCTTATTTTTGCTCTTGGCATCCTGGCCGCTAAAGCTTTTTTCTTCCGATAGTAGATTTATGAAGGCCGTCTCATTTACTAAAACACTCCTCGTAACCGTCCTGTCTCTCTCATTTGGACTCACCAGCTTTGCGCAGCCGCCGGCCAAAGACGCGAGGCCGTTCCTGGTCGGGGAAACACTCACGTACGAAGCCAAAATAAGCCGGATAATCAAAGGCATCGCGGTCGCGGACCTGAGCTTTACGGTCACAGATCTGCCCGAGAGCCATGATCTAATGATAACCTCGGAGGCGCGGTCCAAAGGCACGCTTGTAAAGCTTTTCAGGTATAGTTTTCTGCAGCAGTTTAAGTCGAGGATCGACGGAGATTCGCTTCAAATTCTGGGGACGGCCAAGCACGACGTGCAGAGGGAGCGGGTACGGGACAGCGCGGCTATTTTCGACTACGACGAGAAAAGGGTCACTTATGTCGAGACCGACCCGAACGACGTAAACCGCCCGCCGCGCAAGATCGCCTCGGCCATCGGGGACGATACCAACGACCTCGTTTCCGGGGTTTACAAGATACGCACAATGCCGCTGACGGTCGGTAAATCGTTCGAGATGGCGATCAGTGATTCGGGCCTTGTTTACAAGGTGACGGTGAAGGTGACCGCCCGCGAACTGCAAAAGTCCATATTCGGCAAGGTATGGTGCTTTCGCGTTGAACCCGATATTTTCGGCCCCGGCCGCCTAATCGAGAGGGAAGGCAGAATGAGCATCTGGCTGACCGACGATGCCCGCCGCCTGCCCGTCAGATCGCAGATCAATACCGAGTACGGCAGGGTCGAAGTCAAGCTCAAAAAGGCCCTCAACATCAAGTGAAATTTTGCACAATCTAACTCCGCCGCTTGTAAGTTTGATCAAAAGACCCCATAATTTTCGTTTAGTTTCTACTTTATAAGAGTGATATATGAGCGAAAAAGATACGAAAAACGGGGAAACGCTAGCCGATGACGCTATTGATACTTTTGTCGTGGACGAGACGATCTCGTCCGGCGCGGTTGCCGCTTCCGGTGAAATAACGGATGGAGAAGATACGTCTCTCCTGTCCGAGACGGAAGAGGAAGTGGAGCGCTCGCCTGCCTTCAGGGAACTTGCGCAGCCAAAGCTGCCGGAGCTTCAAAAAGAGAACCGCGCCAAGCTTTTGATGCAGACGCCGAATAGGCTTTTCTTTTACTGGTCGATCAAAACCAACCCGTTTCGTACCCTGAACCGGGCCCTTGGCGACCGGACCGGAAATTATACACTCGTCCTGAAACTCATCGACCTCGGGCGCGAAACCGAGGAGATATTCCCGGTCGAAGCCGAGGGTTCCTGGTGGTTCGACGTCGAAGCGGACGCGAGCTACCGGGCCGAGATCGGTTTTTACGCGCCGAACGGCCCATACGTTCGCCTGATGTTCTCGAATGTTATCGAGACCCCGCGAAAGAGCCCGTCGCCCCGCATCGCCGACGAGTCGGAATGGACGGTCAGCGCCAACGTCTTTGCGAAGGTGCTCGACGTTTCCGGGTTTGCGCAGGATGCTTTCGATGTCGCGATGGCCGGCGACGACCTGGAATCGGCGCGGCATGCTACTCATTCGGCGTTTTCTCAATTTATCGGCAGCGACGATATCGATCTGAAGGGTTACAGCCCCGAGGAATTAAGACTCGCACTATTGGCGCTGGCCTCCGGGATAGAGCTCGAAGTCCTGCGCGACCATATCAGCCCGGCGCTGTTTGCCATGCTGGAGCAAAATATTGCGGTCCTGAACGCCGAAAAGGCGAACAGCGTTCTGCAGGAACACTTCCATATCTCGGGTGACGAAGATCTGGAAGAAGAGCACGTCGGGCCGGCCGTATTCGGTGCGAGCCTGGTAAGCTTCCCTCGGCTTTCGATCAGAAAGCGTGGAGTTCCGAAATTCGCGCCGCTCAGCTCGTTCAGCGTGGGCTCGCGGTAGACGAGATTATTTAAACGCGGAGGACGCGGAGTACGCAGAGATATTAGTTTGGTCTTGACCCTGCGTTCTCCGCGTTCTCTGCGTTAAATTTCTTTAAAATGACCTTAACGGAATCTTAATCCACTTCGGCCTGCTGATCCTGTGACACGGTTTATTGTATAGTGTAAAGAATATGCCTGTAGGTTATTTCAGCCTTATACTCCACGCCCACCTGCCGTTTGTCCGGCACCCCGAATATCCCGAATTTTTAGAAGAAGACTGGCTTTACGAGGCGATAACCGAAGTTTACCTGCCGCTGATCTTTATTTTTCAAAACCTCCACGAAGAGGGAGTAAAGGCGAGGCTCGCGATCAACGTTTCGCCGCCGCTGTGCGAAATGCTGGCGGACGAGATGCTGCAGGAGCGTTATACGCGCCACCTGGAAAATCTATTTGAGCTCGCCGGCAAGGAGCTTGCCAGGACAAAAAAGGAAGATCCGGCTTTTGTAGAGGCTGCGCAGATGTATGTCGACAACCTCGGCGCCTCGCTCGATCTCTGGAACAACCGCTATAACCGCAATCTTATAAAAGCTTTCGGCGAGCTGCAGGACGAGGGCGTGCTGGAGATCATCACCGCGGCGCCACCCACGGTTTTCTGCCGCTGATCTCCACCCCTGAATCCCGCCGGGCGCAGGTGCAGCTCGCGGTTGCCAACTACCGGAAACACTTCGGGCGCCAGCCCCGCGGTATCTGGCTGCCGGAATGCGCTTACGAGCCGGGTATCGAGGACCTGTTAAAAGAGGCGGGGATCGAATATTTTATCGGCGATACGCACGCGATCCTGTATGGCGACCCCCGCCCGCGCTTCGGCGTTCACGCGCCGGTCGTCTGCCGAAACGGGGTAGCTGTTTTTGCGCGCGACGTCGAAACCAGCCGGCAGGTGTGGAGCGCCGAGGTCGGATACCCGGGAAACGCCGTTTACAGGGAGTTTTACCGCGATATCGGGTGGGACCTGCCGCTCGAGTATCTCAAGCCGCACCTCCACGAGGACGGTAACCGCCGGCATCTCGGCCTGAAATATCACCGGATCTCGGGGCGCGATGTGCCGCAGCAAAATAAGCAGCCGTATATTCCGGCCCTCGCAAGGGAAAGGGCCGCCCAGGACGCGGCACACTTTATTAACGAGCGGATCAAACAGGCTTACGTGCTGCGGGAGACCTTCGAAGGGCACCCGCCGCTCGTCGTATCGCCATACGATGCCGAGTTGTACGGCCACTGGTGGTTCGAGGGGCCGCAGTTCATAAATTTTTTCTTCCGCAAGCTCCATTTCGACCAGACCGAGATCGCGCCCGTTAGCCCGGGTGATTTTCTCGATTCCGGCATACCGATCCAGATCCAGCACCCCTCGGCTTCTTCGTGGGGCGAGGCGGGCTATTACAAGGTATGGCTGAACGAAAGAAATTCCTGGATGTATCCCTACCAGCACGACGCCGAAAGGAAGATGACCGATCTCGCGAACCGCTACGACAATCCGAATGAAACGGAGCAGCGGGTCCTGGACCAGATGGCGCGCGAGTTGCTGCTGGCACAGTCGAGCGACTGGGCGTTTCAGATCTACCAGGGTACGACGGTCGAGTATTCTTCCCGGCGGTTTCAATCGCATATCCACCGGTTCGATCTGCTTTATAAAGCGCTTGAAAACGGCGAGACCGATGAGGACCTTCTTACCGAGATCGAGTCGCGGGACAATATCTTCCCGGAGCTCGATTACCGCATTTATCGCAGCGCGGAAAAGCATTGAAGACATAGTACGTAAATGAATGGATCAAGTAATGCTTGATTTCGGCTTAGCATATCCACGCCGTTTTACGGCGTGGATATGCTAAAACCCTACGCTATGGATTGCAGACAGTAAGAAGAGGCCGAGAACAGATCTCAGCCTCATTCCCGACTTCCCAGACTAACTAGTGCACATTGTAACTGGCCACGGGAGTATCGTTCAAAGCCCCCCACTCATGTGAGAGCAATGCGCCGTCGCTCGATTTACGCACCAGGTAGAAGTTCTGTGTCGGGTCGGAATTAGTGCGGTAAACGGCGAAATCGGTTTTGCCGTCGCCGTCATAATCGCCCTGCGCAATGAAGTCGGTGTTTGCGACGCCCCATGTGCCGCCGAGGAACGTCCCCTGCGCGCTACTGGGCTCGTAAAACCAATTCATCGGGCCGCCTGCATTCAATCTTACGACCGCCAGATCGGTCTTACCGTCACCGTCATAATCACCTGGAGTGATCAGGTCCGTGGGCATACCGAAGACCGCATACCGCGAAAGCACTCCGGGCGCGGCCGCTGCATAATTCAGCCAAAAAGCCGCTTGCCCGGTGATCCCGGTAGGGCGCTGGACGACAAAATCGAACTTGCCGTCGCCGTCGTAATCGCCGGGTGCCGCAAAATCGGTCGCAAGGCCCCACTGCCTGGCAAAGACCGGACCGTTTGGGGCAACCCGGTAGAACCATAGAAGCTGTCCGCCCGTCCTTCTGGTCACGGCGAAATCGGCCTTCCCGTCGCCGTCATAATCGCCCTGAATGGTGGGGTCGTCGCCGGTTACCCCGAAAAGCTCGGCCCGCACGGTGCTCGTATTGCTTTGCAGAATATAATAAGCCGCGTCACCGGGGCCCTGCGGGTCGCGCCATACGGCGATGTCGGTTCTACTATCGCCGTCATAATCCTCGGGGACGAAGAGATCGGTCGTGATGGTCCCAAAAGGTTGATAAGTAATAATCTCCGCACCGCCGTTTTCCTTGATGAACCAGAACATCTGGTTGGTTCCGCCGGGATCGGTGTTTCTCACTACCGCCCAATCGGTCTTGCCGTCGCTGTTGAAGTCCACCACGTTGTGGAACGGGCCACCCCCAGTGGCGGTGATCTCAAGAGACCATCCTCCGTTAATGAAACCGCCGTCGGGGTCCAAAAAATCAACTACGAAAAGTCTCCACGTCCCGTTGGGCGCAGTGCCGTTAAATGTGGAAGCAAACGTCGCCGTACCGCCTGCTATAGGCCCCGGATTGCCGTAGACGGTGCCCGGTCCCGGTGCGGGAAATGAATCGTCCCTGTAATATGCTGTCGGCTTGTAAATTCCGGGCGGCCACGGCTCTTGACCCGGCAACCTCTCCACACCGTCGTCGGCAAGCGTATATGTGATGTTGTTGATCCCGTAACCCGCCCCGTCCTGGATCAAAAGTGCCGCACCGGTCGGACTTTGCAGGACTATTCCCACGTCTTCCGCATATTGATGTGAAAGCCCATTTAACGTTACCCTAACGGACGTGATAAACCCGTGGAGGCCGGTAACGCTAATATCGCTAGGATATGGCGAGGCAACGCCTGGAGTGTTGATAATAATTGGTGTCGGATTGGTAAATGAAACGCCTGAAGCTTCGGAGGAACGACCGGTTGTTTTAACGTCTTTCGACCCCCCGTCTGGTACCGCCTTTGCGTGCGGCGTAACGAACGACGAAAAGAAAAACGTGCTTGCAGCAAAAAGGGCCAATGAACTTCCAATATATCGGATGGTCCTGATTCTCATAGACTTTCTAGACTCCCACGACTTTCCAGACTTTCCAGACTTCCCAGACTGTTAATGCGTGTTGAAAGCCGCCACCGGAAAATCGTTTTCCTGTCCCCATTCATGGGACAGGAGCGTACCGTCGATCGATTTTCTCACCAGGAAGAAGTTTTGCGTCGGGTCGGGATTGGTCCTCCAAACCGCAAAATCGGTTTTGCCGTCGCCATCGTAATCGCCTTGCGTAATAAAATCGGTGGCTACGGTACCCCACACGCCGCCGAGGAAGGTCCCAAGTGCCGTGCTGGGCTCATAGTACCACTCTAAATTCGCACCGGCTTCTCTTACGATCGCGATGTCCGTCTTGCCGTCGCCATCATAATCGCCGGGCGCGATAATATCATTTGGCCGCCCGAAGGTCGTACGCCTGGAAAGTACCCCGGGAGCGTCCGCCCCAAAATTCGAGTAGAAGGCCGCCTGGATTCCCTTACCACGCTGAACCACAAAATCGCCTTTGCCGTCGCCATCGTAATCGCCCGGCGCGGAAAAATCGGTCGCGAGGCCCCATTGACGGGTAAAGATCGGCCCATTGGAGGTTGGCCGGTAATACCAGAACATCAGTCCCCCGGTCCGGCGGACCACGGCCAGGTCGGTTGTCCCGTTGCCGTCATAGTCGCCGACCACAGTAGGATCGTCCCCGGTTAGCCCGAAGAGCTCTCCCCTGAGGGTACTGCTCCCGCTTTGCAGAATATAGAATGCGTGCTCGGTATCGCGCCAGACGGCTATGTCCGTTTTGTTATCGCCGTCGTAATCCTCCGGGACCGGAATGTCGGTCGCGAACTGTCCCCATGGCTGGTAGGTGGTAAGACCGGCCACGGTGTTTTCCTGTATGATCCAGTTCATCTGTCCACCGGTGCTTCTCACGATCCCCCAGTCGGTTATACCGTCGCCGTTGAAGTCCACCACGCTATCGAGCGGGTCACCCGTGGTTGCGGTGATTTCGAGTGTCCAGCCGCCGCTGATCTCGCCGTCATCACCCGCTATAAAATCCATCACGTAAAGGCTCCAGGTGCCGTTTGGTGACGTGCCGTTAAAGGTTGAAGCAAAGGTAGCGGTACCGCCGCCGGTCGGCCCCGGGCTGCTATAAGCCGTCAGGGGGCCCGGAGCAGGGAACGAATCGCCGATATAGTAGGTGGTCGGTTTATACGTTCCGGCCGTCCAGGCGGTTGTGTTGGGCAGCACTGTAGCGCCGGTGTCGGCGATGGTATACGTGACGTTGTTCACGGGCTGACTGTCGCCCGCCCCGTCCTGAATAAGAAGCGCTGCGCCGGTCGGTCCTTTCAGGACCATTCCCATATCGTCCGGAAAGCTGTGTGAGTAACCGTTAAGCGTGACCTTTACCGAAAGGACCGGGCCGACCAATCCGGTCACATTAATGTTGCTGGGATAAGGGGTTCCTACATCGTCATCGTTGATCGCGATCGGTGTCGGGTTGGTAAACGTGGTTGCCGGGGCGGCCGCTGTTCCCGCCGTCTTTTCGCTTTTCGAACTCCCGTCCTGGACCGCCTTCGCGGCTGGCGTAACGAAAGACGAAAAGAAAAACGTGCTTGCAGCCAAAAGGGCCAATGAACTTCCAATATATCTGATGGTCCTGCTTCTCATTTCCTGTCTCCTCGAATTATTCCGCTTTAATTCGCCCAACTCGGCCAACTATTTCCAATCCGCAATCCGCAATCCCAAATCCCAAATCCCAAATAGAATGGGCCCGCTGTGCGGCTAGTTTATTTTTCGCGATGATACCACAAATCCTAAATAACTTTAGAAGTTTTTGCGATAGCCGCAAGTAACAAAAAAAGAGGCCGAGAAATGAATCTCAGCCTCTTTCCTTTTGCCGCGCGGTTCGAATGACTCAGTGTAAGTTGTAAGATGCCACCGGTGTGTCGCTGAATGAACCCCACTCGTTGAACAGTAGAGAGCCGTCGGTCGATTTTCTAACGAGGAAGAAGTTTTGGGTCGGGTCGATATTCCTTCGCCAAACGGCGAAATCCGTCTTGCCGTCCCCGTCGTAATCTCCTTGTGTCGGGAAATCGGTCGCGTGAAGGCCCCACGAGCCGCCAAAAAACGTCCCCGGCACCGTGCTGGGTTCGTAGTACCACTCATAGCTCGCGCCCACCTGCCTTACGATCGCTATAT
>Ga0190272_10000484_pt1 | contig 21016 bp, 21 predicted proteins | sample Popmic504T_FD_133746 | JGI IMG/M metagenome (GOLD analysis project Ga0190272, IMG submission 133746) | Populus adjacent soil microbial communities from riparian zone of Shoshone River, Wyoming, USA - 504 T | ecosystem: Environmental > Terrestrial > Soil > Riparian zone | place: USA: Wyoming... | reverse complement strand
TTGTCGGCGTCCTTGTACCTCATGACCGATGTACGCGAGATCACCCGGAGCGCTTTTATTCGCGCGAGATCGGAGATGATGGATTCAGTCATTCCATCGGTGAAGTATTCCTGCGCCGGATCCCTCGACACATTGCGGAGTGGAAGCACCGCGATGGCGTGGATGACATCACGTGAGGGCAGCGGAAGCGCGGTCGTCGGCTCGCCTTCCCGAATGCCGCGCAGCGCTTCGCTGACGAGCGCCGCCGACGCCGGACGGTGCTCGGCGTCCTTGCGCAGGCATTCGGAGATCAGGAGATCGAGCCCGCGTGGGCAGTCCGGCCGAAGCACTCGCACCGGGGGCGCGGCGTTATTGATGATCGCGAACATCAACGCCTCGGACCGCTCTTTCATGAACGGTCGCTGACCGGTGACCATTTCGAAAAGAATTACCCCAAGGCCGTACACGTCGGTGCGGGCATCGTCGACTTCACCGAAGAGCTGCTCGGGAGCCATGTAGGGAAGGGAGCCGAGCATCATTCCGGCATTGGTTATCCTCCCCGTTGGCCCGCCCTCGGACAGCAGTAGCGCGATTCCAAAGTCGAGGATCTTCGGATGGCCGTCGGCAGTCAGCGCGACGTTGGCGGGTTTCAGATCGCGGTGAAGAAAGCCGTGACGGTGTGCGTAGTCCAGCGCGTCCGCGATGGCGGCGCCCAGAGCCAGAACACTGGCGATCGACAGAGGTCCGCTGGCAACGCGCGATTCCAGTGTGCCGCCAGCTACGTACTCCATGACGAGGAAATCGCAGCCCTCGTGGCTGTCGAAGTCGAAAATGGTGGCAACGCCGGGGTGCGAGAGACGGGAAAGTACGAGCGCCTCTCGCCGGAACCGCTCACGGCTGTTCTTGTCGACGAGCGTGCCGCTCAAGAGCATCTTGATCGCGACATCGCGGTCGAGCCTGGCGTCATGCGCCTTCCACACGTCGCCCATTCCGCCCTGGCCGACGCGCTCGACGAGGCGGTACCGGCCAAGCGTGAGGCCGGGCGTCATGGACACGCTCTCGCTGTACGCTGTCATTGACATGGCAAGCTAGCCATCCTGCGAGACGCCTCGCAACTTTCAGAACTTCACTGTGGTGGGTCAGCTGGTCCTGTTGTTCGGACTTTCGATTGCGGACTTTGCGGCCTCAGGACTAATTGCCATCGACGATTGCTGATTAAGTGAGGACCGCGGAGAGAAGCGTTCCGCGCACTCGATTTCGCTCATCCTCAGTCCTCACTTAATCCTCGATCGCAGATGGCTGTTAGTCCTGAGGCCGCAAAGTCCTTAATCCGCAATCGCAGGAGCGTCAGCGTAAATGACCTACTATCAACTTCGGCCGCACCCCGGAAAATGCCAAAGTCGATATGGAATGAGCACACACGGCGCGCGCTGCTCGAGAGACTGGAGCGGCTGGCGCCTGAGACGAGACCCCGCTGGGGAAAGATGAACGCGCTGCAAATGGTCGCACACCTCACGAACTGGGGGCGAATGGCGGGGGGCGAGCTGACTACCAGGACGATCCCTCTTCCCCTCCGTTATCCGCCTCTCAAGCAGCTGGTGGTTTACTGGCTGCCTTTTCCGAAAGGGGTACCTACCGCGCCCGAGCTCATTGCGCGTGAGCCAATGGAGTGGCCAGCGGAGACCGCCGCACTACGCGCGCACATTGGCTCCTTCGATACCGCGGACCCGAAAGCGGAGTGGCCACTGCATCCTGCATTTGGGAAGCTGACACCCAGAGCGTGGGGAGTGCTCTGCTACCGGCACATCGACCACCACTTCAATCAGTTTGGAATCTGACTGCCGCGCGGATTATTTCCCGCGCAGTGCTGCCGCGACTGAATCCACAGTCCTGAGATACGGGTCGATCACATCGCGACGAAGAGTGACGATCATCTCGGTAGCGTGCCGGTCGTAAAACCTGAGCGACACGCTGTCGCGGCTCGCTCTGAGCACGGAGTCGGGCACGCGCGCTCCGCCCGTTTCTCGTGGAGAACAACGCGGCCAGCCGAAACAGTAGTGCACGTCGCGCGCAATTCCCTCGCGCTCGAGAAGCAGCTCCTGCGGCGCGATCATTTCGATGAAACGTCGTGCGTCGAACGCGGCTCCAGGTCCGAACGTCGCGCCGGTGTTGCGGAAAAAGCCCGCGCCGAGGTACACCGCGCTGACGTAGAACCGGTGGTCTCTGAGGAGAGTTCCATCCCGTCGCACCATCGTCTGCAAGCCATAGCCGTTATCATCAGGCCCCCACGCGACGACATTCACGGTGGGTGAACGACTGTACTCCCGCACCTGGACGACGGTTGCTTCATCCGGCTCTGAGCGAATGGTGGCGCAACCAGCAAGTGCGACGAGCGACAGCAACAGGAGACGGAATTCAACGCGGGGGTTCATCTCGCCCTCCTGAGAAACGGGATTATTTCCTTTGAGTAATACGGTTCCTCGGTACCCCAGAATATATAGTCGAGCCTGAGATTGTCCGTCGCGAACTTGACCAGCTCGGCGACCTCCACGCGCTTACCTGTGGACGGGTTCAGTTCAGTGAGGTTCCCGTCCTGAACCGCGAGGCCTGTGGGCACGATACCCGCGACTTCTCTGATCAACGGGTACGAAGTTTTTAGCTGGCCAGGCCTGTATGGCATCAGGTCAGGCCCGCCCATCGCCACATTCGACTCCACGGCTGCGCGGTAAACCGCTCGGAGATAGCCCTTGTCGTTGGTCGCGCGCCACTCACCCGGCATGAAGTTGCCGTACTGCATCGCCACCGACTTCGGGAACGCGCGCTTGAGCGCCTTCATGTTGGTGATGATCGCAGTCGGGTAGGTCTCGACCGAGAACCCCGCAGGAAATAACCGTCCGCTGCTGCCGAAAGTCACCGACGTTTCGGCGAAGTTGATTCCCTCTATGCGGCCGTCGAGCTCCTTCCCCAGCGCGAGGAGCAGCTTGTGAAACCTTTCCTGCACCGCCGGATCCCATCGCCTCGATGCCCAGCCTGAAAAAACGGCGGTGCTCTCGTCATCACCCTTGATCTCGTACTGCTTCGCCGCGCCGCCGTTGTAGACGGGATCGGTCAACAAATATTGTGGAACGTTGAATCGCGACGGACTGAAGCTCACGTCCTGTAGCTGCACGAAGAGCTTTTTCCCTTTGGACGTCAGGAATGCGAGGTCATCGCGGATCCTGCTGAAGTCGTAAGCATCCTTCTCCGGCTCGAGCTGCCTCCACGTGTAGGCGAGCTGTGCGCCTTCCACCTGCTTCGTTTGCAGAAACAGCGAATCGGTCCGGAGCTTCTCTCTGTCCTGTCCGAAGAAGACGTAATGATGCAGCGATCTCGCGGTCGAGACGGGGTAATTGCGATACAGGTTTGCCACGAACGGGGGCTCACGCGGCTCTTCGCGCGTCTTCATTCCCTTGCTCGATGCCCAGCGGTGTATCCACGACAGTCCCTTCGGACCGGCGTACGTATCCGCGAGGCGATAGGCCGGATCTTTCAACGCCTCATCGATGGAAATGAATCTGTACCCCCGTCCGATCATGATTCGAGCGAGCTCGCCGAAATGTTCGGCGTTGAGCGGATTTGCGTGCAGCAACAGCACCTGCTTTACCTCGTAGCCGACGACCTGCACTGAGAGCTTCTCGAAGAAGTCGAACACCTCTTCCATGTAGGTCAGGTAAGCAGCAGCCACGCGGTCGGCGGTCGTGTTGTCACCGCGGTCTCTTGCCATCGCATAGACCTCGGCAAACACCCACTCCTGATTGTCGATCGTGACTGGCGCGATACGGTAGCCGCGTCGCGTGAGGAACGTCTCGAACGCCCGCTTGGTCTTCAGGTCTTGCCCCGCGTGCAGGAAGGGGTGGCGGAAATACTCGAGCTTTCTACCGCGCTGCCTGAGAAGCCGGCTGGTGACGGCCTCGCCCCTGATCACATCAGCCTGATATCGCGAGAGGGGAGTGTTGTTCAGATCCAAATGCGAAAAGGAATGGTTGCCCAGCTGCGCACCAGCGTCGAGCCACATGTTGAGGATACCGGGCAGCGCCCTCCTGTCTTTCTCGCATAGCCGGCCTTCGACCACCAATCCAAGGGCGGGAATCCGATATGTGGTTACGCTTTGCAGCAGCCTTCGATTCATCTCGGCGACTGCTTTCGAGTTACACCTTTCGCCTCGAAGCAACGCCACACCCGGAATGTCGTCGAACGTGACCGCGATCTCCCTGCTCGGAGCCGTGCCCAACGTCCGTGTCAGAAACTCCGGCATTGCGTGCAGGTGATCGACGTGATCGGGCGCCGAGTTTCCAGCAAACCCCAGCACCTCGAGCCCGCCCGCCCGGACCTCGCTCAGCTGCTGCATTCCGCGTGGACCCCACCGCAGAACCGGCGTGCGGCGCAGCGTTAGCGCGCGCAGAAGCCAGTCAGCCGTCTCAGTCGTGCTGGCGAACGTACCCGGGAAAATCTCCGAATGGGTGACGACGAATCGTTTCTCGCCACGGACCGCCGCCCGCGCAAAATCCGCGAATGCCGTGAGGTTGGTGGTGTCGATCGTGCCGCCTTTGTCCATCACCGTCCCGTCCGGCACGTACGAGGTGTGCATTCCATCGAGCAGCAGCACTGCGTCGATCGTCTCGAAGTGACGCCGGTCCCGCAGGATGGCCCGAATCGCGCCGTGCCCCGCCGAGAACGCCACCAGTGTCACGCGTCCGACGCGAGCCGTCCTTCCTCCAGCCGCCGATACCTCTCGCGTAACCGCTGTGATCAAGGAGTCGAAGGCAGCGGGCTCAGCGAATGCGCGGTGGTACCCACCCGACCCCGCGCCGAGATTCACCGCCGCCGCGACCGAAGCAGTCCCGAGTCGGGAAACGGCCTGGTGCGGAAGCCATGCGGCACCGTGGAAGTGAACCACGAGATCGAATGCGCCCGCGGTCCGCGCCTGCTCCGAAATCCAGAGCTCTACCGGCCTTGCTATCGGGCCGGCGAAGGACCGCCTGGTTCCTCCGAGCTCCGTCATCACGAGCCGCTCGTGTGCTCTCGTCGCCTCGACCATCGGCGACGGATTCTGTGACGCAGCAGGTGGAGCGGGACTTTGTGCGACAGCGGGCGGCACCAGCACGAGCGCGCATGAAAGCAGCGTCGTGAGCGCGCGTGACACTACGCTCGTGCCGGTTTCGGCTGGTCCTCGGCGGGCAGCGTCAGCTTGAACTCCGAGCCGACCCCGATTCTACTGTCGACGGAGATGTCTCCGCCCATGCCGCGGGCTAGATCGCGGCTGATCGCCAGGCCGAGTCCGGCGCCTTCGCGCGAGCTGGTGAGTGTGCGTCCGACCTGCACGAACGGCTCGAAGATCGAATCGAGCTTGTCCTTGGGGATTCCCGAGCCGGTATCGAGAACAGTCAGCACGACCCGGCCCCGGCGTACCTCGCACGCCAGCGTGATCTTTCCGCCCGAAGCGGTGAACTTTACCGCGTTCGAGACCAGGTTCAGCACGATCTGCTCGACCTTCGAGCGATCAGCGAGCGCCACCGCGCCGTTGCGACATGCCTCGTCGTCCAGCTTCAGTCCCTTGGCCTTCGCCTGCGGCATGATCATCTGTGCCACCGCCTCTACTACGTCGCTTATGGCGACAGGCGCGATGTTATAGGTGAGCTGACCTGCCTCGAGCCGGCTGAAGTTCAGGATGTCGTTGATGATTCCGAGCAGGTGCTCCTGGCTTCGTCTGATCCTGCCGAGCTGCTCTTGCTGCTGCGCGGTGATCGGGCCGGAAAGTCCCATGGTCAACAGATCGGTGTAACCCCCGATGGCGTTGAGCGGTGTGCGTAGCTCGTGTGACATCGCGGCGAGGAATTGGCTCTTGGCGCGATTCGCCTCGTCCGCGCGCGCCAATGAGTCAGAGGCATGCTGCCGCGCTTCGTCCGCTTCGCGCTTCCGTTCGGCGAGCTCTCCCGCCTGCTGGCGCAGCTGGTCCGCGAGCGTACGAAGCTCGTGCTCGCGTGCCTCGGCAGCGCGCCGCGCCGCCTCCTCGCCCGCCAGCCGCCGCGCGTCTTCGAGCGAGCGCTGCTCGGAGGCGCGACGCTCGGTGAGGTCGCGCGTGACCTTGGCAAAGCCAATGAGCTCACCGGTTTTGTTGCGGATGGCGGTGATGGCCACGCTGGCCCAGAAGATAGTTCCATCTCTCCGCACCCGCTTGCCTTCCTCGTAGTACTTGCCGACGCGCTTTGCGATCTCGAGCTCGCGCTCCGGCTTGTTTGCGGTCTTGTCTTCCTCGAGATAGAACTCGGAGAAATGCTTGCCGATGATTTCCTTGGCTCGGTAGCCTTTGATCCGCTCCGCCCCCTCGTTCCAGGTTGTGACGCGTCCCGTTGGGTCGAGCATGAAGACGGCGTAGTCCTTGACCCCGTCGACGAGGAGCCGAAAACGTTCTTCGCTTTCCCTCAGCGCCTCTTCCGCTTCGCGCCGCTCCGTGAGATCGCGGGTGATCTTTGCGTAGCCCAGGAGGGTTCCCTGGTTATTGCGCAGAGCGGTAATGACCACGTTCGCCCAGAATCGAGAGCCATCCTTCCGTATGCGCCACCCCTCGTCCTCGAATCGTCCTGTATTCGCGGCCGTGCGCAGCTCGAATTCGGGAAATCCTTCGTCAACCAGCTCGCGGGGATAAAAGACCGAGAAGTGCTTCCCGATGATCTCGTCTGCCTTATACCCCTTGAAGCGCTCCGCCCCGGCATTCCAGCTCAGTATGACCCCGTTTGGGTCGAGCGCGAAGATCGCGTAGTCCTGCACGCTTTCCACGAGCAGCCGGTGCAGCTCCCCGGTTTCGTGAGCAATTCCGCCGAGAGACAGCACAGTAGATCGCTCCACCCCGGTGTGCGGAATTCCTGATTTCTGCGAATCAGGGGAGTTGCCGGAGCCGGCACTGGCTGAAGTGCGCTTGTTCTCTACCAATCGAATCGGGGCGAAAGGGACACTGCTGGAGCGGAAGCTGTATCAATTAGGCAGTTTGTGGACCAGCTGGCCGGCTTCCTCGACCGAAACTTCCTGATCGGCCTTGCCGTACCACCTCGGAATGCCAGTCTTACCCTCCGAACTCCTTCCCACCACAACTGAGCTGATGCCACGACGGATTCCGCGCCAGGGAAATTCGCGCTGCTGGGCTCGTCTTGCAGCGCTCTCAATTGCTGCCGCCTTTCTGTACGGATGCCATCCCGGGAACGCGGATGCAAGGCAGCTTCGCGACTCATGCGAGACTGGCGACGCCCAGGCATGTAACAAATTTGCGGTCAAGCTCCAGAAAGGCGAGTACGTCCTTCGAGACGACACCCGCGCGGCGGCGCTCTTCGACCGCTCCTGCACAGGCGGCGTGGCCGAAAGCTGTGCGAGCTTTGGCGTCATACTGCAGACCGGCGGTGGAGTGAAGCGTGACTCGGCGCGTGCGATCGCGATGTTCCGCCAGGCATGTGAAGGTCGCGCGATGGAGGGCTGTGCGCGCGTTGCGGTTCTCCTCCGCGATGGAATCGGCGTGCCGCAGGATATTGCGCGTGCCGCAACGCTTTTCAGGCAGGCTTGTGACGGGGGAAATACGACGGCGTGCGCACACCTTGGCTCGCTACACAGCGCGGGTGAAGGAGTAGATCAGGATTTTTCTCTTGCCGCCGCGCTGTTCAGGAAATCCTGCGATGCCAAAGTCGCCATCGGTTGCACCGGGCTCGGCCAGCTTTACGCCGACGGTACGGGCGTCAGGCAAAACGATTCGACGGCCGCGACGCTGTTCAAGGAATCCTGCACGAACAGATCGAACGTGTATCGGTCGCTCAGCGGAGGCGACGTGGTGGTTGAGACCCACGACCCAACTGCCTGCTTTCGTCTGGCCGTCGCTTATGAGTCGGGTCAGGGAATCGGTCAGGACTTCGAGCGAGCCGGGGCACTCTATCGCGAGGTATGTGAGGACAAGAACGGTGAGGCATGCGCGAGGCTCGCCGGACTGTACGAGAAGGGCGCTGGTGTGAACCGCGATTCGAAGCAAGCCACGAAGCTGCGCAAGCAGGCGTGCGACTTCGGATACATCGAGTCATGCGTGAAGCCCAAAGCATCATGACCCTGCGCCCAGGCGGAGAAGCGTTGCTCGCGGTGGAGAATCTCACCAAACGCTACGGGAACGTCGTCGCGCTCGACGACGTGAGCTTCACGATCACCGACGGCATCACCGGGATTCTCGGCGAGAACGGAGCAGGAAAGAGCACGGCGATCAAGATCCTGCTCGGGCTCCTGGCGCCCACCTCCGGGTCGGCTAGAGTGCTTGGCGTCAGCGCGTTCGACAATGTCGACATTCGCGCGCGCGTTGGCTATATGCCGGAGCACGACTGTCTTCCCAGTGAAGTGAGCGGCGCCGAGTTTCTGACGCATATGGCTGAGGTGAGTGGGCTTCCGCCGGACATGGCGCGCACGCGCGCCGCCGACACGCTTCGACACGTTGGTTTGTTTGAAGAGCGGTACCGCGCGATCGGCGGGTACTCCACCGGCATGAAGCAGCGTGTCAAGCTGTGTCAGGCGCTGGTTCACGATCCGGCGTTCGTTTTCCTCGACGAGCCGACGGCGGGCCTGGATCCCGCGGGCCGTGAGGAGATGCTGACGCTCATCCGGAAAACACACCGCGAGTTCGGCATCAGCGTGTTGTTCTCATCCCATCTCATGGCGGATGTCGAGCGTACCTGCGACCGCATCATCGTGCTTCAGGGCGGGCGGCTGGTGAGATCAGGCGAGGTCGCTCAATTCACGAAAGAAACGGAGACGGTCTTCATCGAGGTCGACACCAATCGCGATGCATTGATGAGCGCTCTTGAGCGTCGGGGTGTCAGCGTATCGACTGATGGAGGGGGCCTCACGGTAGAGGGCACCGACGACTCGGTTTACGAGCACGTTCGGGATGCCCTGGTCGAAGCGGAAGCTCCGCTCCGGCGGCTGGCGCCGCGCCGTGGCGAGCTCGCCGAGCTGTTCGAGCGGGACGCCAAATGACGGGAACGGTTTTCGACACTGGCTACCAGCGCTATACGGGCGTGCGCGAAGGCCGCAGCCGCGGGCGCAAAGCGGTCCTCAAGGATGGACTGCGAATAGCCTTCGGACTCGGTCGCGGCCCGCGCGCCAAGGTCCTGCCCTGGTTTTTCATCATCGCGCTCTCGGTAATCGCGCTGGTGATGGCGCTCGTCGCCGGTGCGGCGAACCTGATGGGTGGTGCGGGCACCGCGCAGAAAGCAAACCTTCCAACACACTCCGATTACAACGGGATCGCCTCGATCATCATGTTCGTGTTCGCGGCGCTCGTGGGGCCCGAGCTGTTGTGCAGGGATCGTCGCGACGGAGTAATCAACCTTTATCTCGTCCGGCCGCTGACCGGATCGGACTATGTAATCTCGCGGTGGGCGGCGTTCCTCGTCGTAATGGGCGCGGCGGCATGGCTTCCCCAGATCATTTTGTTCCTCGGGTTGTCGATGGGTGATCCGAAGCCTCTCGAGTATCTCACGCTCCATTGGCTCGACATCCCGAGGTTCCTGCTGGCCGGCCTCGCGATGGCCGCGTATGCCACGACGCTGTCGCTGCTTGTTGCGTCGTTCACGTCGCGTCGTGCGTACGCGTCGGTATTTCTCGTGGGACTGTTCATGATCACCGCGCCGTTCACCATTGGTCTCGCGATGGAGACAGAGGGAAGACCTGGGCAGTGGATCTCGATGTTCAATCTCACGAACATCCCCGTGCACGTGAACGATGTGATTTTCGGCGAGGTGAGTGAGATCACCAGCGAGGCGCCGGCGCGGCTGCTGCCGGCATGGGTGAGAGTCGGCTGGTACTTCCTGTGGACTGTGGTGCCGGGTTTCTTCCTGTGGTCGCGATATCGGAGACTCACTCCATGAGCAGCGTCGCGGTTGCGAGCGCAGAGCCCGTTATACGAGTGGATGCCGTCTCGAAGTGGTTCGGCAGCGTCGTCGCAGTGAGTGAGGTGACGTTCGATGTAATGCCCGGGATCACCGGCCTCCTCGGACCGAACGGCGCGGGCAAAACGACGCTGCTGCGCATGATGACCGGCCTCGCGGCGACTTCCACCGGAACCGTCACGATGTTCGGCGAGCCCGTGCGCGACAATCCTCCGCTTTACCGGCGCATCGGAGTGATGTCCGAGCACGAGACGGTCTACGGCTTCATGACGGGGCGGGAGTTCGTGACCATGATGGGGCGGTTGCGACACGTCACGACTCGCGAGAGTGTCGATCGCGCCATCGAGCTGGTCGACCTCGCCGATGCACAGCATCGGTCAATGCAGACGTACTCACGGGGCATGCGCCAGCGAATGCGGCTCGCCGCTACGATCGTGCACGACCCGGAAATCCTGATTCTGGACGAGCCGTTGAATGGTGCGGATCCACGACAGCGCCTGCACTTCAAGCATCTACTGGAGCAGCTGGCCGCCGAGGGGCGGACGATCGTGCTCTCCTCGCACATCCTGGAGGAGGTAGAGCAGCTCGCGAATACAGTACTCCTGGTCGTCAACGGAAAGCTGGCGGCAGCCGGCGGGTTCCGCGCGATTCGCGCCGCGCTGAATCAACGCCCGTACCACGTGCGAGTGATCTGCGACTCGCCGCGCAAGCTGGCAGCGGCAGTGGTAAGACTGGACTCCGTGGATGCGGTTCACTTCGATCCCGATGGAGCGATCGTCGTGCTCAGCCGCAATGTGCTCGATCTGCAGCTCGAGTTACCGAAGCTGGCTCAGACGGAGCGGATCCGGTTGCAAAGAATCGAGCCGCTCGATGATTCGCTCGAGAGCGTCTTCGGCTATCTGGTGGAGAGCTGAGATGCTGACGGTTTACAAACTCACCATCCGACAGCTGTCGAGCCTGTCGCGCCTCGCGATCATGGCGACGCTTGCGGCGATGCCGGTGTCGATAACGGCCCTCATGCTGCGCGAGGACGACGCGCCTTCGGTGAAGGATTTCGAGCAATTCGTGCTGAGCACGATGTTCGCCGGGTCGATTGTGCCACTGGTGGTGCTGGCGATCGCCGCGGTTGCTTTCAGCAACGAAGTCGAGGACAAGACCCTCGCAAATCTTACTCTCTCGCCACTTCGTCGCTGGCAGATCGCGCTTCCCAAGCTGCTCGCGTCGATCACGATCGCCGCACCGCTCATCGTAGTCAGCGCGCTATTGACCGCTCACATCGCTTTTCTCGGCGAATGGAAGGCGACGATTGCCATTACCGTTTCCGCGATTGCCGCGGTTGCGATGTACGCGTCGATGTTCGTCTGGCTCGGACTCGCGAGTCCGCAGGCGGTTGGTACGGGTTTGCTCTACGTGGTGATCTGGGAAGGATTTTTTTCACAGTTCGTGACTGGCGTGCGTCTGCTCAGCATCCGCCACTACGCGATTGCATTGATGCACGTGGTCGACGACCGCCGTTTCGCGGAGTACGACCACCTGAATACGCCGGCGTTGCTGGTTATGGTAACCCTGGTGATTGGCGGATTCTTCGCTCTTACCATTCGGCGGCTGAGAAGAATGGACGTGCCGTAGATCGGCGCGCTACTTGAGCAAGATCCGGAACCGCAGCGCTTCTCCGCCCCCGTGCGCATCCACCTTCCGAAAAGTTTCCACCAGCTGTCCGCCATTCTCCTCGATGACGCGTCGAGAGGCTGGGTTCTCGGGGGTTGTCGTGATTGCAACGAAGTCCATATCGCCGCCGCGGATGTCGTCTAGCAGCATCCGCAGCGCCTGCGTCGCGTATCCCTTGCGTTGCTTCCAGGGCACGACCGCGTAGCCAATGTGACCGAGGCAGTGCGGCGGGAGATCAGTTGTTCCCGGAACCCAGCGGTAGGAGATGACGCCGCAGAACTCGCCGTCCCACATCCACCGCCGGTATCCAGGGATTCGCGGAACGCTCGATCCGTCCGGCAGCACGACGGGGGGACCTTTGGCGTCTGGATCCACCTGTTCGGCGATGAAGAGAACAGGATCAGCGGCGATGCGCTCGAGCTCGTCCCGAGCCGTCTCAGGCCTGACGTTGTCGGGCGACCATCCTCTGCGCAGAGCGGCGGCGTAGCTGTCGAGATGTTCCATGCGCGGCCAAACCAGGTCCATTGGCGCTACGGCTCGTCTCCACTCGGCCCGTAGATCTGCGGCACCGTCGAGCCCATCGGCCGCAGATACGTCGAGATCTGTCCGCGGTGGTGCACGATGTCGAAGAGAAAGCTCCACGCCATCGGTGACGCGGGCCGCTCGCTGCCGAAAAACTCCAGTGTGCCGTCCCAGCGATCGGCGGGCAACGCCTTCCAGCGCTTGGCTATTTCCTCGCTCTGCTTCTCGTACGTCTGCACGACCTCGTCGATCGAGGACGGCACCGGCGGGGGAGCCCAGTCGGCCTTACCGTTCTCGAGCGCGTCGATGATCATCTTCTCCTCGCAGACGATCTGCCACGCGATCTCTCGTGCCGTGCGCGACTTCGGATCAGGACGGTAGTCGGATCCCTCGGGAATTTTCGCCAGCACTTTGCGGGTCGTCTTCGATTCGTTCGTCCAGAATTTCGTGAACAGCGATTTCTCGTCCATGATATCTCCAGCAGTCTTCAGGGAACGCTTCGCAACAGCGCTGCCAATTCGCTTACAGCGGAGCGTTCAGGTGTGTGATCGGCTTGCAGGACGTGATAGGTCCATCCGCGCGACTTCGCGCGCTGTCCGAACGGAGCAAAATCGTCGCTCGCCTCGGCTTTTCCCGGGTCGACTGTGAGTATGTACGTTCCGGGAATTCGGCGGGCGTCTGGATTCTCGAGCTTCAACGGCTCGGTGAAGGACTTGACGGGATGCGGCACGTCTGATGGTGGATTCGTTCCCGGCTTGACCCAGAATGGTATCATTGCCCCATTCCTGGCCGAGTCGAGAGTCGGGCCCATGCGGCTTCCCATTGGCCCAACGCGGGAAGCAGTCACGACGCTCTCGCCGTTTTCGGGAACGAACGCGTCGACGTAAACGACACGCCGAATGCGGTCCGGAATCCGGTCCGCCACTCCCGAAATGACCATCCCGCCGTAGCTGTGACCGACGAGCACGACGTCGCGCAGGTTCTCGAATCTGATGACGTTCACGATGTCGGTGATGTGGGTGGTCAGATCGACAGCGGGAGTGAGGAGATGCACTCGCTCACCCAATCCCGTCAGCGTCGGCCGATAGACCTTGCCACCTGATGCGTCGAGCGCGGAATCCACCTGCTTCCAGTCCCATCCGCCGCCCCACGCACCGTGGACGATCACATAGGTGTGTGTCGCCCGTTGCTGCGCGTGCAGGGGCGCAGCATTCATCACGAGTATCACGGCGGCGAGCGCAATCCTGTCGGCGATCATTGCGAGGGAATCCTCGGAGGTGAAGGCGGAGTTGCAATCACGGCGGTACGCGCGGCGACGTCTTCCATCTGCCGGCGTCGGAGTCGAGCCCAGCCCGGAAGTCGCAGGGCCGCGCTCGCAAACATCGCGGCTCCGCCGGTGCCGAGGAATCCCACTGCCCACAAAAAACCCACGTCGTCGAGAATGCCCCGCAATGCGGCGATGACAAACGCAGTCGCCGCGAACCCGAAGATCGTCAGTCCTCCGACGATCAGGCCTTGCGCGTCTCCCTTGGAAGTGCGCAACCGCAGCCGATGTCCGGTCCCACCCGGCTCCAGAAACGCCTGCAGATTCCCGTTTACCCACTGCCGGAGCGTCCCCTCCTGTCGCAATTTCCCGCGCGCATCGAAGGTGGCGCGCAGATCCGCGACGACCCGGTCCCATTCTGCATCGGTGAGCTGCCGGTCGAGGTCGACGGTTACGCCGACTCCGACCGGAAAACCCAGGAAGTGGCGGGAGGTCGGCTGGCCGCCGAGCTGAATTGCTCGCGCCGCCTGCGCAAGCTGATCGGGTGAGATTCCCACTTCGCGGCCGATAGCCTGAAGCTCGGTCAGCGTCATCCCCTCTCCCGACGGGAGCTGACGCTGACCCATATGCTGCGACTCGGCTGCACGCTCGAAGATTGCCGCCACTTCCGTCTCGTTGAATCGACGCTCGGTCATGTCAGGAGAAAGATCGTCGTCGCGATGAAAACCCGCCACGCTCCGGTGCTCTTTTGATAAACGACCCATTTTCGCGGTAATTTTTGGCCATGGCGACCAATCAGAAAACAATTGCGATCCTTACCGGCGGCGGCGACGTCCCCGGACTCAATCCGGCAATCAGGGCGATCACGATCCGGGCCCTCCGCGAAGGCTACCGCGTCGTTGGAGTCAGGCGCGGGTGGGCGGGACTCGTCGACTACAGCCGCGACGAGGGTGCCGACAACTCCGAATGCGTCCGCGAGCTGTCGGAAGCGATCGTGAACCGGGCGGGGCGGACGGGCGGCACTTTCCTCCACACGTCCCGGACGCGGCCTAGCCACCTGCCGCAGGCCAGACTGCCGGCGCACCTCACCGGCTACGACAACCCGATCAACGACGTCACGAAAGATGTGCTCCGGAACCTCGAGCACATCGGCGTCGATGTTCTCATTCCAATCGGGGGCGATGACACTCTCAGTTACGGGAAGCGGCTGCACGACGAAGGTGTGCACGTCGTCGCGATACCGAAAACCATGGACAACGACGTCTATGGCACCGACTACTGCATTGGCTTCAGCACCTGTGTAACCCGCACTATCGAGCTGACGCACCGGCTGCGCACCTCGGCAGGATCGCACGAGAGATTCCTCGTCATCGAGGTCTTCGGCAGATACGCCGGATTCACCGCGCTCCTGCCGACGATGGCCGGCGCCGCCGATCGCTGCCTCATTCCCGAGTATGCGGCCGACGTTGAGCACCTCACCGAGCTCATGACCTACGACCACAACCGGAATCCGAGCAAGTACTCGGTCGCTCTCGTCTCCGAGGGCGCGAGCCTTCAGACCCAGGAAGGTATGAGCTTCGAGAGCGAAGAGACCGACATGTTCGGCCACCGCAAGCTCGGCGGGATCGGTGACAAGGTCGCATCTGCGCTCAAGGAGTACTCACCGCGCTACAACAACGGCCGTCGCATCGACGTGGTGAGCCAGCGGCTCGGGTATCTCGTTCGATCAGGGGATCCGGATGCGCTCGACTCGATCGTGCCGATGGCGTTCGGCAACCTCGCTCTCGACCTGATCCTGAAGAAGCAGTACGGCCGTCTTGTCAGCGTTCACAAGGGTTTTTACGACAGCGTGCCAATAACCAGTGTGACGTCCGAGAAAAAGGTCGTCGACGTGAAGAAGTATTACAATCGGGAAAGACTACGCCCGATCTACGAATTCGATGGGGCGCCGTTGTTCATCATGACGAGTGACTAACGGCCCTTCGACCGTGGTCGCCCATCGTTGCTACGGCCACGGCCAGGAGGTAAGGAGTGCTGAAGTAACGCCATCGCGATCGGTAATGCCGGTATAAAGGCAGTCCACGCCTGCCACAATCAGAAAGATCGCGAGGATTCCCAAGCCCCAGCTCCAGCCGGCGGCGAACAGGTGGAAGCCGATCGCGCATCCCACCGCGAGAAACACGGCGCCGATTACGGTGACGATGGTCTGTCGCATAATTCCCACCTCCACACCAACCCGTCCTCCGGATCAACGACTTCGCCGAGATGTTGAAATCCGCACTTCGTCAGCACCCGCGTCGACGCGTTGTTCTCTCGGAGAGTGTGCGCTCGCACAATGTGCACCCCGTTGGCGAACGCGAACTTCACCAGTCCAGCCGCTGCTTCAGTGGCGTAGCCGTTTCCCTGGTGGTCGGGCTTTACGCCGTACGCAATCTCAACGACGCCGTCAGAATCGGGAGGGCCCTTGAAGGCACAGCTCCCAACCGCGAGACCCGTCTCGCGATGCACCATATTGAATCCGCACGCCCACGGGTCTGGCGCTGTCGTGTTGCGGACTCTCTCGAGCCATTCTGACGAGACTTCCGCACGGTCCTCCGGACTCATCGAGTCCACCCACGCGAGTACCTCGGCAGGGTCACTCACGATCAGTCTCAGGTTTTCACTTTCAAGCACTGGTGCGGGCATGGGCTAAAAAGCTACCCGACGCGCGCGCTCCGTCGATACCATTGTGTGAACCGCACACGCGCCAGCCAGTAAACCAGGAGAACCAATGGCAGAAGCGCTGGAATAGCTAGCAGCGGATAGATCCGTATCGGCTTCGGGAAGACCTGCGCCTGCCCAAGGAAAAACGAGCCGGATGCTACGAAGAGCGCAAAACACATCCGCCACAGGTGCCGGGAGATCCGACGCGACCCCTGAAGTGGCCCGCGGAGCAACACGCGCAGGTCGCCCCCCGCGGCGAGCAGAGTCACGAACCCCATGAAGAAGCTCATCCCCCAGGGAACGCCATTGATGTGTCCACCGGGAGCGTGAAACGCGAGTAGCGCACGCTGCAATGAAAGAGCGCCGATCGCGAGCGCAAGGATCATCGCACCTGCATCGAGCCAGCGGAGGTCCCTGCTCCCGCGCCTGACTGTGAGAAGTGCTGTGACAACGAAATAAGCGGCGAGCGCGCCGGCAACCACATTGCCTGGCTCGTTCTTCAGCGCTCCCAGCACTGCGCCAGTGAGTCCCAGGACCACCATGGAGTAAACGAATACCACCCCGGTCTTGCGGTGCAGTCGCATTCCCTTGACGGCGAATATCGCGATGAAGCCGGAGATAACTCCAATGACTCCGGCGATGATGTGGATGGGCAGCAGACTCATGCAGGCTGTCTGCGCACGGGTGCGGCCGCTCCCTTGATGATCAACCACGGTGCAACCGCGAGCTCGAAGAGAGCGACAGGTATCCACATCAATTGCGTCGCCATCCCCGAGAAAAATCCGGCAAGCTGAAGGGGAAGCGCGACCACCAGGATCACCGACCCCACGAGCCCCAGCCACGCCAGCGGAGCGGGAATCATCCGTCCGCGGAGCAACAGCCAGCAGAACAGCGTGCTGCCTACCGCGAACAGAGTCGCCGCGATCAGTGACGTCGCCGTTTCCAGCCTGAGGAGAAATGCACCAATCGCCTGTGCACCCGCCGTGTCGGGCGCCATCGGTCCGGTCGCCGTCGCGAGCCAGAAAAGAATCACCGTGCTCGGCAGGCTGATCCCAACGACGCCTTCGGCGACGCGCGAGATCATTCCCATCATCGCGAGGTCGGGGTCCTCGTCCTTCGTGAGAGCGTAGAGCGACACGCCCAGCCAGAATGCCGCGAACGCCATCACGAACGTCAACAGCACCGCGAGCCCCGTCGCGGTCGAGTGCTCCGACATCGAAGCAAGCTTGGCCGCGATTCCCTCACCGGCGCGGGAACGACCCGCGAGTACCATGCTGAGAATTCCAGCTGCGATGTAGATGATGAAAGCGTAGCCAACGATTCGAGCGTTCGTTTTGCGTGTCATGGTCTCATCACCTCAGAGCCTTGAGAGCGCGCTCGGACAACTGGCTGTTCGGGTTGATTTTGAGCGCGACGCGGTAATGGTCGCGTGCGGCGTCCTTCTGTCCGCGCTTCTCGGCGATCTGGCCCAGCCAGTAGTGCGCTCCGGCGGTGTGGGCGACGTCGACGTCGGCCGGCGGTGTCGCGAGATACTGCTTGAGCGCGGCGTCGCCGCGATCGAGCTGCTGGCCAGTCGTGCCCGCGAACCGCCCCGCCTCGTACAGCGCGTGACGGTCGTTCGGCCGGCGCTTCGCGTACTGATCGAGAGTGGCGAACGCCTCCGCGGCTTTGTCCGCGCGCGCATACATGCCGCCGAGGGCGAAGTAGCCGGCCGCGCTGTCCGGCGCTGCGGAAATCGCTTCACGATAAGCGGCTTCCTCCGCCGCGGCATTCTTCTCGATATCGGCGAGAATTCCACGGGCGAGCGCGCCCCGCATGGCGTTGCGCCTGGCGATCTCGGCGACCTGCTCCCGCGCCTTCGCCTTGTCCCCGCCCATTACTCCGGGCGCGTAGGCGTAAAACTGGACGAGCCCATACCGCGCGTCGATCTGATTGGGATCGAGCGCGACGGCGCGCTCCCATTCTTTCTTCATTCGCCTGGCGTTGAACGGCATTCTGATCTTGCTCGAGCGCGGCGTAATTTCACGGACCGCGTTGCCGAGCCACGCGTGGTAGAGCGCGTTGCCTTCCTCGAGCTTGACGGCGCGCTCGAAGTGCTTGATCGCGTCGTCACTCTCGTTCTGTATCGCCGCGATGCGGCCGAGGTAGTACGCGACGGCGGGGTTGCGATCGTCGGCCTTCTGGAGTGCGAGCAGCTCCGTTTTCGCCTCCGTGTATTTGGCGTCGTCGAACAGCTGCTTCGCACGGTCGAGGGACTGTGCGGACGCGGACGACGAGAGCGCGAACACCGCGAATACCAGTGCGGTCATGAAACGGCGGAGGTGTGGCATAGTGGGTGTCGAGGGTGAAAGGGTGCGTACGCGCCACAGCCAGTAGAACATCGTGACGAGCACGGCCAGAAGTGGAAGCGCGAGTAGAGGCAGGATGCGGATCGGCTTCGGGAACACGTGTGCCTGGCCGATGAAGAACGACAGCGACGCGATGGCGAGCGCGAAGCACATACGCCAGAGGTGCCGCGCAAGCCGGCGCTTACCGCGAAGCGGACCCGACCGCATCATCCGGAAGTCGCCGGCGCTTCCGAGGAGAGCGACAGTTCCGAAGATGAGATACGGAGCCGCCATCCCCCGGCTGTTGCTGGTGAGCGCCTCGAACGCGAAGCTGAGATCGGCCACACTCACTCCTATCGCCACGAGCATCGCGGCGAAGGCGAGCCATTCCGAGGCGGCAAACGGTGGCCGCATTGTCGTGAGCGCGGTGAGAACCAGGTATCCCGTCAGCAGGGCAATGGGCACGTTGATTTTTGGCGCGACATCGCGCGTCAGGGCGATTGTCAGTCCAGTCACCGCCATGGTGAGCATGACGTACACGAACAGCAGGCCTAGCCTTCGATGGAGGCTCCCGCCCTTTGCCGCGATGAGCGCGGCATAGCCAAACAGGAGACCGAGCGAGCCCGCGGCGATATGAACCACCAATGTCATTCCCATAGCTGTTCCCCGCGTCGTTTACGCCTCTCGAACCTGGAGGCCATACGCAATAACTTAGTTTTTAGTTTCAAGCCCGCCAGACCCAGTCCGGGAGGCCGAAACCGCATCCGCCCTCGCCGCGTACGGCATTAAGTACTTAGTTATTCGTTATCGGGCTTCCCGCGGCTTGGGGGCTCTCAACGAGAGGATGCGGGCCTGTATGATCTGCGTGCTTTATGTCATCGCCATTGGAGCTGCATTGGGCTTGGTCGGGCTTCTGGTGGAGCGCGCCCTGCCAGTCACTGCCGCACGCCGCTGGGTGTGGTGCGTCGTCATGCTGGTATCGCTCTCCATTCCCGGCTTCTACCGCGTCCAGCACAACTGGTCGATCACACAGGCGTTCGAGCAGCAGGCGGCGCATCCACCCGCGCACGCGCTCGCTACCGCGTCGCTCACCGCCCTGGATCCCGGCTTGTGGGCGACCGTCACGTCCTTTGACTGGGTGATCAACGATCTCTGGGTCTACTCATCGGCGATGTTGTTTCTGTGGGGTTTGATCAACGCCGGCCGCGTCGCACGGCTCGTCAGCGTTTCACGCAAGCGCCAGCGCGCCCGCGGCATGCCCGTGACCGTCGATGGCGTTAACGTCGTAGTCACCGACTCGCTCGGCCCTGCCACCGTGGGATTGTTGCGCTCCCGCGTGCTGGTTCCTCAGTGGGTGCTCGCGCTTCCCGGAATGCAGCGTCGGTACGTCCTCCGTCACGAGGAGGAGCACCGGAGCGCGCACGATGCGCACCTGCTGTTGGTGGCGTCGCTGGCGTTGCTCCTGATGCCGTGGAACCTCGCGTTCTGGTGGCAGCTGCGGCGGCTGAGGCTCGCCGTCGAGCTCGATTGCGACAACCGCGTAGTGGCCGCGCTCGGTAATCCGCACGCGTACGGAGGTCTGCTGCTCAGGGTCGCCGAAGCGGGAAGCCGCGGTCCACGCCTGCAGCCCGCGTTTCTTGGGGCGACGGGATCGCTCGAGCGCCGCCTCACCGCGCTCGTGGCGCCGACGCCGCTCCGCCACGTTCAGAAGTTCCTGATTCCAGCACTGGCTATCGCGCTACTGTTCGTCGTCCTGGCGACGCCGCATCCGGTGCTCGACCGCGGATCCCAGCGCGTCGCAGCGACGTCGAAATGACCGATCTTCATCTGACCCAGCGTGAGCTCGACATCATGAGTGTTCTCTGGGAGCTCGGCGAGGCGACCGTGACCGAGGTCCGCGACCGCGTTGATCCCACGCTCGCGTACACGGGAATCTCCAGCATGATTCGCACGCTCGAGATGAAAGGCTACGTGTCGCACCGGCGCGGCGAAGGAAAAACCCACGTCTACTTCCCGGTGATCGAGGCCGAGAAGGCGGGAGAATCCGCGCTCGGCCGCGTCCTGGACAAGATCTATGGAGGATCGCCGATCAAGCTGCTGGCGCACCTCGTGGATCAGAAGAAGCTTTCAGAGAAGGAGCTCGCTCGCATGCGCGAGCTGCTAAAGGGTCCGGCCAAGAAGCGGTAGAGGTCTTCGTCTTGATCATTCGAGAGAGCGACAGCGCGGATTTCGCGGAGATGCTGGCGATCATCAACGACGCCGCCCTCGCCTACCGCGGAGTCATACCGGCCGATCGCTGGCACGAGCCATACATGTCAGCCGGCGAGCTGGCGAGGGAGATCTCTGCGGGCGTCGCGTTCTGGATTGCGGAACAGGAAGGACGGCTCCTTGGTGTGATGGGAATTCAGGACAAGGGCGACGTCGCCCTCGTACGCCATGCGTACGTCGTCACCACCACCCAGCGCAGTGGAATCGGCACGAAGCTTCTGCGCCACGTCGAAAGCCTCATCGACAAACCGATTCTGATCTGTACCTGGGCGAGCGCCTCCTGGGCAATCGACTTCTACCGCCGCAACGGATTTTCGATGGTCCCCCAGGCTCAC
>Ga0190272_10000483_pt1 | contig 21070 bp, 11 predicted proteins | sample Popmic504T_FD_133746 | JGI IMG/M metagenome (GOLD analysis project Ga0190272, IMG submission 133746) | Populus adjacent soil microbial communities from riparian zone of Shoshone River, Wyoming, USA - 504 T | ecosystem: Environmental > Terrestrial > Soil > Riparian zone | place: USA: Wyoming... | reverse complement strand
TGTCTTTTTTCCTGATAACGTCAAACAGGCTTCGCTGTCCTGTCAGGTCCTTATGCAGCAGAGGCTCAACAGGCAGATACGACAGGCCCGGATCACCCGTTGACGGAAAGTTCATGAAATCCTTGAAGTTGTGATACCTGCCACCGGGAACAGGATGATCTTCTTTACGGAAGCGCAGCCGTTTCCTGAGCAAAGCCAGCAGATCATCAGGCATTGACTGGTCATAGATCAGCCGTACAGGCAGGCCTTTTCTTCTTTTTTTCAGGCTCTCAGAAATTTTTTTGACAAGGCTCTTGGTAACATCCTGTTCTATGTCGAGCTCGGCGTCCCTTGTCATTTTAATAACAAATGCTTCTGCTTTACTATAGTTGAATATTGAAAAAATATCGGCCAGGTTATATCTGATGACGTCATCAAGGAGTATGATGTATTTCTTATCATCAATGGATGGCAGAACGAGGAATCGCGGAAGGGCTTCCGTGGGAATCTCAACAAGCGAATACCTTACCTTCGCTTTGTTTTTTAGTGTTAGTTTAATGGTCAGATAAATGGATTTGTCCTTCAGGTAAGGGAACTTCGGTGCCGTATCGATCATGATCGGCATCAGCGTTGGCCTGACAAACTCCGTAAAATACTTGTTTACGAAGCTTCCCTGTTCCTCGCTGAGCTGTTTCTCATCGATGATAAATATCCCATGTTGTTTCAGATCCTTTAACAATCCGTTATATATGAAGTCAAATCTTTCCTGCTGGCTTTTAATGATGTCATTGATGCTTGCCAGGACAGTCTTCGGATCTTCGCCTAAGATTTCCCAGGCTTTCTTTCCTAGCTTGGTCATCCGCTTCAGTGTAGCCACGCGTACCCGGAAAAATTCATCCCTGTTGTTTGAAAATATACCCAGGAATTTGAAACGTTCGATAAGGGGAACAGACGGATCTCCAGCTTCCTGCAACACTCTTTCATTAAAGGATAGCCAGCTTATGTCGCGGTTTATGAATTTGATTTGATTTTTAATCATCATTTTCTCTATCAGGGGCGCTTATCAGATAAATGGCCAGGCAAATAAAATCGTGCCTCAGTAAACAGAATTTAACGTGAAGGAATGCTATCGGAGCAAAAAGGGTCATAAAAGTGATCGTCGTGCCCAGGTTGCCGGTTTTATACCATCCGGAAGGGCTGGTTTACAATGCCCTTTGGCAAAGTGGTTGCAAATGTAAAATTAAATCATGAATTGTTTTTCCGGGTCATATTTTTAATATTTCCTTAACACTGGCCATCCCGCACTTTGCTAATCAGCGGTATTTACTGCAGGAGTTTATGATTTGATAAAACAGGTAAAGAAGAGATAACCTGTAATTAACATTCAGGTATCATGCAGTTTCTTTCTTTGTTATCAAATTAAACACAAAATGAATTTATTAAAACATGTCCTTTTTATTTCATTCCTGACCCCAGCAATGGCACTGTCACAGGCCGTATCCATCCAGGGCAAAATTACCGATGCCAGAACAAACGAAACGCTGCCCGGTGCAAATGTTGTGATCGAAGGCACAACGACGGGAGCAACCAGCGACTTTGACGGAAAATTTTCAATCCTTCAGCTGGCCCCGGGAAAGTATAACCTCCTGGTAAGCTTTGTAGGATATCAGCAGCAGGTTATCAGGGAAGTTGAAGTGAAGGGGGAAAAAATTGCAACCCTTGAAATCAAATTGTCGCCCGCCGTAAATGAACTTCTTACGGCCGAAATCACAGCATCACGTGTTACGCATACCGAAACTGCTGTTTTGATGGAAATGAAAGAATCCGAGCAGATTGTAAATGGCGTTAGCAGCATGCAGATCGCCAGGTCTCAGGACAGGTCGGCATCAGATGTTGCAAAGCGTATCCCGGGAGTGACAATCGTTGAGAACAGGTTTGTAATGGTTAGAGGATTGAGTGAGCGGTACAATTCCGTACTGCTTAACGGAATAGGTGCTCCCAGTGCAGAAGCCGACCGTAAAGCATTTTCGTTCGACCTGGTTCCAAGCGGCCTTCTCGACAGGGTGCTGATCTACAAGACCGGGGCGCCCGAATTACCCGGCGAGTTTGCAGGCGGAGTTATCAAGATCTATACGAAGAATATTCCCGATGAAAATGCAGTTTCAGCAGGTTACTCAACCTCATACAGAAACGGAACCACTTTTAAAGACTTTTACACAGGAGAAAAAGGCAAATATGATTTCATGGGTTTTGATGACGGAACAAGGTCGTTGCCGGGTAGTTTTCCTGAAAACCTGAACCAGGTCAACGATGTGAAACAGGTAGTTGCATTAAGCAAGAGCCTTCCGAACAACTGGAATACCACGGTTAAGCCAGCCCTTCCAGACCAACGGCTGAATATCCTGATCACAAGGAAATTCAAGGTGAACGATATCCGGATCGGGAACATCACAAACCTGTCATACAGTAATACGCGTGAATCAACGTCATCAAAAAACTACAGCTATAATTCCTTTAATCTGGAGGAGCAAAAAAGCGATTCCATATACAAATATGAAGATCATATCAGCACCGCGCAGGCTAAAACAGGCCTGATCCATAACTGGTCCTTTGTACTGTCAGATCATAACCGGATCGAGTTCCGCAACCTGCTTAACCAGAGCGGAACTAACCAGACCACCCTCAGAAGCGGTTACAATATCGAAGAGGACGGAAATGTTAAGAGCTATTCATTTTATTACCAGCAACGAACTATTTACAGCGGGCAACTGAGCGGTAATCACGAAATGAGGAACAACCGTACGAAATTAGACTGGATCGGCGGCTATTCACTTTCTCGTACAAAAGAGCCTGATTTCAGGAGGATCCGCACAAAAACCGCAGGCATGCAATCTTCAGGGCAATATTATGTGGTGATTGCCCCATCGGCTTCCGAGCTGGATGCCGGGCGTTTTTATTCAGACCTGGCTGAGGACATGCATACGGTCGCTTTGAATTTTGAGCATGCATTTAAAAGAAAAAGCGGTGATGAAGAAAATTTGCCCAAGGTGAGGGCAGGGGCCTATTATGAGAATAAAGAAAGGTCGTTTGAGGCACGTTGGCTTTCATATAAAAGATCCATGTCGTCACAATTCAACAACAGCTTGCTGGAACTGCCTGTTCATGAAATTTTTTCAGAAGAAAATATCAATTCGTCAACAGGCTTTAAGCTTGAGGAAGGTACGAATCCCAGTGATGCATATACGGCATCAAACCGGATGATGGCATTTTATGCAGGTGGATTCTTTCCGTTGACAATGAAAATAAAATTATCGGGCGGTGTGCGTTTGGAAAACAACCACCAGCAGCTTGGAAGTAAAAAGTACAGCGGCGAGGTTGTGGAAGTGGATCTTAATTTATTAAGCATATTGCCATCTGTAAATGTTTCATATGATTTTTCTGATAGATCACTCATCCGGGCAGCTTATTCACGGACTGTGAACCGGCCTGAATTCAGGGAGCTTGCCCCGTTTTCATATTACGATTTTACATATAACTATGTCATATACGGCAATGCCGATTTAAAAACCGCATCAATTGACAACTATGACCTGCGTTGGGAATTTTACCCCACCACCGGTGAGCTCATCAGCGCCGGGGTTTTTTATAAAAACTTTTCGCTTCCGATTGAACGATTTTTTGTTCCCGGAACAGGATCGGGCGGAACACGGAACTTCACATTCGGAAACGCAGATAAATCTGTAAGTTCCGGACTCGAGGTGGAAGTTAAAAAATCCCTTGAACGCATGTCAGCCAATAGCATTTTGAAAAAGCTGAGTATTTACATGAATGCATCGGTCATCCACAGCCGCGTACAGCTTGGTGAGCAGGCCAAAGGACAGTTGCCCTCCCGTCCCATGATGGGGCAATCGCCATACATTGTAAATGCAGGACTTTATTACCATAACAGGGAAACAGGTCTCCAGGTGAATGTTCTTTATAATATCATCGGCAGAAGACTTTACGCTGTGGGCACTGTTGGTACGCCCGACATATATGAAATGCCCCGCAACCTCCTCGACCTCACCATAGTCAAGAGCTTTGGCAAGCACCTGGAAGCAAGGATCGGGATACAGGATATTCTCAGCCAGGAATTGCTTCTCAAGCAGGATGCAGATGAAAGCGGCACCATTAACCTGAAGGATGAGGTGATCACTTCGCGCAATCCTGGCACTTATTTTACCGCCGGCCTAAATGTCAAATTCTGATAAACGTATATCATTACCGTTATTTCGGATAAATTCACTCCATTTTCTATTCACATAACATTAAGTTATTGCTGGGGTAATCATCAGGTAACAGGCAAGCAGCAATTTTACACCATCGAAATATTTTAAACGCAAAAATAGACAACAATGAAATTCAACAATTTTAAAACAGGCCTTCACATGGTCCTGGCAGCAGTATTAATTCTTTCTGTTTCCTTTTCAGGATGTAAAAAAGACGATGACGATGATCCGGTAGTTATAATACCGCCTCCAGATTCGACCATAACGGTTCAGGGTGAGATAACCCAGAATACGATCTGGACCTCGAACAATGAGTATATTCTAAGCGGGTTTGTTTATGTAAAAAGCCCTGCAGTTCTTACCATACAGGAGGGCACAATAATCAAAGGTGATAAAGCATCGAAAGGTACGCTCATCATAGAAAGAGGAGCAGAAATTATGGCTGTCGGAAGTTCATCAAAGCCGATCGTATTTACCTCCAACCAGCCAGCAGGGCAGCGCGATTATGGTGACTGGGGTGGAATTATCATTTGTGGAAAGGCTCCTGTAAACCTGCCGGGCGGTGAAGGTATAATCGAAGGTGGCACCAATGCAACTTTTGGCGGTGGAGCATCTCCTGATGCAAATGACAATTCAGGAAAGCTTAAGTATGTCAGGATAGAGTTCTGCGGAATTGCATTCCAGCCGAACCAGGAGATAAACGGGCTTTCACTGGGCGGTGTGGGCGCTGGAACAGAGATCGATTATATTCAGGTTTCGTATAGTGGTGATGATTCTTATGAGATGTTCGGTGGCACTGTAAACCTGAAGCATATTGTGGCATTCCGCGGATGGGATGATGATTTTGATACCGATAACGGTTACAGCGGGTGGGTTCAGTACGGAGTATCCTTGCGTGATCCGAACATAGCAGATCAGTCCGGCTCCAATGGATTTGAATCGGATAATGACGGTAGCGGAACAGCCGCCACTCCCAACACGAGGAATGTCTTTTCAAACATAAGCCTCTTCGGACCGCAGGTTGATGCATCAACCACAATAAATTCATTGTATAAGCGGGCAGCTCACCTGCGAAGGAATACACAGACTTCGATCTATAACTCAATCCTTAGCGGTTACCCGGTCGGACTGCTGATCGATGCATCCACAACAGAAGCAAATGCCATGAGTGATGCGCTACAGTTCAAGAACAACATCATATCGGGATGCGTCGATCCGCTGACGGTGAACTCCGGAAGTACGTTTGATATTTTGTCGTGGCATAATACTGCTGCTTACAGCAATTCAGTCATGACCAGCAATTTCGATATGCAGATCTCCGATCCTTATAACCTGACCAATCCTAATTTCCTTCCATCGTCCGGATCACCAGTGTTAACAGGCGCCGATTTTTCAGCAACCAATTTGTCTGGCTTTGAAACCACCACATTCCGCGGTGCTTTCGGTACAACCAACTGGACAGCGGGCTGGTGCAACTGGACGCCGCAGGCAACAGAATATTGATCTGATATAATATTATAATTCGAAAGGCAGGCGGATCACCTGCCTTTTTTGTTGTGAGGTTTTCCCATGCTAATGCGAGAACTGGCGCAAGTCTTGCCTGCCAGAAAAAATGTTCCTGGTTTTTGTATGAGGTCTTTATAAGCAGGCGGACTTGTGCCCACAAGACTTGGCAGCCAGCATGAAAAGAACTAAAAATTTTTAAATCATATAACAGGGGTTGAAAATTTAATGTTGCTGTTAAAGCATCTAAATACCAGAACTGGCGCAAGTCTTGCCTGCCAAAAAAAATGTTCCTGGTTTTTGTATGAGGTCATTATAAGCAGGTGGACTTGTGCCCACAACGCTTGGCAGCCAGCATGAAAACAACTAAACTTTTTTAAATCATATACAGTGATTGAAAATTTAATGTTGCTATTAAAGCATCTAAATATTCATGGGCACAAGTCCGTTATCTATTAAAACCGGACTTTGTATCCTGAATCATTTTTGCATTGCAATTAGTTATTCCCGGATGAAAAGACTTGCGCCAGTTTTGGGGTCCTTTTTTGAGTTAAGCAAATTTCTCAGGTGAAATCCTGAAAACCGGTTAAGGTTTTTTTTAATTACTTTTGAAAGCAACACTGATTGCATTTTTGACAGACTTTAAAATTATTTTTAACCTTATTAACATTCTAAAGTTAAAGGCTAATACTTGTTAGAGACCATAAGGCGAATCGCTTTTTCCCTCAATTTTACGTTTGGTAGATAATAATAATATTTTATTCCAATGAAACAAAAAATATATCAGATAGACGCATTTACCGAAAAGGTATTTTCAGGTAACCCTGCAGCGGTTTGCCCGCTCGATGAATGGTTGAATGATGACACCTTGCAAAAAATTGCAATGGAAAACAACCTTGCCGAAACTGCATTTTATGTGAAGAAAGACAATTTTATTTTACCCAGCTATTTACCACCTTGGCTGCACAAAATTGAATGTTCGTAGAAAGAATGGGTATTATTCATTCGTTCTATAATAACGTGGATAGATTTATGCTATTTTTATTCTGTTTTTAATACCTCAATATTTTTTAAACTTCTTTCATTACAGTAGTTGTTTTTCGTAACCTTTACTATAACTAGTTTAAGAATTATATGATAGAATTAAATATTATCGTTGCAGACGATCATCCGGTTTACAGAACAGGTATGAGGTTAGCTTTAGAGCAGGGAGAAATGAAAAGCAAAATTTATTTTGCCGAAAACGGGAAGGAGGTGATTAATCTGATAAAGAAGCATGCTATACATGTTGTTATCATGGATATCCATATGCCGCAAATGGACGGTATCGAAGCTACCAGGGTATTAATGGAAATAAACAATCAAATCAAGGTTATTGCTCTTTCAGGGGATATTGACCGACTAACAGTATTAAAAATGTTAAGAGCAGGTGCAGTTGGATATATTTCTAAGAAGGCTGGTTTTTTAGAAATATTAAAGGCCCTTCATCGTATTATGGAGGGGAAGAAATATTATTCCGAGGATGTCATAGAATATTTATTAATTGGAATGGAAGACACCGAATTGCTAAAAAATCACTTTAAATCTGTTGAATCTATTTCTATTAGAGAAGCCGAGATAATACGCCTTATAGCTTTGGGATATTCAAATAAGGAAATTAGCAATAAGCTTTTTATTTCTCTTAAAACCATTGAAGCACATAAAACACATATTTTTAATAAATTAAAAATTAAGCAATCGATAGATTTGATATTTTATGCTATTGATAGAGGATTGATCAAGCCAAAATAATCAGATAAAATTGAGTATTGATTATGGCGGCATGCTGGTGTTTGTTGTGTAGGTCCGTCTTATAGGGGTAAACCCTTATTTTTATATATCAGAGTCTACCCCCTTGTGATTCCCTTGCGTTATTCTTTCATTTGAGCCAGCAGTTATTGTTAAATGGTGAATCATTTCTGATAACGGCTTTCTTAAATTTTTTTTCCTGCCGTTTACCCGAATTCTTCCTTTAATCTTTTCCTTTAAAATTACTCTCTATTGTCATAGTCAATTACCTCTAACACTCAATGAGGCTGGGATCTTATAACTGGTTGTTACTAACAGGTATTTTAATGAATGTAAATATTTCATACAGCTCCGGCAACATTTCAGATCCATTATTTTATAATGAAATTGATGAAGATAGTGTAGTAACTGATTCATCCAGGGTGGTAAAACCTTTACAGGTAATTAAAGGAAAAACAAAAGGCAGCGGGCAGATTAGTTTGGGATACCAGTACGGCTCCGTTTACACCCCGCTCGACAGAAACAGCTCACTCAGCAATTATTTCATTGAAACGACTTTGGGAATTGAACTCTTTAAAATCCCTTTCAATGTCAATATGATCTATTCTACAAATGGTAACCTGGTTGGAATAAATCCTCTTTTCAGTTTTTCATTTGATTCACAGAAGTATAAACAAAACGTTCTTTCTTCCACATCCACTTATAAAGACTCCCTGCAAAACGAGCTTGCAGGTTTACAGAATAGCAGGCAAAGTAGTCTCCAGCAGTTTTCATATCTGAACCTGCTCTCAAAGGATTCACTGATGATGAAAAGCGAATTTCTTAAAGGCAAAAAAAATGCGGCACCTGTAATGCCGGCAAATTTAAATAACCCTGCTATACTTGTAACCGTAGCAACCGACACTTTAAAAGCTGATTCTTTAAACAGCATTGAGTTCTTAATCTCCCCCGAAACAATTCCTTCGACCGATTCATTGCTTGCTAATAATTCTTCCCTGGAGGATACTACCGGTTATTCACATTTTAAAGACAGCATTCTGCAGGCATTTCAACTAAAGGGCGGGGACATTTCTGCACTTAATACCATTATTGCCCAGCGCAAAAACCAGCTTGACTCAATACAGAAAGTACCTGGCTTGCTTGAAAACAATCAACGCGTTTCAAAAAGTCCCCTTGAATTGTTTAAGTTCATTAAGAAGTTTGAGTTCGGACTCATTTATCCCTCGCTTTCACCTTTTTTGATTAACGGAGTCATTCTTAACGGTGCTCAGGTCGAAATTCAAAAAGCCAATTCCTACCTGGCGCTGGTTCACGGCAAAACCTTCAATATTTTCAGTCTGGCTGCAAGGGAAAATACCAACCTGCTCACGCCTGTTAATAATATGATAAGTGTTTTTAACAGGGATCTTTCCGAAGGCAGGCGGGTGACATCCTTAAAATTCGGGTTAGGCAAGCCCGGATCAAGCCATGTTTATATTGGAATGCTGTATGGGAAAGGATACCAGGATTATTATATAACCGATCAAACCGACCGGTCGCCTGAAAATAATTTTGTATTTGAGCTTGATGGCAAATGGGACCTTCATAAAAACATAGCACTCGATGTGACTTTTGCGAAATCAACCTTATACGGACCAAAATACCAGGATGAGCTATCAGGCGGGAACAAGCGTATAGTCAGGTTAAGCGAGCGCTCCTATGCATTTGCTTCAAAGGTATCTTTCAGTTTTACAAAAGTCATTTCAAAACTAACTGTAAGTCTCCGGTGGGTTGACCCGTTTTTTGAAAGCTATGGCCTGGTTTACAACAAAAAGGACTGCTTAAAGTCTGAGATCAACATTGAAAAAAAAATAACAAGGAAGATAAAAATTATACTGGCTTACAGGCAGGAACAGGATAACCTGCTTGGATATTATAATTATCAATCCATGATGCGGAGCATCGGTGTAACGCTTGATTCAAAGATCAGCAAAAACCTACAGGTGAAATTATCTGTAAATCCGGTGATTCAGAAGGTAGGGACTCCTGAAATTGATTTCAGATCTGCAAACATCATTAATTATTTAATAGTAAACTATAACACGAGGCTGTTCAATAAGATAACGGTGCTAACACTTACGCTAAATGATTACCGGATTCAGACATCTGAAGAGAACCTGATCTTCCAACATGGATTGGCCATGTTTGCTGTTTCCTGGAATTCGAAATTGCAATCCCTTCATACGGTAGAGGTGCTCAATTCACAGAATGGAATAAAGGCGGAAAAAGCTATTATCACTTCCAATGAATTGCGGGCCACGATCGGGGAGAAGTTTGAATCAACTGCAGGCATTAAGTTCAGGAACATCAATATTTCCGACCCCGGGTTTAAATTATCCTTTACGTTGAAGAACATGTTACTCAAAAATATGTTCCTCAACATTTCTGTGGAAAAAATGCTGGTCAACAGATTTTATACGTCGTATGCAATTGACAATGGCAGATTTGAGCCTTATCATGGTGAGATTAAATTAACTTATAACTTCAATTAGGATGAAAGCAAAATTGTTTACAGCCATTTTAACGGTGCTCCTGTTTTATTCAGAAGCAACAGCCCAGGTGAAGATATTGAATGCACGCATAAACGAATTTAATATCACCCCTCTATCGTTATGCGAAATTACGGTATTCAATTATGGAACGGCTGTAACAGGAATTATTGAAGCGAATTTAATGATCAACGGATCGGCTTCCATCATGAAGGTAACTACAAGGCCATTGCAGCTGATGCCGGGTTTAAATACATCTCTTGCACAGAAGGTAATTATTGATGCAGTTTCATTCAGCAACGAACCTGCGGCGATGTTCATTAGGAACAATCACATATTACAGGCCGGTAACTATACCTATTGCTGCAGGATCATATCAAGCTTAGCAGGCGAGCAATCGGAGGATGAATATTGCGAAGAGATCTCTACACAGCAGGATATTTTTCTTTTCCTGCTTTACCCGGTTGATCACGATACGATTGAAACACTCAATCCCATCCTGATATGGAACCATGGTATCGACCGCGGCTTTGGGTCAGGTATGGAAAATTACAGGATGATTGTTACAGAATTGCACCCCGGACAACCTGCCCAGGCGGCTATACAGGTTAACCCTCCATTGTATTTCAACAAAACCGTTCTGAGCCACCAGGTTCCCTATCCATTCGAATCAAAAAAGCTTGAGAAGGGCAAATCATATGCATGGCAGGTGCAGCGGATGGTTAACGGCAACATAGCCAACAGCACAGAAGCATGGGTATTTCATATTAAAGCTGACGATCCGCCACCACCTGATCATTTTGTCATTCCTAAAAAGTCGCTGGATGCGGGGTTTTACAACCTGCTTGAGGATGAGCTAGCATTCAAGTTCGAAGATGAATATTCGGGGCAACAGCTTGTATGCCGAATTATTGAATCCAGTGATTCCCGGTCAGCAACAACGGGAATGCGGCTAAATTCAAATGAAGTAACAGCGAAGTATGCCGGTGGAAATTTGTTTGTGATCAACATGTCCGGCCTAAATTTAAATAAAGGACTACACATACTTGAAATTGAAAATAATAAAAAACAGAAATCTTATATTAAATTTTATGTCAATAAATAAATCAGGAGTACTCGCATGCATAATCGCTGTGGCCATTTCAACTTTCGTATTGTGTTATACCGTTTTGGGCCAGCCTAAAATAGGATATATAGATATCAAAACCGTTTTTGATGGATTTGAGCTAAAAAAAGATCTTGAAAAAAAATATAAAACGGTGGTAGCAAAACGAAATAAGGTAATAGACAGCCTTTATCTGGATCTTAAAATTGCATCCAATTCCATTGAAAACAAGCGAGAAAAAGATCCGGAAAAGATTTTGGATTTCAGAAATAAAAGTGAATTATATAATCAGCAACGGATAAGATTCGAAGAAGATAACAATGCACTTTCAACACAATATGATTCTGAAATTCTGGCGCAACTAAATCAGTATATCCAGGATTATGGAGACCAGAACGGTTATTTATTCATCCTGGGCAATCAGGGAGATGGTACGATCATGCAGGCAAGGGACTCAAAGAATCTGACAAAGGAAATTATTGAATACACAAACAAACGTTACAATGATAAAAAATAGACTGCAATCTGTATTGGTTTTTACACTCACACTCGTTGCCGGTTGTGGTGAGCAACATTCATTTATTTCTTCAGGTGAGTACCTTGGTAGCACACTCGCGTCAGCCGAAGAGATTCAGTCAGTTGTGCTTGATAAGCATAACGGATTTCTTAAGGAAAGAAAAATAGGTCAATATATATATAAAACCCTTTATAAACCTGTCGATTTTATTATTAGCCGGGAGAAAACAGAGACCATCGATCGACAAAGCTATTTAGAGAAAAAAAATTCCCTTGACGGTCTTTATTATTTTGATTTGCGCATTGTAAATACAACAAATACCGGTGATCTGCTAAAAAGCATAAGTTCCGATTATGGTGACTATGATTTAAAGGTTAAATATTGTGCTTACCAGATGCAGTATGATATACATCTTGTTGCCGGAACAGACACAATACCCTGCATCCTGTTCCATTTTGAACGGACATTTGATGTTGCTCCCGTATCAACATTTCTTTTGGGTTTTGCAAAACCTGTCAGCCACCAATATGATGACCTGCAGTTGATATACCATGATAATCTGTTCAACAACGGTATTATTAAATTTCATTTTACCCGTGAGGACATAGAGAATGTTCCCAATCTCGAACTGTAAGAATAGAAAACCGATGAAAAAAAAATTATATCGCATCATTGCCATTTTTATGGTTGTCAACATGATTTACCAGACTTGGGCTGTTTCAATTGCATATGCATTAACCGGCGGTCCAACACAACCTGAAGTACAGGGATTTGAGCCTGTAAGCACGACTGATATGGTAGACCTGTTTAGCGGTGATTTTAATTATAATATTCCACTTTTGGATGTAGAGGGTTACCCTGTGAATATATGCTATCACTCAGGCATATCCATGGACCAGGAAGCCAGCTGGGTCGGTTTGGGGTGGGATCTTAACCCGGGAGTAATAAACAGGAACATGAGAGGTTTGCCGGACGATTTTAACGGCGATAAGGTTATAAAGAAATTCAATATCCGTCCTAACAGGAGCTACGGTATTAATGCTGGTGTAAACCTGCAGGTTGTAGGTAAGGATACGAAGGACCTGGGATTAAACATCGGTTTGGGTTTTGCGATGAAATATAACAACTATACAGGAGTTGCAGTTGAACAATCAATCAATTTATCTTTTAGCGCCGGTAAGGATTGCGGAGCAGCAGCAAATGTAGGTCTTGGCATTACATCAAGCAGTGATAACGGAATGACACTCAGTCCGCATATGGGTCTGAGTCAGCGCATGACAAAGGATAAAAGTGATAGTCAGTCTTCATCACTTGGTGTAAGTTGTGGTGCGTCTTACAATACACGTTCAGGATTAAAACAGCTTAGTGTCAGCGGAAGTGTTACATCCAGCTCAACCAAATACGGGAAGAATGATACAAAGGAGCAAAAGAAAAATTCCGCAAGGACATCTACCACACTTCTTGCCGGTGGAGCAGCGTGGGATTTCGGAACTCCGACGTATACACCCCAGTTAACTATGCCTTTTACAAGCTTTGCCATGACCGGTTCATTTACACTGGGGCTTGAAGCTTACAGCCTGCATCCTAATTTTATGATCGGTGGTTCATATTCTTCACAGGAGCTAAGGTCCAAAAGTATCTCAAACCCGGCTTATGGTTATCTGAATTCAGACAATGCCCAAAGAGATGAATTGGCTCTGATGGATTTCAACAGGGAAAAGGACGGCTCTTTCACGATGAATACTCCTGCGCTGCCAGTAACAAATAGTACATACGATCTTTTTTCAGTTTCAGGACAGGGCATAGGTGGCGCCTATCGTGCTTTCAGGGGCGATTATGGACATGTATTTGATCCCAATGTGGAAAATCCAAGCAGCAGCCTTTCGATAGGTGCCGAGGTAGGTGTGGGAAACGGTGTGCATGTCGGAGTCGATGTAACCGGAGTTAAAGTTGACTCCAAATCCGGCAGATGGGCGTCAGACAATGATGCAATCAACAGGCTTACTCAGCATACCAGCACGAGCGACCCTTTATTTGAAAGATATTATTTTAAGGAGGCTAATGAAAAAACAGTGAATTCGGACCCACAATATTATGCTAAAATGGGAGGATATACGGCTGATCATTTTACAATTGATAATGGTCCTGTAAAGTATCCAAGGTTATTAGCTACGATTAAGGGTACCGATGGTTCTTCCTCAGAATTGCCAAAGGAAAATTACAGGACGAAAAGAGAGAACCGGAATCAGAGCTTGTTTTTTTTGTCCCGGGACGAAATGGCTGGAGCTGTTGAGCAAGTGCCGGGTGTTTTCGAGGGCAGGGGGAATCATATCGGCGAATTTACATCCATTGGACCTGACGGCCGTCGGTATATATATGGAATTGGAGCCTACAATAAGCGCCAGGAGGAAAAAACATTCGCAGTAGGAACCGGAATATATGACGATGCGCCTGATGACATTATCCTTGGAGATGCCGCTGCTACCGGCTTGATTAGCTATCAGCCAGGAGATGATACCGAAAACAATAAACGGGGTCTTGATAATTATTATTCGAATACCATTCTCCCTCCCTATGCACATTCCTTTTTGCTAACCTCTGTCTTAAGTCCGGATTATATTGATTATGATAACGTGAAAGGACCCAGTGTAGGCGATTTAGGAAACTATACACATTTCACCTATCAGAAGATGCCATTCGATTATAAATGGCGTACACCCGTTGGAGACCATATTGCCAACTACAATGAAGGTTTGAAATCAGATCCAAAAGATGATAAAGCGAGTTACATCTATGGTGAAAAGGAGATATGGTATCTTGAAAAAATCGAAACACGTAATTACGTCGCGATATTTACGCTTGAGCCAAGAAATGACAGCCGCGGTGTAACCGGAATTGAAGGTGTCATTGATTCGGATGCCAGCCATGCACTTAAGCTGCTCAGGAAAATAAGTCTTTATTCAAAAAAAGATGTTCAGTTGCAGCATCCTGTAAAAGAAGTTCATTTCGTATATGACTATGTTCTTTGCAAAAAACTTCCGAACCATTATCCGTTTTCAGAGGATAAAGGAAAGCTTACTCTTAAAGAAATTTACTTTACTTATAATAATATCGAGAAAGGCAGATTCAGCCCGTACAGGTTTAATTATGATGAAAGTTCGGAGCAATCAAATCCTGATTATGATATCCGAGGATACGATCGATGGGGGAACTATAAATCCAATGCCAATGCAGGCCTGACACCTTTGTCTGGTGATATACCTACCCCTATTTATCCTTATGTTGAACAATCAGCGGCAAGTGATATAAATGCCTCGGCTTGGCATCTGAAAGAGATTACATTACCATCAGGTGGTAAAATTGCAATTGAATATTCATCCGACAGATATAAATATGTACAGAATAAGCGGGCCATGCAGATGTTTAAAATTGTAAATGTCATAAAAACGGGTAGTTTACAAGGTAATTCCGCCGCTACTCAGATATTTGACTTGTATACTAGTGTCGATAGGCTTGTTTTTGAATTAAATGAAAGCCAAAACATAAGTGATTATGGAAAAAGTAACGATCTCATCTACTTTAAGTTTTTAATGGATATGAAGGGTGAGAATTATGATTATGTGTCAGGATATGCCCGTATCGATGACATAGAAATTCAGAATTTTAACGGTACGGATTATGGAGTGCTGACTTTTGTTGAAAAAAACCTGAATGGAGTAGGTATCTCTGTATGTCCGATTATAAAAGCTGCCATAGAGTTCGGCTTAAAATATCGTTCGGACCTGGTTGCCACATTATCATTAGGGGTCACAAAGGAGCCGAATTTCGGATACGATGTTTTACAGGCACTGGTGGCTTCCGTTACTTCTGTTTTCGAATTGTTCATCAAACCTGAGGAGAAGGCATTTCTTTCCGGTTGTGGAAAAAAGTTTGTTACAAACAGAAGCTGGGTTAGATTGCAAAATCCGACCGGCAACAAATACGGAGGAGGTTCACGTGTGGATAAGATAATTCTTACAGATAATTGGTATGAGATGTCGGGAGAGCAAACTGCAATTTACGGACAACAATTTGATTACAAACTTGAAGACGGTACGTCGTCCGGTGTTGCTTCGTATGAACCCATGGTGGGCAATGATGAAAACCCTTTCCGGCAGCCTGTATTTTTCAGTGAAGATCGGGCTCTTGCTCCCGATGATGAGTTTTATCTTGAAGAACCCTTTGGCGAGTGCTTTTTTCCCAGCCCCATCGTGGGATACAGCAAGGTTACAGTAAGCAACCTTAAGCCTAGTGGCCTTGCAATAAAGCGGCATGGAACAGGTAAAACGGTTACAGAGTTTTATACTGCAAGGGATTTTCCAACAATCGTTGAAAGAACTTCCATGTATCCATCATCACCTCGTAAACGACCTTCCAAGAGCTCGTTCCGTTCAATAATGAAAATTGATTATTATGATTATTTCACTTCCTCCCAGGGTTTTAAAATCGAACTTAATGATATGCATGGAAAGAAAAAATCCGTAAAAGTTTATCAGGAAGAAGGAGATTCGCCACCACCCGGAGGAGTTAAACCCGTTAACAGCGTTTTTTACAAATTTAAGTTTGTGCCCTACCTGGAGAATTCTTCACGTTTGGTAAACAATGCTGAAATCATTATGCCTGACGGCAAACATGTACCGGGAGAACTCGGTGTATTTATGGATTTTACGTCCGATTTGCGTAAGAGTACAACGACTATGCAATCAGGAAGTATACAGTTTAACACCGACGGTTTTATTGTAGGCATATTTCCGGTGACTATCCCCATGATATGGCCTGGTTATTCCAAAGAGGAAACTGTTTTTAAATCTGCAGTTATTACTAAAGTAGTCCAACGTTTCGGCCTTCTTGAAGAAATTGAAAATTATAAAGACGGATCAACCGTACACATCATCAATAAAGCATATGATGGCATAACAGGAGAGGTATTGCTTACGGAGACAAGTACTGATTTTAATGACCCTGTTTACTCCCTCACTTTTCCCGCCCACTGGTACTATGATGGCATGGGACCTGCATCCAGAAATATCGGTGTTACATTTAAAAACCGCACTTTTGATATTAACGGGGTAACATTAATCGCGAATGCCAGTAACTATTTCATAGAAGGCGATGAATTATTAATAACAGATAATACTTCCGGCACTTTGAAACAATACAAAGGATGGGTATTACAGGTATTGCCGGATCGGATTACTGTTATTGACTTTTATGGCAAACCTTTGAATTTCATAAACACAGGATCACAGGATTATGAGATAAAAGTTATCCGATCAGGACGTAAGAATTTGCAAACAACACCAATTGCAACACTTACTTCGTTTAGCGATCCGATTGATAAAATTCAGATTAATTCCTATGACAGAGTTCTCAATGCTCAGGCAATTGAATTCGGAAATATCCTGAAAACATATTGTGATTGTGATGTGCTCACCAATGTGCCATCAACAAACCCTTTTGTAAGGGGAACACGTGGTATATGGCGCCCTAAGAAATCCTATTCCTATCTGACAGGCCGCACCCAAACCAATGAAGAAGGCAATTCCAATATACGAAAAGACGGACTCTTAAAATCCTTCAGTCCTTTTTACAGATATACAGGCGGGAAATGGCAACAGTATGATGCCAACTGGACCTTTGCATCACAAGTTACCCTGTATGATCCGTTTGGGCATGAACTGGAAAATAAGGATGCAATTGGCAATTTTTCAGCCGCTACGGTTGGGTACAATAACAGCGCAGTCACTTCAGTTGCAACCAATACGAAATATTCGGATCTGGGTGTGGATAATTTCGAAGATTACCCGGCAACATGCAGGGATAATCATTTCAAAATAGATCTTGCTTCTTCCCAGGCTGAAATTTCATCCGTCGAATGGCACACCGGACGTCACAGCATAAAAGTTAATGATACTGAGTTTGCTGAATATGATAAATTTCTGTATGAGGACTGTCCTGAGACTTATTGTGTGGTTGAAGCATTGCTTAATACCGGTGTCAACAATCAATTTACGGTTTCCATTAGCGGAGGTACTCCACCTTATTCATTAAGCTGGAATATACTTAACGGTCCACCTGTTATTTATATAACCAGTGCGGGGGAGCTTTCCATTTCAACTCTTACAAATACATCCTGGGTCATTGTTCTCGAAATTAAAGATTCTTCCGGGTGTAAAAAAACTCAACTGATTGATTACACTCCTTAATTCATTTGTATATGAAAAATCAAAATCGAATACATACCTATTGCCTGTCAGTGGTACACGGTATCGGGAACCTGTTATATAAATCGTCTTTTTTCTTACTGTTTGTTTTTAATCTGACCGAATCAAAAGCAATTACAGTAACCTATACAGTTACATCATACCAGGATTTCATTACCAATCTGTCATTGGGAATAGCGGATGCCAATACGAATTCCAATGATATTATTATCCAACTGGTCAATACGGGTAACCTGATCCTTCCTGCTACAATGACACTTTCAGTTCCACAGCAAATTAATCTTTTTCACGGATCCCTCACCATAACAAAATCAACAGGTAATGTGGCCGGATTCAGCGGTACAAATTACAGCGGCTCGGCAATTCCTTTCATTGATATCGGAACGGTGCGTCCCGGTTGTTTTGTAAGAATAGAAGGCATACATTTCGAATCTTTTCATAATGATGAGATCATCAGGATAGAACATGATGCCTATAATGTCACCATTACAGCAAATAGTTTCGACCAGAACCTCCGCCTGCCTTCACGGGATCTATGGTGCATAGCTTCATACTCTGCAAGAGAGATTGATGTTGATGAAAATATTTTTACTGATTCCGATAATGGAATAAAATTCAGGATTATTGACGGAATCAGCGAATTTCATCAAGTTTCAGTCAGTTTGAATAAGATCTTCTTCTCCGCCACCAATTTTCTGGGAATTTTCGTGGAAAATCTTTATCAGACTGCAAATGTTGAAATGGAAATTTCAGGAAATAAAATTACATACGGAACCGATGCAATAACCATTTTAAACAGCTCCGCATCCTTTACCGCCACACCGCTTTTGTCCCTTCATATTCTTTCAAACACCATTGAAAATTCCAAACGTGCTTTCTGCCTGACTGGAGCAAATAAAACCTGGGAATTTAACGGGAATGTGACCAAACACATAACTGATGACGATTTTTATATCTCCACACTTCCTGGGGCTTCGGCAATCAATAAAAATGTATTTGGTCTTGACCTGATCGGAACAAATTCTCTCGGGTACCTTCCCATAAATAATACAAATACGTTCGGACCGTCATCCTCGCTTGATTTTTTCGCTGATATTCCCGGATATTATGGTAAAGGAATAAAGATCATCGGTCTGGATGTACAAGGTTCTATCAGGATTCATTCAGGAACCACACTAACGGACCCCTATAACCGTGTAACCATACGTCAGTGTAAAGTTAAAGCCACAACCCCCGACAAACCGATTGAATATGATTATGACGATTATTTCCCGGAGATTGATGTATCGGGCATTATCAATTGCAATAACATCATGAATATTACGATGTCGGTTGTTCCACAAAGTGGTTTTATTTTTGATCCGCATTTCAGGCATTATGTAATTGATTTTTATACTTCCAATACGGCCGGAAGTTTGGTTGATTATATTGGAAGCTACCCGGTAAATAATTGTGCGATTCTGAATCATACTTTTTTCTTACCCGTTCCTCAGGGAGTCATTGTAAATAACAACAGCCGCCTGGCAACGACAATAACCAGCCTGGGTGATGCCATAGGGACCGTATCCATCGGGACAAGCCCGGCCTACTATACAGCTCCTGGCATTATAAGCACCTGTTGCTGTACAGATCTGAACATAGCAGTTGCAGCACCTTCTGTTCAGCCAAATGCTCCTTATATTTTCAGCTGTGTAAATCAGGAAATAACCATGGTACCTTCCTGTACAGGCGGAAGTCAAAATTCTTATGACTGGACAGTTACGCAGAACAGCCAGACTATTGATCAGCACACCGGTGGAACTTACAGCTATACATTTGCAGCGGAAGGTTTGTACACTGTTAGTGTGACAGCAAACGGTTCATCCTGCAATTCTTCTGAGGCTGAGGAAACCATTTACATCTCAAACTGTACTGAAATTCCATGTGATCAGTGTCTTTCTTCATTTGCACCAACGGTGGAAACTAACTATGTGATCAGTGCCTGGACAAAAGAAGCAAATGCCGTCAATACGACTGTGACATATGAAAAACCCCAGATTGAAATATACTTCGTCAATGTAAATGCCGCAACTAATCTTGAATATACATTTCATCCGGAAGGTGCCATTATTGATGGTTGGCAGCGGATTGAGGAGCAGTTCACAATCCCGGCTGATGCAAATGAAATTAAAATCAGGCTAATGTCTAATACCTCTGAAAATGTCTTTTTTGATGATGTCAGGATTTTCCCGGCAAACGGAAGCATGAAAAGTTATGTGTATGACCCTGAAAATTTAAGATTTGTTGCAGAGCTTGATGAAAGGAATTATGCAACATTCTATGAGTATGATGAATCTGGTATGCTTATCAGGACAAAGAAGGAAACCGAACGGGGCATAATGACTCTTAAAGAAAGCAGGAATAATTCAGTTTTGAAGTAAAACGACATATACTATGAGAAGTGCTTTTTTAATTATGTTAACCTTTCTTTACTGCAGTGTTTCCGGTCAGCCGGAAGTATATCAGCAATGGGATTTGTACGATCCTGAAGCTTTTAGTACAGAGATAGAGAAGATCAACAAGCGTTATGCTGTCCGGAATTTCAGCATTGACTTTAATTTTTACTTATATGATGATCATCAGGGAAAGAACCTGATTGAGCAGGATGCCGGATATTTTAAGAAATCCGGAAACCACTACGCCAATTATGCCCACGGGGTATATTCTTTTCAGAATGATAAGGTAAAGCTGACTATTGATTCGGTTAACAAATCTGTGTATTTAAAAAATGCTGACAGTTACCTTTCATTGGTTCCTGGCACTGAAATAATTACCAGCATGCTCAGAAGCTATACGACAATACGTTATAAAAAGACAGGTGATGTTTCCTGTTTTTACCTGAGCACAGATGAGCGCACCAGCAAGGCATCGTATTTACTGTTGATTAACAGTGATCATACATTTAATCAGATGACAATATTTTATCACCATGATCCGGATGAATATGCTCCCGGCCCTGGAAATGATACAAAAAATGTAACAGGTAAAATAAAACCGATGATGAGAATAAATTTTAACCGGTTCAACACATCCTATTTTCCTTCATCCGCAGAATTTAATGAGCGCCGGTTTGTAATCTA
>Ga0190272_10000482_pt1 | contig 21105 bp, 11 predicted proteins | sample Popmic504T_FD_133746 | JGI IMG/M metagenome (GOLD analysis project Ga0190272, IMG submission 133746) | Populus adjacent soil microbial communities from riparian zone of Shoshone River, Wyoming, USA - 504 T | ecosystem: Environmental > Terrestrial > Soil > Riparian zone | place: USA: Wyoming... | reverse complement strand
GCTGGACTCCTGGACGCGGGCAAAATTTTTCGAAGTCAGAAACAATGGCCGCAAGGCTTCAGACAAAAAAATTGCTCGTTACTACTCACGCTTCAAGGAGTGGCGTGGCCTTGTCTTGTGGTGTGACGTCACGCGCGACTGGCTTGAAGTGGAATAGAAATTCTAAGTTGACACTGCAACTCCTCATCGACCTTTTTTAGAACTCGATCCACTTAATCGGATAACTGTTGGAAATAAAAAGTTTATTGTCGCTGATGATTTTATTTTGGGAACTTCGCGCGCTAGAAGTCGTTTCACTGAAATGCTCCCCCAGGAGTGATTCAAAAAACGACAAGGAGTCCTGAAATGAAATCCATAATTAATCGAATTGCCATCGCCCTTCTGATCACTTCGCTCACGAGCGTGGCCGCTTTTGCTAAAACCAAAAAGGAGACGGTGACGTTTCCGGCTGACATCAAGGTAAACGGCACGGTCCTTACGAAGGGCGTTTACGATCTTAAGTACGACGACGCTGCTGGAGAGATCACAATTGCCAAGGATGGCAAGGTGGTGGCCCGCGCATCAGCTACTGTCGAGAAACGCGATCAAAAAGCACGCGCGTTCCAGGTGAGATCGTCAGGTAGTGGCGATGAGAAACAGCTAACCGGTGTCACTTTCGCCGGCGCTGATCACAATGTCGTGGTTGGAAATTCAAACGCCAGCCGCTAGTTTTCAAAAAAACTGTTAGTTCCCTCAGATCGCTCCCGGGCAATAGTCCGGGAGCGTCTTTTATTTTGGCGGTGCGCGCTGCCTTGTCAGAATTGTGCTAGCGCCCGCGCCTTGAATTAATGACGAGCAGATCATGTTGTGCCACAATCTGACGGAACGTTTGAGTCAACCCCTCAGTCGGTCCAAGACCAGGAAATCGGGCCGCAGACCAGGGCCACGGAGATGTCTATGTGGACGAGTTGCCGAATTTTTGTAGCCTTTTTATTCATCGTGGGGATTTTGTTTTCGACACCGGGAGCGTCCGGCCAGGAACTAGAAGGCATCCGGCGGTCAGGTTCTATTCAACTGGAACCGTGCGAAGTTCCAACCGCAAATGGAGATCAAAAGGAGACTGTGCGATGCGGATTCTACGAGGTCTTTGAGGACCGCGCCGCGAAAAGCGGACGAAAAATTAAACTCAAGATCGTTATTTATCCGGCCACCGGTACTGACCGGGCAGCCGACCCTTTGTTCTACATTCCCGGTGGACCAGGCTCATCTGCAACAGAGGACGCGCCCTACGTAGCTCGTGAACTGGCGCAGGTTCGCATACGTCGCGATCTCGTGTTTTTGGATCAGCGCGGAACGGGCGGTTCCAATGGACTCGACTGCAAGCTGTTTGATCCATCATCGTTGCAAAGCTACCTGGATTTTTTCTTCCCGCTAGGCGATGTGCGCAAATGTCGCAAACAACTTGAAGCGCGCGCCAACCTCAAGCTCTACACCACTTCCATCGCAATGGACGACCTCGATGAAGTGAGGGCCGCGCTTGGTTATCAGCAAATTAATATCAGTGGCAGTTCCTACGGCACACGCGCCTCGCTGACCTACGTCAAGCGATATCCTGATCGAGCGCGCGCAATCGTCTTGCAGGGAGTTTCGCCCACTAATCAGTTCATGCCGCGTGACTTTCCCGGCCACACCGAGCGCGCAATCGATGGAGTGATTGACGAGTGTCTTAGCGATGTCGCATGTCGCGCTGCCTTTCCCAATCTCAAAGCCGAAGTGAAAGCAGTGTTGGCAAGGTTGTTGAAAGGGCCGGTCGAAGTGGATGTCAAACACCCTGAGACAGGGCAAACCACGCGGATGAAACTGTCGCGTGATCTTGCGGCGGAAGCCGTTCGTTACATGCTTTACCAATCCGGCGCGGCAAGTCGGCTTCCTTTGTTTATCCACACGGCGGCAAAAAACAACTTCGTGCCGCTAGCGGAAGCTGCTGTGTTTTATCGACAGCAAATCGTCGCCTCGGGTAGCAACGGAATGTATCTCTCGGTTACATGTGCTGAGGATCTGCCGTGGATAAAAAAAGGCGAGGGTGAGCGCAATGGCATTAACACCTTTCTGGGTGACTACCGCCTGCGACAGCAGCGCGCTGCCTGTGAACTGTGGCCGCGCGCAGAACTCGTCCGAGACTACAGCGAACCGACCCGAGCCAAAGTTCCCGCACTAATTCTCACGGGCCAATGGGATCCTGTGACTCCACCTGCCTATGGCGATATTGCTGCCAGACATCTTCCCAATAGCTTGCATATCGTCGTTCCCAGTGGCGGCCACGGCTTTGGCGGTCTCGAAGGGCTGGATTGTATTCAGAAGCTCGTCGCAGAGTTTGTGAATCAGGGTTCTACAAAAGGGCTCGACACCTCTTGTGTGAAGAGTATTCGGCGCCGGGGGTTTCAACTGAAGCTCCCAGAACCAAAGCCTTGAGCCGATCAGCGACCTTTGTAGAGCGTTCAGTATCAGAGTCAAAAACTTCACCACAGAGACATAGAACACAGAGCACGCGCAGATTAGAAAGTTAAGATACCGTCACTTTGGGAGTAGAAATGAGATGTCAGCAAGCGAAAACAAGAAACTTTTGCAAAGCATTTTTGCCGAGTTGGCGAAGGGCAACTCGAGACTTTTCGTTGAAAACATGGATGACGACTTTCGCTGGGTAGTCACCGGAACCACGAAATGGTCGCGGACTTACGAGGGAAAACAGACTGTCTTGACGGACCTTTTTGGTGAACTCCGATTGAGGATCGAAGGCAATATTACGACTACGGCAACACGTTTCATTGCCGAAGAGGATTTCGTCGTCGTCGAGGCCAGCGGAAGTAATGTCACGAAATCAGGAGTGCCCTATAACAATAACTATTGCTTTGTTTTTCGACTCTACGAAGGCAAACTGAAAGAAGTAACGGAGTATCTGGACACCGAATTGGTGACCGCGACTTTTGGCAGTCAATGAGTTCAGCCAATCTCTCGCGATCTAAGGCAAATGACTTCACGTCCTTTGCGAAACCTTTGCGTCCTTTGCGGTAAAGGCCGTGAAGACCAGGCAAAACCGCAAAGGTAGCAAAGCCGGACGCAGAGTTTCGCAAAGGAAAGCATCTGTGCGAATCAAGCTGCATCAGCGCCGAAATGTAGAGTGGGTTGACAACCGCGACAGCAGTCAGCGAATCTAAAGTCTCCCTTGCCACGCCCCTGCAAGGCCGCGAGAGTAATAATCATCAGGATTTATTTTTATGAAAAGACTTTTCTTCGCTGCCTGCGTCTCCCTGTTTGCCACCGTGATAGCCGTTCAGGCCCAAACTCCTACACCTTCTCCATTTTTTGAGCCGCGCCCACGCACTACGTCGCCGGCTGAGCCTCGTAGTACACCTGTTCCACCCCGCACTTACCCACCGGCGCCGCGCCCGGGCGATCCAGTCGTCGCCCCAGCTGTGGTCGGAACCGAGCCTGAAGACGAAGACAGCGTCGCCCCAACCGCCGGACCGGCGGCGACAGAGCGTCGTGCTGAAGCCCCAGCCACAGCGGCGCGTTTGATGTCTCCTCCGGTGATTCAATCGCGAATCGCGGAAGCGGAAAGATTTTTGAAATCCCGACCCATGCCTACGGCGATGCTTTCGCCCTCACTGACCTACGTGACGCTCGCAGCAATTGATCGCGACACTTCGCGAGTTCACCTCGTCAGCCTGGCGAAGGAAACTTTTCTAAAGAAGGGCTCTGAGGTGACGATGACCAGTTCGCTGGGCATGCCAGTGAGTGTGCGCATTCTCCGCGCGAATGGAGTCAACACCGCAGTTGCAATTTTTGACATGCAGGGCCGTTCACTGGCGCCACTCGTCGTTGAGTTTCCGATCGAGAAGGGCGGCATCTTTCGCGAGATGGCCTATTACACTTCGGCCCACCCGGCGCTGCTCTCGCCGGAGTTGACCCGTTCAGGCCGTGCCTATGTTCATCGCATGATCGAACTGGCTGCGAAGCGTTTGCGCGACCGAGGGACTTTCATTTCTCCGCAGGTGCTTGATATAGCCGAACGACTCTGCATGGTTGAACACGTCGATCACGATCGGTTTCGACGTGAAAATCGGTTGGCGTTGTTCGATGAAATCTATTCCCTGTATGCGTTGAATGAGCTCGATACCTATCGCTATTCGGTGAGTTCAGCGGGAGCGGGCGGAATGGTGCAAATGATTCCGTGGGCTTACAACCTCATGAGGCAACGTCATCCGGGAGTCGGACTGACGCCGGATTTTGTCGCTGGGATGCGAAACCACACCAACGCGCTCCAGGCGATGCTGCTTTACATGCAGGATACCTGGAACGATCTTTCAGCAAATGCGGACGTGCAGTACGCGTTACAGACAAAACTTGCGACACAACCCGAACTGCTCGCCGCAGGATACAATTCAAACGCGGCGCGGTTGCCGGGATATATCCGCCGCGGTGGCGCGGGCTGGCGCACCCTGATACCGCGTGAGACACAGATGTATTTGCAGATATATAAAAATTTGGAAGCGGTGCTGCCGAGAAAAACACAGGGTCCGACGAACTAGTTTGAGGTTTCATGATTAGCAATTGGATGAATTTCTCAAAGCGGAATCGCAATCTTGTCAGAACCGCCTGCGTAAGCGGGCGGTGATCTCTGTGGCGATCGTTTAGATCATTAAACATCCCGCCCGCTAAGGCAGGCGGTTCTGACAGGACTAATCGGCCTCCGAATCATCCTCCGCCTCGCGCTGCTGACTGGGAGGTGCTGGCGTGCGGTCCGTGCCCAGGGTCCACGAAGGTGGATCGCTCGCGGGAAAAGTATCTGCCAGAGTCCGGTCTATTGCGGCCTCCGACATCTCCTTTCGCTCCAATCGCCCCTCGGGCTGGTCCACGGGTTCTTTATTTTCTGACATCGAAACTCTCCACTTTTCCTCAATTAAGAATCGAACCGGCGCGCTATGTCTCGCGGTGTCTCGCGCAAGAATCCAACTACGCGCATGAATTCAACTACACATTAGCCTCCGGAACAGCTTCCGCGTTGGTCTCCGAATCGCTCTCGGCCTTCTCGCCAAGCACCACACGAACGTAATGTTGCTGACCATCGTCAGCCACGGCTATCGCGTCATCAGCTTGGACAGCGCCATCAAGCTCCAGGACTGCCACGCCGCGACTAACCCCCAAAGGGTTTTCCACTTTGATCCGATAGATGGTTGAGCCGCGCCGGTAATTAATTTCAAAGTCACGCCACCAGCGCGGAATGCAGGGGTCGATGCTTAGCTTAGCGCCTCTTAACTTAAACCCAATGATGGACTCGAGACCGGCGCGATACATCCAGCCCGCTGAACCGGTGTACCAGGTCCAGCCCCCACGGCCCGTGTGTGGCGGAACGGCATAGACATCGCCCACCGCGACGTATGGTTCCACTTTGTACTTATGCAAGCCCGCCCGAGTGGAGGAGTGGTTCACCGGATTCAGGAGGGAGAACAATTCACCGGCCCGCTCGCCATCTCCCAAAATCGCGAATGCTATCAACGTCCATAGCGCTGCATGGGTATACTGGCCGCCGTTTTCGCGCACACCCGGAACGTAACCTTTGATGTAACCCGGATCGAGCTTGCCCTTGTCGAAGGGCGGAGTAAACAAAATTACCAGGCCGTCGCCACGTCTGATCAGATACTCCTCAACTGCCGCCATCGCGCGTTGGGCACGATAGTTTTCTGCCGCTCCTGAAATCACGGCCCACGATTGGACGATCGAATCTATGCGGCACTCATCGTTTTGTACCGATCCCAGTGGCGAGCCGTCGTCGAAGTAAGCGCGGCGATACCAGTCTCCGTCCCACGCATTCTCCGCCAGTGCTGTCTTGAGTTTTTCAGTGTGTTCCCGGTAACGGTCGCCGCGCGCACTGTCATCGCGGCTATCACAAATCGGAGCAAACTCCATCAGCGTGGTGTAGAGAAACCAGCCTACCCAAACACTTTCGCCCTTGCCGAGATGGCCCACGCGGTTCATGCCATCGTTCCAATCACCACCGCCCATCAACGGCAAACCGTGTTCGCCCATAGCCAGGCTCCTGTCGATCGCGCGGATGCAATGTTCAAAAACGGATGCCGATTCACTGGAAACACTGGGCTGCATGTAGGCTTCCTGTTCTTCAGGTTTCAGCAGCGGCTGTTCCAGAAAAGGTACAACTTCGTCCAGAACCGACAAGTCGCCGGTCACGGTCGTGTAGAACGCAGTCACGAAAGGCAGCCACAGCAGATCATCTGAGAAGCGGGTGCGCACGCCACGGCCACTCGGTGGATGCCACCAGTGCTGCACGTCGCCCTCCTTGAATTGATGGGCGCTGGCGAGAAGAATTTGCCGCCGGGCGATGGCCGGACTGCTGTAAACGAGGGCCATCACATCCTGCAATTGATCGCGAAAGCCAAACGCGCCACCCGACTGGTAAAAAGCGGAACGCGCCCAGACACGACACGACAACGTTTGATAAAGCAACCAGCGGTTCAGCATCGTGTCCATCGCCGCGTCCGGCGTTTTCACTTCCACAGTGCCGAGCAGCTCGTCCCAGTGAGCGATCATTTTCTCAAACGCGTTGTTCACTGCAGTGGGTTTTCCGTAGTTCTGTACTATCGTCCTTGCTTCTTCTTTTGTGGCTGCCTCACCAAGCAGGAAAATTACTTCGCGTGCTTCGTACGGCGCGAGCTCAACAGTGATGCGCAACGCAGCACACGGATCGAGTCCCGCTCCATCACGATTCGCAAGATGGATTCGACGCATCGCCGCGGGATTGCTGAGCGTGCCATTCCTTCCCAGAAACTCTTTTCGATCGCAGGTAGCGCTGGCGATCGGTTCCCCAGTCGCTACGAAAGCGACGCGATCCGCAAACTCATTGTTGAAGGGGTTCTGCGCAAAAATCGTCGCCGCCGGCGCATCGAGGCTGGTAATGACGTAAGGCGCCGACGTGGTGCGATGCACACCCAAGACCAGTTCATTGTAGAGCGTTACGGTGATCTTTCGTCTTCGGTCACTCCGGTTTCGCAATCGCAGCAGTGAGATTTTCACTGGAGCATCGAGCGGGGTAAACAAGAGTAGTTCCTGCGAAATGCCGTGGCTGGTGTGTTCGAAGACCGAATAACCCTGGCCATGCCTGATGATAAACGGTTCGCTTTCGCGGATCGGAAGTGGCGTTGCCGACCAGACAGTGCCGGTATCTTCGTCGCGCAGGTAAATAATTTCGCCGGGCGGATCGCTGACAGCGTCGTTGGACCACGGCGTAAGACGGTTTTCTCGGCTGTTGACTGACCAGGTGTAGCCGCCGCCGGTTTCTGTGACCTGGAAACCAAACTCCTGCCCGTTTGCGATGATGTTTGACCATGGTGCAGGCGTCCATTGATCCGCGCCCATCAGAATCACATACTCGCGACCTCCTTGATGAAATCCGCCCAGGCCATTGAAGAAGCTGAGCTCGGGTGGCGCGACGGTGGGCTCCGGATAAGTCTGCGAAGGCAAGCGCGGAACAAGGGCTGCCGGCAACGGCTCTTCCACGTGGGGGCGTTCGAGTTGATCTTCGAGCAGTCCACGCTCTGTAACAATCACGGCCCTGGCCACCGAGTGGAGCAGAATGCGATCCACTTCCGGCATCTGGTCTGTGCGCCGCAGGAACACGCCGCCTGGTTTATCCTGCAAACCTCCCAGACCGCTGGTGCGAATCATTGTTTCCAATTCGCGCTGGAGAGACTGCAAATACGTGGTTGGGTTGTCGTTTAAAACTACTAGATCGATCTTCAGTCCTTTGTAGTGAAGATACTCATGCCCTCTCACGATCTTACGAACTACCGGCAAGTCTTCGACCTTGTTGATCCGGACCACCATGATCGGCAGATCACCGCTGATACCGTAAGCCCACAAGTTTGATTGCGCTTTGGAATTGAGTGCCAGCACATGTGATCGTGGACGCAGGGATGGATCCGAATAAACGATGCGTGCTGCCAGTCGTTGGAAGAGATGAGCTTCATCAGCGTCGATACGCAGGTGGCTCATTTCAACCTGTGCCTTGGTCCAGGCAAGTTGTGATTCGCGTTCGAAGATATTCGGATCGTGATACTTGTCGGCCAAAAGCAAAGCTTCTTCGCGCGAATGTGCGACGAGGGTGCTGAACGAACAACGCACGGTCTGATTCGGACGAATACGCACGCGACGCCGCAGACTAAACACCGGGTCAAGCACCGCGCCGGTCGTATTTGAAAGTGGCCGGTCTTCCATCACTGCAACTGGATCAGCGGCAGTGTGGCCACGCCCCAAAAACCTTCCGCGGTCAGTTTCGTACTGGACCGCCCCGACCAGGTCGCCCTCGACCACGAGCACGTGAATCCCCCAAATGGCAGCATCGTCGCTCGATCGCTGACGGCGATGCGCGAGGATCGCATTTTCCGCGGCGAAGAATTCGGTTTCGATGAAGAGATTACTAAACGCCGGATGGGCCACGTCGGCCTGAGGAGTTGCCAGCACTACCTCGGCGTAGCTGGTGAGTTCGATTTCCCGCGTGCGGGTTGAATTGTTCGTCAACGAGACGCGGCGTACCTCGGCATTGTCTTCAGCCGATACCAGCACTTCCATGTGCGTTACGATGCCCGCATCAGTGCGCCAAAAATCGGCCTTATCTTCCGAAAATGAAATCTCATACGATTGCGCCCGCTTCAGCACAGGTTGGTGCCCGGCCGACCATACCGAGCCGCTGCGCACGTCGCGCAGGTAAATAAACGTCCCCCAATTGTCTCGCGTCACATCCTCGCGCCAGCGGGTTACTGCGTTGGCGCCGCAAGTTGAATATCCGCCACCGGCGGTGGTGACCATCACGTTGTAAGTGCCGTTTGACAATAACTGAGTGCGGGGTGTTTCCAGGTCGGGCGTGTTGTAAACGCGCGTGACCGGGCGAGCCTGCGTTTGCGTGACCCTGCCCATTAGCAATTCTTCATCGCTGGTATGCGCCGTGGGAATACCGACGGGAATGCGTTCCTGCAAAAGCAGCTCGGTCGCCTGCACCAACGGATCGGCATGGAAGCGTCTTTCCATGCGATCCTGCTGGAGGACGTTGCAGAGCGAAACCAGACTCATGCCCTGATGGTGAGTCATGAAAGCGCGAATCAAAACATGCTTCTGGCCCTGGGGCAGTCGGGCAGCGGTGTAGTCGATCGATTCGTAATAACCAAAACGGCCGAGGGCGCCTTCCTGTTTCAAACGGCGCAGATTCGTCATCGCAGCGGTCGGGTCGATTTCAGCCGCCAGCATCGTGGCATAAGGAGCGACAACAAGATCTTCTACGAGTCCACGTTTCAATCCCAAACCGGGGACGCCGAATGGTCCATATTGATAATTGAGGTGGAGATCGCGCACGTTGTAGGCGGCCTCTGAAATTCCCCAGGGCACCCCGCGTTCTTCCCCGTATTCAATCTGTCGCCTTACAACCGAGCGGTAGGTTTCGTCCAACAGAGTGCTGCCATAGTTGCGCATCACAAGTAATGGCATCAGGTATTCAAACATAGTACCGGTCCAGGAAATCAGCGCGCGGCCACCGTCCACGCGGGTGAGTTGGCGTCCCATGCGAAACCAATGCTCCATCTGCACATCGCCTTTGGCAATGGCTACGAAAGAGGCGAGTCGAGCTTCGGAGGCGAGCAGATCGTAAAAGGAATTGTCGGCAGTGGATGTCGAAACGTTGTAGCCAATCGTAAATACTTTCCGTTCTGCGTCGAAGAGAAACTTGAAATCCATCGCTTCCGAGGCCTGCTCAGAAGCGTGCGCCAAACGACTCAGCCGAGACAAGACTTCGCCGGCCCTTTGTGCCGCTTCTTCAAGGCTCTTCGTAAGTTGGCCGATCGCATCAGTCGAGGACAAACTGGAGTCAGGCGTGCCCGCCAGTTGGACCAGCGCCGAGTCGCAAATCTCGGGGATTTCCGCGAGCGTGGGCACCGTGTTCAGCATGGGCAGGACCGAATCGAACAGTCGACTGTTTGAGTTTGAGGTAGGGTCACTCGCCTCGGAGTCTAGGGACGCAACGGCCTCGCTGACGGGAAGGTTGCGACCCCAACTGGCCAGCGTTTCGCCGTCGCGCCGCAGTCCTTCTATCTGGCGCCCAAGAGTGGTCACCCACCAACGCAGCTCCTCGAAATTTCCCTCTCCATGCTCGTGGGCTAGAGCGTTGACGATGTCGTCTATTTCGGAAACGCGTTCCGCCAGTTGGTCGAACAACTGAAACCACGAGGCCAGGTTGTTTAAATCATCGAGTGTGAGGAGTTCAAGCGAAGCTTCGATCTCATCTCGCAGTTGGCGAACTGTCACAACATCAGTCCGCTGCCGGAAAGCGCCCAGGCCGTCTGCCTCTTCGGCAACTCCATGAAGTGTGTCGGCGAGTCCTTTGAGCGTGCGTTCATCGAATAGCTTTGTCTCCGGCAGCTCGATGCAGGACTGCTTGTAGGCGATGAGGTGACCCGCGAGGTTTCCGCTGTCTACAGTGGAGATGTATGACGGCTGAAGCGGCTGGGCCGTTTTTGTGTCGTACCAGTTAAAAAGGTGACCGCGAAACTTTGTCAGTTTATCGAAACTAGCGAGGGTGAGTTCACCGCGCTCGATGAATTCGAGCGAGGAGATGTAGCCCAGATCGTGGGCCGACGAATTAGCCAGAAAGAGCAGTCCGATATTTGTCGGCGACGTGCGATGCGCGATGACCGGCGTGGGGTCTTCCTGAAAGTTGTCAGGTGGTAACCAGTTGTCTTCCGGGCCGACGAAAGTCTCAAAGAAGCGCCAGGTGCGGCGCGCAATGAGTCGGGCGAGTTGCACGTCTTGGGCATTGATAATTTTGTGCGTGGTAACCTGCGCGGTGCTCACCCAGTAAGCCACGGCGGGAGCTGTTAGCCAGAGAACGACAAACGGGGCCATTGTCCACAGCGCCGCCGGCCGGACGCTGAAGGTTAGCGCGGCCGCTTCGAGGGCAAGCAATTCGGCCGGCAACATGAACCAGAAGAACGCACGTAAGTCGTGGCGCCCGGATTTTTCGGCGTCGGCGGCCGTAACCCATTCAAGCAGTTTTCTGCGCGTGATTAGCTTGCGGTAAATCGTGCGTCCTACAGCGTCGGACATGAGGTACGCCTGATGGGGGAGGAGAATAATTGACAGCGCTACCTGCGCAGCGTTAGTACGCGCGTCACCCCAAACGCTCCAGAAGTGACTGGTCCACGGAATGCCACGCGGATGAATCAGCAGGCTGGTGGTTACATGAAGATAAACGGGAAACGCAATCGTCAGCACAACAAACAAACTCCAGATCAGCGTCGATCCGGGAAACACCGTCCAGGCGGCGAGCAGCCATAAGAAGAGGGAAGGAGCCACCAAACTACGGCGCAGGTTGTCGAGTATCTTCCAGCGCGCGATAAGAGGAAGGGAATTGGGAACCGGGTTCCTTTTGCCGTCGGGCACTGTGGGAAACAACCAGCGCAGGATTTGCCAGTCGCCTCTGGTCCAGCGATGCTGGCGCTTGGCGTAAGCGTCGTAGTAAGCCGGGTATTCGTCAAGCAACTCAATGTCAGTAATTAATGCTGCCCGCGCGAACAGAGATTCAAAGAGATCGTGACTGAGGAGCGAGTTTTCCGGAACGCGATTTTGCAGAGCAGCCTGAAAAGCGTCTACGACATACAGGCCCTTGCCGGTAAAATTTCCCTCGCAAAAGAGATCCTGGTAAACATCAGAAACAGCGGTGGTGTAGGGGTCGATTCCGGTATTGCCTGAGAAAATTCTCGCAAACCTTGAACGCGATGCACTGGCGAGCGAAATACTGACTCGTGGTTGCAAAATGCCGTAACCACGAGTAACGCGGCCCGTGTTTGGATCAACGTGCGGGAGGTTAAGCGGATGCACCGCAGCGCCCACCAGCTTTCGCGCCACATCGCGAGGCAATTGAGTGTCCGAGTCGAGCGTGATGACCAAACGTGTCTGGCGAAGTAACTCGTCATCAGCGGTGTTTTCAATGAAACTTGTGTCCTGCGCGCCTCGGAGGAGCCGGTTGAATTCTTCCAGTTTGCCGCGTTTGCGTTCCCATCCGATCCACTTGCGCTCACCGGCATTCCACTGCCGTCGGCGGTGAAACAAATGAAACCGCTCGTGAGCTTTGTTGGGTTGATCGCTGTCTTTTCGATACTTGCGGTTCAGCTCTGCGAGTTCCGATCGGGCGGCTGCGAGCAATACTGCGTCGGCAGGATCGGTTTCCAGATCGGCATCCTTGAAGTCGCCCAGCAATCCGAAGTAAATATTTCGATCCTGATTCGCAAGATAGTGAACCTCCAATTTCTCGGCCAGCTCTTTCACTACAGCTTCGCTGGAAAAGATCGTGGGCACTACTACCATCGTGCAGGCATCTTCGGGGATACCCTTGACTGTTTCCATCCGGGGCAATAGCCGTGGCGAAAAAAGGTGAGTGACGTCCCAGTTCAAAACGCTCAGAGCCAGATCGCTGGCCGGGATAATTCCCAGCAACACGGTCAGGAGAAGCAAAGGCCACCCGGCCCCGCTTCGATACATGACGCTAACCAGCAGGATGAGCACCAGAGCTGTGAGAGCGGCTAATCCTCCGAGATATGCAAAGGTGGCGTGTCGCAGACAGAAGCGTCGCAACTTTTCACCTGGCGGCGACTTGTAAGCGAAATCATTTTCAAGCTGGGCCAGGCCGGCATCGATCAGGTAGTAACCTACATGCGCCTGAGCGTTTGCCTGGGTTGCGTCAACAGTCTCCTTCGCCGCGATGGTGGCGAGTTGAACAGCGGCCCTGGCCACTTCCAGTTCGTCTGATCGAGTTCTCTTGCTGATTCTCTCTATGACGTGCCGGTACCGGTCACGCGTAGCAAACTCCATTTCGGAATAGGCGCCGGCCGGGTCCTGGCCCAGCAGAGGCTCGATTAGGCTGACGCTTTCGAAGAAATCGCGCCAGTCCAGCGTCGAGAGCAGGCGCATGCTGGTAATGATGTTGCCGACGGTTACCTGAGTAGCGGCCTGGCGCTGGTGTTCCGCATGAATGATTCCCTCGATACTGGTGTTGTGTTTTGCTAATTGTCGTTCCAGCCAGTCGGTCACCGGCATCACGGCCGGATCCTGTTCGCGCAGGCGCTGCGTTAGTTGCACGACCAGCGACTGAGGAATGCGATCGCGTTTTCCCAGTCGTTCGGAAATTGTGGGAATGAGTGCGGAGGGTTGACGCGCCGCGAGTTCCAGAAGCTTGTCAGCCAGCCGGTCGGCAAATTCACGCTCTTCACGCGCGTTTACGATGAGCAGCGAAAGCCGGCGCAGATTTTCCACGAGGGCCAAACGCAGCGTGATAGCGACGGCCCACAATTCACCAATCGAAAGAGGGGAGACGGTTTGATATGAAGCGATGAACCGCCGCAAGGTGTTGGTATCAAGCCGGCAATCCGTGTGCGCGATTAACTCCAATGCGACGGCGTAGATTCGGGGGTAGTCCTTGAGTTCACCGTCGGCAAGCTTAGGCAGCTCGTGGTAATAACTCTTCGGCAGGTCTTCGCGAATCTCGCGAAGTTGCTCTTCGACGATGTGAAAATTATCGATAAGCCACTCGGCTGCGGGGGAAATAGCATGCCCGTCGCCAACTGTTTCGACCAGAATGCGGTAGGCGCCTACGAGTTTGCGGCCGTTGTCTTCCAGCCGCGGCAGCAGTTGAGCACGTCCTTTTTTGGTGACGGTTCGGTGCTCGGCGGCAAGGGTTTGGGCATACTGTTCGAGGCGTTCAACGCTGAATATCTCAGCGCGTACGGGTCGCTCATCTTCGTTTTCAGAAGTCTTGCCGAATTTGGCTGAAAGCGATCCGAGAAACTCACTCATAAACTAAAAGCCGCACACTCGCTGGCTTCCTCGCGTAGTGCTGTAAATGAAATTGGAAAAAATTTGGGGACGTTCAGCATATCATGATTCGAATGCAGCGTTCTTGTTCGGCGGTTATGGGTGTGAGTGAGGTTAATTAATAAGTGCAACTCTCTACTGGGAGCGGCGGGCGTCCCGCCCGCAAAAGCGCCGCAGGCGCGAAGTCTAGCAAACCGCTTTTCAATTCATTTTCGCCCGCCCGCGCCTCCCAGTAGATATGACGTAAGCTAAAGGCTACTGTCTTTGAACATCGATGAAGTAAAGATCAGTAGCCACCTCGAATTGGTCTTTCGGTAGTGCGGTCTTCAAAGTCTTCCAGTTAGTCGTCGGATAAATCATCTGCCAGTTGCGTTTGCGCCCAATCCGCACCGGCATTGCAAAATTCGGCTCATCTGCCCGCCAGCGAAAAGCAACGCACCATCATTGAATTTCAACTCAAGGATCGGGATCGCTTTGTGACGCAGGTACTGATCAAATATGGGTGTCAGATTCTTCCGCGTCTTACGGTTAAAATATGCAACCACGTCTTCGGTCATGATGTTTCTATATTTGAAATACTGGTAGAAATCGCGCAAGAGCACCCACCACTTCTTATCGTCGTTAACGATGCTCCTCAGAGTGTTAATAAATAGGGCGCCCTTGAAATACTGGTCTGACGGCGGAACTGCATTCACTCCGCGGGGCGGGATTATCGGTTGCCGATTGCTGACTTTCGACCTGTAGCCGTTGGTGTATTTCAGATAATCATCATGTCCATACATGTATTCGACATATAGACATTCGAGATAGGTGGTCCATCCCTCATGAATCCACATGTCGGAGGTATCGGCGGCAGAGATGCTATTGCCGAACCACTCGTGCCCGCTTTCATGGATGATGATGAAGTCGAAGCGCGGCGAAATACCGACCCCGGTCCAGTCTCGCTCCAGGTAGCCATTAGCGAAACGGTTGCCGTAGGTGACGGCAGACTGATGCTCCATGCCGGCGTAAGGCACTTCGATTATCTTGAAGCCGTCTTTTTTAAAAGGATACTCGCCAAAATAATGTTGGAAAGCTTTGAGCATTCCTCGCGTTTGCGCGAACTGTCGTTTAGCTGGCTCCAGGTTTTCGGGGAGGGTGTAGTAGTCGAGCGTCAGGTCGCCCAGTTGCTCGGAGAAATGAGCGTAGTTAGCTATGTTAACCGAGACGTTGTAGTTGTTAATGGGATAGTGCACCAGCCAATCCCATCGCGTAAAACCATCGCCAAGATCCGTTTTACCCATGAACTTTCCGTTGGACACATCAGTAAGAGTGCTGGGTATCGCAACGCTGATGCGCATTGATTCAACTTCGTCACGCCACTGATCCTTATTCGGCCACCAGATGCTCGCGCCCTCTCCTTCGCACGCCGTAAACACCCAGTGACCACCCTTCGGATCTTTGCCGAAAGTGAATCCGCCAAAACGGCCAGTGGTCTGAGGCGTGCCTGAATAGTAGAAGTCGATTGAGTAGACGCGGCCCGCTTTGAGAATTTGAGGAAAATTAACAAAGACTGCGCCAGAGTCTCTTTCGTAATTTAGATTGGTGGTCGTGTTAGCGGACTTTGGACCCGCGACCTTAGACTTTGGACTCGTGAGAACAATTTTATCGACCTTGAGATTGTCGTAGAGATCGAGTTGAATGCGCCTGTCATCCTTCAGCATTCGGAACCGAATGGTGTTCTTGCCTGCGATCAATTTCTTATCCGGATCGATACGAATGTCGAGATGATAAAAGAGCAGATCGTTGTTTGCTCGATATCGTCCATACTCGCCGCGCAGGACGTTGGCGCGTGTTGGAATGGCAGCGGCTTGTTGCGTTGCAGGCGGGGCAGTTCGTCGCAACGATTGCGCGGGTAACGCCGATACAAACATCAGCACCAACAGACCACGCACAACGCATTTGATAAAGACGGAGTTAGACATAAAGTTCACTCGGCGGATTGATGACATTTGCGGGGATTATACGAGGTGAAGGATTCAAGGGCCATCCCGAAGATACTTAGGGTCTGGTTCAGTTGCTTTGCGCTCTTTGCGAAAACCTTTGCGTACTTTGAGGTAAAGGTCTAAAGCACAAGGAGAAACCGCAAAGGTCGCAAAGCCAGACGCAAAGTTTCGCAAAGAAATGCTTCTGATCGAATCAAATTGCACCGGTACCATACTCAGCACGTGCTGCATCTCAGCCCCGTTTGCGTTGTAGTATTCTGTCCGCTCCATGCGCCCAGCAAAAACAAAGTCTCATGCAACAACCGAGGTTATGCCCACGATGGGACGCTGGCGTACGCTTGCCTTGCTGTCTATAGCGGAGTTGCTGACGATGTCGCTCTGGTTCAGCGCTTCCGCAGTGGTACCTACTCTGCGAACAGAATGGAATTTAAGCGACGCGAGCGTCAGCTGGTTGACGATCGCCGTACAGCTTGGTTTTGTTTGCGGCACATTGCTCAGCGCTTTTCTCAACCTGCCGGACATAATCAACGTTCGCTACCTCTTCGCAGTGTGCGCATTCGCGGGAGCGATTTCCAATGCAGCTATCGGCGGCTACGCCCACGACGTAAACACCGCGCTCGTGTTGCGATTCATCACTGGAATGTTTCTTGCCGGAGTTTATCCGCCCGGAATGAAGATCCTGGCTACATGGTTTCAGCGAGGACGTGGGATGGCGCTGGGGGTTCTGGTCGGCGCTTTGACACTCGGAAAGGCTTCGCCGTATCTGGTGAACGCGCTGGGAAGCGCTAACTGGCGTCAGAACATTCTGGCGATTTCAATGCTTTCGTTAGTTGGCGGAATTGTCGTGCTGCTCTTTGTCAACGATGGACCATATGCGCTGCCGGCGGCCAAGTTTGATTGGCGACAAGGGATGGCAGTTTTCGGAAATCGCGGCGTGCGGCTAGCGAGCTTCGGCTACTTCGGTCACATGTGGGAGCTTTACGCGATGTGGGCGTGGCTGCCGGTGATGATTCGGGCAAGCATGGAGGTGGCGCAATCTTCCGCAGTTTCAACGGAAGTCGCGTCGTTTGTGGTGATCGGGTGTGGCGCTGCGGGCTGTGTCGCGGCGGGAATAGTTGCAGATCGCATCGGCCGCACAGTGGTGACTTCCTGGGCCATGGCGATCAGCGGCAGCTGTTGCCTGCTGATTGGATTCTTGTTTGGCGGAAATCCGTTCCTGCTCTTGTTGGTTGCGGCGATTTGGGGAGCCAGCGTGGTGGCCGACTCAGCGCAGTTTTCGGCCTGCGTCACTGAGCTTGGGGATCCGCAATACCTGGGAACAGCGCTCACAATGCAGACGTGTATCGGGTTTTTGTTAACGACAGTCTCGATCGAGCTAGTGCCACACTTTGTGAAGCTCGTTGGTTGGCAATACGCTTTTGCGATTCTCGCGCCCGGACCGCTGCTGGGCGTAGCGGCAATGATCAGATTGCGCTCTTTGCCCGAAGCGGCGAAGATTGCGCACGGAAGAAGATGACTCTTGTCAGAACCGCCTGCGTTAGCGGGCTGGCAATCTGAATCCACCCGCTGACGCAGGTGGTTTCGGACAATCCGCGGCAGATCGATATGGTTTCAGAACTAAAACAACGTGTTCGCAAAATAATCAGCCTCTTGAAGCGTGCCCATCCGGATGCGAAGTGTTCGTTGAACCACTCAAACGCTTTCGAGTTATTGATTGCGACAATCCTGTCGGCGCAGTGTACTGACGCGCGCGTCAACCTCGTGACGCAGAATTTATTTCGCAAATACCGCAAGCCCGAAGACTACCTCAAAGTCTCAACACTCGAACTCCAGCAGGACATCCGCACGACGGGCTTCTTCCGTAACAAGACAACTTCGATACAGGGCACCGCCAAAGCATTGACGGAGCAGTATGGAGGGATAGTCCCGCAAACGATGCCTGAGTTGTTGGAGCTCCCGGGCGTCGCGCGCAAGACGGCGAATGTTGTCCTTGGCAATGCGTTTGGCATTCACGCGGGAGTTGTAGTTGATACTCATGTGACGCGTTTGTCTCATCGCCTCGGGTTATCAGAAGAGAAGACAGCGGAAAAAATAGAAAAGGATTTGATAGCGATCGTGCCAAAAAAAGAATGGGTGATCTTTCCTCACTTGTTCATCGCCCACGGCCGCGCGATCTGTAAGGCCCGAAGTCCTCTCTGCGAAGAATGCGTGTTGGAAAAACTTTGTCCTTCCTCGTATTTGAAAACCGGCGTGATGCCGGGCAGCTAGTCCCCTGATACATTTCCCAAACCGAGTGCACGGATGCCGCGTCTTCACTGGGAGCGCGGGCGTCCCGCCCGCAATGAGCGCAAAGCGCGAACAACCTTTCAACCATCTGAAGCGGGCGGAACGCCCGCGGTCCCAGTGAAGAGCAGGCCTCCGGGGTCAGCCTTTCGCGGTGGTTTTGCGCGTACGCTAGCGCCCTACCCCGAAGGTCGTTACAATGCCCGCGTTCCAGGATCCTGAAAGCTCTGACCGCGACTCGAACCCCCAACTCCAGAGGGTTAGAGCAGCCACTGTACGTAAATGCCATTCGTAACTAACCCCCGCCAGGCGCAGCAAACATCTGAATTTGCTGGGAAAACCACGGTTTTTCGGAGGTTCCGCGCCGCGTGAGCTACCGATTTCCCTGGCACCGTCTTTCCGACGAACACTTGCTCGATATGCGCATCTGCGATCTTGCGCTCAAGATCAAGGGGTCTTTTCTGGAACCTCACATCAAACGCCTCTACAGCGAACTAAACGATCGCGGCATCCGCTTCAAGCCGCACGTTTGGCTTTCTGAGGAGTGGTTCTCGCCGGACGGTGTTCCCGGTATTGCGATTCCGTTTTACCTGGCGCATCCACGGTTGATGAAACTCGAGCGCAAGCAAATGCTCGAAGTTGAGGGGGGCACTGATACCGAATGCATGCGCATCCTTCGTCACGAAGCCGGCCACGCTCTCGATACAGCGTTTCGCTTACACTTCAAACGCCAGTGGCGCGAGCTCTTTGGATCTTTCGCGCTGCGGTATCCCGACTACTACAAACCAAAACCGAAGAGTCGCAATTACGTGTTACACCTGCGTGCATGGTATGCGCAGGCACACCCGGCGGAAGACTTTGCCGAGACGTTTGCAGTGTGGCTGACGCCGCGTTCGCGTTGGCGGCGGCGATATAAAGGCTGGCCCGCTTTGCGCAAGCTTGAGTATATTAATGAGCTGATGACCGAGATGGCGGGGACGAAACCACGAAATCGTACTCGTACGAAGGTTGAGCCGCTCTCAGCCGTGCGCACAACCTTGCGCGAACACTACAAAGCAAAACGCGAAAAATACGACTTTGACTGGCCGGCGGTTTACGATCGAGATCTGCTCAGAATTTTCTCAGATGAGCCGAGCCACCGCGCGAAACCGAGCGCCGCGAGTTTTCTGCGCAGCGTCCGCCGCGAGGTGCGTCAGATAGTTGCTGAAGGAACCGGTGTTCACCAGTACACTATCGACCACGTGCTCGAGAATATGATTGACCGCTGCAAAGATCTGAAGCTACGCGTGGTGACGCCGCACAGGGAAGCGCGCCGCAGAGTAATGATTGTGTTGACAGTTCAGGTTATGAACGTGCTCCACTCCGGTTATCATCGGATCGCTGTCTGATGGGGAATTTGAGAAGTTTTAGTTCGAACTCTGTGCGTCCTCCGTGTCTCTGTATCTCAGTGGTGAATCCTTGTTTGGGTTGGCGCACCACAGAGATACAAAGAACACGGAGGTTGCACATAGAAAATCGAAGAGTTCAATTTTGAGTCTCTATGACTTTTGAACCAAAAAAGAAACTGCGGGTTATCGTTTTGGTTCATCAGGATCTTGTGCCTCCTGATTCTCTCGACGGACTCACCGACAAAGAAAAGCTCGAAGTAAAAACTGAATACGACGTGGTCTCCACCCTGAAAAAGATGGGCCACGACGTTTATCCCATCGGACTTTACAACCAGTTGAATGTGATCGGCGATGCATTGATGGAGCATAAGCCGCACATCGCCTTTAATTTGCTTGAAGAATTTCACGGTTACCCGCTTTACGATCAGCATGTCGTCAGTTATCTCGAACTGATGAAGCAGGCATACACGGGCTGCAACCCTCGGGGGATGACCCTCGCCCACGACAAAGCCCTCACCAAGATGATCCTGGCTTACCATCGCATTGCGGTTCCTGGCTTCGCCGTGTTCCCCATGAATCGCAAAGTCAGACGGCCAAAACGTTTGAAGTTTCCACTCCTCGTTAAGTCAATCAGTGAAGAAGGCTCGGTTGGAATTTCGCAGGCGTCAGTAGTCCACGACGATGAAAAACTCACGCAGCGAGTGGAGTTTATTCATCGTCAAAACAAAACGGCGGCGATTGCGGAGCAGTACATCAAGGGACGCGAAATCTATGTGGGCGTGATTGGCAACCAGAATATTCAAACCTATGCTCCGTGGGAACTGGTTATGGAGAAGCTTCCCGAAGGCTCGGAAAACATCGCCACGCTGAAAGTGAAATGGGATCCAGCCTATCAGGAGAAGGTGGGAGTGAAGACCAGGGCGGCGGAGCTGAGTCCCGAACACCACAAGACACTCGAACGACTTTCTAAGCGCATTTATCGTTATCTCTTTCTCAATGGTTATGCGCGCCTTGATTACCGGCTAACGGACGAAGGCCAGTTTTACCTGTTAGAAGCAAATCCGAATCCGCAAATCGCGGAAGGCGAGGATTTTGCTGAATCCGCCGCTCATAGTGGTGTGGCCTACGATCAATTGCTCCAGAAAATCATAACGGTCGGGCTTAATTACCAGGCAGCAAATCAAGCTTTGTAACGATTACTGCGGTTCACATTGACTGATCGTGTTTGCAAAAAATTATTTCCTGCCGAACTTCCTTTTAACGAGCTAAATCTCGCGCTGATGCTTGTGACCTCTTTTGGTGCAATGAAAGTCAATCCTGTGTGATTCGTCACGAAACAGTCACATTGCGTCTTGTTCAGCCTTTGTCCGGCACGTAGAATCATTTTGCTTTTGGGTAATCACCCCTCACGAAGCAATAATAAATTTTAAGAAGGTAGACGAAACCCCTTTGGATTTGAAAAAACTGTTCCCCTATGCGCTAGCGGCCTGCTTTGCGCTTGGCATGTTCCCCAACTCGGTCGCAGCACAGTCAGGCGAGGCGCG
>Ga0190272_10000481_pt1 | contig 21135 bp, 17 predicted proteins | sample Popmic504T_FD_133746 | JGI IMG/M metagenome (GOLD analysis project Ga0190272, IMG submission 133746) | Populus adjacent soil microbial communities from riparian zone of Shoshone River, Wyoming, USA - 504 T | ecosystem: Environmental > Terrestrial > Soil > Riparian zone | place: USA: Wyoming... | reverse complement strand
GAACCCTGAAGGTGTGATTCTCAGGACGCCGATCGTATATCACTATGTCGACGCGGTGCGGGGCGACGTCGAGCAACCGCTGGTTACCGCGCCTGGCATCTCCGTCAGCTTCGATCGCGCGCTCGAGATCGTCCGGTCTTCGATTCCTCTCGATCGCTTCGTGAACGTCACGCTGCGCTCGGCGTTCGGCGACACGACACTGACATCGGTGTCGCTGCAGCTTCCGAAGGGTTTGACGGCGGACTCGTTGGGACGGTCGGCTTCGCTCGCGCCGGGCGCGACGAGAACGATGACGTTCCGGGTGCGTGGGATGCTGCCGCAAGGGACTCACGAGATTCGGGCTGTGGCTGAGGCAAAGGGGAAGCAATTCCAGAGCGGTTACGTTCCCGTCGAATACGAGCACGTCGAGCCGCAGCGCATGTATCGGGCGGCGACTCTCAAGCTCAACTCGATCGACGTAAAGCTTCCCACCGGCCTGAGCGTAGCTTACATACCGGGCGTAGGGGATAACGTCGCGCCGATGCTCCAGCAGCTCGGCGTGGCGGTTACCAGACTGGATCCGGCAGCGATTCCGGCTACTGATCTCTCGCGCTTCTCGACCATTGTCGTCGGCCCGCGTGCTTATGAAGCAAGCGACGCCCTCGTCAACAACAACAACCATCTCCTCACCTATGTGCGTAACGGCGGACGTCTGGTTGTTCAGTACGGCCAATACGAGATGATGAGGCCGGGAATGATGCCGTATCCGATTACGATTCGGCGTCCACATGACCGGGTTACCGAAGAAACTTCTTCTGTCTCGATTCTCGAGCCGGCGTCTCCGCTGCTCACCACGCCCAACCGTATTACGACGGATGACTTCAACGGCTGGGTACAGGAGCGTGCGCTCTATATGCCCTTCACCTTTGACGCGCGTTACAGCGCGCCGCTGGGAATGACGGATCCGGGTGAGGCTCCAAAGCGGGGCGCGCTTCTCCAGGCGACGTACGGTCGCGGTACGTACGTGTACGCACCGCTCGCGTTGTTCAGACAAGTGCCGGCCGGCGTTCCGGGTGGAGTGAGAATCTTCGCGAATCTGTTGACGGGGAGGGTGACCCGATGATGCTACGCCCCTGGCACACACTGGTGCTGCTCCTCTCGCTGGGCTGCAGCTCCGACGGCCGCACGGTTCTCACCGTCTATTCGCCGCACGGTAAGGATCTCCTCCAGTACTACGAGGAAGGATTCGAGAAAGCGAATCCATCGATCGATGTACAATGGGTGGACATGGGGTCGCAGGAAGTGCTCGAGCGCATTCGCGCCGAGAAGTCGAACCCACAGGCGGACCTGTGGTTCGGCGCGCCGGCGGAAGCGTTCGACCGCGCGACGAGGGAAGACCTCCTCGCGCCTTACAGTCCGACGTGGGCGGGCCAAGTCGATGGTGAAGCTCACGAGGTCGCCGACAACTGGTATGGGACGTACCTCACGCCCGAAGTGATCGCCTACAACAGCGTCGCTGTGCCCGATGTCGAAGCGCCGAAAGACTGGGACGATGTCCTCGATCCCAAGTGGAAGGGCAAAGTCCTGATCCGCGATCCGATCGCATCAGGTACGATGCGCGCGATTTTCGGCGCGATCATGGCGCGGTCGATGACCCAGACCGGCAAGCCGGACGCCGGCTATGAATGGCTGCGCAAGCTCGACGTCAACACGCGCGAGTACGTGCTCAATCCTACGCTGCTCTACCAGAAGCTGGGACGCCAGGAAGGCGTCGTTACGCTCTGGGACATGCCCGACATCGCGACGCTGCAGCAGCGCCTCGGGATTCCGGTCAAGTACGTCATCCCATCGAGCGGGACCCCGCTCCTAGTGGATGGCATCGCCATTGTCCGCGGGACCGACCGCCGGAAGGAAGCCGAGCTCTATTACGAGTTCGTCACTACTCCCGACGCGCTCGTCGCGGCCGCCGAGAAATTCCTGCGCATCCCCACTCGCAAGGACATTCCCACGGAGAAGCTTCCCACCTGGATTCGGGAGGCTCTCGAGAAGATCACGCCGATGCCGGTCGATCGCGCGATGATGGCGGCGCATCTCGATGAGTGGATGAAGTACTGGGACGCGAACATCAGGAACCGCGGAAACAAGCAGTGACCGCCGCGCCAGGCGCGCGTAAAGGCGACGACGGTGCATTGGCACTCACCGGCATCACGCGCCGGTTCGGTGACTATACCGCGGTAGACGATGTGTCATTCGAGGTCGGCCGCGGGGAGCTGCTCGCAGTGGTTGGCGCATCCGGATCAGGCAAGACCACGACCCTCCGCATCGCGGCTGGCTACGAAGTGCCAGACTCGGGCACGGTCACGCTTGGCGGCGCCGATATCACTAACGTGCCGCCCGAGCGCCGCGGATTTGGAATGGTGTTTCAGCACTACGCGCTCTTTCCGCATATGTCGGTCGCCCACAACGTCGCGTTCGGGCTCGAGGCACGCGGGGTGAACAAAACGGATCGGCTCGAGAAGGCGCGACAGGCTCTCGCTGCTGTTGGACTTCAGGAAGCTGGAGATCGCGCGATTCAGTCGTTGTCCGGGGGCGAGCAACAGCGTGTCGCACTTGCGCGCGCAATGGTAATCGAGCCGCGGGCGCTCCTCCTCGATGAGCCGCTCTCCAATCTCGACCCAACGCTGCGCCAGACAATGCGTGACGATCTGCGCGCGATGCTGAGACGTGTGGGCGTGCCGGCGCTGTTCGTCACGCACGACCAGGAAGATGCTTTTGCGATCTCCGACCGGATTGCGCTGCTCAAGCTCGGCAAGCTGTTGCAATGCGGAACGGCCGAGGATCTGTATCACCGCCCGGTTTCGCGCGAGGTCGCGTCGTTCATTGGTAGAGGAACCATTCTCCCGGCGACCGACAATGGAGCTACCGCATCGGTCAGGATCGGGCCGTATACCGCGGAAATCCCAGTAGTTCGCGGCGATAGCGTGGCTCCGCGCCTCGAGCACGCCTACGTCGTGGTGCGGCCGGATGCGCTCGAGCTCGTAGGCACCGATGACACGCGGGCGTGGAAAGGCCGCATCCTCAACCGCCGGTTCGCGGGCGGAGCGGTGATGTACCGGGTGGAGCTCGGCGCGGATGTCACGGTCGAGGTTGAATCGGCGAGTGGAACAGCGCGAGAAGGAGATCTGGTTGGAGTCGCTCCGACACGTGGCCCTTTTCCACTGGTACCCCGGTGAGATCGTCGACGCACCGCCAGAGCCTGATGATCGCGGTGCCGGTGATGCTGCTCCTGTTGTGGACGGTGGTTTTTCCGAATGCGGCGGTGATCGTCGGCAGCTTCGAGAACGGCCTCGAGCACTGGCGTGAGTTCGCGGCAAGCCCTGCCGACCGTGAAGCGCTCCGCACAAGCCTCGTCATATCCATCGCCTCCGTGTTCGCCTCGCTGGCGATCGGGATCCCGCTCGCGTTCCTGCTCGGCCGCTTCGAGTTTCCCGGACGCAGACTGCTACGCGCCGTCGCCACGCTTCCGGCGGCGCTGCCTCCTCTCGTCGGCGTGATCGCGTTCCTTTTTCTGTACGGCGAAAGCGGTGTCATCACACGAACCTTTCAGAGCGCTCTGGGTCTGGGGGAAGCACCGTGGAGGCTTCAGGGAGTCTCCGCCATTGTGTTCGTCCACGCCTACACGATGTACGTCTACGTTTTTCTGTTCGTGTCGGCGGGTCTCGAGCGGTTCGACGCCACGCTCGATGAAGCGGCATCGGGACTCGGTGCCAGCACCTGGCAGCGGCTGCGCCGCGTGACGCTGCCGCTGTTAATGCCTGCGGTCGCCGGCTCTTCGCTTCTGGTATTCATGAACGCGCTCGGGTCATTCTCCGCGCCCTACATATTCGGCGGCGGACTGCGGGTGTTGTCGACGCAGATTCTCGCGTCAAAGATCAACGGCGCGATGGGCCTGGCCTACGTCGAGACTACGGTTCTAGCGCTCAGCGCTATTGCAGGGTTGCTGCTGTTTCGGTGGATCGATCGGAAGCGCAAATACACGCTGGCGTCGAAAGGCGGCCGCACGCGGCGTGTGATCCAGTCGCGCCGTGCCCAGATTCTCACGGCCTTCGCCGCGGCGCTGATCGTGATCACACTCGTGCTGCCACACCTGATGGTGATACTCGTCTCTTTCGCGCGCGACGGTGTGTGGACGACGCAGGTGCTGCCTCCCGAGTACACTCTCGAGAATTACCGGCGGCTGTTCTCCGAGCCCCAGCTCTGGCGGCCGATTACGAATAGCGTCTCGATGGCGCTAATCGCGACGGCGGCCAACCTCGTGGTGTGTTTCCTCGCTGCATACCTGATCGTGTTCCGCAAATTCAGCGGACGGCGGCTGCTCGAGCTTCTGGTGGCACTGCCGTGGGCGATTCCCGCGACTGCCATCGCCCTCGGCCTCGCTGCAACGTTCAACCAGAACGATCTGCTGTCCGGGCGCGTGCTGCTGGTGGGCACTTTCTGGATCCTGCCTCTCGCGTATTTCATCCGGGACATTCCTCTGGTTGCTTCTGCCGTCGAGGGGTCGCTGCGCCAGATGGATCCTTCGCTGGAAGACGCGGCGCGCGGACTCGGTGCGTCATGGATGCTGACGATGCGGCGCGTGATTCTTCCGGCGGCGCGGCCCGGGCTGGTCGCCGGCGGATTGCTTGCGGCGGTCACCGCTGTTGGTGAGTTTGTCGCCAGCGTCGTCCTGTATACCCACGCCAACCGGCCGATCTCGATGGAGATTCTGGCGCAGCTGCGCGCGCTGGCGTTCGGAACCGCGGCAGCGTACAGCGTGCTGCTCATTCTGCTCGTGCTCGCAATGACGCTGGCGGCGAGGTCGTTCGAGGAGCGCATTGCCTAGCGCAACGGGCCTGCCCCGGGTGGTGATCATCGGCGGTGGCTTCGCCGGGATCGCTGCCGCGCGACAGCTCCGACGCGCGCCGGTCGAGGTGACGCTGCTCGATCGCACGAATCACTTCACTTTTCAGCCGCTTCTCTATCAGGTGGCGACGGGGGCGCTGGCTCCCAGCGACATCACGGCTCCGATCCGCTGGATTCTACGCCGCCAGAAGAACACGCGCGTGTTGATGGCCGACGTGAGAAAGATCGACCCGCGGGGACGAACGGTGTTCATCGACGATGAGATGCGCGCGATTCCCTACGATTACCTCATCGTCGCGCCGGGCGCGCGCCACGCCTACTTCGGCCACGACGAGTGGGAGCCGTACGCGCCCGGTCTCAAGGCGATCGAGGATGCGTCGGAGATCAGGCGACGATTTCTCCTCGCATTCGAGAACGCTGAAAAGAGTGAGAACGCGGTGGAGCGTGAGGAGTATCTCACCTTCGTCGTTGTTGGCGGTGGGCCGACGGGGGTTGAGCTGTCCGGCGCGTTTCCGTTCATAGCGAGAAAAGCGCTCGCTCCTGATTTCAGGGCGATCGACGCTGGAGGCGCGCGCGTCATACTGATCGAGGCCGGGCCGAGAATACTTCCTTCTTTTCCCGAGGAGCTGGCTCAACACGCCGCGCAGGATCTCAGGGACCTCGGCGTCGAAGTACGGACAGGATCGACGGTCACGAAAGTCGAGCGGGACGGGGTTTGGGTCGGCAACGAGAAGATTCGTGCGCGCACGACCTTCTGGGCGGCAGGCAACAAGGCGTCCCCGCTTGGCGCGTTCCTCGGCGCTCCGCTCGATCGTGCGGGGAGGGTGCAGGTGAACCCGGATCTCTCCGTGCCGGGCCACCCCGAGATCTTCGCCGTGGGTGACCTCGCCGTGATGGTTCAGGATGGCAGGATGGTGCCCAACGTCTGCCCGGCGGCGAATCAGCAGGGCTCCGCCGCCGCAGAGAGCATTCTGCGCGACTTGCGCCACCAGACACGCAAGAACTTTCGCTACTTCAACAAAGGCGATCTGGCCACGATCGGCCGTTCACGCGCGATCGCCGACTTTGGCAAGGTGAGCTTTTCCGGCCGGCTGGCGTGGTTTCTCTGGCTCTTCGTCCACATCATGTACCTGGTCGGATTTCGCAACAGGCTCAGTGTGTTGCTGCAATGGAGCTACGCGTATTTTACGTACCAGCGCGGCGTGCGTCTCATCACGGATGTAGAGAGATACAAGCCTCCAACCGACCAGCGGCCTCCCTTTCAGAGGTGACGAAATGGTTCGACGCAAGGATTCCGATCCGGATGCCGCAGATGGTGTAACGACCGCTCCAGTCGGACTCTGGGAAGATTTCGTGGACATTTTCTACGCTCCGTCCGAAGTCTTCGCCCGCCGGCGAAACGCGAAGTTTGGATACGCGCTCCTGTTTCTCACGCTCGCCGGCGTCGCACTGCATTTCCTCCTCAAGAACGGGATGCAGCCGGTGATGGACGCGGAGTTCGAGTTCCGGAGAGCGGAGATGCTTCGCTCGAATCCGCAGATGACATCCGAGCAGATGGCAGCCGGCCGCGGATTCTTCGAGGCCTTTGCCCCGGTGATTTTCGCGGTGACGTTTCCCCTGACCGTCATTCTGACCGGCGGCGTACTGTGGGCGGCGGGGAAGCTCTTCGACGCGAAGGAGTCCATCGTCGCGGCGATCATGATCTCGACCTACTCGCAGATCCCGCGGCTCGTTCAGTTCCTGGTCACCGCGGCCCAGGGATTGTTCATGGACTCGAGCAGTCTGACGTCGGCCCACAGTGTGAGCATCAGCCTCGCGAGGTTCATGGATCCGGTGACTACGCAGCCGGTGCTGCTCGCGCTCGCTTCACGTGTGGATCTGTTTACGATCTGGGTCACGGTTTTGCTCGCGATCGGTCTCCACGTCGTCGGAAAAATCCCGAAACAATCAGCGGCGATCGCCGCTGGAATCACGTGGCTGGTCGGGGGATTCCCCGTGTTCTTCGGAGCGCTGCGCGCGAGTTAACGATTGGCTTGGTCTCGTCTTTGGCGCAAACTGCAAACTGCAAACTGCAACGGCGGAACGAACGGTGGGGATCAAACTACAACAGCGAACTGAACGGGTGGCAGGTGGGAGAGAGCGTAGGTAGGAGTTTTGGAGGTCACGACCTCGCGACTTTTCGAGTTGCGATAACCACCGACCGTGCCGGCTTAGGTCGCATGACTGCACGGAGGCAAGTCGGCGTGCAGTAACCTCGACACCTTCCACCTAAGCTCTCTCCCACCTGCCACCCGTTCAGTTCTCCGTTGCAGTTAGCCGTTACGGGCTAACGACCTGCTCGCCTTCGGGATCCGCCGCAATCGGAGCCGCGGGAATCTGCCTTCCGTCGTCTACGCTTCTGCCAAGCAGTATCGTTCCTCCGACGAGCGCCGCCGACGTGAAAAACGGAACGGTCTTGCCGAGGTGGTCGTAGGCGAACCCTGCCCACAACGGGACGATCACGCGCGCGAGGCCGCCAAAGGTCTGCTGCACTCCCATGTACATTCCGCGCTCGCGGCTGGGTATCACACGCGAGAGCATCGATGTGACGCACGGAAAGGTGAACGCCGTCCCGAGCGGAATCAGCGCCACCGATAGCGCCAGCGTGATGTATCCGGTCGCGAACGGAATGGTCGCGAGGCCGATGGCCAGCAGAGTCAATCCAATCAGGGAAAGACGCGCCTCGCCGTAACGGTCGACCGCCCACCCGAGGATGCCCGCGCGCGTCACGACTGCGATGACCCCGACGTAACTGAAGAAGATCCAGATATTGTCTTCGTTTACCCCGAAACGGTCGGCGAGGAACAGCGCGAGAATAGCCATCATCCCTGAGAAAGCGCCCATCGCGATCGCGTAGATCCAGATCAGCTTCGGCGCCGGCTCTCCGGCGTGACTGATCACCCGCGCGATCATGGCGCGGGATGCTCCGGGCTTCTTGTCGGATACCTCCGTCATGTCGCGCGACTCGCGGAGGAACCGCCAGGCGAAGAAAATGTTGACCAGACAGAGCGCCGCCGCAGCGAGTCCTGGTCCCGGCCTCCCCATCACCAGCGCCGCGGATCCGATTGCCGGCCCGATTGCGACGCCGACGTTGGTTGCCGCAGACAACCAACCGAGTGCTTTGGCCCGGTTCTCCGGCTCCACGGCGTCAGCGACATATGCCTGGATTACGCCAACGGTCCCTCCTCCCGCGCCTTGCACGATGCGCGACAGGAGCAGCATCCAGATGGACGTGGCGTAGGCGAAGACGACGTAGGCAATTGCTGCAGCAGTCAAACCGATCAGAAGCGCGGGTCTCCGGCCGTACTTGTCGGAGAACCGTCCCCAGAGCGGCGCGCTCAGCAGCTGGGCCGCAGTGAACGAAGACACGAGCACCGCGACAATGACCCCACCGCCGCCCATGTCCAGCGCGTAGAAGGGAATCAGGGGGATCACCATCAGCAGTCCCACCATGTCCACGAAGCTCGTGATGATGAGAACGAACAGCTTTCCGCTCGTCATCGCGGAGAACCTTCCGCGCACGCCTGACGGCATTCTAGTCGGCGGCTTTACCGAGAGCGGCGGGCGCGACCGAGCGGCCAACGACTCCCGCGAGCGCGATGATCGTCAGGACGTAGGGAATCATCTCGATGAACTGCGACGGTATCGCGTGGCTCCCCTGCAGCTGGATCTGCAGCGTCTCGGCGGCCGCGAACAGGAGGCACGCGAGCGCGGCACGAATCGGATTCCATCGTCCGAAAATCACCGCCGAGATGGCGATGAAGCCGCGGCCAGCGGTCATCTGATCGGTGAACTGGTGCTGATCGAGCGCGAGGTAAACTCCGCCAAGGCCGGCGAGAATTCCCGAAGCCGCAACCGCGATCCAACGCACTCGCTTGACACTCACTCCGACACTCTCAGCGGCATCCGGATGGTCGCCGGCCGCCCTGACACGGAGGCCGTATGGAGTGCGGTAGATCACGAATGCGACCAGCGGCGCGACCAGGAGTCCGAGCCAGAGCAACGGGTTGTCGAATCCTGCTGCCTGCATGTTGCCACCGAAGCCGGCGACTCTGGGCGAGTTGGACGAGCTGTCGAATGCGAGCTTGAGAAAGAAGCGAGTGATACCGATCGCGAGAAGATTCACCGCCACGCCAACCACGACCTGATCGGCTCGATACCTGATCGTGGCCAGCGCGTGAATCAGCGAGAAGATGAGCGCGCAAAGAACTCCGCTCAGCACTCCGACAACGGGATTTCCCGAGTAATGCGTCCCGAGTGCCGCGCCAAAAGCGCCGCTCAGCATGAACCCCTCGAGTGTCAGGCTCACAATCCCCGCCCGCTCCGCGATCACGCCTCCGCTCGCGGCGAAGAGATAGGGGATCGCGATGCGAATCGTCTGGGTGAGGAAATCGACGGCGTTCAAGCGTCGCTCCGTCTGCGGCTTCCGCGAAGGACGCGGCGGACTTCAGGCACCGACATGGCCACGGCGAGTATCACGACTGCCTGCAACACATCCATCATCTGCTTCGGAACGAACGCATGGATCGCCAAGCCACCCTGCGACAAAGTGGCGAAGAAAAACGCGGCGATGATCACGCCGAACGGATTGCTCCTCCCCACGAGCGCTACGGCGATACCGAGAAAACCGGCGCCGGCCGCGAATCCATCCTCGTAGTAGTGCTTGTAGCCGAGGACGTAGTTGATGCCTCCCATTCCCGCGATGACCCCGGAAACGGTCAACGCCTTGAGCCAGACGCGACCAACACTGATACCGCCGTATTCCGCGGCGTCTGGCTGGAGACCGACAGCGCGAAGACCGTAACCGCCGCTTGTACGAAACAGGTAGAACCACACCGCGATCGCGACGGCCAGCACGACGATCATTGCCAGGTTGGCCGCTGAGCCGTGGAATGCGGGGAACATGTCGGCGAGACGCGGGAGAGCGCCCGCGCGAATCTCCGGAGTGTGTAAGGTTTCCGGAACGTGCAAATGCTCGGCGATCATCCAGTTGAGAAACGCGAGCACGATGAAGTTGAGCATGATCGTGACGATCACTTCGTGTGCCCCGAACCTCGTTTTGAGAATCGCCGGCACCGCACCGACGAGGCCGCCTGCCGCCCCCGCGGCGATGATGCATAACGGGAGCGCGAGGATGAGAGGAGTCGTGCCGGGAAGGGCGAGACCCGCCAGCGCCGCAGCGAAGCCGCCGGCAGCGAGCTGGCTCTCGCCGCCAATGTTGAAGAGCCCGGCGCGCAGTCCGAAAGAAACAGCGAGACCCGTGAAGGTCAGCGTGGTGGCTTTGTAGAGAACCTGACCGAAACCGTAGGCGTTACCCCACGTTCCTTCGATGAGCAGGCTGTACACCTCGAGTGGTGACTGGCCGTAGCTGAGTATCAGCAAGTCGCCGCAAATGAGTGCGACCAGCAGCGCAACGAGTGGCGGAAGCAGCGCCTCTTCGGCGCGTTCGCGCCACGCCGCGGTGGCGAACCGGCTCGGCTTCCTTTCGGCGGTGACCGAGGCGCTCAAGCGGCGCCTTTCTTCGTTCCGATCATGTACTCGCCCAGAACTTCCTCGCTCGCCTCGCTGGCCGGCATCACGACCGCAAACTTCCCGCGATACATCACAGCAATCCGGTCGGACAGCGCGAGCACCTCGTTCAGCTCGGCGGACACGAGAAGAATTGCTTTCCCGGCTGCGCGTGCTTCGAGCAGCCGCTGATGAATGAACTCGATCGCCCCAACGTCGACGCCCCGCGTCGGCTGCGACGCAAGCAGCACCGAGAAACCCCGGCTCATCTCGCGGGCAATTACGACCTTCTGCTGGTTTCCGCCGGACAATGCGCGCGCGGCGAGGGCGGCGTCGGGGGGTCGGATGTCGAATGACGAAATCTGTTCGCCCGCGTTCGTCAGCACCGCCTGCTGCTCGATCACGTAATTGCGGGTGAAGGTTTTTCCGAGCCCCAGTATGAGATTGTCCGCGATCGAATACTCGAGGATGAGGCCGCGGCGAAGCCTGTCTTCGGGAATGTGGGAGAGGCCCTCGTCGTGCCTTTCATCGACTCGCTTCGACGTGATGTCGACCGCATCGATCAGAATCTGGCCTTCGGCAACCTCGCGGAGGCCGGCGAGTCCCTCGATCAGCTCGGTCTGCCCGTTCCCTTCGACACCCGCGATGCCAAGGATCTCGCCTGGCCGCACGGCGAAGCTGACTCCGTCGACGACGCGATTTCCGCGCGAGCCTCTTATCGCCAGATTGCGGACCTCGAGGCCACGATTCGAGCGTGATTCGACCGCTGCCGACGGTGCTACCCTTTTGCCCGCGCTCAGGGACACCTCGCGCCCGACCATCGCCTTGGCGATTTCTGCGGGTGTGGTTTCCGCCGTCCTGATCCGGGCGACGGTCGTACCAGCGCGCATGACGGTGATCGTGTCGGACAGATCGACGACTTCGTCGAGGCGGTGCGTGATCAGCACGATGGTGTCGCCCTTGTCGCGCAATCCGCGCAGCACCGTCCACAGCTCCCGAACCTCGGGCGGCGAAAGCACGGCTGTAGGCTCATCGAGCACGAGGATCTTCGCACCGCGAAACAACACCTTGAGTATCTCGACTCGCTGCGCCTCGCCGACGGAAAGATCGGCGACCTTCCGCGCCGGATCGACCTTGAGACCGGTTTCAGCGGAGAGTGACTGGACGCTCGCTGCCGCTCGCGCGTAATCCAGCACGCCGTTCCTCGTCGGCTCGGAGCCGAGCACGAGATTTTCCGCGACGGTGAGCGTGGGTACCAGCATGAAATGCTGGTGCACGATGCCGATTCCGGCCGCGATCGCCTCGTTCGTGGACCACCCTGTCACGTCGCGCCCCTGAATCTCCACCCGGCCGGCATCGGGTTTCATGAGGCCGCCGAGGATGCGCATGAGGGTGGACTTGCCGGCGCCGTTCTCGCCTACGAGAGCGTGTATCTCTCCTGGCGCGACGTCGAGCGAAGCCCCGCGATTAGCTGCGATGGGTCCGAAATACTTGTCGATGCCCTCCATCCGGATGGCGGAGGTCGTCCGGACCGGACCACCACTCATCGAGCGCTGGGCACCTTGATGCGCCCGGCGATTATCTCCTCTTTGAGCTGTTCGACGCGCGCGCGAACGCTGTCGGGAATGAGAGAGCGATTCCGGTCGTCGTAGATGTAGCCGACGCCACCTTCCTTGAGGCCGAAGGAATAAATACCGCCCTTGAAGGTGTTCGACTGAACTCTTTGAATCGCATCGAACGTCACCGCATTCACACCCTTCACCATCGACGTGAGAACGTGTCCGGGCGCCTCGTCGTTCTGGTCGGAATCCACGCCGATCGCGAACTTTCTGGTCGCGCGCGCCGCCTCGAACACTCCCTGACCAGTCGAGCCCGACGCGTGGAAGATCACTTCGACGCCCTGCTGGTATTGGCTCAGCGCAAGCTCCTTCCCTTTGCCCGGGTTCTTGAACGCGTCCGGCGTGACGCCGGCATATTGCGCGATCACCTCGCAATCAGGGCACACCTTCCTCACGCCCGCCCGGTACCCGGCCTCGAACTTGTGGATGAGTGGAATGTCCATTCCTCCGACGAACCCCACCTTCTTCGTTTTACCTACCAGCGCCGCCAGGGCGCCAACCAGATACGCTCCCTCCTCCTCGCGGAACTTGAGCGCCGCGATGTTCGGCGGAGGCGGAATCACATTGCCGGCAGCATCGGTCGCGAGCGCGTAGTCGATGCCCGCGAAGGAGACCGCCGGGTACTCCCGCGCGAGCGTGGCGAGGTCGTCGGTAAAGATGAAACCGACGCCGATGACGAGATCCATTCCTTCAGCGGCGAGGAGTCTCAGTCCCGCCTCGCGGTCGGCTCCCTCTCCGGGCTCGATGAAGCGGATGTTCGCGTTCAGCAGCTTCGTCGCGCTGTCGGCGCCCGCATACGCCCCGTCGTTGAACGACTTGTCGCCTCGGCCTCCAACGTCGAGAACGATCCCGATTGTCGCGTCTGACGGACTCGCACCCTCCGCGCTGGCGCTTCGGCGCACGAAAAGCAGCGCGACATGCACTGCCAGCAGGAGCGACGTGACGATGATCAGTTTTCGCATCGGAGAGAAGAATCGCCCAGAAACCACCCTGTTGCAAGGCAAATGAACCCCTTTCAATCCACACTCACGAGCCGTTGATTTCATGGCATGGTCGAGCGAATACGCACGCGCTTTCTCGTGGTCGGAAGCGGCGTTGCGGGTCTTCACACCGCGTGGCGCGCATCGGCGGGCGGTGATGTGATAATGCTCACGAAGCGCTCGCTGTTCGACAGCGCGACCGCCTACGCGCAGGGCGGAATCGCGGCCGCCCTCGGCGCGGGGGATTCCACCAAGCTGCACCGGCAGGACACACTCGCCGCGGGAGCCGCGCTCTGTGATGCCGCTGCCGTTCAGGTCCTGGTCGAGGAAGGGCCGGCGCGAGTGCGCGAGCTTCGCGCCGCCGGAGCCAATTTCGATCTCGAGCCGGGAGGGGCGTTCAAGCTGGGAAAGGAAGCCGCACACTCACGCCGGCGAATCGTGCACGCCCACGGCGACCAGACCGGAGCCGAGGTCGCGCGTACGCTCATCGCCCGCGTAAAGGCGAGCGAGCGAATCGAGGTGCTGGAGAAAACCCGAATCCTCGAGCTGATAGTGGAGAACGGAGTATGCCACGGAGTGCGCGCCGCGGTCGCCGGAAAACCTGTCGACATCATCGCCGATGCGACTGTGCTCGCGACCGGAGGGTGCGGCCAGGTCTATCGCTACACTACCAATCCACAGGTCGCTACCGGCGACGGATACGCAATCGCGCACAGAGCGGGCGCGAGACTGGCAGACATGGAGTTCGTGCAGTTCCACCCGACCGCGCTCGATACGCCGGAGAACCCACTGGCCCTGATCTCCGAGGCGGTGCGTGGAGAAGGTGCAGTGCTCCTCAACGAGGAGCTCGTGCGCTTCATGCCGAAAAGACACCGGCTCGCCGAGCTCGCGCCCCGCGATGTCGTCGCGCGTGAGATATTTCGCGAGAAAGCAGGCGGTCGCCACGTCTGGCTCGACGCGCGAAAAATCGGCAAGCTGTTCGTGAAGAGCTTTCCCGGGATTCTGGCGCTGTGTCGCGCGCGTGGGATCGATCCGACCAGGGAGCTGATTCCGGTGACTCCCGCGGCGCATTACATGATGGGGGGTGTCGTTACAGACCTGCGTGGCCGAGCGAGCCTGGGGAGGCTTTACGCCTGCGGCGAAGTCTCACGAACCGGCGTCCACGGCGCGAACAGACTCGCGTCGAACTCTTTACTCGAGGGACTGGTGTTCGCCGAGCGAGTCGCGCGCGACATGATCGAATTGAAGAAGGCCGGGGCGCCGCCGCGAAAGAAGAAGTGGGAGGTGCCGGTTCTCCGTGACCGTGGAGCCGCACAGGTTGCTGCTGACGATATCCGCCAGGTAATGTGGGAGCACTGTGGAATCGACCGAACTGCCAAGGGGCTGAGGCTCGGGCTGGAGAAGCTCAAGGGAATCGAGTCTCGCCTCCCGAAAGGTGCGACTGAGGAAACCAACATGGTCGAGACGGCTCTCCTCATCGCCGACGGGGCGTTGTTGAGAAAGGAATCACGGGGCGGACATTATAGAAGTGATTTCCCCCGCGCGAAAAGGAAATGGAGTGGCAGGCACATCGAATGGTGAAGGTATGAGAGCAATCGATGATCGTTACGCCGGGCTTTCAGCCCAGATCAAGGAGCTGGCGCGTGCGCGGAATGCCGTCATCCTGGCGCACAACTACGAGCGTCCCGAAGTCCAGGACGTCGCTGACTTCGTTGGTGACTCACTCGGCCTGAGCCGAGAGGCGGCGAAGACAGAAGCCGAGACAATAGTCTTTTGCGGCGTGCATTTCATGGCCGAGACCGCGGCAGTTCTCAGTCCTCAGAAGACGGTGCTGCTGCCCGATCTGGCGGCGGGATGCTCGCTCGCCGCGACGATCGACGCGGAACAGCTGCTCGCGTGGAAAGCCGAACACCCCGGCGCGGTCGTGGTCTCGTACGTCAACACGACCGCCGAGGTAAAGGCGGAGAGCGATTACTGCTGCACGTCGGGGAACGCCGTCGAAATCGTGAACTCGATTCCCGCCGATCGCGAGGTTCTTTTTCTGCCCGACATGTTCCTCGGCGCGCACGTGCGGCGCATCACCGGCCGCAGGAACATGCACGTCTGGATGGGAGAGTGTCACGTCCACGCGGGGATCGATCCCGAGGACATCCGGCTCCAGCGCGCGGCGCATCCCGGTGCGGAATTTCTGATTCATCCGGAGTGCGGGTGCGCGACGAGCGTGGTGGAAGCGGTCTCGGCCGGAGATATCGACCCCATCGGCGTGCAGATACTATCGACCGAAGGGATGATCAGGCGACCCGCGATCTCTTCGAACGCGGAGTTCATAGTCGCGACTGAAGTGGGAATTCTGCACCGCCTGCGTCGCGAAAATCCGACCAAGACGTTTCACGCCGCAAACCCGGATGCGGTGTGCGCTTTCATGAAAGTGACGACGCTGCCCAAGGTTTTGAGATCGCTGCAACGGATGGAGCACCACATCACGGTGCCCGAAGAAATCGCGTCGCGCGCCCGACTGGCCATCGAGCGAATGGTCTCGATCGGGGGGCAGACGCCGCTGTCACCGGTTCCGGAAGCATCGGTCGATCCCGGCGAATGACGCGCAAGCAGGGACAGGGCAGTGAGCTCGCCGCACACGGCTTCGTCTGGGAAGAAGGGCTGCACCTGCACTTTACCCGGCAGGAATTGTCAGCCGTGGTCTCAGCCGCGCTGCAGGAAGACGACACCAGGCACGACATTACGACCGCGGCGACAGTGCTTTCGGATCGCCGAGCGCGGTGCCGTCTGGTAGCACGGGAGCATGGGGTGATTGCTGGTCTCGCGTTCGCGTGTGAAGCCTTTCAGCAGCTCGATCGGGATGTCACCATCCGCGTCGATAAGGATGACGGCTCCGTAGTCTCTAAATTGACGCCGGTGATGTTTCTGTCGGGTCATGCCCGTGGACTGCTTTCGGCCGAGCGGGTTGCGCTCAACTTCGTGCAGCGGCTGTCGGGGATCGCGACGCTTACCGCGCGGTACGTCGAGGCAGTCAAGGGAACGGGTGCGCACATCCTCGATACCAGGAAGACGACGCCGGGATGGCGGAGGCTCGAGAAGTACGCGGTGCGGGCGGGCGGGGGAATGAACCACCGCATGGATCTATCCAACGCGGTGCTGATCAAGGACAACCACCTCGCCGCGGTCGACGGCGATATCGCAATCGCCGTGAAGCGCGCGCGGGCGGTTGCGCCGATGGGGATCAAGGTCGAAGTAGAGTGCGATAACCTTGACCAGGTGAAAGCCGCGCTCGACGCGGGTGCGGACGTCATCATGCTCGACAACATGGAGCTTCGCACGATGGTCGAGGCGGTCGCGCTAATCGGCGGACGGGCAGTTACCGAAGCTTCGGGAGGCGTGACGCTCGACACCGTGCGGGCGATTGCTGAAACCGGAGTCGACTGGATCTCGGTTGGTGCACTTACCCACTCTGCTCCCGCGTTGGATCTGGCACTGGATTTTGATTGAACCTGAGAAACCGTAACGGCGCGTTGTGCGTTTCCTGTTTTCCCGTTCCCCGTTTTCCCGTTTTCAACACTCGTCAGGGTAGCTGAATGGATAGACGAAATTTTGTGCGACTTGGAACGGTTGCCGGAGCGCTCGCACTCCGCGGCAAGCCGGTCTCCGGAATGCCGATCGCGTCTCATGACTCACATGCTTCACCGCTCGCGCGACACGCGATCGCGGATTTCGAGCTGGAGGAAGCGACTATAGCTGACCTCCAGTCGGCAATGGCGTCCGGGCGATTCAGCGCGCGCGCAATCGTGGAGCAGTACACCGACCGGATCGAGGAGCTGAATCGAAAAGGACCCGAGCTGCGCCACGTCATCGAGGTCAACCCGGACGCGAGATCCATCGCCGAGTCGCTGGATGCCGAGCGGAAGGCGGGGCGGGTGCGCGGGCCGCTGCACGGGATTCCAGTTCTGCTCAAGGACAATATCGACACCGCTGACAGAATGACGACGACAGCGGGGTCATACGCGCTCGAGGGATCGATTCCACTGCGCGATGCCTATATCTCCCAGCGTTTGCGCGAGGCGGGCGCGATACTTCTCGGCAAAGCCAACATGAGCGAGTGGGCGAATTTCAGGTCGACACGCTCATCGAGCGGGTGGAGCGGCCGCGGTGGCCAGGCGAAAAATCCGTACGTGCTGGACAGGAATCCATGCGGGTCCAGCTCGGGCTCCGCCGGCGCCGTCGCGGCCAACCTGACGGCGCTCGCAGTCGGAACGGAGACTGACGGCTCGATCGTTTGTCCTTCCGCAATGGTTGGAATCGTCGGAGTAAAACCGACGCTCGGCCTCGTAAGCAGATCGGGGATAATTCCAATCGCCCACAGTCAGGACACCGCAGGTCCGATGGCGCGCACCGTGAGAGACGCTGCGATACTTCTCAACGGTCTGGTCGGCGTTGATCCCCGTGACCGTGCAACCTCTCCCAGTCGCGCCAAAGGGTTCACCGACTACACTCAGTTTCTCGCGGTGGACGGGTTACGCGGCGCGCGAATCGGTGTCGCGCGTGAAAAGTTCTTCGGGTATAGCGCGACGGCCGACAAGGTCATCGAGGACGCAATCGAGCAGCTGAAGCTGCTGGGGGCAGTCATCGTCGATCCCGCCAACATTCCCACGGCGGGAAAGTTCGACGACACCGAGTTCGAGGTGCTGCTCTATGAGTTCAAGGCGGACCTGAACGCATACCTCGCTTCACTCGGCCCTCGCGCGCCAGTGCGTACACTCAAGGACATCATCGATTTCAACGAGCGCAATCGCGAGAAGGAGATGCCGTACTTCGGCCAGGAGATCATGCTGATGGCGCAGAAGAAGGGTCCCTTGTCCGAGCGGAAGTACCGTACGGCGCTAGCGACGAATCTGAGGATGTCGCGCGCCCAGGGGATCGATGCAGTGATCGAAAAGCACCGGCTCGATGCTCTGATAGCGCCCACTGGCAGTCCCGCCTGGCCGACGGATCTGATCAATGGCGACCACTACATCGGTGCGAGCTCTACTCCGGCGGCAGTGGCCGGATACCCCAACATCCAGGTCCCCGCCGGGCACGTCCACGGCCTACCGGTAGGGATCTCGTTCTTCGGGCGGGCGTGGAGCGAGCCCGTGCTGTTCCGTTTTGCGTACGCGTTCGAGCAGGCGACAAAGCACCGGCGCCCGCCGCAGTTTCTGCCTACCGTGCGGTTTTCAGCTTAACGTGTCGGCTGCGGTGGCGGTCCCGTGATCGAAGTGACGGCGGTATCCACGGTCTTGAGGACCTGAATCAGGATCTGTGGATTGCGATCGAGAGTCTGCACGACTCGATTGACGATCCGCGCGACGTTGTCGAGATCGACGTAGAGGTACGCTTCAGCCAGCACGCCCACGAGACCCAACTGGACCTTCTTGATGCCGACGTCGACTCCAGCCGTCACCTGCACAAGGTTCATCGCGTTGGCGTCGAGTGCGACGTGGGCGCGGACATCGGCAACCGTGAGTCCGATCGAATCGACCGACAGCTCGGGGATCTCGAGGATCACGTCCCGGTTCGGCGTGAGACCAGTCGTGGCGGTGAACTGCTGTCGCTGCCCCGTTGTGGGTTGGGGTTGAGTGGTGGTCGGCACCTGCGCCGAGAGGGTCCCAGCGATCGCCGCGCACAACGCGATACCAGCGACAACTTTTCCTGCACGCATCGTCACAACCTCCTTGGTTGAGGGCTTACCGCCCCCGGGGCCGACCGGATTGCACTCGTCAACTCGTCGAGCGATGCCTGAAAGTGAACGCGGCCGCGTGCGCCTCGCACTGTCAGTGTCGCGCTCGGCATCAAAGCAGTGACACCGGCGCAGATCATATATCCGCCACGTGCTTCGTCAGCGAGCCCAACGCTGATCGCAGCAGCAAGATTGGTGCGAGTCCACGATCGCTCGGCGATGTTGAAGACTATTGTCGTATCCATCGGGCGCGTCTGATCTATGATGCGGCTCAACCCAACGGCGCTGTCGCCCGAAGTGAGCGAGATGTGAATGCCATTTCCGCCAGGGCACCCGCTTTCGCGTAGCGCTTGAGCCTCGGATCGATTGTGCCAGGCATCCGATGCCATGATGGCGAGCAGGAACAGCGAAGCACGTACGGTTGCCGACCGTGCCACGCGGACCACGTCAGAGCTGATCATGGTGATGGAGGCCGCACAGGCTGTTGGCCGCCAGCTCCGGTGGCACCGAGGAATGTGCAGCTCCCGAGATTGGCGGGGTTGCGCGTCGCGATCCGGTCGATGAGGCACTCCGCGTTCAGCCGCCCCAGAAGCTCCACCGCCACGAACACGTTTCTGTATGTGGTTCCCGCCACGACGGGTGTCGGAAGGTTATCGCGCCGGACTACTGTGAGAGTGTCACCAGCCCAACAGAGTCGCACCCGGACGCGCGGCTGCGTGGCGAATCGCACCTCGTTGGCCTGAACAGAGGCCAGGAGGAGAATGTCGGCCGCACCAGTTCGCGCTCCGCCGATGCTTGCCGCGATGGTGTCGCCGCGGGGACGGGCGCTATCCGTGGCAGGCGTGGTGCCAGGAGCGGGATCATCGGCGAGCAAGCCGGCGCAAGTTTGCGACGCCGGGATCCCGGGGGAGGGTTGCGCCTGCACCGACGTAGCATTGCCGGCGACACTGGCGACAACGCACCACAGCGCGGACCAGAGGAATCCACCCGACCTCGACATCCCGCGTACCTCTCCGCGAAAGAATGAGATCGGTCAGTTCAACATCCATGCCCCATGCCGTCGCTGCCGGCAGGCGGCGGCGCGCCAGACAGTCGGCGAGGTTTTTGCATTTGCTCGCCGCGACCCGTCCGCTCCTCGGACAGCTTTGCTTGTCGAGTAAAGTTCATGACGGCCATCTCTGAGGAATTGTTTATGCGCACCGCGACGCTGCAGCGTGTCTTCTTCTCCGGGCTTGCGATCTCAGCGTTTCTTCCGTCGATGATCGGCGCCCAGGTGCGCCCACCGACGCCGCAGCGAACAACCGGATCGGGCCAGGCATGGCAATGTCTCCCAAGCGATTCGATTCGCGCGTTCAATCGAACGCTTCGCGCCGACAGTCTCGCTCGCGAGCGCGCACGCGGTGGTGGCGTCCCGGGCGCCAGGGTGACGGGCGGTACGCCGCGCTCGCAGCAGTTCCCCGAGTACGATGTCGTTCTTGACATACCGAACCTCTGCGTGAACCGCGTTTTCCTGAAGGTGGATACCCTCACCGCCAAGCTGAATCTCAACGCGCGGGTGGCGAATCTCGTGCGCATCGATGCTGGTGCCGACGTTTTCATCGGGAACGTCGATCTCACCATCCAGGGTGTGCGCGCGCAGGTGCTGCTGCTGGTCGACCTCGATGATGTCGTGTACATCGTCGATCAGACACTGACTTTCGTCGACAATCACCCCGAGATCGTTCAGCAGCTCGGTAGCACTCTGCAGACGACAGTCGGCGCTGTTGGTGGATTGGTAAACAGGCTCGTTCTCGGCACCGTTACCAATGCGCTCGGTCAGAGCGTGCAGCGCGTCATCGATCAGGCGACCGGATCGATACTCGAGCGCACCTTATCGACCGCGGGTCAGCAGGTCTCCGAGCGGAGCGTGGGCAGCATTCTCAACCTGCCGGTGATCAGCAATGTCACTGACGCAGCCGGCAATGTGGTGAAGCGGGCGCGCGACGCGGCGACGAATGCCATCGTCGAGTACACGCTCGATCGCGCAGGTAAGCTGATCGCCTCGCGGATCGCTCAGGCTGGCCGGTAGTACCGTTGCGTTGCGTTGAGAGACTCTCGCTCGGGAAGGTGGGCGAGGGCTCTGCTTCGGCGGCCGCTCGCTTACACGCTGCGAGCCTCGCCTCTGTCATGAAGGACGGGCTGGGTTTGAGCTGAAGGAGGCGAGTCTCTTGCTACGCGTGAGGCCGCCAACTGCTGAGACAAATCATTCCAACCGCTGCCCGGAGCCAATAGCCGTCAAGCCAATAGCGCGCAGCGGGTAGTCTTCAGTGGTGGTTACGAACTCTCGTCGAGTATAGCGTCCGCTACGAAGTAACCACCTTCATCGCGTAGGGCGGCGGCG
>Ga0190272_10000480_pt1 | contig 21144 bp, 18 predicted proteins | sample Popmic504T_FD_133746 | JGI IMG/M metagenome (GOLD analysis project Ga0190272, IMG submission 133746) | Populus adjacent soil microbial communities from riparian zone of Shoshone River, Wyoming, USA - 504 T | ecosystem: Environmental > Terrestrial > Soil > Riparian zone | place: USA: Wyoming... | reverse complement strand
CCGCCGTTGACGCGTTGGGTCGATTCGTCGATTGGCACAAAGCCGCGCGCGGGCGTGTGCTGATCGCGACTGAGAAGCCCTTTGAAGTCATCATCTCCGTGGCTGGGCGAGACGTTCGATTGCGCGGGCGCCTTGATCGGGTCGAACTCGACGATGACGGCAAAGTGGTGGTGGTCGATCTCAAGACCGGGCGCTACCCGCAGTCAGCTCCCAAAGTTGAGCGGCACCTCCAATTGGCGACCTATCAGCGGGTGGTTGCCGAGAGGGGTCTCGACGATGTCGACGGTGAACCGGGTGGCGCCGAGCTCGTGCATCTACGTCACGACCAAGGTGCTCGTTCGAAGTCGGTCAAGGTGCAACAGCAGCAGCCCTACCCAGCGGGCGAGGAGATTCTTCAGCAGGCTCTTCTCAACGCCGTAGCGTTTGTAGGAAACGAGACGTTTCATGCCAGCCCGGGAGACTCCTGTTCGTTCTGTCCGTTCACCACTGCGTGTCCGGCGCAGGACTCTGGCCGACAGGTCGTTTCATGAGCGGGGAGGTCTTCACCCTTGGCGACCTGTCCGCACTGTTGGACATCGCACTGACCGAAGAGCAACAGCGCGCTGTTGCCGAACCGATGCATCCGTTCGTCGTCATCGCTGGTGCTGGGTCTGGCAAGACCACCGTGATGAGCGCGCGAGTGGTGTGGTTAGTGGCTAACGGGTGGGTTCGGCCCGACGAGATCCTCGGACTCACCTTCACCAACAAGGCAGCCAGCCAGTTGTCGGCCAGAATTCGGCGCGCCTTGCATCGGCTCAGCGAGAGGGGAGTGGTCGATGGTGAGGGGGAGCCCGCAGTCGCCACCTACCACGCGTATGCGGGATCGCTGGTCAGAGAGTACGGACTTCGCGAAGGGCTTGAGCCGTCTGCGCGGCTGCTCACCGAGGCGTCTCGCTTTCAACTGGCCGATCGAGTGGTGCGACGCGCCCCCGGTCCCTTCGACGCCATCAAGTATCGCCTGCGGAAACTGACCGAGGCTGTGGCCTCCCTCGACGCCGAACTCAACGAGCATCTCGTTGAGCCGACGTCGGTAGCAGGCTTTGACGACTTGCTCATCACGCACATCACCGAGGTGGAACGCGACAAGGGCAAGCTCACGAAAGAGCCTGCCACCGCGCGAGACTCAGCGAGAGCGCGAGCGGAGTTGCTCGAGTTGGTCGCCGCCTTCCGCGCTGAGAAGCGCCGCGTGGAGGCAGTCGACTTCGGGGATGTCATGGCCGGCGCGGCGAGTCTGGCGCGGCGCAGCGAGGTCGCCACATCCGAGCGCAACAAGTACCGCACCGTTTTGCTGGACGAGTATCAGGACACTTCGGTTGCGCAGAAGGAACTGCTCTTAGGGCTCTTTGGTAACGGGTACCCGGTGACCGCAGTAGGAGATCCGTTCCAGGCCATCTACGGATGGCGAGGGGCGTCAGTCCGCAACATCGTCACCTTCCCGACAGAGTTTGGCACGCAGGGGAAAACGGCACCGGTGTTACCGCTCGCGCAGAACAATCGCTCCGATGAGGCAATTCTGGGGGCGGCGAACGCTATCGCCGAACCGCTGCGAAAGTCATTCCCGATGGTCGCACCTCTGACACCACGTGCGGATCGAAGTGGGCGGGGAGAGGTAGTGGCTGGCCTCTTTCGAACACGCGAAGAAGAACTCAACGCAATCAGCGATGACATCGTGCGACGCATCCAGGCCGGTGCAAATCCTGGAGAGATCGCCGTGTTGTGCCGCGACTCGCGCCCTTTCGCGCCGCTTCACCGTGCGCTCACCAGTCGTGATGTGCCGGTCGAAGTTGTTGGTCTGGGCGGATTGCTTTCCCTGCCAGAGGTGGTCGACGTTGTCGCCGTCCTCTCAGTGCTCGACGACCCAGCCGCGAATCCAGACATGGTTCGCACTCTCACGAGTTCGCGGTGGCGTATCGGCCCGCGCGACCTTGCCCTTTTGGGTTCGCGAGCCCACGAACAGGTGCGGCGGGCTGCGCGACCCAAGGAATCCCGGCTGCAGGACACGTTGCAGGAGGCCGTTACGGGAATCGATCCCGCTGAGGTTGTGTCGCTCAGTGAGGCGATCCATGATCCTGGTGCGGCGCCCTACTCGGCGGAGGCACGCGCCCGCTTCCGGGAACTCGACGACGAGCTCACGGCGCTGCGCGCACATCTCACTGAACCGTTGCCAGACCTCGTGAGGCGAGTCATTGAAACCATGGGACTCGACGTTGAAGTGGCTGCCAGCCGAAGCGACAGAGAGACGCACCGACCGAGCATCCTCGCGCAGTTCCTTGCAGAAGTGGGCGGGTTTGCCGACCTCGAAGGAAGTTCATCGTTGACGGCGTTCCTTAGTTATCTCGACGCGGCGGCCGAGTTTGAGCGGGGCCTTGACGTTACATCTGCCAGCACTGACAACAGCGTCAAGGTGATGACAGCACACAAGGCCAAAGGCCTCGAATGGCCGATCGTGTACGTGCCAAGCGTTTGCGAACGAGTCTTCCCGAGCGGCAAGGGTCGCCCGCTCTGGACGAGCAACGCTGGTGTGTTGCCCTTTGAGTTGCGTGGTGACGCTGCCGATTTTGCGAGCGTCTCCGACTGGGTGGGCAACAAGGGCGTCGAGAAGTTCAGAGGTGAGATGAAAGCGCTCGATGAAGCCGAGGAGCGCCGCCTCGCCTACGTCGCCATGACCCGTGCGGAGGAAACGTTGGTGGTCACTGGGCACTGGTGGGGCCCGACGCAACAGCAGGTGCGTGGACCGAGTCCGTATCTCCTAGCCGTCCACGAGTTCTGCGACACCGGGCACGGCCAGGTTTGGTGTTGGGAGCCAGCGCCGACGGAGACAAGGAACCCCGCGTTGGCTGCGCTGAACTCCACTCCTTGGCCGGTCGCGTTGAGTCCTCGCCAGACAGCTGCCCGTCACGCAGGTGCTCAGCAGGTACGGGATGCGATGGTCACCATCTCCCGGGGCGAGCAGATCTCGTTGCCGATCGATGTGCCTCCGCGGATCAAAGAGTGGGACGACGACCTCGCGGCACTCTTGCTGGAGGCGCAACAACGCCACACAGTCTCCGACTCGATAAGGCTTCCCACCACCCTCACCACCTCGCGCGCTATTCAGCTCGTGCAAGCGCGAGAACAATTCGTGAGGCAGCTAGTCCGGCCGATGCCGCGTCCCCCCGTCGCAGCAGCCCGCCGAGGTACCGCCTTTCATGCGTGGGTTGAGTCGCTGTTCGGGCAGCGAAGCCTGATCGACCTCGACGACCTCACCGGTGAAGACGAAGAAGTCGAGCCGAATCTGCAGACGCTGCAGAAGGCATTCCTGGCTGGGCCGTTTGCCGAACGGCCGCCGGTGGCTGTCGAGGCGCCCTTCCAGTTGGTGCTCGCAAACCGCGTCATCAGCGGACGTATCGATGCGGTCTACGAAGCTGACGATCACATCCCGGAGGCACGGTTTGAGATCGTCGATTGGAAGACCGGAGTGGCAAAGGCAGATCCGCTGCAGCTCGCCATCTATCGGCTTGCCTGGGCAGAGTTGGTCGGTGTTCCCGTCGACGAAGTTGCCGCGGCCTTCTACTACGTCGCACGAAACTCTGTGGAGTACCAGCGCGACCTACCCGGTCGTCCCGCCCTAGAAGGGTTGGTACAGAGAGCGACCGCCTAGTCTGCGACCTGTGTCGACACCTTCGGAGTCTTTGCCGCAGGCGCTAGAACTTGCGGTCGGCAACGGTGCCATCGATCGCAAGACCGAGCGACGTGGCGACCGGCAGTGGCTCGCTGCGCTTTGGGCGCAAGACTCTTCTCGGGCTGTTCAGGTGGCCCCCGGCCGAGCAGCGATTCAGCAGGCGGGCGAATCCGCAGAGCTCGCGTGGCGTCCAACCCAAGACCTTCCCGAGGGAGAACAGTATTTACTCGGCGTCGACTCGCAAGGGATCGCCAGGTTCGCGGTGCACACCCAAGACATCCCCGAACACGTGCCTAGCCTTGGCCTACGAGCACTCGCTCCCGTTCTTGTCGGCGAGCAGTTGTCCATGGCGCTGCACGCGGTGGGGTTGGCCAACTGGCATGCCACGCACACCCACTGCCCCAGGTGTGGATCGCCAACAGTCTCCACGCACGCTGGCGCCGAACGCCTTTGTCTGGCCGACGACACCGCGCATTTCCCGCGAACGGATCCGGCCATCATCGTGTTGGTCACCGACTCACGCGGTCGCGCCTTGCTTGGCCACCATCGTGACTGGCCGGAAGGCCGGTTCTCAACTCTTGCCGGTTTCGTCGAGCCCGGGGAGTCGGCCGAGGAGGCAGTAGTTCGAGAGATCGCCGAGGAGTCGCGGATCGTTGTCACAGGGACGCACTACCTCGCGTCGCAACCCTGGCCGTTTCCTTCGTCGCTCATGCTGGGTTTCGAGGCTCAGGCATCCGATGCTGAGCCAGTGCCCGACGGCACTGAGTTGTCAGAGGTGCGCTGGTTTACCCATGACGAGTTCACCCGATTGGTGGGCGTCGGCGAAGTCGTGCCTCCGTCGGCCATTTCCATCGCTCATGCGTTGATTGCGCGGTGGTTGGGCGGGGCGATGCCGGAAGGTCCGCCCGGGCTGGTGTGGCGCTAACTCCGCAGCAAAGGCCGCCTCGATTGCGACGGCATGCTCAGGAGGCCAGGTGGCGCGCGACCTCGTCGGCACTGGGATTAGTGAGCGTGGTTCCGTCAGGCATCAGGACTGTCGGCACAGTTCGGGTGCCCTGGTTCACCGCCATCACCCAATCGGCTGCCTGCTCATCGAGTTCCACATTCACCTCCATGAAGTCGATCTCACGCTCGCTCAACGCGCGTTTGAGGCGAACGCAGGGGCCACATGTTGAGGTGGTGTAGATCGTGACAGTGGGTCGGACCTGCACGCGCGGGTCGCTCATGCCTTCTTGACACCCTTCCGACGTAGGCCCCTGGGTGGCCGCTTTTCACTATCGACGGTCTGTCAACGAATCAGTCGGCGATTATCTTCCCTAGGCGCCGCCGGTTGGGGGCCGTCACCGGCGGCTGCGAGGATTCGCGGGTGAGCGAAGCCCTCGACCCAGAGCAGCAGCAGGTGGCCATCGCGCCGCGCGGTCCGCTCTGTGTGATCGCTGGCGCTGGCACGGGAAAGACACGTGCCCTCACCCATCGCATCGCCACCCTCGCCGAGAGCGGCCAAATCACGCCCGCTAACACGTTGGCATTGACATTCACCGCTCGGGCCGCTGGGCAGCTGCGAAGTCGGCTTCGCCACTTGGGAGTCGACGGCGTTTCCGCGCGGACTTTCCACGCTGCAGCCTTGCGTCAACTCCGTTACTTCTGGCCGGCCGTTGTGGGCGGTGACGCTCCCGACCTTGTCGGGGCGAAGGCGCCGCTTGTTGTGGAGGCCGCGCATCGGCAGCGAGTGCGACCCGATCGCACCATCGTCCGCGACCTTGCTGCGGAGATCGAGTGGGCAAAGGTCAGTGAAGTGACCCCCGAGGGTTACCCGGCTGCAGCGGTTGCGGCGGCGCGAACACCGCCCAGTGAACTCACCGTCGCTGCGATAGGTGCTATCTACGAGAGCTACGAGCAAGTGAAACGCGACCGTCGCGCCATCGACTTTGAAGATGTCTTGCTGCTCACTGCTGGCATGATTGCTGACGATCGGGCGATGTCCGAAGGCGTTCGTCGCCAGTATAGACACTTCTTTGTCGACGAATATCAAGACGTCAGCCCTGCACAACAAAGGTTGTTGGAGGCCTGGCTGGGCGATCGCGACGACCTGACTGTTGTCGGAGATCCGAGTCAGACCATTTACTCGTTTGCGGGTGCCACGCCTTCGTTCTTGCTGAGCTTCACTAGTAAGTGGCCAGGAGCAGCCAAGGTCGAACTCACCCGCAATTACCGCTCAACGGCGCCAATCGTGCACCTGGCCAACCAACTTATGAAAGACGCGCACGGATCGGCAGCTACCCAACGTGTCACGCTGAAAGCTCAGGTGGACGAAGGCGTAAGCGAGCCTGCTCAGGCTCCCTTCTTCTGTGATTACACCGACGAGCCAGCGGAGGCAACGGCCGTGGCTTCGACGATCGCCACCCTCATCGCAAAGGGGACGGCCCCGCGAGACATTGCCGTGTTGTTCCGTACGAATGCACAGAGCCGTTCCTATGAAGATGCGCTGACTGCGTCGGGAGTTTCCTACTTCGTGCGTGGTGGAGAACGCTTCTTTGAGAGGGCGGAGGTGCGTCAGGGCATCACCCTCATTCGTGGTGCGGCGCGTGCCGGCGAGACCTCCGAAGACTTGTCGTCACACGTTGCCGCGATCCTCGCAACCGCCGGTTATCGGCCAGAGCCGCCGGTAGGGCCCGGCGCCGCCCGAGACCGCTGGGAATCGTTGTCGGCGCTCGTGACACTCTCGGCAGACATTGCCAGTGAGTCGGAGGACAACACACTGGCCCACGTCGTCGATGAGTTAGAACGCCGGGTCGCGATGCAGCACGCCCCCGAAATGGAAGGCGTCACTTTGGCATCTCTGCATTCCGCCAAAGGATTGGAGTGGGATGTCGTTTTTCTCGTCGGCCTTAACGACGGCACCCTGCCGATCACCTATGCCCAGACCGTCGAACAGATCGAAGAAGAGCGCCGCCTTCTCTACGTCGGCGCTACGCGCGCGAAGCGTCGGCTGCAGTTGTCGTGGTCACTGGCTCGCTCGCCAGGGGGTAGGGCTAGTCGGCGTCCCTCAAGGTTCATCAGCGCCCTGGTGCCAGACAAGGCGCGTGAGGGAAAGGCGTCCATTAAGGGGCCCCGACGACGCTCTGTTGCGTGTGTCAGCTGTGGTCGCGCGTTGACGACAGCAGTGGAGCGCAAGCTTCGGCACTGTTCCCATTGCGAGGTAACTGTCGACCTTGAGTTGTTCGAACAACTGCGCGCCTGGCGTAAGCGAACTTCCGAGCAAGACAGCGTGCCGGCGTATGTCGTCTTCACCGACGCCACGCTCACGGCGATCGCGCAGGACAAGCCCCGGAGTGCGCGCGAATTGGCAGCCATTCCGGGCGTGGGAAGGGCGAAACTTGACCGTTATGGCGGGGACGTTCTCGCCCTAGTAGCCGATTCGTGACCCTAACGAGACGACTCGCCAGTTAATTCACTTGATTCCTGTTGTGGGGTCGTTCTACCCTCGAGAGCACGCCGTCGCGCGCCGGGTCTCCTGATCCGGGTCACGCACGACCGAAGAGAAGAGGAGGTGACCGCAGTGAAGAACTACCCGTGGATGACGTCCGATCAGTCAGTGACTTTTGATCGCCTTGTGACGTCCGATCGCCATGGAGCACCTGCGGCCGCCTCAGTCACGTCCGCAAAGCCGCGTGGCACCGGTCTGTCGGTTTGCCAGACGATCTTCGGTCGCACCAGCACCGATCGCGCTGTTTCGGGTCTTCTTGCTTGGAGTCCAGCCGGCTAACTCACCAGAGTTGGCCAGTTCCCAGGCCGCGGACCCGAACCTTCGGATCCGCGGCCTTTTTGTGTGCATGCACATGATCCACAAGCCAAGCAACGCCCGAGAACTTGAGGAGGTGACCCGAGATGAGCACCATGCTGATCCCGGCGCCGGCCACTTTCGAACGCCTCACCCCTGCGTTCGAGCGTGCCGGAGCACAGCTGGGTTCTGTGTCAGCGTCCCCGCTTTCTGCTCCGTCGCCAGCCGCGGCGCGAGCAGAAGTGACCAGCACGCTGCCCTGTCACGCGAACGATGCGGAGATTTGGTTCGCCGAGACGCCGGAGGGCGTCGAGGAAGCCAAAGCCCTCTGTCGCAGCTGTCCGATTCGGGCTACCTGCCTCGACGGCGCTCTCGATCGACGCGAGCCATGGGGCGTGTGGGGCGGCGAGCTGTTTGCGCAAGGCGTCGTCGTGCCGCGTAAGCGGCCACGCGGTCGTCCTCGCAAGAGCGACGCAGCCTGATGCACAACCAACGAAACTTTCAACGACCGGTCAGGAGACCATCATGTTTTTGCACGAAGATTTAGCGCGAGTTCATCAACAGATGCGCGTGCAAGAGAGTCAACTTAGTGCACGAGCTGTGCGAGTTATAGCTGCACGGCGAGCGAAACGCAGAGCCGAACGCGCTGCGTGCCGAGCCCGAGAGGCTGCCCTTCAGGCTTCTTTGGCTCAGGCAAACCTTGGCTAGTAGCAGGCGGAGGAAGCCCCCGTGTTTTCCTTCGTACCGCCAGACCAGGGTGAAGAAGGGGCCGGTTCCCAGTGAAGCGGCCCCTTCTTCATGTCTGGCTTCAGATCTTGTCCTGAGTATGAGTTTCGGGCATGAATCCAGGAACCCAACGTTCGCACTCTTGCCGGAAGGGCGCCGTGCAGTCGAGCTGGCACAGCACGCCCATCACTCCAAACGTCACCCGATGGATCAACATGTAGGACGGCGGAAGGTTGAGTTTCATACCCACCGCGGCCTGTCGGAGGTCAGCCATCCGGGTGGCTTCCTGTCGAAGCCAGGAACGTTTGAAATGGAAGCTCTCGTGACGGATCGGCTCCAGGAATGGCATCAGGTAGGCCAACAACACCTCCGCATTGATGTCCACCCCATCCCGCACGAATCCTTCGTCGCGTAGCCCCTGCAGCACAGCCTCGGCGCCACCGTCAATGCCAGCGCGGGTGAGTCGACCAATCGGTTCCGGGAGACCCGTGGGCAGCCGGTCCACCGCTCCAAAATCAAGAACCCCAAGCCGTCCATCGTCGAGCAGTCGGAAGTTCCCGGGATGCGGGTCAGCGTGCAGCAGGCCGGCGCGGGCGGGGCCGGAGTAGAGGAAGCGCACCAAGAGCAGGCCGGCGCGATCTCGTTCCGCCTGGGTGCCGGACTCAATGACTTGGCGCAGGGGAGTGCCGGAGATCCAGTCAGACACGAGCACCTGGTCGGTGGCAGCTCTCACTTTGGGGATGAGGAAGTCCTCGTCGCCCGCGTACGTTTTGGCGTACTTGCGCTGTGCTTTGGCTTCGCGGCCGTAGTCGAGTTCTTCCGCGATCCGTGACTGAAGTTCGGCCACGAGCGGTTTCATGTCGATACCGGGTGTTAGCGGACCAGCCAGTCTCATGATGCGGCCGATCTGACGAAAGTCGGAGATCAGGGCGTCGCCGGCTCCCGGATACTGAATTTTGACCGCGACGTCAGTGCCGTCACGCCACTTCGCCCGGTGAACCTGGCCAATTGAGGCAGCCGCAGCGGGCCGGTCGTCAAACTCCTTGAACTTTGTCCGCCAACTCGGCCCCATTTGTTCGGCCAGCACCTGATGGACGGTGGCGGCCGGCAGGGCAGGTGCCGCTTCTTGGAGTTGACCGAGGGCCGCGCGATAGGGGCCGGCCAGTTCTTCGGGCAGAGCCGCCTCAAACACCGACATGGCCTGGCCGACCTTCATGGCCCCGCCCTTGAGTTCGCCGAGAACCTTGAACATCTGCTCGGCAGTTCGCTGCTGTACCTCAGCAACCACGGCTTCGGCGGATCTACCCCCGACGCGCTTCCCCAGGCCCAGGGCAGTGCGCCCCGCGAAGCCGAGCGGCAGAGTAGCCAGCTTGGCCGAGCGCGTGACAGCTTTGCGGGGAAGGTCGCTCACGCGACCATTGTGTCTCCCTCATCGGCCCGGGTGGGCCGCTGGGGGAGCGGCCAGGTACAGCCACACCGCGACGATGGCGGGGCAGCTCGCTGAACCGTGACTCCATCTGGCATCTGCATGAAGGTGACCCCATTGGCCGATGGTGGTTGCTTGAGGTCGATCGCCTCAAGCAAATGCATCACCACGATGGCGGCGGTGGCCGTCACCAGATTGCTGTCGCCAGTGACGGTGGGGGACACCGGATCGAGCTGGGCGGCGATAGTGGGCCAGGCAGGGTCGCGTTCGCTCTGGATGAGATCGAAGCATCGCAGACACGATGTGACCCCGGGTACGACGAGCGGCCCAACCCGTGTCCACTCTTCGGCACTTGCTGTCACGAGGTGAGGCACACCTTGATGGAACAACCGAGACGCGATAGATCGTGTGGGGCATGCATTGGTCACTACCGACCATTGGGACGACGTTTGTCGGCGTGAGGTTTCGTTGAGAGCCGACCAGGTCGAGGAGCGCTCGGTAATCAGTCGGCGTGGCTTGCCCACCGCAGTTGACGTGAACCCAGCAACCGACAGGTCTGTAGCTGCTACTTGCCCGTCGTCGACCGGGATGACGCGTCCGACACCAGAGGCCGTCAGCAAAGCGCAGATGATGGCGCCGAGCCGCCCGAGGCCGTGCACGCTGACCTCCGCTTGCGCGAACCTTTCGCGCCTACGAACAGCATCTCGAGGTCCACGCAGAAGACACTGAGCATTGTGGTCGCTGACGAGTCGATCCCGTGCAGCGCGAGACAGCTGACGAGAGCCTGGCCAGCCGGATGCGTCGACGATGACGCTTTCGGACTCGAGCCGAGTAATGAGCGCGTCGACGGTCTCTAGGTCGAGGTCAAGGGCGCGGGCCTGTTCGCCTACCTCCGAGCGCGTCAGCGTGCCGTCGAGGCAGCTGACCAATTGCGCCATCCCGGCCGTGAGGTCGTGGACCACCACCGGTCGGCTGACGTCGACGCCAAACTGGAGGGTTCGCGTATCACGCCAAACGCGACGAAGACCGGGGTTAACCATGGGACGTCCGCTGCGCATGCCACTCCTCTGCCAGTCGTCGGGGCTGGTCGTAGGGCGGCAGCCTGACACTTCCCTTTGCCGTGCTGGCAGACATCCACAGCAACGGCGCCTGGAAGGAAGGTGACAGGAGAATGACAGCGGAACCGACAGAAGAAACAACAGAAAATCGACAGAAAAAAATGGGGACAGGTCACCTGACCTGTCCCCGGTGGTGCTGTAAAGCGTCGGTGAGCGACTACGCCTTGCCCAGAATTCTGTTGAGTTTGGTGCCGCAGACAGGGCAGATGCCCTTGGCCATGCGACGGCCATTGGTGACGTGAACTTCGCCGGTGAAGTCGCGTTTTTCTTTGCACTTCACGCAGTAGGCATCGCCGGTGTAACTCTCGGCCATTGTGGTGTCCTCCTGCTATCAGCGAGACCGGGGTCTCGGCACGTGGGCCACGCAGGCCGTGGCCGGCTTGCTTCGGCACGATACGCCTGCCCGTTGCCGATCACCGCAAACGCGCGGGGAGTGTCGGCACCGGAAAGTTATCCACAGCCCAGCGGATATCACGAAGCCCCCGGGTCGCGTGATATGTCGTTCGCCTTCCCCTTGCGAACGGCCTATCCGTTATCCCGGGGGCCTCGTCGCGGGAGACCGTATGGTGCGAAGCGGCTGGCCGTCAACGAGATCTTGGGAATACCTGTGGATAGGCCTGTTGACAACGTGTTGACAGCGAGGCGTGTCCTTGTTGATGGAGCGTGAATTTGCTGGGGAAATCTTCGCGGCTTCATCGCTGCGCCACCGCTGACCTGCGGGAACGTTGTCCCAAGGGTGTGGAGAGAAAAAAGATGGCCCACCTGTTGAGAGACGGGCAACTGTCACCCCTTCCGTTTAGCGTGGGGGCTATGGCGAACCAGGCACCCGCTCCTCCGCAGGAGGCTGAGCAACAGGCTCTTCCGCAACAGGCTCTTCGGCAACAGGCCCACCGGGCCGAGCAGCTCACGCTGGAGCCGTTTGCTGTCCCCCTGTCTGTCCCCACGCCGACTGGTCCAGTTACTCCGTCGCCGCCCCCATCGAAGTCTTCCAGGGCAAAGACGCCGGCCCCGGAGGCTCAGATTGAGGTGCGGCGCAGCAAGCGCCGACGTCGTACGGTCTCCGCCTACCGTGAAGGCGATCGCACCATCGTGTTGTTGCCAGCGCGCATGACACGCGCCGAAGAAGAGCACTGGATCGCCGAGATGATGGCGCGTCTGGAAGCACAAGACCGCCGTGCCCGCCCGAGCGACAAAAAACTGTTGGCCCGCGCTCAGCGGTTGTCCACCAAGTACCTGAGTGGTGACGCATTGCCCGCGAGCGTCAAGTGGGTCGACAACCAGAAGTCACGCTGGGGATCGTGCACCATCGACGACAAAAGTATTCGCCTATCCACTCGCCTTCAAGGGATGCCCGAGTGGGTGGTCGACTACGTCCTGCTCCACGAGCTCGCGCACTTGATTGAACCCTCACACGACGAAGGCTTTTGGCGACTCCTTGACGAATATCCCCTCACTGAACGGGCGCGCGGATTTCTCGACGGCTGGTCGGCGTCGTGTCAGACGCACGGCATCGACACCTAACGTCGCAACGAGCGGAGCTGGTCGACAGCCGCTTGCACGAGCCGACGCACCGAAGCGTCGGTGTCTGCGGGAAGTGCAGAGGCGTCAAACCACGAAACCGCCAGTGATTCGTCACTGGGGCTCATGAGTGATCGCTCGTCAGCCACAAAGACGTACTGAACGTCGAGGTGGCGCTGCGCCCCCCTCCCGCACGGCGCTGCATGAGCATCAAGCGCGATGGGTTGGGGGCTCGCCACAGTCAACGCAGTGAGCCCCGACTCTTCCTCTGTCTCTCGTCGAGCGGCGGCCAACAATGTGGCGTCGCCACCCTCGATGTGACCCCCAAACTGAAGCCACCGACCGACTTTGGCATGTAACCCGAGCAGGACACGGCTGGCATCTTCGTTGGCGACCAGGCCGCTGCTGGTGAAGTGATCGGGGCGATGCTCGCACTTCCAACAATCGCCGCTGGTTTCTGCATAGCGCACAAAGTCAGCGAGAAGTTCGCCACCCGAACGTACGTCGCTCGCATCGACCTCGCAAAGCTCGGCGAAGACGTCTACACCGCTGTTCACTCTGAGTCGGATTCCTCGGGATTCGACTCTTTGGGCGCTGGAGTGTCGTCCAATGTTGATAGGTCGAGGGGAGTGCCAGCATCGGCAGCACCAGCCAAGTAGGCCTGCGGGTCGTCGAGGTCCTCGGTTGTAGGCAGCAGGTCGGGGTGTGCCCAGAGGGCATCGCGGCCGTCTTGACCTCTCGCTTGACCGAGCGCGGCCCAGAAAGTCGCTGCTTCCCGGAGCCTGCGAGGACGAAGTTGCAGGCCGACCAAGGTCTCAAAGGTCGCCTCGGCCGGGCCGCCCGCTGCTCGGCGGCGGCGAAGGGTCTCGCGCATCGCGGCCTCGCTCGGGAGTCGGTCGACGGCAGCCTGATGAACAACCTCGTCTACCCACCCCTCAACCAGTGCCAGCACAGTTTCGAGGCGGCCCAGCGCTGCCTGCTGTTGCTCGGTCGTGGGAGGTTCGAAGACGCCCGACTGCACCAGCTCTTGCAGCGCTGCGGGGTTCGTGGGATCGACCCCTTGCATGAGTGACTCCATGCCGCTGACGTCAACGGAGATTCCGGAGGCGTAGTCGTTGATGGCAGCGGTGATTCGACTGCGTAACCATGGAGCGTGGTGGAAAAGCCGAACGTGCGCGCATTCACGCAGCGCCAAGTACAGCCGCACTTCCTCGGCGGGAAGCTCCAGGCCCTCGCTTAAGGCAGCAATGTTGGCGGGCACAAGCGCCGCCGTGCCTTCGTCAGCAAGTGGGTACCCCACGTCGGTCGATCCAACGACTTCGGTTGCCAGTGCGCCCAAACCCTGTCCGACTTGCATGCCGAACATCACGCCAGACATCTGTTGCATCATGCCCATGAGCGGCCCAGCCATCTGCTGCATTTGCTCTGGCAGCTGAGACGGGAGGCTTTCGCTTTGGGCCGCCGCGACGCGCTCAGCGAGCGTCTGGATCAGCGTCCTCCAGCGAGGCAAGGTGTTCTCAATCCACTCCGCTCGGCTCCAGGCTGCCGGATGTGATGCTCCTGTGCCAAGTGATGTGGCGGGGTCGAGCCAAAGGTCGGCCAGCTTTAACGCTTCGACGACTGCCTGCTGCTCTCCGCTGGTGAGCGAAGCATCGCCAGCATCGGCCAAGGCCTGCCGGGCCGTGTCGTTGGCCAGCTGCCAACTCACGGGCCCATCGGCCGATGACAGCAGTTGACCAAAGCGCTGCAAGGCCTGACCGATGTCGCCGGCGCCCGCTCCGCCGAAGAGAGCCGAGAGCGGGTCGGCGGGCGAGGGCTGCCCGGGGTTCGACTCATCGTCTGGGTCGGGGGGACCAAAGCCAAAAGGCTGTTGACTCATCAATTCACCTATTCGATCGACCTGAGTGCTGGGCTGCTGCGACGACCTTCGATCGCTCACAACGGTAACCGCTGCGGGGCGTGGCAACTTCCCCGATCGCTAGCGGCGTAAAGCCGCCAGAGTAGGTTCGACGGTGATGACCGGTCAGCCACTCGTGAGGATCCAAGACTCGGCCTTGTCGGTCGACGAAGTCCTGCAGGCCGTGGCCGGATCCGATATCGGCGGAGTGGCGCTGTTCGTTGGGCTGGTTCGTGACCACGATGATGATCGAGGGGTCACCGCCCTGACCTATTCCGCTCATCCCAAGGCGGACGGCCAGCTTCAGCAAGTGATCGCCGACGTCGCCGCGGACTTTCCAGAGGGGAAGTTGGCTGCCGTCCACCGGGTCGGGGAGTTGGCTATCGGCGATATCGCGGTCATCGTCGCGGCTGGCTGCCCCCATCGCGATGAGGCGTTCCGCGCCGCACGTCGGCTCATCGATGACCTCAAGTCCACGGTCCCGATTTGGAAGCATCAACTGTTCGTGGACGGTACCGACGAATGGGTCGGGCTGCCGTAGACTGGCCAACGTTGAAGCGTTTGCTCGTCGAAGGGTTGCACCGTGGAAGCGTTGGCATGGTGGTTGATACCGATTGCCGCGACGCTGCTTGCTGTTCTCTGGGTAACTTGGGTGAGTCGGCCTCGCCGTCCCGCCGATCCGCACGACACTTTGGCGGCACACCAGAGGTTTACTAGTGCGCTACAGCCTGACGAGCCGATGAAGCCTGCCAGCAACGAAGTTCCTCCCGAGTTGCAAGAGAGCGAACGACGCACCCGGTCGGCTTAGCAGGTGACCCGTCGCGGCCGTTCGCTGACTCTTGCCGTCGGCGGTTCATTGGCCGTCCTGCTTCTCATCGTGGGCTACCTCTTGCCGGTGCCTTATGTCCGAATGCGTCCGGGGCCAGTCTTCAACGCACTGGGTGAAGTCGCTGGCGAACCAGTCGTGACAATCGAGGGAGCGCGCACCTACGAGACTCCTGGAGTGCTCGACATCACCACCGTGGTCGAGGACGGATCGCCCGGCGGACGCCTCACACTGTTTCAAGCGGTTCGTGGATGGCTGGACCCATCGATGAGGGTGGTACCACGCGACATGTTGTACCCACCCGAAGATTTCGACGACGAAGATGCATCGGAGAGACTGCGCGAAGAGGGCGTCGCGCAGATGAAGTCGTCGGAACAAAGCGCCGTGGTTGCGGCGCTCCGTCATGTGGGCGAGCCCGTGACCACCATCGTGGAGGTGGGCGAGACCCTTCCGGACACCCCGGCCGAGAAGGTTCTTGACGTTGGCGATGTCATCGTCGCAGTCAATGGGAAGCGGATCGGTAGTCCGGAAGGTCTGCGTCGCATCATTTCGGACGGAGAAGTGGGCGACCGAATACATCTTCGGATCGAGCGTGACGGTGAGCGTGAGTCCGTCCAAGTCAAGACCGTTGAATCGACGGACAAGCCCATTCGGCCGGTGATTGGAGTAGGCCCGACTATCACTTACGAGAGTCCCGTCGATGTCTCGATCTCGCTGGCCAACGTCGGCGGACCAAGCGCAGGGCTGGTTTTTGCGCTCGCCGTCGTCGACAAACTGACTCCGGACGCATTGATCGACCAGTACGCGGTGGCCGGAACGGGGGAGATCACTCCGCGTGGGCGGGTGGGTGCGATCGGCGGAATCGCCCAAAAGATGGCCGGGGCAAGGGCCGACGGTGCCGAGGTGTTTCTTGCCCCGCGGGCCAACTGCCGCGATGTGGTGGGGCATGTGCCCGACGGATTACGTGTCATCGCGGTGAAAACTCTGGATGAGGCCGTCGATTCATTGGAAAATCTCAATGAATCAGGAGCGTCGATCCCATCGTGTGAGGGCCGGGTTTAGCCCATAGGTGGAGGCACTCATGCTGGCCGGTTACGGTTTGTGAGTGACCTTCGAACCCCCCGCTAGCCCCCCTGGCCCAACAGCTGCAAGTTCTGGCCCGGTCCGTCCGCCTTCTGGACGTGGCCGCATCATCTTGCCGACCTTGCTGATACTTGGCGCACTTCTGATTGCTTTCGCACTTTTCGTTGGGTACTACACCGACTGGCTTTGGTACGACGAGGCCGGGTACGGCGGCGTCTTCACCAAGCAGTTGTTGGTTCGGGGTGGGTTGTTCATCGCCTTCTTCGTGATAGCTGCCGGCTTTGTGGTGGCCAACGCGTATCTCGCGTACCGCTCTCGCCCCATTTTTCGTGCCATCTCACTCGAGCAGCAAAGCCTTGACCGCTACCGCTTAGCGCTCGACCCCTTTCGGCGCATCTTGCTCTTCGGCTTCGGTGGGTTGGTCGGATTCTTTTTCGGGGCAGCTGCACTTGCGGAGTGGACGACACTGCTTGGCTGGTGGCACGGCACCGAGTTCGGAGTCACTGACGCCGAGTTCGGCATAGACATCTCCTTCTATGTGTTCTCGCTCCCTTGGTGGCGATTCCTTCTCGACTCAGCCATGGTCTTGGTGGTGGTAGCTGGTATTGCCGCCGCTGCGATTCACTATCTATACGGCGGCATTCGTCCGCAAGCATCCAGTGAACGGACGACCGCGGCAGCGCGCGTTCAGTTGTCCGCACTCATAGGTGTTTTTATCTTGCTGAAGGCGGTCTCGTACTGGCTTGACCGGTACGAACTCGTGCTCAAGGAGCACACACTCATTACCGGTGCGAACTACACCGACGTAAACGCCATCCTTCCTGCGAAAACCATTCTCACGGGGGTGGCCCTCATCTGTGCTGCCTTGTTCTTTGTCAACGTTTTCAGAGGAACCTGGCGGCTCGCGGTGTTGAGCCTTGGCCTCTTGGTACTCAGCGCATTGGTCATCGGAACGATTTACCCGCAGATCGTCGAACGCGTTCAGGTGAGTCCGAGCCAGAACACGAAAGAAAGCCCGTACATCGACCGAAATATCAGCGCCACTCGAGACGCCTATGGACTCGCTAACGTCGAGGAGCAGGAGTACGACGCGAAAGTGACACCCGACGTCGAGGCCGTCGAAGCAGCAAGAGGGACCATCGAGAACGTTCGCTTGATGGATCCAGCTCGGTTGTCGCCAACGTTCGACCAACTTCAGCAGGTCAAGGGCTTTTACACTTTCGAAGATCCTCTAGATGTCGACCGCTACCAGATAGACGGCAATCAGGCCGACGTCATCGTTGCTCCCCGAGAAATTGACCTCAACGGTGTGCCGGAAGGCCAGCGCAACTGGATTAACGACCACCTGACCTACACCCACGGTTACGGACTGGTGGCCGCCTACGGCAACCGAGCTGTTGAGAACGGCAATCCCGACTGGGCGGAATCTGAATTACCGCCTGTCGGCGAACTCGACATCGAGCAGCCGCGTATCTACTTCGGCGAGCAAGACCTGGAGTACTCGATCGTGGGCGCGGAAGAAGGCGAGACGCCACGAGAACTCGACTACCCAGACGAAACTGCGGAAAACGGGCAGCGCTCCTATACCTACACCGGCGAGGGCGGCGTGCCGATGGGGTCGTTCTTCAACAAACTGGCCTACGCCTGGAAGTTCCAGGAAACGAACATTCTGTTGTCGAATGGCATCAACAGTGCGTCGGAGATTCTTTACATCCGGGACCCGAGGGAGCGCGTCGAACGCGTTGCTCCATGGCTCACGCTTGACGCCGATCCTTATGCAACAGTCGTCGATGGTCGCATTGTTTGGATCGTCGATGCTTACACAACTACCGATAACTACCCCTACTCGGAGAAGCAATTCTTCGGTGAAGCGACGACCGACTCACTCACCGTTCAGTCTGGGAGCGCCTTAGAGCCGGTGCGTGATCAGGTCAACTACATCCGCAACTCCGTCAAGGCAACGGTCGATGCATACGACGGAACGGTGACGCTCTACGCCTGGGACGAAACTGATCCCATCATGAAGACCTGGAGCGAAGTATTCCCCGGCACGGTGCAGCCTAAGTCGGCAATCTCCGAGGAACTTATGGCGCACCTGCGGTATCCGGAAGACCTGTTCAAGGTGCAGCGCGAGACCTACTCGCGGTACCACGTCACTGATTCCTCCATCTTCTTCTCATCACAGGATGCTTGGCAGGTCCCGGTGGACCCGACGTCGGACAGCGTTGGCGAAGTCGCCCAGCCCCCGTACTACTTGACGCTGAGGATGCCCGGTGCAGACCAAGCGAGTTTCTCGCTAACGACAACATTCGCACCCTTCGACCGGGAAACACTGTCGGCCTTTATGGCGGTCAACAGCGACGCAACTGACCCTGAGTACGGAACCATCCGGTTGCTGCAACTGCCCGACAACTCCCCAGTCCCAGGGCCGAGCCAGATGCAGAACAAGATGGATACCGACACCGTGGTCGCGAACGAACTTCTCGCGCTTCGCCGCGGAGGTAATGTCGAAACTCAGCTCGGTAACTTGCTTACGCTGCCGGTAGCCGGTGGCCTCATGTACGTCGAACCGGTCTATGCGCGAGCCACGCAGGGTGCTGCCTACCCGACACTGCAGAAGGTCATCGTGTCCTTCGGCGATGCAGTCACCATCGCGGACACCTATCCGGAAGCACTGGCCTTCTTCTTCGATGAACTTGACCCGGATGCGGGTGGCAACCAGGGCGGCAACAACGGCGGTAATGGCGGCGGCGACAACGATCCAGGAACTCCGGGTGACTCGACCATTCAGGAAGAATTGGCCGATGCCCTGGAAGAGGCAAGTGCTGCGTACGAGGATGGACAGGCCGCGTTGGCCGAGGGTGACTTTGCGGGCTATGGACAAGCGCAGCAGCGGCTGGAAGATGCGTTGCAACGAGCTGCCGATGCCGCCGCAGAACTGGGGCTGAGTGAAGTGCCAACGCCCAGCGACAGCGCTACGCCAGAGCCGACCGACAGTGCCGAGGCGAGTGCCGCAAGTGCTGCGTTTGCTCGGGTAATCGCGACCGCGTCCGGCCCTTAACGCACCCTCAGTTTGGGGACGGAGTTGCTTTCCCCGTAGACTGTGCAGACCCAACGCGGGGTGGAGCAGCTCGGTAGCTCGCTGGGCTCATAACCCAGAGGTCGCAGGTTCAAATCCTGCCCCCGCTACGAAATCGCCGCAGGTCAGCGATGTGAAAGCCCCCCGAGAACATCGGGGGGCTTTCCTCATGCACAAAGGCCCACCGACTCACCCGGATTGCCAGGCCGCCACCACCTCATCTGCTGTGCAGACACGACCGAAACGCCGCGCAAGGGTCTCCAAGGCCGCATCATGCGCCACAAGACTGCTTGCCGCACAGCAGTCGGAGAGTGTGACTGTGCTGAAGTCGAGTTGAAAGGCATCGCGGGCGGTGCTGCTGACGCAGACGTCGGTGCTGAAGCCGGCGACGATCACGGTCTCTATTCCCCGGTCGTGCAGTTGGTTGGCGAGATCAGGTCCACGGAAGGCGCTGTAGCGGTCCTTGGTTACCACAACGTCGCCATCCTCCGGCTCAAATCCACTCAGGAACGCGGCAGCCGGAGAATCGGGCGACGCCAGGTCTATGAAATCAGCCCCGCACTGCTCTTCCCAGAGGGTGCTCCACCGTTCATCGGGGTCGGCGGCTCGGACGAACCGGATGAAGACACGCAAGACGTGCTCCGCGCGCGCAGCGTCGAGGAACTGTTTCAAGACCTGCAGCGCCTGCTGCATGGGCGGGTCGGGATCCTCGGTGAAGAGGGGCTGTACGTCGACGACGAGCACGCCGGTGCGACTTGGATGAACCAAGGCGGTGAGCGGTCTCATTACCAGGGCAGGATGATTTCGGTGTCGTCGTCCCAGACGAACCTGGATTTCGGTGTGTCCATCGGCATCCTCCTGCCCCTTCCCACCATCACTGTGAACGGTACTCGCTCTCACAGAAGTCTCACGGATGCACCCGTTATGGGCGGTACACGACGGACGACCCGTCGGACGTGTGAGCACGGGAGCCGAACCGATGGCAGCAGCCCGACAGTCCGCCCGCGACTCATATCCCAGAGGTCGCAGGTTCAAATCCTGCCCCCGCTACTCATAGGAACGACCCCCTAACCTGCGAAAATCGCCGGTCGGAGGGTTGTTCTTTTTGAGCGCGTGCCAGATACGTGCCAATTTAGCGAGATTAGGCGCCCATCAGCCTCGCCCAGGCTGCTGAGCTGCTCAGCGCGTCGGACCCAGCGTCTTCGGCGGCGTGTTTGCATCCCCGGCCGTCTTGATGTTCGTCGTCCTCTGACAGTGTCGGCGCGCTCAAGAAGAGCGCCGATCAGGAGGATCTGGAAGAGAGTTGACACGAGAGTGGGTTCCCCCTGCTTCACGCGTTGAAAGTGGGGGGTCTGCGCTCATCTCTTGCTCCGGTCCGGCTCACTGGCGAAGGTTGCGCAGCCATCTGCGTCCCACCGTGGCAAGGTGCAGGTACTCGTGGATGGTGAGCTCCGAGCTGTGGTGGACACTTACTCATCAAACAAGTCCCATCGAATCATCGTGTGGGCAGGAAAAGTGCCGCCAGGGGGCGTTCTAAGTGTCGTCAACCTCGCCACACCTGGACGACCTCGTATCGACGTGGATGCTCTCGTGTTCTCTGAGCGCTTCTGAGGGCCACAACCGTTAATGCCCACTCTTCTGAAGGCTCGGAGGCAGTCCCTCAGTCGCGTCCCAGTGTTGCGCCCCTGCCGCGATTAAACGCCTCACACAAGAGTTGCGGCGGGTGGTGCACCGCTTGGATCACAGCCAAGGCGAATAACAGGGGGTCAGCAGCCATCTACCTGAACGGGGTTCTCAAAAGACAGTCAATCTTAAAAGGAGCATCCAAATCGGATCGTTGGATTCCAGAAGACCTTCAAGCAATATCGAACGCACACTTAGAGTGTCGTAGTCCTTGGCACCGCCGGGCATCCCCGTGTCGATGTGGACGCACTGCTGGTCCACCGTGACGGATGCGGTAACGGTGAGTTCTAGTCCCGGTTTCGGCGTT
>Ga0190272_10000479_pt1 | contig 21164 bp, 21 predicted proteins | sample Popmic504T_FD_133746 | JGI IMG/M metagenome (GOLD analysis project Ga0190272, IMG submission 133746) | Populus adjacent soil microbial communities from riparian zone of Shoshone River, Wyoming, USA - 504 T | ecosystem: Environmental > Terrestrial > Soil > Riparian zone | place: USA: Wyoming... | reverse complement strand
TATGAGCGGTAACTGGGATGAAGTCGTAACAAGGTAGCCGTAGGGGAACCTGCGGCTGGATCACCTCCTTTCTAAGGAGAATTCGTCACCCTGAGAGCTTGCTCGAAGGAGTGATTGAATAGGTCGACGGCTAAGCCCGAAGTTCTTCGGAATTTCGGAGATGCCGTTAAGCCCTTGGGATCGAAAGAAACCGAGGCTTGAAGAACTCTGAAACGGTAACGCACAATTCAGTCTTTGCTGCAAAAGATGAGACATGCCGGATGGCGAGCGATCGCCCTCCGGCATTTTCGTTTTGGACCCGCCGTCTCACAGAGACGGCCTACAATTGTAGGGCGTCTGGGCCAGACGCCGTTCCGGCGCTTCGCGGACAAAAGAGTCCCCTTGCATTCGCCATTCGTCATTCGACATTCGGAATTCCTGCGGGGGCATAGCTCAGTTGGTAGAGCGCCAGCTTTGCAAGCTGGATGTCAGGGGTTCGAATCCCCTTGCCTCCAAAGCCCCCAGGCGTGGGGGCAACGTCTAACAAAAAGGAAACATTATTGGATGCACTAGCGGGAGCGTAATCCCCTTGCCTCCAATTATCAAAACTAGCCTCCCCCGCTCTACCTTTCCGGTATCCGCTTTCCGGTTTCCCTTTCCGGTTCTATTTCGCCTTAGTCAGGTCCACCCGATTCAAATCGAGGTCGGCGTGAGGGATGACCCTTACGGTCGGAAAATCTTTTTTCAACGCTTCGAGGAAATCCGGAGCTTTGCCGACGATCACCAGACTCGGCGGCGTTGCTAAATGCTTCGCGGCAAACGCGCTCACATCCGCAGCCGTGATGGCATTGATCGTTGGGATAAATTTGTTCACCGTGTCGAGCGGGCGACCGTAGGTCACAAGGGAGGCTATCTGGGCGACCAGGCCTCGATTCGTTTCCAGGTTGCGCGCATAACCACCCGTCAGCACCGCCTGCCGGGACTTCAGCTCTTCTCCCTGAACCGGCTCGGTACCCAGGCGTTTTAGCTCCGATTGCAACAAGGCCGCGACTTCAGACGCGGATTCGTTCTTGGTTTGGGCCGAAGCGAAAAACGATCCGCCGTCGCGGCGCGAATCCAGAGCGCTTCGAGCACCATAACTCAGTCCGCGCTTGATGCGGATCTCGTGGTTCAGGCGTGAAACGAAACCGGTGCCCAGGGCGGCATTCGTCACCAGGCCCGCGTAATAATCGGGCGAGTCTCGCTTGATGGCTGGCTTGGCCACCGTGACCGAGGCCTGGCCCGCTTCGGGCATATCAACGACGACGTTCTCCGGTTTCCACTCCGCCGTATTCGGACGCGGGGGGCCTTTGCTGGCGGATGGCTCGGCCTTCCAATCGCCGAAAAATTGTTGCGCGTATTTTTTCCCCTGCTCGAGCGTGACATCTCCCGCCAAAATAAGGGTAGCGTTTTCGGGCGTGTAGTAAGTTTTGTAAATCTTCACGAGATCGTCGCGCTGGATCGCCTGCACGCTTTCCGTCGTGCCGCCAGCGGCGTGTCCGTATTCGCTCGATCCGAAGACAACCCGATCCGTCACGTAACGCGCGAGGGCTCCCGGTTGCTGCATCACCACGCGCAAGCTATCGAGTGTCTGTTTCTTCAACCGATCGATCTCTTCCTGCTTGAAGGCCGGATGCAAAACCACATCCGAGAGAATGCTCAAGGCGGCTTCCGCCTTGTCGGACATGACCACAACCGTCGCACTCGAAGCGTCCCAACGAGCGCCCGAGTTGATCGCTCCGCCGAGCGATTCGATCGCGACCGCGATCTGCGTGGCGGACATTTTTTCCGTGCCCTCGGTCAGGAGGGATCCGGTCATGCTGGCCGCGCCAGCCAACCCGTCCGGATCGATTTCCGCGCCCGTCCGCACCAGCAGTTCCGCCGCGAGCAACGGTAGCCCCGGCCGCTCCGCCACAATTACCCGGAGTCCGTTCTCAAGCCTGACCTCCTTCGGCTGCGCAAAAGTGATGTCGCTCGGCGCCGACGGCGGAGGCGGTGTATCGATGCCGCCGATGGCAAAGACATATTGAATCGTCGCGAAGAACAGGACGCCGAAACTGAAAAGGGTGCGCGGGTTCATCAGGACTTCTTCTCGCTCGTCTCTTTTGCCGGGGACTTCATCGACTCAGGCAGGTACTCGATTACGACCTTTTTCTTGCCGGTGATATATCGATTCAGCACGTCCTTGATTTGCGACGTCGTCACGGCCTGCACTTTGGCCAGATCCGTGTTAACGCGGGCGGCGTCACCGTACATCACGGCCGCTTCACCGAGCGCGCTCGCCTTGCCGCTGCTGGTCTCGCGCTCCAGCAGTTTCGAGGTAAGAAAGCGGCTTTTCGCCTTGTCGAGCTCCGCTTCGGTCACACCTTTCTTGATGACATTCTCGATCTGATCGGCCAGTGATTTCTTCGCCTCCGCGACCGGCTTTCCGCTGGCCAGCACCATCCGAAAAACCAGGAGGCCAAGGTCGGCCCGTAAATCGGCGCTGCAACTGACGGCCTGTGCGATCTGCTGTTCGTAGACCAATGCCTGATAGAGACGGGATGAGGCGCCTCCCGCCAGAATTTCTTCCGCCAGCGAAAGGGCGGGCGCATCTTTGCTGCGTACCGATGGCAGGAGATAAGTGAGGGCGATCGCCGGCAGCGGCGCCTTTGCACTGTAGGATGTCTTGAGTTCGTCTTGTTTCCGCGGCGGCTCTTTCACGGTGACGCGTGGGATTTTTCCCGCCGGCTTGGGGATCGCTCCAAAATATTTCTTTATCCAACCGTCGAGCTCCTCCTGCTTAAAGTCGCCCACGACGATGAGGGTGGCATTATCAGGGCGGTAGAAGGTTGCATGGAAAGCGCGCACCTCGGGAAGCTTCGATGCTTCGAGCTCCTCGATGCTGCCGATGCCCGGCCGCTTGTACGGATGAGCGGCGAACGATTGTCGATCGATATCGAGATAAAATTCTCCATACGGGTTCGCGAGGATTCTTTGCCGATATTCCTCCTTCACCACGTCGCGCTCCGAGGCAAAATTCTGATCGTTCAGAGTGAGCCCCGACATTCGTTCCGCCTCCGCCCACAAAATCGGGTTGAGATAATTCGACGGCACGACTTCGTGATAAACCGTAACGTCGTCCGCGGTGTAGGCATTGTTTTGTCCCCCGATATTTTCGGTCAGGTTATCAAACATTTCGGACGTCAGACGCTCGTTGCCCTTGAACATCATGTGCTCAAACATATGGGCGAAACCGCTCCGGCCCTCAGGGTCATCTTTCGAGCCGACGTGATACCAAACCTGCACGGCGACGGTGGGGCTCTTATGATCTTCGACCGTGTAGACCTGAAGACCGTTCGGCAGGGTCACGTGTTTGAAGGGCAGCGGCGGAACCGATACGACGCGGCTTGGAGCCGGGTCTTCCGCGGAGAAAAGCGCTGGCGAGAAGGAGAAGCAAAAGAGCGCAGCGGCGAAGAGAAATTTCACAGATTGCGACCATCCCACGCGAAACTGTTCCCGCAACGAGAATCCGTCGATCGAGGGACGCGGAGGTCCAAATTTCTCCGATTATCAGCGTTCTCCGGCTAATAATCTCTTGATCTTTTGTGAGGTAAATTTTCCCTGTGAAATATCCCAGACTCCCTCGAAGCGTCCCTCCCAAACCCGCACGAAGGGCCTATTTTTCGGATCCGTTGTTGCCATTACATCAATTCGGATACGCGAACTGCCCTCGAGCTGGAACGGCGGGAGTTCGTTGCCGTCCCCCCGCATCGCCCGCCCAAAAACAAAATCCTGATAAGCGCTGTAGCGATCGGCCCTGGATTTTCGGAAATCGGGTTCGAGAAGCTGATGGATTTTGCCAAGCAAATTGGTCGACCGGCTCAACCCGCCGTCATGCAGTTCGTATAGAAAGACATCGCTCAGCCCCCATCTGTTCTCCAGGATGACGAGCGCAATCGAACTGTCTTCCGACCACATCGCGCCCATACCGCCATGATTTTTATGTTCGAAATGAGGCCATCTGGTGGCCAACTCGCAAAGAATCCGAAACGGTTTCAGCGCTACGAGGTAATTTTTGCAGTGGTTTTTAAGGTCCTCGTCCGCCTGGCCGACGCAGACGTCGAACTTTGCGTAGGCCACGGCGAACTTCTTGTTCGGCGATATCGTGTTCCGGGCGATCAGATAGTTGCCGGAGAACTCTTTGGGCAGGAGAGCTGAGGGATCATTCACAGGGTCCTCCGCCGCCCCAGCAACGAGGAATGGCCAGATCGCGCAAGCAAAGGCGTAGGTGAGAGTGCGTTGCCACATATTAAATCCCAAAGGCACGGTCGATCTGGAAAGGTAGCACCGCTTCCGCGAAAAGTATGTGGGCCTGGCTGGGCTCGAACCAGCGACCCTGCGCTTATCAAGCGCATGCTCTAACCAACTGAGCTACAGGCCCGACGAAACGCGGAGAGTTTAGCGGTGAGCTTTCCCCATGCAAACGCAAATGCACTTTCGACTCCGAATCTAAAGGTGTTTTATCCGTGCCATAATTTCTCGAGGGCTGGACGAATCGAGTGGCATCCGGGTGCCGCAGTTTCCAACCCCCAGCCCGCCAGGGAAAAAAGCGCGGCCGTAACTAACGCCAACCACCAGGTCTTGCGAAGGGCGGCGCCGAGCCAGTGTTCCCCGAGCCGCCAGACGCAGTCGCCGGTAAAACACGGAAACAATAAACACATCAAGAAAGACTTCGGCCAAGAGTGCCGGCATCGCCGCTACCGCCATCGCCAGAATCGCGACCGTTCGAGTTCCACCCACAATCTGAGTAATCCGAGAAAGAACGCATAACCGGCGAGCAAGGCGACTGGGTATCGGATCCGCATCTGGGTCATTCCGAAATGCAACGACACATACGAAACGAGGAAGGCGAAGAATCAATGATTAAGTCGAACCAACTTCGTGTCGGCGAGGGGCCGAAACCAGCACGCGCGCTCCCCAAAACCAATGGTAGATCACAAGGCCGAGCATGGCCCCGATACAATCGATCATGACATCCCATTGCGAACCTGTTCGCGAGAGAACAAACGATTGATGAAATTCGTCGCCCGTGGCTACCACGACGCAAGCGATCCACGCGCTCGCGAGCAACGCTGACCTTGTCCAGTTGACGTTCGTTCCTCTGAAAAGCGCGCGACACAAGAGCATCGCGAGAATGGCGTACTCGATCAAGTGGGCGGCTTTTCGAACGAAGAATTGAATCAACGCAATCGTCTCGGATGAGATGCCTGGAGCGATCCAGCGCAGGAACGGAACAAGAAAGCGCGAGGTGTGCTCGGCCGACATCAGGTCCCCCGACATCAGAAAAATCAACAGGATCCACGCCATAACCGGAACCCAATATTTTAGGAACGAGTGCATGAGGATGGAGTTGCCAACGTAGTTGAGAGGCCGTTTGTGACAACCACCGGTCGCCGCCGCATCGAGTGCGAAGTGGTCACGGTTGCAATTGACAATGACGCGCGAATTGTAGGGGTTCTGTGCCCGACGCTTCTTCGGTGGCGTTTCACAGGAATGCCTCCAATCTGATGACCGAAAACAATCTTACACAGCCACTGGTCTTCCAGCCGATTTTCATGGAGCGGGTCTGGGGCGGGCGCAGACTGGAGTCCCTTTTCGGCAAGCGGCTGCCGCCGGCCGTGCGCATTGGTGAATCATGGGAAATGGTCGATCGGCCCGAGGCGCAAAGCGTGGTAAACGACGGTCCCTTGCGTGGTCGCACGCTTCACGCGCTCTGGCGCGAGCATCGCGAGCAGGTCTTCGGCAATGTCCCCGACGCACCGCGTTTTCCGATCCTGGCGAAACTGCTCGATGCTCAGGAAAATCTATCGCTCCAGGTGCATCCGCCCGCCGCGCTCGCCCAGGAACTTGGCGGAGAAGCCAAATCCGAGTTCTGGTACATCGCCGACGCGGCGCCGGGCGCGAAGATCTTTGTTGGGCTGAAAAAGAATTCGACCCGGGGTGAGTTCGTCAAGGCCCTGAAGCACGGAAAGGTGATGAGCCATGCCCATCAAACTCCGGTCGGAACAGGTGACGCGATGTTCCTTCCGAGCGGACGATTGCATGCGATCGGTGCCGGCAGCTTGATTGTAGAAATCCAGCAGAACAGCGACACGACGTACCGTGTTTTCGACTGGGATCGGACGAAGAAAGATGGTGCTCCCAGAAAAATGCACATCGCCGAAGCCTTACAGTGCATCGACTTCAGCGACCGCGAACCGGCGTTGGTCACACCAAAGGGCGAATCATTCGTCAAAGATTCGATCTTCGAAGTCGAAAAATGGCTCCTGCCAAAAGAGCGCGAGATCGCGCCAATCGGAAGCTTCGCCATGGTCGTAGGACTGACCGGCGCGCTCGAATGCGCCGGCGTCGAATTCAAGCCCGGAGAATTTTTTTTGGTGCCGGCGCAGTTACGGGATCGCACGGTGCGGCCGGCAGGCGAGAATGTCTCGTTGTTACGAGTGACGCTTCCTCTGTAGCGGCGGTCTATTCTCCACAAGCAGCGGCGGTCTCAAGACCGCCGTTTTTTTAGGGGGCGGTTTGGAAAGCGCCCCCCCTTGGCTGGGAAACTCGCGCGGTGCCGGCGGCAGCGCCTGCAGGCGGCCATGATCGGTTACGAAAAACGCCGCCGCGCACAACGATAGGAAGAAAAACAAGAGCGACGCTTTGAGCGTTCGAGTCATGGGAATTGAGAGCCTATCAGACTCGTCAACTCTGCGCCTTCCTCGTGCTCATGCTCATGCTCATGCTCGTAATCGTTCCAGACTCCAGTCGATCACGAGCAGGAGCACGAGCAAGATTACGAGGATGGGGCAGCGGCGAGCCGCCGCAAGTATTGAAAGGAGTAAAGGCCGGTGCTATGGCCGTCCCGCCACCGGGGCTGCACTGCGTAACCTCCGATGAGCTCCCAGCCGAGGAGCTCAAAACTTGAGTCCGTGTAACTTACGTTCGGCCGATCGATATTGCCCAGCACATCCGGCTCCCCGCCGCAGGAAGCACAAGGGCAGGCACGGCGAAGGCGTTCCAACGGGAAATAGGATTCGGTGCCGTCGCTCCATTGCACCGCCAGCTCATTGCCGATGAGCTGAATATTTTTTGTTTCAAGGCGCATAATAAAAACTAGCCGCCACTACCTGAAATAGTTTCAGCGCGGAGTCTGGCGGGCGTTCGCTTCCCAAATATCGCGGTCCCGACCCGCACCAGGGTGGCTCCCTCTTCGATCGCGATGGAGAAATCGCCGCTCATTCCCATGGAAAGTTGCGGCAGACTGACTTGAAATTGCGCCGCAACCTCGTCACGGAGTCCGCGCAGGGCGACGAAAAACTTGCGCGACGTCTCGGCCTCCGGAGCGAGCGGCGGGATCGTCATGAGACCTTCGATCGTCAAACGCGGTAGGGCGAGGAGTTCCTCCATTTCGCCGCGCAGAGAGTCGGGCGAAAACCCGATCTTACTCCCCTCGCCCGCGACATTCACCTCCAGCAGGAGACGCGGATGCAATCCTTCTTCCTCCGCGATGCGATTGATGTCGCACGCCAGGGCCAGGGAATCGACGCTGTGAAATAGTTCGAAGAGCGGCAGCGCATGGCGGACCTTGTTTTTCTGGAGACGCCCGACGAAATGCCAGCGCGCGTTGGAAGGCAACAGCGGTATTTTTGCGCGTGCTTCCTGCACCCGGCTCTCGCCAAAGATTTGCTGCCCCGCATCGAGCGCCGCACGGACCTTTTCTGCTTCATGCGTTTTCGAGATGGCCACCAGCTTGATTTCATTCGACGAGCGTCCGCTCTTTTCCGCCGCTGCCGCAATTTGCGATTGAACACGCTCCAGGTTCGCGGCGACTTGCTCCATGAGAAAACTGTAGGGCAGGCGCTCCGCCTGCCAATTTGATTATTTGGCAATCGACGCGCCTGTCCCTTACAGGTGCCGCCGCGCTCCAACATTAATCGCTGGCAAATCGGCTAATTCTTAGGCAGAAGAAGCAAATCATGAAACGCTTCATCCTCGTTAGTGCATTTATCCTGGCTCTTGCTTGTTCCGATCTGTTCGCACAAAGCAAAATAGAATTGCAACCCAGCGATACCATCAGCAGCATTTTACAACGGAACACCGGCCAAATAGTCGAACTGCGAATGAAGTCCGGGGAGAAGATTAGCGGGAAAGTCGAGAAAGTCGGAGACAAGCTCGTCCATCTTTCGCAGTTAACCGGCGCAGAATTTTTCGACGCCGCGGTTGACACGGCGCACGTGGCCGCGGTCATCGTTCGGACAAAAAGCAAATAATCATCGAGTGGAGCGGGCCCTTCATCGCGCGATGTTTCTAGTCGCGCCTACGCCAAAAGGGCGGCACCGGTTGTTGCGCTACAATGAAGGGAAGGCGACGACTAACCTTATTCCCCTCCTGCTGCTCTTCGTGGGCCTCACCCTCGGCATGCCTTCTGCCCTCGCCGAAGACGCCGCGGCCAAGCTTGAGGGGGCGATGCGCCGTTTTTCCCTGGCCGATGCCGGGCTGAACAAGGCGTTCGACGCGTTGCGCAAGAGACTTGGCGCCGATGAATTCCGAGACTTGCGGGATCGTCAGCGAAACTGGCTCCAACACCGCGATTACATCTCCTCCGATCAGCCGCGGCAGAATGGATTCGAAGGCGATGATCTGAAGAAAAGCCCCGATTATTGGGAAGCGATGGCGGACCTTACGGAAAGTCGCACGGAGTTTTTACAAGCGGCGTTCGACCAGGCCCTGCCCAAGGGAATCACGGGAGTTTATCAAGATTCCTACGGCGGCGAGCTGAAATTAGAGGAAATACCGAAGGGCGTTGCCTTCTCGATCGACGTCGTCCGAGGCCCAACCTTACATACGGGCGACCTGATAGGAGTTGCCACGCTCAAGCGCAACGCAGCCGTTTACAAAGAACAGGTGGAGGCAGGCGAAGACCGGCAACCTTGCGAACTAACGTTCACCTTGATCGACGGTCATATCGTTAAGCTGGAAGGGAAAAACACCGAACACCATCACGGCGCGCGGGCTTACTTTGTCGGCACATATTTCAAAGTCGAGAAACTGGATCAACCCATCGACCTGGAATCCAGCGACGATTAGGTCGGCGTTTTGAAATTGCGCTGTCGGTTGCGACTCGATAAACCGTCGAGTGCATGCAGCGGAGTTTCGTTTTTCTCACGTGTCTGTTTCTCCTTTCCTTCCAAGGCTGCGCGATGCACCGCTCCGTCTCAAAATCTCTGGCGGAAAAGCGCGTCCGTGAGAAAGAGACCAGAACCGCAGCCTTGCACTGGCTTCGTTTGGTGGACGCGGGCAATTACGCGCAAGCGTATGAACAAATGCCCGCGCGCCTTCGGGCCTCGACTACCGACGCACAGTTTCTCCGTTCCATGGAAGGACGCCGGGTGCCTTTCGGCAAGGTTCTCTCACGGGTATTTATCGGCGCGGCTTTCACCCGTAAATTGACTGGCTCGCCCGACGGCCGCTACGAAAGCATCCTTTTCCGAACCTCTTTCGAGCACAAGAAGCTCGCGGCGGAACGCGTGATCCTCAGCTACGAAGCCTCCGGGTGGCGCGTGGTCGATTACCGCGTCTACTGAGGGGGGGTGCGGCAAACCTTCCGGCATTTGTGAATTGCCTTCCGATTTTTCCCCAGATAGAGTTTTGCAAACGTCGGTCAACCTTAACCAGTCCCAAAAAAATATGATGTCTAAAAACCGTGTCACCAGAGCCGCCCTGTTGGCTTGCACATTTCTCGCTGTCGCCTTTTTCTCTCCCGCCGCGCTGGCAGAGGATTACTCCTTCAAGGTTCACAACAATACCGAGAAAACCATTACGAAATTGTTGTGTTCCGAAGATGGAGAAACCTACGGATTTTTCGACATTGGTGACGGAATCAAGCCCGGCGACACCGAGACCCTCGTTTGGAACAAGTCAACCAACAGCCAGGCGTGCAACCAGTGGTTCAAGGCCGTGTGGGACGATGGCGAAGAAGGGTCACCGGTTAAGTTCAACTTCTGCGAAAAAGGCCTGACGCTGGAATTTTAGGACTGATCCTCGCCGCCGAACGGCGAAACGAATTTGAACGCAGGCTGTGCCTGCGTGGCAACTGCAACACTTCGGCCAAAGGACAACGTTTGCTCTGCCGAATTTGTTTTCTCGGGCTACGTCCTTTTCGTCATTCCGGAGGGGCAAACGTCAGAGGTCCTCGACAAGCTCGGGGTGACAAAAAAGGGATGGCGCAGAGCTTGTAGTCGGCTAGAAACCTTCCATGCGTCGACATTATCCTCTCGCCGCTGCTCTCCTAACCCTTCTCTTCATCCCCTCTCTCCGCGCGGCTGAGCCGGAGTCGGCCGATCTACGATATTTCCGGGAGCTGGTCGAAACGCGAAACTACTCGTTAGGTCAGCCAGTTTCCCCAAAGCTCACGCCGGATGGAAAAGCGGTCGTTTTCCTGCGAGGCGGGGCGCGAGATCCGGTGCTGCGCCTCTATGAATTCACCATCGCCGATTCGAAGCTGCGCGAGATTCTGACCCCGGAAACATTGCTCCGGGGCGCGGAGGAGACGCTTACCGCAGAGGAACGGAGCCGCCGGGAGCGCGCACGGCAGAGTTTGCGCGGCTTCACCAGCTTTCAGTTGTCCAAAGACGGGACTAAGTTGCTCGTCGCGCTTTCGAGCAAACTGTACGTCATCACCCGGGCGGACTCGCGCGTCGTCGAACTTCCCGGAGAAAGCTGGATTGATCCGCATTTTTCGCCGGACGGACGCGCGGTCGCAGCAGTCAAAGGCGGTGAGTTGCACGTCATCGAGCTCGAAACGGGAGCTGATGTTGCCCTGACCTCCGGGGCCACCGAGACACTCCAGCATGGAGTGGCGGAGTTTGTCGCGCAGGAGGAGATGCATCGCCACGAAGGGTTTTGGTGGTCGCCTGATTCGCAATGGCTCGCCTATCAGGAGACGGACAACACCGGCGTGGAACGCCGTTTTATCGCTGATCCGTTGCATCCGGAAACGGTCCCGGCGAGGAATTTCTATCCGCGCGCCGGCACCGATAACGCCAAGGTCCGTCTGGGGATTGTCGCACGATCGGGCGGAGCGACGCGCTGGGTGGAGTGGGATCGCGAGCAGTATCCTTATCTCGCGCGCGTCGCTTGGAAACAGGCCGCGGCACCCCTCTGCCTGCTGGTACAGAATCGCGCGCAACAGGAAGAAATTTTGCTCGCCTTCGATCCCACCTCTGGCGCAACCCGCGAACTGCTGCGGGAAAAGGACGCCGCGTGGTTGAACCTCGATCCGAAGCCGATGCCGGTATGGCTGAAAAACGGGCGAGAGTTTCTTTGGACGACGGAACGTAATGGCACGTGGCAAGTCGAAGTGCATTCGGCTGATGGCGCGCTCGTGCGTTCGATCACACCAACCACTTTTGGTTTCGACCAATTTATCGATCTCAACGAAGCGGATCGGTCGATCGTGGTATCCGGCGGCCCAGACCCACGAGAGCGTCATCTTTTTCAATTCGCTCTCGATAAACCAGGCGAACCGAGACGGCTTACCTCCGAGCGAGGGCGCCATAACGCGGTCTTCGGCGAAGCAAAGGAGACGTTTTTGCATCGCTTTGATCTGCTCGACGGTCGCGCGGACTGGGAACTGGTCCGTTCCTCGGACGGCGGCAAACTAGGCGCCCTGCCCTCGATCGCAGAGCGTCCCTCCTCCCTGCCTGCGGTTGAGCTGACACGCACTGCTGGTCCCCGCCCCATGGATGCGGCCATCGTCCGGCCACGCGATTTCAAGAAAGGGCGTCGTTATCCGGTTATCCTGGATGTCTATGGTGGACCCTCCCACAAGCAAGTGCTCGCGCAGCCAGATCGCTACATGATCGATCAATGGATGGCGAACCGGGGTTACATCATTGTGGCGCTCGATGGGCGCGGGACGCCAGGCCACGGCCGGGAATGGGAACGCGCGATCCGGGGAAATCTAATTGATATCGCGCTCGAGGACCAAATCGCGGGTTTGCAGGCGTTGGCAAAGCAAGAACCGGCAATGGACCTCAAGCGCGTGGGTGCGGTCGGCTGGTCCTTCGGCGGGTATTTTTCGGCGATGGCGGTGATGCGCCGGCCGGATGTCTTTCAATGCGCGGTCGCAGGGGCACCCGTTGTGACCTGGGAGAACTACGACACGCATTACACAGAACGTTACTTGGGATCACCGTCGCAAGATCAAGAGGCGTATCGTGTTAGTAATGTTCTTACTTATACTACGGATTTGCATCGGCCGCTGTTACTCATTCATGGGCTCACTGACGACAACGTCTATGCCCAGCATTCGATGCAGCTTTCCGAAGCTCTCTTTAAAGCCGGGAAGCCCTTCAATTTCCTTCCGCTGCTCGGCACGCACATGGTGAGCGATCCCCTGCTCCGGCTCCGCCGGCAGACTCGGATCGTCGAGTTCTTCGACGGCATTTTGAAGCCCATTCCCACGACCAAAGCCACGAGAAACGATTGAGGCAGCTCTTTTTTCCTTCGAGCATCCCCCTTTGTCGTTCCGAGCGTAGTCGAGACCGTAACGCAGTCGACGAGGCCGGGCTTTCAGTCTCTTCTGTGTGTGCGGCTTCCTCGCTCAGTATGACAGTGAGAGATTCCTCGACTGCGTTTCGCCTCTGCGAAACTTCGCTCGAAATGACAAAGGATCTGCGGCGCCCCCGCCGCTAGATCCGCTGCGGCATCACCAACTTCGGAAGCTCGCTTTCAATCTCGACACGGTTCGGTTCCAGCCAGGGAGGCAGAACGAGCGATTCGCCGAGATGAGCCTGATCTTCGTCCACGGTAAAACCGGGGCCTTCGGTCGCGAGTTCGAAGAGCACGCCACCCGGTTCCTTGAAATAGACAGACTTGAACCAAAACCGATCGATCACCGGCGTCGGATGAGCGCCGGATTCCGTAACGCGGGCGCGCACTTCGAGTTGGTGGGCTTCGTCCTCCACCCTCCACGCGAGATGATGAATGCTGCCGGTGCCCCACGCACCGCGACTCGCCGTCGGCGTTTCGCGAAGATCGACATATGAACCGGATTTCCCGCCGCTAACGCCATAACGATGCCAGCCACTCTCTGTGCCGAGGTGGGTGAATCCCATCGCCTCCGAAAGGAACGAGGTGGTGACAACGAGATCGCGCTCGACCATGCGTGCGCCCTCGAGTCCGCGAATCTGGTGTTCGACCGGAACCGAACTCCCATCCCAGGCAGCGAAGGCGCGGCCTGGCGACTCATCACTTTCCACCAAGGCAACGTGAAGACCGTGCGGATCGGTCAGGGGCAACACGTGCTGAGCGAAGCGGACTTCCGCCGGACCCATCGTGATTCCATATCGCTGCAAGCGGCCGCTCCAGAAATTCAGGCTACCCGGCGGAACCGCGAGCGAAACTTCGCTGCTCAGCCCGTGCCCTTCGCGGCTTGGTGCCATTTGGGCCCAGGGGAAGAACGTCAAGTCCGTGCCGGGGTGCCCTTCGGCGTCGGCGTAAAATAAATGATAAGTGCCGGGATCGTCCTGGTTCACACTTTTCTTAACGAGCCGCAAGCCGAGCACGCCGGCGTAGAAATCAAGATTCTCCTGCGCCGGCCCGGAGATCGCCGTCACATGATGAAGCCCTTTGATTTCGCGCATGCCGTTGAGGCCGCTTTAGAGCCAGCGCCGCTTTCTGAAATAAAGGATCTGGAAGACGGCGATGGCCAGCATGAGCAACATCACCGCGACGTAACCCCAGGGTTGATAAAGTTCCGGCATATTCCAGGGCAGTCTTTTGCCATTCACTTCCGGCGCGAAATTCATCCCATATATGCCCACAATGAAGGTCAGCGGAATGAAAATGGAAGAGATGACGGTCAGGACCTTCATGATCTGATTGGTCCGGATGCCGACGCTGGAAAGATACAAATCCATCAAGCTGGAGAGGACATCGCGATAGCTTTCGACCAAATCCATCAGCTGCACCGTATGATCGTAGCAATCGCGCAAATAAACTTTTGTGCCTTTGCGCACGAGACCGGTCTCCTCGTGCATCATTGAGTTGACCACGTCGCGGACCGGCCAGATAAAACGCCGAATTTGCGAGAGCGTCCTCTTGTAACGGTGAAGATCCCGCACTGGATCCTTCAGGGAGACATCGACCAGCTCATCTTCGATCCGATCGATCGAGGCGCCGAGGCTTTCCAGGACCGGGTAGTAATGATCGACTATGGAATCAAGCAACGCGTAAGCGAGGTAATCAGCGCCCTGTTTGCGGATGGAGCCATTAGCGGCGCGGATGCGAGCGCGCACAGGTTCGAAAACGTCGAAATCGCCTTCCTCCTGAAGGGTGATGAGGAAATTCTTCCCGAGAAACATGCTGACCTGTTCTCCGCACATCTGTTTTTTCGGGTTCAGGTAGAGCATCTGCGCGACGATGAACAGATAACCATCGTATTGTTCCATCTTGGGCCTTTGACCGGTCGCGAGCACGTCTTCGAGCGCGAGGGGATGGAGATTGAACCGCGATCCGAGCGTCTTGAGAACGTCGATGTCGCCCAACCCGTCGATATTTATCCAGGTGATCCGCTGGTTGTCCAGGTAGGGCAGGAGTTCGTCCTTATCGGCGATCGTGCGCTCTTCGATGTGCTCGCGGTCGTACTCGATCAGGGTGATAACCGGCGGGCGCGCCGCCGGTTCGGCGCGCGACTTCAGGGCGCCGGGAGGTTCCCCAGGAATCGGATAACGGGTCTTGAACATGACGTATTGTGCGACAGCGAGGCCTCAGCGGCGAGTTGAAAGCACCGGACTCGCTGACCCTCATGCTTGGCCGAAAGCGGACCGGCGACCCCGCCCCCGCAATGAACGAAACAGGACTCTAAACTGGCGGGACGCCGCTGACTTCGGAGAGCGGACCTGACCCTGCGAGTTTTCTTCTGCGCAGCTCCATCGCCCAAAGGGCCGCAATGGTGAGCAGATCGCTCATGAGATGGGTGTTTCGCGCAGCGCTTTCCGTGGCGGGATTCAACGTTGGCTCGAGAAGGTCACGCACGGGCTTGATTTCAGGCGCGGTCGAGCCGGGATCGGATTGTTTGATGGCGGCAAGCGCCGCATGACGCTGCACCGTCGTGGCCTTGATCGCATCCAGGTTTTCGTAGGCGAACAAACCGAACAGGAGCGAGACAATCAAGGTAGTGCCGGCCGCCGGTTGTTTGCGGAGCGAGGAGAACGCAAGCAAACCGCCGACGATGACAACGTAGAGCGTCCAATAATTTTGCAGCGCGGTGGTGCGTTCGAAATAGAGCTGAATGAGATCGGTATAATTCATAAACGAAACCGATTATGGAGGAGCGTTTGGTTGAGGCGAGGAGAAAACCCGTGACTGCGTGGTAGACGCAGAGGTGACGCCGTTCGCAAATTCGGACAACGCAGTCACGATCTCGGGTCGCACCACAATGCTCGGTCGAACACGGCGCAGGAGCTCGATGGCTTCCTCGACGCCGTTCACCGTTCCGATTTGAAGCAGGTAAGCGGCCGCCGCCGCCGCGGTGCGCGAATAGCCGATTTTACAATGGATAAAGACGATCCCCTGCTTCGATTCCTCGTCGATGAATGACGCCATTTCCCGCAGCTGTTCGATGCCAGGGGCGGTCAGGTCGAGAATGGGAATATTGCGGTATCTCAATGCGCGAAAGGGCGCGGGCTCGGAGAACTCGGCCGTGAGATCGAGGACGGCGGTCACTCCTAACCGCACGGCGGAGGCGGCTTCACCTCGATTCAGTGTCCGACCAATCCAGACGTGCGATGTGACCTGGTCCCAGAGCCGGCATTGACGGCGATAGTAGAGCAGCGAGGTGTGCTGGCCTAACAAACATGGGCCCAGAACCAACCGGGCACTCCAATGCAACCGCCCATTCTCCTTGCGGAAAATTCCCGGTCCCGCTCTAAAGTAGGCGCCCGCCACGGTGAGCAGCGCTACAATTGGCCAGAGCAACAAGGCTCCCCAAGGCCAAAATTCGAAGGCCAGACCAGCAAGGATCAGCGCACCAATGGCGTAATAGAAACCGATGCGCCGGTTCTCAGTTACCGGGAGCGTTGGCGCTGGCTCGTGAATGAAATAGATGCAACAAACGCCGAGAGCAAAGCCGGCGACGACGTCCACGAGGTGATGCTGGTAGGTGAGAACCGTTGAAAGGCCGACCAGAACAAACCAGAAATTGGAAGTCCAGCGCAGGATCCCGCGAGTATGCCGGTGATAGTGTTGGGCCAGGATCGTTCGGAACGTGATGTGGAGCGAAGGGAGGAGATTGTACGGCTGGTCCATCGCTCTGAACCAATCGAAGACCACGCCCAACCATCCGCTCGCGGGCGGTCGCCCGAAGGCGAACCGCAGCGGAAACAGGAGGAAGCAGATTCCCGCAATGACGATCGCGGCGACGATCCTTTTGGAAAACGCCGCTAATTCCCGTTCACTGCGGCAGAGGAACGGGGCCGCGACAAAGAAGAGATCGATCGACATGTAGGGAACGATCATCAGCGGCACAAACGGAATGAGCCGTTCCCATTCGAAATAAAGCGTGCCGACGTCCGGGCGTTGCGCGGTAATCCAATTGCACCAGCCGTAGACGATCAGAAAAAGGACCGAGAGGCCGACGGATGCTCCGAGGGCCTTTGCGCGCAGCGAAATCGGGCTCGATGAAATCACGCGGCGATACGGCGGGCGACCGAGACCGTAAAAATTCCCCATTCGTCTACTTCCATTGTGACTTTTTCGAATCCCGCGTTGCGGACCAATTCGTCCATTTCGGCGGTGGTGCGGCGCCGCATGATCCATGGTTCTCCCTCGCGATTGCGGAGGACGCGGGCGATAAATTCCACCTGTGGATGCCAGGGTTGGTTCGTGTAAAGGATGTAACCACCGGGTTCGATCGCGTCGGCTAATCCGCGCAGCGAAGTGAGGACAGGTTCGTTCGACGCAAACAATTCAAACAGCCCTGAGACGATGCTAATGGTTGGACGCGGCTGGATCGCGGCCAGCGAAGCACGGTCGAAAGCGTCCCCGCAAGCGACCGTTACATTCGCCAGTCCGAAGTCTTGCGCGAGACGGCTGGCCGCGTCGACGTTCTCCTGTTTGTAATCGCGCAGGAGCGCTGTCATCGGGATTTCCGGCAAGGCCCGCATCGTCTCGAGAAGATATCGTCCCCCGCCCGCCGCAATATCGACGATGCGCACCGGACGGCCCTCCGCGTGCGTTTTCTCGATCAAACTCCGCAGCAGCTTCTCGATGTTTCTTTTTCGCTGTCGAATACCGCGCCAGCCGATGCTGTTCAAATACCTGTGGTCGATAAAACGGCCGAGTCGCGTCCGGCCTTGCGCCTTGTTTTCGTAGACGTAATCGAGAGTGAGTCCGGAATCGAAACCGCTGCGCCAGCCGAGATCGATGCCTTTGCTCAGGCGGCCGCCGGTTTTCATTCCCGCGCGCACCACGGCAAATTGCGGGCCGCCACGCAGTTTCAGCCGCTCATATTCCTCCCAGGTATAGCCGAACTTGTCAGCGTTGAGCAGAGATGGCGTCGAGGATCGCTCGTCGGCGAATCGTTCCAGAATAAATTCGCGAGCCCGCTCGACGACCCGCGCCCGTTCCTTCTCGTGAAAAATAGCATGAAAGGCGGCTGGAAAAACGTGCATCCGCTTCACCGGCGAGGAGAGACCGTTGAAAAATTCGCGCTGCGCCTTTAGGCTGACCACCCAATCGCGTCCGGCCGAGAGTATCAGCGTCGGCAGATTGATCGCACCGGCATCGGCCAGCAAACGTGTGCCGGCGTCGTGGAGGCCGATCAGGACGTTCACTGCGATCTGGCGGAAAATCAGAGGATCGGCCGCATAAAGGGCTGCTTGCACCGGATCGTGCGTGAGCATTTTCGCTTTCACGTAGCTCTTTACAAAACCACGCCCGAGGAATTTCTGTTTCAGACGGAGCGACGGAATGGCGAGCGGCACATAGAGCCGGACGCGAAACGCAGGCGTAGCAAGAATCATCGCGCGAATCGGTGGCGCGTAATCATGGACCCAGGCGGCGACCGAGACTGCGCCGACGCTGTGTGCAAGGACAATGACGTTCTCCAGCGCGAAACCATGGCGATCCACGATGTGCCGCACAAACGCGTCCACGTCTTTCACCATCATTCCGAAGGTTTCCGCGAAACCTCGCTCGCCTGGAGAACGGCCATGGCCTCGCGCGTCCCATGCGAAGACCGCCACGTCGGACAAACCAAGCATTTCCACTACTTCTGACCAGCGACCCGAATGCTCGTGTCCGCGATGAAAGAGCAGCAAGGCGCGTTGCGTTGCCGCCGCGGGAATCCAGGCGCGATAGAAAAGCTCCACGCCGTCCCAGGTCGAAAACGTACAATCGGTAGCTTTCATTGTCTCAATGGTAGGGCAGGCACGTCGGCTGCCAATCGAAACGGCATCCGGAGCGATTGTCCGACAACTTGCGAATTATCCACGACTTAGCGCGCTGACCGCATCGCGGAGTTCCTCGGCGATCGCCACGCTCGCGCTCTTGTCCGGCGCGACCGAGGCGTAGTTGCGCGGTGCGCCGATGATGAGACGCACCTTTCGAGGGCGCGGCAGATGTTTGCCTTTGGGCCAGGCGCGGAAAGCCCCTTCCAAATAACAGGGCAGAACCGGAACGTCGCGGCCCGCCACGAGTGAGCCGATGCCAGCCTTAAATTCCTGGATTTTCCCGGTGGTCGAGCGCGTCCCTTCCGGAAAAATAATCAGAACGTTGCCGGCATTCGCCAGAAGCTCACCGCAGATCGCCAGACTTTGGCGGACGTTGGTCTGGCGCGCGAAGGGCAAGGCGTTCACCACGACCGTTGCGAACCAGGTGCGCGGCACGCTCTTGAAAAAATAGTCCGCCGCCGCGGCCGGGAACGCTCGATGCAATCGGCGCAGCGGCAATCCCGCCAGCAAACAGGCCGTATCGAGATGACTCGAATGGTTTGCAACCAGCACAAAGGAACGATTGCTGCGCAAATGCTCCTCTCCGACGATTTCAAAGCGGCAGTAGGTGCGCAGCAGCCCCCGAATAATCAGCGCCACGAGAGATCGTACCCCGTAGATTAGCATGTCCGGTTCGCGAGGAAAGTTCCGCAGCCGCTCGACCACTGTCTGATCAAGGTCGGCCGCGGGTTCGTATTGCCATTTCTTCATCGCAGCGCGTGATAGTAACCGGCCATGTGCAGGAAGAGCGGCGCAACGTAAATCAAACTGTCGATTCGATCGAGAATGCCACCGTGTCCAGGGATCAAACCTCCCATATCCTTCGTCCCAATGTCACGTTTGATCACGCTAATGGAAAGATCCCCAAGCTGCCCGCCAATACCGATGATCAATCCCGTTAGGATCAATTGCCACGGCCCAAATTCCGGAAACGAAAAACGCAGCAGCCACGGCAGAATCATGGAAACCGCCAGCGCGCCCAATGCGCCTTCCCAGGTTTTCTTCGGACTGATTTCACTACGGAGGGGGTGCCGCCCGAAGAGCCGCCCGAAGGTGAAGGCCGCCACATCGTTCAACTCGGTCGCGAAGATGACATACAGGAGATAGCCGTAAGCGTTCGCCGCATTCGCGAGGAACCCAAGATGTCCGAACATCCAGCCGATATAGACAAACCCGACGATGCCTAATGACATCCGTTGCAACTCGCCCCGCGCGCGGTTGCGCAGGATCGGCACGATCAGGATGAGCGCGATGGCGAAGACCGGCACGGCCACAAAAAATCCGTACCAGCCAGCGCCCGGTTCCTCTCCACGGGGATGGGGCATCAGGGAGGCCGCGCCGACGGTTAGGATGCCGGCATAAACTGCTCCAATCATCCACCAGTCGCGATACAATCCCGAAACACGCGCGAATTCCTTGAATCCGAAAATCGCCAGGAGGGTAACCCCAATGATCGTAGGCACGCGGCCGGCAAAGATCACAGCCAAGCCGATCGGGGCGAGCACGAGCCACGATCGGTAGGTGCTCCAGATCGGGCCGAGTTCTTTTTTCAGCCCCCACTGTAAAAGACCGAGCACAATGCCTCCCACCGCCAGCGAACCCAAAATGATGCGCAGGTATGCCTGAAAGACGGGGTCGTGGAGCGCGTGGTGCGGCGACATTAATGAGCGGCAGACTTTGCCCGCAACGCCGCCATGATTCGTCTCAATCGGATGATCATCGTCTGCAAACAGCCTGCGATCACAATAAGGCAGGCCCAGTCGAGAACCGTCAAGCGCAGGAATCGCATCGAGCCATCGTTCCACCAAAGCCAGCCGAAAGTGATCCAGGCCCCCGCGTGCAGGGCCACCATTCGCCAGGGTTTTGACATCCAGCCGCTGAATTCCCGTTGCACGCCGATCGCTTGTCCCAACATCCCCGTATACGCCGCCAGAAGCGCGAAGATAGCGGCCCAATAGCCGATGATTGGATTCATCCAACCGCTGTGCGCGGCTCCGGCGAAAATCAGGACATCAGAAATGCGGTCCGGCAGATCGTTGAGAATCTCTCCACGCCAGCTTGCCTTGCCGGAAGCGAGAGCAACCATGCCGTCGAGCATGTTGCACCAGAGCCGGACGTAGCAAAAAATCGGCGCGATCAAGAGAAGCCAGGGATGCTGGCCCGATCTCCCCAGGCAAACGGCCGCCAGCGCAGCGGCGATCACGGAAAGATAGGAAATCGTGTCCGGATGAATCTGACATCGAACGCAAAAGCGCGTCATGCCGTGTGCGGTGACACGAAAAATATCCGCGATGGGCCGGCGCGAGGTAGGTTCGTAATCCGGCATTGGAGCGATCAAGGTAGGACGTTCCAGCCGGAGAATCGTCGCGCCGGCGCCCGTCTAATAAGCAAAGGCTGCATCTTAAGATGCAGCCCGCCAAAAAAGATGGAAGCGCAGGATATGGAAATCCTGCGCTTCCTGTGAGCCATCAGGCTTACATGTAATTCAACGCGCCGCAGCGCCAGCACGTGAACCAGGTCCAACTGGCCTCAACGTAGTTGCCAGCACCGTCTGCAAAGCACGTGTAAAGCAACTTCCTTCCGCGACCACCCGCTTCACTGGCGTCCGCACCTTTTTCCGCGCCG
>Ga0190272_10000478_pt1 | contig 21167 bp, 20 predicted proteins | sample Popmic504T_FD_133746 | JGI IMG/M metagenome (GOLD analysis project Ga0190272, IMG submission 133746) | Populus adjacent soil microbial communities from riparian zone of Shoshone River, Wyoming, USA - 504 T | ecosystem: Environmental > Terrestrial > Soil > Riparian zone | place: USA: Wyoming... | reverse complement strand
CTGGTAGGGTCGTCCGAAGTTGTCGTGTCCGATTAATTTCGGCCTCGGCGCAACAACTTCGCTGGGCGTAGCTCAACGATCCCCGGAGGGCTTCACAGTTCATGGCACGCGGACGCCCGTCACGGCAGACCATCTACGACCGCCTCGAGGAGGCGACCGAGGACCTCCGCACACGCATGGGTGGCCTCCCCAGCCCAGCAGAGGCCGAGGAGATCTGGGACGAGCTGTGGCACCAGGAAGCGCACCACTCCACCGCCCTCGAGGGGAACACCCTGATCCTCAACGAGGTCCGCAAGTTGCTCGACGAGGGCCGCGCCGTGGGGTCGAAGGAACTGAAGGAGTACATGGAGGTCGTGGGGTACGCCGCCGCAGCCAGATGGGTCTACAGCCAGGCACTGGAGCCCGGCGACTGGACCACCGGCGACCTGCTGAGCATCCAAGAAGTCCGCACCGTCCACCACGAGTCGATGACTCCGGTGTGGAACGTGGCACCGCACCCGCACGCAACCCAGGCCGAGACCCCCGGCAACTGGCGACAGCACGACATCCACCCGTTCCCAGCGGGAATGACACCGCCCCCGTTCCCGGAGGTCGACCACCGGATGACCGACTGGGTCAAGGACGTCAACATGCTCCGGGAAGCCGGCGATGTCGCGTTCCCCGAACGCCTGGCAAGGGTGCACAACGACTTCGAGCGGATCCACCCCTTCCTCGACGGCAACGGACGCGCGGGCAGACTGCTGCTGAACCTGGTCCTGGTGCGACTCGGCTACCCGCCGGCCATCGTGTTCAAGAACGAGCGCACGAAGTACCTCAACGCCTTACGCAAGGCGGACCAGGGCGACTACGGACCACTGGGTGAGCTCATCGCCCGGGCAGTCACCAACAACCTCTACCGATTCGTGGTACCAGCCGTTGCCGGCCCAGCCCGCCTCGTGCCGCTGGCGAGCCTCGTCGACGAGAGGGCAGGCATCACGACCACAGCCCTCCGCGCAGCCGCAGAACGCGGCCGACTACGAGCACAGAAATCCGCCAACGGAACCTGGCTGAGCTCCAAGAAATGGGTCGAGGACTACCAGAAGAACAAACACAAGCGCACCAGCAAGACGGCAAAGCCAGGGCCTACTGCCGTGTCCACATAGGTTGGCCGGGGTGGTCAGGCGGCGTGGGTGAGGGGGGTGGCCGCCCCAGCGGATGCCTTTCTCGCTGCGGATGCGGGCTCGTTCTCGGCGTTGTGCGGTGAGGAGGTCAGGGTGGCGGGCGTTGGCGTTGCGCCAGCGTATGTCAAGGACCAACGATGCCTGGAACGCTCTGCACCCCCGCCGAGCAAGCACGCTCATCGAGCAGGGCAGGCCGCTCCTGCTCGCCGGCGACGAAGCCCTCCTCGACGAGCTGCCCGCCGGCAGCTGGATCGCTGGCACCATCCCCTACTTCATGCGCCGACGGCGGCCAGGTCGGCCACGACCTGGTCCATGTCGACGAACTGCCCGATCAGGTGGGCGAGGTCAAGATCGCCTCCTACGGCCCGGGCGACCTCAATCGCATCCCCACGGACGCGCACCCCAACGGCTTCAGCGTCGTCATCCCTGTCCGCCACCTCACCGGTCCACCTGCGGTACGCGGCCGAAGCCCCGAGTACCCGGGCACTCAACCAGCCCATCGTCGGCTGGGTTGCCGGCAGCCACCTCGACGATCTCGGCACCGCCACCCCGAAGGTGTTCGACGGCTCGGCGACCGGCGGCAGCCACGACCGAGCCGTGGTCATGCACGCCTCCCTGCCAGAAGGAACGCTCGCCAGCGCGGAGATCACCAACCTCTTCACCCAGGGCGACGGACCCGCCTTGACGTTCCACCAGACCGGGTTCCGCCAGGATGTCGTCCACGTCGACGGCGTCCCCGCACAACTTCGCCCAGTACCTCACCGACGTCGGCCACGACCCTCGTCTGCCACTCGTCGCGGACTACTTCGGAGCGATGGTTCAACGTCTCGTTCCAGACCATCCCGGACAACGACAGAAAGGTCTCCCTGTTCGCGCCGGTCTTCGACGGGTCCCCTACAAGCTCGCCGCGCCTGAACTTCCTGCACTCGGAACTCGAAGGCAGGAAGACCGGCGCCATGCTCGGCCCCATCACCTTTGGCGAGATCGCCTTCCAATTTCTGAACCAGAAACTGGTGTACCTGACCATCCACGACTAGCCGAACCGCAGCCGCGCGGCACGGGTCGGAATCAGCGTCTCTCCCCTAGAGTGGAGGCTCGCGAACGGGCCGAGGGGGCAGCATGGGTGCGGCATCGCAGCCGAGGGGACCTGACGGGAAATGGATCAAGAGCGGCGCGGGGGCTGTTGCGACGGTAATGGCGGGCGCGCTGGTGCTCGGCGGTGGGATGACGAGTGGCGGGGTCGGCGCGGGCACTCTGGCCGCAGAGTCAGTGGGCTCGGCCGCTTCCCCGCTTCGAATTGGACAGAGCAGGTCGGCCGCGCGCAAAGGGCGTGCGAACGACGCCTGGCGCGGGCTGCGGCTGCGCAAGGTCCGGGAAGCGGCTGAGCATGCCCTGGACTGCGCGGTGCATTCCTATGGCCAGGTAAACGACTTCCTGATCCGCAATCCGTGCCGATCCCTGGACCGCGTGCTGTTCACCCTGGCCGATCCGGACGGGAACACGTTCGTGGTATCCGTGTCCTGGGTGCGGATGCGTCAACGTGGCGACGTGCGCGAGCTGAAGAAGCTGATCGATGTCGACGGCACCGGCAGCATTGCGCCGATCGGCTTCGAGCTGTTGCGCGATCAGGGCATTCGGTTCACCGGCACCCCGTTCCGCTCCCGGCGTGACGGCGCCCAACTCGTGGTGGCCGAGGGCGCGGTGGTGTCCGGCCGACCCGATGCAGAGTTCTTTGACACCGTGGTGGACGTAGCGGCGCAACTGCGCCGCTGAAGCACCAGGCACGTGAGCAGCCAATGTTCAATTCTGCTGGACCGGTAGCGCGATTCGCGTTATTCCACGAACCCAGAATAGGCACCAATGGGCGTCGGACAGAAACAGCTCGACCCAAGCGGCAGCGGCGCGATGAGCGGACACGCGGTCACGCCAGGGACCACGCACGAAGTGCCGAGCTCCGGTCCGACAGGGGCCAGGCGAGCGTTCAGGGTGTCCGGGGCTGCTGCCGGCGCGGCGGTGACGATGCCGGGCCAGTGCTCGGTGGGGCATGCGTTCCATGAGCACGCTGATCAGCCGGACCCGCAGCGAACCGCTGCGCAACTCCTCGATATTCCCCTGCAGACGCCCCCGGCCTCAGGAGTCCCCCGAACTCCCCCACACCACCAGCATAGGTATCTGCCGCCGTCCGGCGGCCGTCCATGCCACGAACCATGCCACGCGACCTCTTTCAAGATCGCTGGCAGAGGGGCAAAGATCACCCTGAACGGCCAAAAGGCCAGGTCAGAGACCTGGCCTTCGGAGTAGCCCCGACGGGATTTGAACCCGCGCTACCGCCTTGAGAGGCCGCCCAGAACCGTCTCCACGCTCTCCACCAGCGCAAACGTTGCACCAGCAACCCAAATCCTAGCCACAGACAACTCCCCTCGCTCCCGTTTCATGCCACACCCATGCCACGACATGGCCGTGGCGCCACCGACCCGGTAAGCGCAGTCGAAGTCGAGCCCTGATTCCGGCGCTGACTGTTCGCAGTCGGGCTCAGCGCTGCCGCGACTCGTCGTGCCGGCATGTTCAGCCCGCGAGTGGACTACCGCGGCCGCGGTGTCGGCCGGGCGCTGCCGCACCGTCTGACAACGTGGTTCAGCAAGTACGGATCCGGGAACTACCAGCCGAGGGCGGTCAGAATGCGTCGGTGACGGCGCGGGCGATCCCAGCGAGAATGCCCCTGACGGCGCCCTGTGCCACCTGAGCCTGTTCGCAGCGTGCTGTGCGACGACGACGGCGCTTGATCAAGACGACCTCCACAGTAGTGGCCGCAGGTGCAGGCCAGGTATGGCACTACCTTGAGCCGTCGAACCCGCGTCGGACGTGCTGCGATGAGTAAGTGCGTCGAGCGTGACACCGTCCAGCGCGGGCCCGCGCCACAACGCCAGCGCCTCGCCCTGCACCTCGACGGCCGGTGCCAGGGCCGCCGGCGTGCCGTCGGACATCAGGCGCCTGGCCTCCGCGGCCAACTCCTCGAAGCGGTCCAGGTCCAGCTCACCCGCGCGCACCCGCAGCAGGTAGCCGGGCGCGCGGGTCAGCAGCGGCTGGTCCTCGCCGATCCTCAGCGCCCGCCGAAGCTGCGCGACGCACCCCTGCAGCAGCCCGCGCACGGTGGCCGGGTGCGGCTCACCCCACAGGTAGTCGACCAACCGGCTGGTCGACACCACCCGGTTGGCGTTGAGCAGCAGCACGGCGAGCAGTGCGCGCTGCTGCGGACCTCCGACGGCCGCGCGCCGCCCGCCGTCCCAGACCTCGGGCGGGCCGAGGATCCGAAACCGCACAGACCGCTCCCCTTCGGCGACGACCGCACGCTAACAGCGGCGATACCGGCCGGCCACCACATATCGGCACGGACGACCGACCACCCCCGCTGTGACGCGTGCCCAGCGTTTTGCCCATCGCCTTCCCAGAACGGCCCGGCACAGTCGCTGCGAGGGCATTTCCATTTCACCGAAAGGATAACCGTGCGCAGGAGAGTAGTCACCGGGGCTGGCCGCACTGTTCGCGGCCGTGGTCATGATTGCGATTCCGACCTCGGCCGAGGCAGACGTCGTGCCCTGCCCCAGCCTCCGACTGGCCGACAACGAAATCCACACCTATTTCTACACGACCGGATTCAACTCGTTCCGCGCGGTCGCGGACTACGCGATGGACACCCTCGACAGCACGACCGACATGGTCAGCCAACTGCCGGAGACGCCGGAGTTCTGCGAGTTCCGCCAGACCGACGTGTGGTGGTGGTCGACGAACCTGGCGGCGGGCGTCCGCGGGCAGATGTCCTGCGCGGGGTGGTACACCAACGGCAGGTGCTGGTCCTACGACATCGACCTGGACTTCACCGAGCTGGACCAGAGCAGCCTCGACTGGGAGGACCGCCAGAAGACCGCCTGCCACGAGCTCGGGCACACGCTCAGCATCTCGCACAACACGACCGACGGCGCGGGCAGTTGCATGATCTCTGGCGAGATCCCGAATGCCAACCTCCAGTACCGCAGGTACAGCTCGCACCACATCAGCCACATCGCGGCCCTCTACTGAGTCATCTACTGAGCCATCCCTACGTGCACAAGAAAGGAATCGACATGCGTAGCTCCGCTGTGCTGTCGCGGCTTGCCGCTGCGGCCGCGATAGCCATTGCTCTCAGTGCGTGCGGCGCCAATTCGGGGCAGAATGCGGACCCGGCACGAATGCCGGTGAGAATTCCGCCGACGCCTCCTCGGTGGACCGTTTCGTCACCCTGGCGACGGCCGGCCTGGACGTCGACTGCGAGCCGCTCGCCTCGCCGAAGGACGCGATCGCCAAGGGCGACCTCGTCGTGTCGGGCACCCTCGTCGACGTGGTCGACGGCATCCAGCTGCGGTTCCCCGACCCGGCGTACACGCTGGTGGTGCTGACCTTCGCGACGGTACGGATGTCCACGCCAGCGGTGATGAGTTCGGTCGCCGAGTAGTGCCGCAGGTTCTTCAACGTGGTGGCGATGCCCAGCCGGGCCGCGCATCGGTCGTAGCGCTGCGACATCGTGGATGGCTTCGGCGCCGTGGCCCCGTCGGGTGGGACGGCGGCCTGCTGGTGCGGGCGCTGTGCCTGGGCTCATCGTCGCCGCTCGCGTCCGGAGCTGGTCCGCCTATGGACGTCGGGCGGCAGCGGTCGCGGTCATCGAGCTGTGCGATGACATGCAGCGGAGAGCGCTGCTCGGCATCGAGGGCGAAGGCGACGGAGAAGTTCTCGCGGCCATCATCGATGGTCTGTATCCGCGACCAATGACTACCGCGGAGCTGACGTCGGTCTTGCGCCCCGCCTCGCACGACCTCGGTCGCGTTGGGACCTAGGTCCTATTTTGACCCGGCGGGAACCATGCGAGGCTAAGCAGCGCGATCAACACTTTTAGGAACCATCCGGGGATCCGCCAGGACCGATTTCGTCATTGGCCGACTGATTCTTGCGTACTGCGGCCCGGGCATCGGATTTGAGCGATCGAAAGGTGGGGGTCCTGGTCGTGAGCGGAATGGCAAGCCAACCGCAATGGGATTCGAACGAGCTGAGGGTGCACTGGAACTCGCCGCTCAGTGGGCAACGGAAGGCGGCGGGGAAATACCAGGTCGGTCAGCTCGACTTCGACGAGATCGTCGAGTTCGCACAGGAAGCGGACATCCTGGGCGTGGATTCACTCCTCATGGGGTTTGGTTTCCACATGCCGGATCCGCTCCCGATGCTTGGCGCCCTGGTCCGTGAGACCAAGCGCGTCAAGTTCATTCTCGCCTACCGTCCTGGACTGCTGTCACCGATGCTCTTCGCCCAGGTGGTCAACACGGTCTCGTGGATGTCGGACGGGCGGATATCCCTCAACCTGGTCGCCGGCACCTCCCCGGTCGAGCAGGCGTACTACGGGGACTTTCTCGCCCACGACGAGCGCTATGCGCGCTCCAACGAGTTCCTGGACATTCTCCACCGGCTATGGCGCAATGAGACCCCGCTGTCCTTCGAGGGCGAACACTATCGCATCAAGGACGCGCAGATCGGCCTGGGGTACAAGGGCGGAGGCCGTCCCGAGATCTACATCAGCGGAGCCTCGGAGGTGGCACAGCAGACCGCTGTGAATCACGGCGACTGCTGGCTGCGGTACGGCGACACTCCCGAGGGAATGGCCGCGGCGGCGAAGTCCGTCCTGGCGCAGGGCGGCCGAGTGGGAACCCGCATGCATGTGCTGGCGAGGGAGAGCCGTGAGGAAGCGCTGGCGGATCTCGCCGCGATGATGGGCGATCCCGACGAGGAACACCGGAAGCGGATCGCGGATGCAGTGGCCTCCTCCGACTCCGTGGCGGTAAAGACGTCCTTCCAGCTGGCCGCTGCTGCGAAATCCGACTGGGTTTCTCCGATGCTGTACTCCGGCGCCGTGGCATATCGCGGTGGGCCGGCCCTCTGTGTGGTGGGCAGCTACGAGGAAGTCGCGGCGTACCTCTACAAGTACAAGGCGGCCGGGATCAGCGAGTTCATCTTCTCCGGCTGGCCGACGCAGCAGGAGATGCGGATCTTCTACACCCAGGTGTTGCCGCTGGTGCGCCAGCACGAACGCGCCGAGCAGAAGGTGTGACGGCCGCACGCAGGGTCCGAGTCCCCCGCGGTCCGTAGGTGTTCGGCACGTTCGGCGTGCTCGGCGGCAGCTCCTGCGCCAGGAGGTTCGATGGATCTCGGTCTGACCGGACGAACCGCCCTTGTCTGCTCATCGACGAGCGGGCTCGGTGAGGCCATCGCGCGTGCGCTGGCCGCGGAAGGAGCCCGCACCGTCGTCACCGGTCGCCGGGGCGACCGCGCCGTCGCGATCGCGACCGAGCTGCCGTCCGCCGTCGGGATCGCCATCGACCTGCTCTCCCCGGACGCCCCCCGCGCCCTGCTGGAGGCCGTCACCGCGGCCTACGGGCCGCCCGACGTCCTGGTGCTCAATGGCCCCGGTCCCCGGCCGGCCCCGGCCGCCGAGATCGGCGTCGACGACCTCGACGCCGCCGTCGACACGCTGTTGCGCCCGCACCTGCAGCTCGTCAACGCCGTGCTGCCAGGGATGCGCGAGCGCGGGTATGGCCGCATCCTCGCCGTCGGATCGAGTGGGGTCGCCACGCCCTTGCCCAACTTGGCCCTGTCGAACCTCGGCCGGGCCGCGCTGGCCGGCTACCTCAAGACGCTCGCCACCGAGGTCGCCGCCGACGGCGTCACCGTCAACATGCTCCTCCCCGGCCGGATCGGGACCGACCGGACCGCCGCGCTCGACGCGGCCAACGCCGCCCGCTCCGGTCGCAGCGTCGAGTCCGTCACCGCGGCGTCGATCGGCTCGATCCCGGCGGGCCGCTACGGCCGCACCGAGGAGTTCGCCGCCGCGGCAGCCTTCCTCTGCAGCGCCGCGGCCTCCTACGTCACCGGCGTCGCCCTGCGCTGCGACGGCGGCCTCGTCCCCACCCTCTGAACCCGCCATCCGACACCGGCGTCAGGTGCGGATCGCCCGCTCGACGGCGCCGTGATCGACGCTTACGCCCTGGCCACCAGCTTCCCGTCCTTGGTGTCAGCCGGGCTGTGGGCGTAGGTGCGGTCGGACCACCTCACGACGAACGGGATGACCAGGCCGGCGAGGAGGAAGAGTGCTCCCACAACGAGCCAGCCCGGTTCGCCCCAGCTGAGGCAGGCCAGGCCGAGCAGTGGTGGGCCGATCGCGTTGGAGAGGCCCTGGCCGATAGTGAACAGGCCCGAGTACTGGCCCTGTGCGTGCTCGGGGGCCAGGCCGAAGGACAGTTCGAATGCGGCGGCGGCGTACCAGAGTTCGCCCACGGTGAGGACGACGACGCCGAGCACGACGACGACCATGGCGACCCACCCTGGTGCGCCGCCGGCCAACGCGATGAGGGCGGTGGCGAGGAGCAACGCAACCCCGGCGCGGCGCGCTGTGCGGCCGGCCGACGCGTTGTCCGTGACGCCGCGGCTGACCCGTACCTGTAGGCAGACCACGAGGGCGGTGTTGATCGCCACGCTCGCGCCGACGAACCATCGCGGCGCGTCGGTGTACTCGATGATCCACAGGGGCAGGGCGAAGATCAGCACTGAGTTCTGGATGGTCATGATGCCGTCCAGGACGGTGAGCGCCACGTACGGCTTGTCCTTCAGGACCGGCCAGCGGCTGCCTCCCGCGGGGACCTTCACCACCGGGACGGACTGAACGCGGAACGAGAGCGCCGCGGAGAGAAGGAACGCCACGGCCGTGCCGAGGATGAGGCACACGTACGCGGTCCTGGTGTCCAGCTGGATGACGACGCCGGCCGCGATGGCTCCGCAGCCGACGGCGATGTTGTTGAGGGCGCGCAGGTAGGAGCGGTAGCGGGTGGGGTTCGGAACACCCAGGGCGCGGGTCAGCGGACCGCGGGCGGCGGTGCCGGCCGAGATGGCGAGCTCGACCACGCACAGGCACGCGATCAGCGTGAGGACCGAGTGTACGAAGACCAGGCCCGTCACGGAGAGGGCCTGCACGAAGAGCGTGAGCTGGAAGACCCTGCGTGGGCCGTACCGATCTGCCAGGTGGCCCACGGGGATGCCGGCGGCGAGTCCGATCAGGGCGGCGGCGCCCACGGCGAGTCCGACCTGGGCGATCGGGATGCCCACGGAGCGGGTGAAGAACAACACCGCGCCGGTGATGAAGAGGCCCTTGCCGATCTGGTTGACGAAGGTCGCGGCGGCGAAGGCGCGTTTGGGGCTCGTCTCGGGTATGAGGCCGCGGGCCACCAGCCAGGCCGGCAACCGTTGTTCGACGCCCTTCCCGGCCGCCGCCTCGATCCGTTCGCTTGGCTGGCTGGCAGTGTCCAACTGGCTGTCCTTCCGACTCCGTGATGGCTGCGCTCGGGAGCCTCATGCGTCGAGGACTCCACGCCTGATGGACCGGGCGGTGAGCACGGTCCGCGCGTCAGGTGATCTTGTGGCGGGCGCCGCCCTCGACGTGGATCGTCTCGCCGGAGACGAAGCCCGCACGGAGGAGCCACATCACCGTGTCGACCACGTCGTCGGTCTCGCCGTGCCGTCCAACGAGGGTTCCGGCCGCGCTCTTGCTCAGCAGGGTGGCCTTCTTGTCGCCGAGGCGGTCCCACGCGCCCGAGTCCACGACGCCGGGCGAGACGGCGTTGACCCGTACCGGCGCCAGGTCCGCCGCCAGGTGGCGCGCGGCGTACTCGAGCGCGCCGTTGGTGATCCCTTTGACGAGTGATCCCGGCCCGGGGCGCCAGCCGACGACACCGGAGAACAGCACCATCGACCCGGTCGGCCGGATCACCGGCGCGAAGTGCTTGGCGACCAGCATCGGACCGACCACCTTCGCGGTGAACGCGGCCAGCAGCTTGTCGCGATCCAGCTCGGTCGCGCGGACGTCGTGCGGCGCCGAGCCGGTCGTCACGATGTGGTCGACCCCGTCCTTCAGCAGGTGCGCCGCGGCCGCGATCGTCGACTCGTCCTCCAGATCGACCCGCACCGCCGTGGCGCCGATCTCGCTCGCCAGCGCGTCGGCCGCGGCCAGATCGCGGGCGCCGACCACCACGTCGTACCCGTCCTTCTTCGCGCGCCGCGCGACGGCGGCGCCGAGCGCCCGTGCACCGCCGATGACCAGGATCCGCACCGTAGGACTCACTCCCTCTCATAGGATTGGTGCAACGGTATGGATTTGATACCGGTACCTTCAACGAAACCGGGGGTGGCGATGGGCAAGGCGTACAACGTGATGGCGGCGACCTGCCCGAGCCGCACGGTGCTGCAGCAGATCGGCGCCCGGTGGACCGTGTTCGTGGTCAATGCCCTCGATGACGGACCTCGCCGCTTCGGCGAACTGAAGGGGCACATCCGGGGCATCACCCCGAAGGTCCTGACCGAGACACTGCGCTCCCTGGAGGCCGACGGCCTGGTCAGCCGCCACGAGTACGACGAGAATCCGCCCCGCGTCGAGTACGCCCTCACGCCGCTGGGCCGTTCTCTGCTCGTCCCGCTCCGGGCCTTGCGGCGCTGGGCCGAGGAGCACGTCCCGGACATCGAGGCAGCCCGGGCCCGCCGGTCGGTTCTCTGACCCGTACGGCGGCGGCCGGACGGGGAGCCGGCCGTCCTCAAGCGGGCCGATGGGCCGGTGGGTCCATCACGACCCGTGCGGTGCCGCTGAGTTCGACCCGCAGGTCCGGTCCCGCCGTGGCGGTGATGGTGGCCGGACTGCCGAGGACGTCGCCCATGTCGACAGCGATCCGGTGGATGCCCCGGCCGGCCAGGTGCGCGGCGAGACAGGCCGTGCTATTGGCGTTGGCGAGGTCCTCCGGAACCCCGATCGAGGGGGCGAAAATCCGGGCCGCGAGCGTGCCATCGGGCGACGGTTCCGAGTGGACGTACGCGCCGAGCAGGCCGAACCGGTCACAGGCCGCCCTGAGGCGGTCGAGGTCCGGACGCAGCGCGGCGACCGCGGCCCGGGTCGGGAGCGGCACCAGCATGCGTTCGCGGCCGACGCCGGCGATCTGGACGTGCGGTCCGGCCTTGTGCGGCGCGAGCCCGAGGGTCGGGAGAACGACGGCGCGTTCCTCCTCGGTGGGTTCGCGCAGCTGCACGAGGCCGGGGTCGAAAGCAGCGGTGAGCATCCCGCCGACCCGCTCGGCCCGCCCGGCGAAGACGCGCCCCCCGGCCCTGAGGGTGGCCCGGTAGGGCTCGGCACCACCGTGCTGGGCCGCGAGGAGGGCGAGGGCGGCGATCGTGCCGTGCCCGCAGGCGGGCAGTTCCCCTTCGGCGGTGAAGAAACGCAGCTCGGTCTGGTCGCCGACGTGACGGACGTACACGGCGTGCGAGGAGCCGTGTGCGACCGCGATCCGGCGCCGCTCCTGCTCGCCGGGCGCCGCGCCGTCCTCCAGTACGACGGCCGTGGGACTGCCGCCCGCGCCACCCCGCAGGCAGGCGCGGACGACCGTCACGTTCGGCGTGCTCATCGGACGGTCACTTCGCCCCTTCCAGCGTGGCATACCCGGTGGTCGCGGTCTGGTTGGCGCCCTCCTGGAGCTGGAAGAGCGAGCCGAAGGGGCGCTCCGCGAACGGGAGGCGCCACGCCCCGGCCTCCACCCGGGCCGTGTCGGACACCTTGCCGCGCAGCAGCTTCACGCCGGCCTCGTTGTGGCCGGCGTGCGCGCCGAAGTGGATCGGGTAGGCGTCGGCCGCCCGGTAGGCCGGCAGAAAGGCGCGGCGGTATCGGTCGGAGCGGTTCGGGGAGGAGTAGTGCAGGAGCAGGGGGTGGATGAAGATCGCGCTGCCCGCGGGCGCCTCGATGGCCACGGCGAGCGCCGGGTCGGGAGCGTCGGCACCCGCCACCTTGCCGCAGAAGTAGCCGTCGACATAGTGGTCGGCGAGGCCGCGGTGGTGGGAGCCGGGGACGACCTGGAGGGCGGAGTTCTCGGTGGTTGCGTCGTCGAGGTAGATGAGGGCCGTCACGAGGTCGGTGTTGGTGTGAGGGTAGTAGGCGAAGTCCTGGTGCCAGTCCACGAGGCTGCCGACCTGCGGGGCCTTGAGGTGGAGCTTGCTGTAGTGGAAAAGGATGTCGGGGCCGATGAGAGCCTCGACGCGGTCGAGCAGTTCGGGGTGGGCGGTGGCCTGTTCGAACGCGGCGTGCTGCTTGGTGGGCGACCAGATCCGACGCGCCGTGCCGTTGTTGCCCGGCTCCACCTCGGCGACGGAGCTGATGTCGGAGACGGCGAGGATCTCGGTGATGGCGGCGTTGAGCTCGGCGACTTCGCTCGGGTCGAAGAGGCGCTCGGCGACCGCGAAGCCGTTCTCGCGGTACTCCTTGGCGAACGTGGCTGTGTCGGGTGCGGACATTGCGAGGTTCCTCTCTGCTGCGTGGCGGGGCGCGGTGAGGCTGGTGCGGGTCGCAGGGAGGTTCACGGCCGCGAGCGTCCCTCGACCGGGTTCCCACAAGCGCCCGGACGTCCTCGCGTGCCGGTTCTGTCGCCGGCGTGGGTCCGGGACCGTACGGGTCACACGGCGGCGGTCTGCGCGTGCCGGGCGACGGTGTCGTCGTAGATCTCCCGGAAGAACAGCGCCAGGATCTCCTGGACGTCGTCGATGTACTTGAACACCTTCTGGAAGTCCTCCTCGCTGAAGATCAGCTGGTGGAGGATGTTCCACATCTCCTGGGCGTGGTCTTCGGTGGAATCGACGTGGAAGTGGGCGGCCTGCCCCTTGACGTTCTCCTTGCCGAGCCGCTCCTGGAGGTTCTCGACGATGGCCGGCTGGAGCTTCATCTGGGTGTACTCCACCAAGTAGTTGGAGACGACCGGGGCGAGGACCGACTCGTGCTCCAGGGCGTAGTAGAAGAAGCCCTCCAGCAGCCGGGTGGAGAGGTAGGGCTCGGTGTCGAGGATCTCGGCCTCGGTGACGCCGGCGGCCGCGGCGTCGCTGACGTACAGCTTGTCGTGGAGCATCTCGTCGGCCTGGTACTGCGCGTAGTCACGGGCCGCCCGGGGCGAGACCTGGGCGATCTTGTAGATGGCCTTGGACTGGCTGACCCGGGAGAGGCGGATCCGCCAGACGTGCTCGATGAGGGTGCGGCGGTAGTACGCCTGATGGAGTGAGGGCTCGGTCATGTGGGACGCGAAGGGGATGGTGGCCTTCCATTCCGCCATCTTCTTGTCCAGGTAGCGATCGAGCTCGGCCTTCTTCAGACGGCTCTGCTCCTGGTTGTAGAACGGCGTCGGGTAGGTGATCCCGGAGTTGTGGACGCGATTCATCGCGTTCTCCTTCACAAGAGTGGTGACGTGGTCAGCGATAGCTGACGTGGAAGTGCTCCGTCGCGTGTCGGTCGAGGAAGTCGGTCTCGGCCTCGAGGTCGTCGGCCGCCGCGTCCCACAGGGCGTCCATCAGGCAGATCCCCCGGTCGGACGCGTCGAGTTCGGTTCCCTTCGCCACGTGGACCCGCAGGATCCGGGGCGGGCGGGTGGGCGGCTCGAAGCGGACCGTGTCGACGGTCCGCCCCTTCTCGCCGTACTTGCTGAGGAACACCGTCGCCCGGGTGGGCGTGCCGGTGCGCAGGGCCTCGAGCTGGGAGGCACGGGTGAGCCGGTCGTGGAAGGCGTCCCGCTCGTCGTCGGGCAGCAGCAGGGACTCGGTCCACAGGTCGAGGAGGGAGTGCCCGGTGACGGTCTGGACGCTGGGGTTGATGAGGCTGCCGCCCATCCTGGGGTTGATCTCGATGATCTCCCAGCGCTTCCTCGACTCCCAGTACTTGACCTCGATGTGGAAGACGCCGGCGATCGCCCCGCGCTCGGCCAGCGCGGTGAGGCAGCGGGTGGCGTAGTCGGCTCCCGCCAGGATGAGTTCACGGTCAAGGCTCACCGGTGGGCTGACCGACATCCCCTCCAGCATGGTCCGCGCCAGGTATTCCACGCGGGCCTTCTCGTGGACGCACAGATGGTGGACCCGGCTGTCGATGACGACGGTCTCGAAGCTGAACTCCGGGCCATCGACGTACTCCTCGACGAGGAAGTCGTACCGGTCCATGAAGATCCCCTTCATCCGCCGGTCGGCGCGCATCTGCTCCTGGAGAGCGGGCAGGTCGGCCAGATCGGCGACGTCGTTCAGGATGAAGGTCGCGAACGAGGAGGCACCGCGTACGGGCTTGACGAACCACCGTGCGGAGGGGTCGAGGTCGGGGGTCACGCCGGGGACCAGCCGGTGCAGCCGGACCTCGCTCAGCCCCTCGGCAACGAGGTGGCGGCGCAGTTCGTACTTGTCGAGGCAGAGCCGGAGCACGGCCTGGGCGCAGTCGCGCGAGCCGAGCCGCTCGTTGAGCTCCGCCATCAGCAGCCGGTAGCCCTCGAAGGTGGCGATGGCGGCCTCGACCCGGTAGCCCCGGTCGGCGAGTTCGCGAACGGCCTTGTCGAGGTCGCCGGACGCCAGTTCGGGTTCCTCGGTGACCACGCAGTCCGCCAGGTGGCGGCGGCTCGCCTCCAGCACCTCCTGCGTCTCCGACCGAGAGCTGAGGGCGACCAGGCTCAGGCCGTGCCCTGCGGTGGCCGCGGCGATCTCCTCGGTGTACGACTTGCCCTGGTGCATGAGGAGCAGGATCGCTCTCTTCATCGGTGCATCTCCTCGGAGTTCATGGGCCGTCCTCGGCGCCGGCGGTCGGTCAGCCGGTCCGCGGTCTCGCGCTGGTGGGCGCGCAGGATCTCGACGAGCGCGGCGCCGCCCTCCCGGACCGGGTCTACGACCGGCAGTCCGGTGTCGGCCTCCAGCTTCTCGGCCTCACGGCGGTAGTCCTCGTGGGAGAAGCCGAAGCTGTTGACGCTGACTGCGACGACCTTGGCGGGCCGTTCGAATACGGAGAGCTCCTCGTTCACACGGATGAGCTCGGGGATGGGGATGATGGGCGTCCCCCAGACCTTGATGCGCTCGGCGCCGAGGCGGTGGCAGAAGACCAGGGCGTGCGGCAAGGCGCCGTGCAGGATGGCGAGCGCGACGCTGCTGAACCCGATGTGGTTGAGCGAACCCTGGCCCTCGACGACGACCCATTCCTTGCCGGCCGCGGCCTCCAGGACGACCTGCTCGACGGCACCGGCCATGAAGTCGCCGGGCACGCCGTCGATCGCCATGCCGTGGCCGCAGATCAGCATGCCGCTCTGGCCGGTGGCGGCGAAGCCGGTGCTGATGCCGCTGCGGTTGGCCTCGTCCCAGATCTGCAGGGCGGCGGTCTTCTTGCCGATGTTGGAGTCGCTGCCGCAGGTGTGGATGACCCACGTGTCCAGGTCAAGGACGCGGGCCTTGTTGAGCCGCACCGGCGGGGTGTCCTTGGTCTCCCAGACGGTGACGCCCTTGTCCCGGACGGCGCGGGCGATGTCCGGGTCGCCGGCGAGGCGGTAGTGGATCGAGTTGATCAGGTGCAGACCGTTCTGGACGGCCGCGAGGAGGTGCGGCTTCCAGGCCGGGGGCAGGTCGGCGGAGTGCAGGCCCTTGCCGATGATCATGACCTCGGGGCGCAGGTGCATGGCGTTCTCGACGCGGCTGACGATCGGGATGGGACCGCCGTAGCCGAGGACGTCCTGGACGGTCCGGCCGGCCTGGAGGCTGTCGATCACGGCAACGCAGCGGTCCCCGTTGTAGCGGACCAGCGAGGCGGCGATCTTGCTCGTGAAAAGTCCGAAGCATTCATCGGCGAACAGGACGAACTTCTTCTCAACCAGTTCCGCATGGCTCAACTGGCCCACAACTTCCTCCGTGGACTCGACGGTGCTACGACCGGTGGCGCGCGACGGTTCTGGCGGTCTACGGGACGGGCTCGGTCGTCAGGCGGTAGTGCGCACTCGCCTGGCGCACGGCTCCCTCGATCTGCTCCTGGGTGCCGCCCCGGAACAGGAAGCGGCCGCCCTGGAGGGTGGCGTACGACCCGGGCCGGGAGACCAGGACCTCACCCGCCCTCGGCACCAACTCGCGATACACGTACGGAACGTGACCCAGGAGCGAGGTGGCGGAGGTGACCTGCTGGGGCAGCGGCTTGGGACCTTGGATGATCAGCCAGCCGCCGCTCAGCTCCGGGTCCGGCGGTGGCAGGTCCACCGGGCGGCCGAGCAGCACGTCGACCCACAGCCGCCAGAGGTTCACGCCGTGGACGTCGTCGATGACGTAGGAGACGTCGGCGCCCGGCACCCGGGCTCCGACCTCCAGGAACACCAACTCGTCCCCAGTGTCGAAGAGTTCGAGGTGGAAGGCGGAGCTACGCAGACCGAGCGCGGTCAGGCAGCGCACGGCGAAGTCCTCGCAGCGGGCGCGCATCGTGGGCTCGGTCTGGAAGACCGAGCCGAGCGGGGAGCCCAGGACCTCGAAGTCCAGGCAGGTGGAGATGTAGCGCGAGGTGCACAGGAACAGCGGTTTGCCTTCGGCGTCCAGTACGCCGTCGACATGCAGGATCTCGCCCCGCACGAACTCCTCGATCTCCAGGTCGTCCAGGCTCCGTTCGGCGCACACGGCCCGCAGCTCCTCGGCCGAGGCGACCTCGCGCACCCCCTGGCTGGACGCCCCACGTATCGGTTTGACGATCACCGGATAGCCGAACTCCGCGGCGGCCGCGAGGATCTGCTCCTCGGTGCGGCAGGACGCCCAGCGCGGCGTCCGGAGGCCAGCCCGCGCCACCCGCTCCTTCATTACGGTCTTGTCGCGGAACCAGGAGGTCTCCTCGAGGCCGGCGCCTGGGATGCCGTACCGCTCGCGCAGGGTCGCCGCGAGGTCGAGGAGCATCTCGGAGAAGCCTATGACGTGATCGAACGGGCCATCGTCGCGGACGACGACGTCGACAAGCTCCAGCACACCGGCCACGTCGTTGAAGTCCGCCACGAGGTGGACCCGTTCGGCGTCGTCCGGCACTCCGCTGCGGCCGCCCTCGTCGCAGAGGTACGTGACGCGGTCGGTCTCCGAGTCGAAGACCAGCCTGGGAGCGGCCAGGCGGTTCTCCCAGCGGCGCTCGTCCTCGTACAAGGGCCAGCGGGTCAAAAACAGAATTGCGCTGGACATGGATTTCGCCTCACGGTTCACAAGAGCATAGAATTGCCCGGTCGCGGGCCTGCTGACGGCAGTGGAAGGCAGTGGACACCGGGCCTTTCGGAACCGAAGGATGCACCCGGACCTGAATGCCGAGAGCAATCCTAAAAGTGTTGATCGCACTCTGCCACAGCTTGACACGGAACCGGCCCGGTCAGAATAGGACCTAGGTCCCGCCCCGGCTCCGATGATGCCGTTTCGCATCGACAACGCCCGGATACCGGGGGACCCTGACAACCCGGTACCGGAAACACCATGGGCAGATGGACCTATTGCCGCACCGGCCCACGGGACACAGGATTCCGATTGCGCACCAGCGCCGGCGGAGGGCTGCCGTACCTGCAGGAGGGTCTTCCCGGGCTGCCGCCCGGACATCGAAGCGCCCAGCGGTGGGACGACGTGTTCCCGCGCCGCGGACATCGCCGGTTCCGCACGCGGCGGGGAGGCGCCCCTGCGGCTGGGATTCGAATGCGGGCTGAAACTGACGGGACTGGTGGTGATGCTGCCGTGACGGAGAGGACGCAGACCGTGCGTCGGGCGAGCTCCGAGGAATTCCGGGCGGCGATGGCCCGGTTCGCGTCCGGGGTCGTGGTGGTGACGACCCTGGACGACAGCGGGCTGCCGCGCGGCTTCACCGCGAGTTCGTTCTGCTCGGTGTCACTGGACCCGCCGCTGGTCCTGGTCTGTCTGCAGAACTCGGCCGACTCCTTCACAGCCTTCGACTCGTGCGGGCACTTCGCAGTGAGCGTGCTGAGCCCCGAGCACAGGCCGCTGGCCGTGCAGTTCGCGACCAGAGGCGCCGACAAGTTCGACTCGGGCGGGCTGTCCCGCACGCCCGGCGGACTGCCGACTGTCGCGGGCGCGCTCGTCGAGCTGGAGTGCGAGATGCACGCCAGGCACCCTGCCGGGGATCATACGATCCTGATCGGCCGGGTGTCGGGCACGCACCTGGAAGAAGGCGCCGGAAACCCCATGATCTATTACGAGAGGTCTTTCCGGTTCCTGGCCTGAGCGCGGCCCGAGCAGGGGCCGCACGGGACGCAGGATTTCCGAAATTCCGCCCCGGACATCGAAGCGCCAATCGGTGGGGGCGACACGTTCTTGCTCCGCGGACAACGCCGGCCCAGGACGTCAAAGCCAATCACCTGCAAGAAATCAGACGACGAAGGACGCGAAACGGGAGACACGATATGCTGCTGAAGGTCGATCCGATCGACTCCTTTTTCGGAACTTTCCGCGTCCCTTCTTCGAAGCCGGAGACGCAGCGGGCGATCCTGACCGGCACTCTGGCCGAGGGGATGTCCCGCGTCTACAACGACCTCCGTTGCGACGAGACGGAGACGATGAAGAACGCCTGCCGTGCCTTCGGCGCCGAGATCATCGAGCACGATGGATTCCTGGAGATCCGGGGCATCGGAGGGACGCTGCCGAACATCCCGCGCGTCATCCAGTCGCGCGGCTCGGGCCTGGTGTTCCGCGTCGTGACGGCGCTGGCTTCCACAGTGCCCTCACCGGTCGTGGTGACGGGCGACGCGACCCTGCGTAGGCGCGTGATGGAGCCGCTGCTGCAGGCGCTGCGCGAACTCGGCGCGGACATCGAGCCGATCGTCGACGAGAACAAGGCTCCGGTCGTCAGCTGGGGACGCGGCCTGAAGGGCGGCACCTGCCGGCTGCCTGGCGACGTCAGCTCGCAGTTCATCACCGCCATCCTGTTCGCCGCGCCGCTGGCCGACGGCCCGGTGGAGATCGAGGTGACGGGCGAGGTCTACTCCCAGTCGTACATCCGCCAGACGCTGGCGAGCCTGACCGGCGCGGGCATCAAGGTGTCCGCATCGGAGGACATGCGCCACTACCAGGTGGAGCCCTCCTCCTACCAGGCCCAGGACGTCACCACGCACGAGGACTACACCTCGGCCTCGTACCTGCTGGCTGCCGCCGCGCTCTTCCCTGGCCGGACCGTTCTGACCAACGTGTACGGCGACAGCATGCAGGGCGAGTTCGCGATCGTCCCGATCCTGGAGCAGCTCGGGATGAGCGTCACCTTCGACCGGGACACCCTGTCGCTGACCGTCGACAACCCGCCGGGCAGCCTGTGCGGCGACTTCGAGGTGGACGCGCGGGACTGCCCCAACATCGTGCCCACCCTCGCCGCCCTCGGGGCCTACGTGCAGGGCAGCCTGCGGGTGACCGGCGGACGTCTCACCCGTCTCCACAAGGCGTCGCGCATCGACGCCATGGTCGCCGAACTGACCCACGCGGGCGTGGATATCGAGGTCCTGTACGCCGACGGGGTCTGCGACGGCTTCGAGGTCCGCGGCGCGAAGACGTACTCCGGCGGCGTGACGCTGTCCAGCTGGGGCGACCACCGCATCTTCATGTCGCTGTTCGTGGCCGGCCTGCGGATGCAGTCCGCCAACCGGTTCTCCGGCTTCGAGGACGTCCGGCTGTCCTTTCCGAGCTTCATGGAGGAGTTCGCCAAGGCCGGGGTCCGGACCGCGACCGTCGAGGAGGGGGACGCGCCCGCCGGGACCGCAAGCTGGCCGGCAGGGCTCCTGGGCTGAACGACGCCCCCTCACGACCGTGCCGCTTCCCGTTCAGAAAGTTCCCTCCATGCCCTCTGCATCTGTCCCCCGGCTGCGCGTCGATGTCTCCGGGTTGCCGTGCTACGTCCCTGGCCGGGCCGCGCCCAGCGACCAGGTGGACAAGTTGTCGTCGAACGAGAACCCCTACCCGCCGCTGCCGTCGGTCGTCGCAGCGATGCGCGACGAGCTGGGGCGTGTCAACCGCTATCCCGACTCGAAGAGCAGCGAACTGGTCACGGAGCTGTCCGCAGCCCTCGCGGTGCCCCCGGAGCACCTCGTGCCCGGCACCGGATCGCTCGGGGTCACCACTGGCCTGTTGTGCGCCGCGGCCGGCGAAGGGGACGAAGTGCTGTTCGCCTGGCGCTCGTTCGAGGCGTACCCGATGCTCGTCTGGGCCACCGGGGCAACTTCCCTGCGGATTCCGCTGCGGGACGAGCGGCACGACCTGGACGCCATGGCCGAGGCGGTGACGGAACGCACCCGCATGATCATCGTGTGCAACCCCAACAACCCGACCGGCACGGCCGTGCACCACAGTGAGCTCGAGCGCTTCCTCGACCGGGTGCCGGGCGACGTGCTGGTCGTGCTCGACGAGGCGTACCGCGAGTTCGTCGACGACACCGACGTACCCGACGGCCTCGAACTCTACCGCGACCGTCCCAACGTGGCCGTCCTGCGCACCTTCTCCAAGGCGTACGGGCTGGCCCGACTGCGCGTCGGCTACGCGGTCGCACATCCGCCGGTCGTGGCCGCGCTGCGGGCCTGCACCGTGCCGTTCGGGGTCAGCGGACTCGCCCAGGCCGCCGCGCGAGCCTCGTTGAAAGCGGAACCCGAACTGCTGGACCGGGTCCGGACCCTGGTGGCCGAGCGCTCCCGGGTCACCCGCGCGCTGCGGGCTGCGGGCTGGAGCGTCTCCGACAGTCAGGCCAACTTCGTCTGGCTGCGCCTCGGTTCGCACTCGTCGGCGTTCACCGACGTGTGCGAGGCGGCGGGAATCATGGTGCGCCCCTTCGGCGACGAGGGAGTGCGGATCACCATCGGCACTCCCGAACAGAACGACCGTCTGCTGAAGATCGCCGGCGACTGGCGGATGTGAGGCCCGCCACAGACCTCGCGTCCCGGCGGCGCGGCAGCCCTCCTTAGGCACACCGCGTGGCGTGCTCTCGGCGTTAAGGCGCCGGCCGCGAGCAGCTCAGGACGTCCGGCTGACGTACTGGGCGTAGAGCGCGGCCTGAGTGCGGTGGTTGGCGCCGATCTTCGGGTAGATGCTGCTGAGGTGGTTCTTCACGGTCTTCTCGGCGATGTCGAGTCTTCGAGCGAT
>Ga0190272_10000477_pt1 | contig 21172 bp, 18 predicted proteins | sample Popmic504T_FD_133746 | JGI IMG/M metagenome (GOLD analysis project Ga0190272, IMG submission 133746) | Populus adjacent soil microbial communities from riparian zone of Shoshone River, Wyoming, USA - 504 T | ecosystem: Environmental > Terrestrial > Soil > Riparian zone | place: USA: Wyoming... | reverse complement strand
GGGCGGGGGCTATGGACTGCGGCGACCGCAGGCGCCGCTTTCACTGCCTTCGGTGCCACAGCGACTCCGCACCACGAACGGCAGTCAAAGCGGCGTCTGCGGCCGCCGCAGTCCATAGCCCCCGCAGGCTCCGCTACGGAAGTCTTTCCAATTCGGGCGCCTCGCAGCAGCACGCGTGCGGTTTCTGCCGCGCGAATTCCTAGTCGTCCGCCTTGCGCCGCACGCTCATCTCGGACGTGTTCCCGTTCGCGTCGATCGCCAGCGCGGAGAACGCGCGGTCGTTGGGCGCGGCGCTGGTCAGCACCTGCGACGCCCAGATCTTCGTCTCTTCGTCGCGGTTGTTCTCGGAGTCGAGGTTCGTCCTCGTGGTCACGGGCAACGGGAACATGGCTTCGAACTCGCCGGAGGCGTTGGTGTTCGTGGCGCCGAGGTAGTTGAACTCGCCGATGGAGGGAAGGCCGAGGGCGCGGTCTTCGGTGGTCAGTGTCTCGCGGTTGGTGTTCGAGTCGCGCACGCGCGGCATCAATGCCGCGGCTTCACGCAGACCCGACGTCACGAATGACTGATAGAGCTCGACGGTCTGGCCGGGACAGGCCCGTCCGCGGATCACGGCCCGCAATCCACCCTCCTCGGTGACGACCACCGAGGTCACGCGCGGTGCGGGGAGGACGAGCGCTCGGGCGCACGTTTCCACGCCGGGATCGAGCGAGTTCGGGTCCTCGGTTTCGAGATCGAGGATGATCGGGCGCAGGCCGTTCTCGTCGAAGCGGTTCGCGCTGATGCGGTTCTCGCGTGGACGCGCCTCGGGCTCGTGCGGCGTCACCGTCACGCCGCCGAGACGGTTCCACATGATGTCGTTGCGCGTGATCGTGTTGCGCGACGAGCCGGGGCCGATGACGATGCCGGCCTGATTGCCGCTGATCGTCGTGCCGTCGATGGAGTTGCCGGTGGCGGGGGAGGTGCCGTCGGTCGAGCCGAGGATGATGCCGGCGCCGGGATTCGTCGTGACGACCGAGGTGCGGATCGAGGAGCCACTGGAGAGAAGCACGATGCCGGCGCCCGCGAGCGGCTCGCCGCAGCGGCTGATGTCGAGATGATCGCCGTCGAGGCGCGCTTCCTTTGCCACGGTGATGCCCGCGCGGGTCTGCGCCGTGACGAGCAGATGGTGCGCGGCTACCGTGCCGCGCTCGGCCTGCAGCCCGATCGCGCCGCCGGGCATGGTCGTGCCGTCCGGCGCGGCGCCGACGAGCACGTGCTCGAGACGCGCATCGGCGCGGGTGATGATGCCGTTCGGCGTGCTGCCGTGCAGTGCGAACGAGCGCAGTCCGCAGCGGGCGGTGCAGACCAGGCCCGCGGACGCGCCGCCGGCGATCAGCTCGAGCTCGGGCCGGCGCAGGCGCGAGACCTGCCGCTCGCCGCTGACCAGCGTGGCCGGCTCGCCGAAGCGGCCCGGATGCACGTCGGCGGCGGAGGCGGGGGAGACGAAGCTGTACGCCGAGCCGTCGATGGTCGTGTCGTCGTCGCGCAGCTCGGGAAGCGCGGAAGTGAGAGTGATGGTCCACCAGCGCGGCGGGAGGCCGAAGTTCGTCTCGCGCTGCACCGGTGCGCGCACGACCGGCACGAAGCGCATGTGGTTCGGGCCGGGCCGGGCGTTGGCGTTGGTGAGGTACTGGCGGAGCGTGCCCTGCGCACGCGTGGCGTCCGCGTTCGAGACGACCACGTCGTAGCTGAACCCGAAGTCGACGCTGGTCAGCGACTCGCGCACGGTGACCTGCGCGACGTGCTCGGCCGTGGCCAGCGTGCTGGCGTCGTCGGAGCCGGTCGTGGTCCGTCCGCCGAAGCAGGGACCTTCGTAGAGCGTGGTGATCGTGCCGCGCTCCGGATGCCCGCACAGCGAGCCCGCCGGACCGAAGGTCTGCTCCGGCCACGCCTCGGCGTCGAAACTGCGCGAGTCGACGGTGACGACGTAGTCGCCCGGCCCGTCGACGTTGAACACGTACATGCCGGAGCGGTCGGTCTTCGTCGTCGCCAGCGGCGTGCGGTCGCCGCGGTACAGCCGCACCGACACGCCTTCCGCGCCGATGAAGTGCGGACGCACGGCCAGCGACATGCGGTCTTCGAACACCGCGCCCGCGATCACCAGTCCGCGCTGCGCGCTGGCGGTCAGTGAACACACCATCAGCGCGCACAGCACCGCCACCCGTCTCACGATTGAAAGCATTTGGACCTCTCGCCCAGCATTATGCCCTCAAACGAGTGCACGGTCGCGGAGCTCGCGTTTGATGAAGGCGTAGATGATCGGCGCCAGTACGACTCCGCCGACCCCGAAGGCCGCCTCGCCGATGATGATCGCCAGCAGGATCTCCCACGCCTGGGAGTCCGTTTCGCCGCCGACGATGCGGGAGTTGATGAGGTATTCGAGCTTGTGGATGATCACCAGGAACGCCAGCGACGCGGCCGCCGTCCCGATGGAAACGCCCATGGAAAGGATGGTGATGACGGTGTTCGAGATCAGATTGCCGAGGACGGGGATCAGGCCGCAGAGGAAGGTGATGACGACGAGCGTCGTTGCGAACGGCACGCGGATCCCGCACAGCGGCAGGATGACCAGCAGGTAGATCCCGGTCAGGATGGTGTTGACCGCGGAGATCTTGATCTGCGCCGTGGCGATGCGGCCGAAGGCGTGCGCGAAGCGGTCGACTTTGTCGACGAGGTGCCGGGCCAGCGGTCCGCGCGTCTCGTCGTCGTGGTGGGTGACGTGGCGGAAGAAGACCAGCACCGCCAGCAGCACGCCCATGATCATGTGCACCAGGCCGATGCCCAGCCAGAGCCCGCCCGCGCGGAAGGTCTGCGCGTGTGTCTTCAGCCACGCCTGGATGGTGGCCTTGAAGTCTTCCGCATCCGTCATGACCTCCGGGATGAACGACCGCCCCACGCCGCCCAGCCACAGCCGCACCGACCCGAGGATGTCGGCCATCTGCTCCATCATCTCGGGGACGTTGCCCGCGCCGCGGCGGAGCATGGTCACGAGCAACGCGATGGCGGCGGCGATGATGGCGGCCAGGACGGTCGTGACGGTGAGCAGCGCCACCGGCCGCACGATCCCGCGCGACATCCGTCCCTGAAAGCGCTCGCTGACGCGGTCGAGGATCAGGTACAACGCCAGCCCGACAATCAGCGCCGAGACGAGGTGCTGCCACAACACGAAGAACACCCCCGCCAACACGACGGCGTACGCGGTGACCTCTTCCCACTGCATCCGCGGCCCGCGCGGCTGTGCCCCCGGCTCATCGCCGACGGGAAGCTGCACGATGGGAGACGTGCTCATGCGGCGATTGTACGGGGGTACTCAGTGAAAGTCGTAGCTCTGCACCTCATGCATCCCTGTGAGAGGGAAGAGGCGCTCCGCGCGGACGGAGGCCTGGCCCTCCTGGTTCTGGACGATTCCTTCGACGATGAGGCCGGAGTTGGTGAGGATGGTGGTGCGCTGTTCGGCGAAGAGCTGGGGGTTGACGATGGCCTGGGAGAGGCCGGTCTCGTCTTCGAGGGTGAGGAAGACGAAGCCTTTGGCGGTGCCGGGGCGCTGGCGGACGATCACGGCGCCGGCGGTGGCGACGTGGCTGCCGTTCGGGACGTGCTTCAGTTCTTCCGCGGAGAGGACGCCCTCGCGGGTGAGCTGCGGGCGGTAGTGCTCCATCAGATGGTGACCCGTGGTCAGCTCCATGGAGTTGTAGTCGGCCATCGTCTCTTCGATGCGCGACATGTCGGGGAGCGGGGACTGCTTCTTCTTCGGCGCGGCGCGCTCGAACAGCTCGCCCGCGTCGCGCGCCGCCTCGGCGGCCTGCCAGAGCGCGGCGCGGCGAGTCATGCCGAATGACGACAGGGCGCCCGCGTACGCGAGCTTGGTCAGTTGGTCGTCGCGCAGACGCGCGCGGCGGGCGAGATCGTCCGCCGACGTATACGGCTGCGCCGCCTCGACGCGCAGGCCGGACTCGCCGCGCAGTCCTTTCACGAAACGCAGGCCGAGGCGCACCGCGCCGTTCTCCCAGCGGCACTGCCAGCCGGACTTGTTCACGTCGACCGGCAGCACCTTCACGCCGCGGCGCTGCGCATCTTTGATCAATGTCGCCGGGTGGTAGAAGCCCATCGGCCACGCGTTCAGCAGGGCGATGTAGAACGGCACCGGATGCCGCGCCTTGAGGTACGCGCTGGCGTACGCGATGAGCGCGAAGCTCGCGGCGTGCGACTCGGGGAAGCCATAGAGCGCGAATGACGTGATCGACTTGACGATCTGGTCCTGCGCCTCGGGGCCGATGCCGTTCTTGGTCATCCCATCGCGCAGGCGCTTCTCGATCTCCGCCATTCGCTCCATGGAACGCTTGAAGCCCATGGCGCGGCGGAGCTCCTCGGCCTCGCCGCCGGTGAAGTTGGCCGCCACCATGGCAATGCGCAGGAGCTGCTCCTGGAACAGCGGCACGCCGAGGGTGCGCTTGAGGATCGGTTCCAGACAGGGATGCGCGTACTCGACCGGAAGCTGTCCGCGGCGCCGGTCGAAGAACGGTTTGATCATGCCGCCGACGATCGGCCCGGGACGGATGATGGCCACCTGGATGACGATGTCGTAGAAACACTTCGGAGCGTTGCGCGGCAACGACGCCATCTGCGCGCGGCTCTCCACCTGAAAGAGCCCGATCGTGTCGGCCTCGTTCAACATCTTGTAGACCGCGGGATCGTCCTGCGGGATGTGAGCTAGGTCGACTTCCACCCCCTCGCAGTTGAGGATGATCGGCAGGCAGTCCTCGATCGCGGCCAGCATCCCCAGGCCGAGGAGGTCGACTTTGATGATGCCGAGATCGGCGCAGTCCTCCTTGTCCCACTGAATGACGACGCGGCCTGGCATGGACGCCGGCTCGAGCGGCACGACTTCGTCGAGGCGGCCTTTGGCCAGCACCATCCCGCCGGAGTGCTGGCCGAGGTGGCGCGGCAGATTCTGGATCTGCAGGTAGTGCCGCATGAAGTGCTGCACGCGCAGGTCGTCGGGATCAAAGCCGCTGGCGGCGAGCTGCTCGGGAAGGTTCTCCAGCTTCTCGCGGATCTCGCCGAAGTGCCACGTGCTGACGGTCTTGGAGAGCTTGTCGGCCTGTTCAAGCGAGAAGCCGAGGGCCTTGCCGACTTCGCGCGCGGCGGAGCGGTCGCGGTAGGTGATGACGTTGGCCGTCATGGCCGCGCCGTGCTTCCCGTAGCGCTGGTAGACGTGCTGGATGACTTTCTCTCGCTGGCTCCCCGAGGGGAGGTCGAGGTCGATGTCCGGCCACTCGCCGCGCTCCTCGGACAGAAAGCGCTCGAACAGCAGCTCCATCTTCACCGGATCGACGGCCGTGATGCCGAGGGCGAAGCAGACCGCGGAGTTGGCAGCCGAGCCGCGCCCCTGCACGAGGATCTTCTCGCGCTGGCAGAACTGCACGATGTCCCAGACGATCAGGAAGTAGCCCGCCAGCTCCAGCTTCTCGATCATGTTCAGCTCTTTCTCGAGCTGCGCCTGGGCCTTGGCGGTGAGGGGGCGGAAGCGCACCGTGGCCGCGTTCCAGGTGAGCTTGCGCAGATACGAGTCGTTGGTCTCGCCGGGGGGGAGCGGGTAGTCGGGGAACTGATAGCCGAGGTCGGCCAGGGTGAACTCGAGCGTGTTGGCGAGCTCCCACGCGCCGTCGATGGCCTCGGGGAGGTCGGCGAAGAGGCGGGTCATCTCTTCGGCGGTCTTGATGTGGCGCTCGCGGTTGACGCCGAGGAGGCGGCCGGCGCTGTCGACGTTCCGGCCTTCGCGGATGCAGGTCAGGATGTCGTGGAGCTCCTTGTCCTCCTTGCGCGCGTAGCGGACGCCGTTCGTCGCTACGAGGGGTAGACGCAGCTTTCGGGCGAGATCAACGAGCCGGACGTTGTGATGCTCCTCGTCGCGGCGGGAGTGGCGCTGCAGCTCGACGTGCGTGCGTCCTTGGAAGATGCCACTGAGCTTGTGCACCGTGACGTCATCGGCGCGGGTCAGGCAGCGGAGGCCTTCCGCGTATTGCTCGATGAGTTTCCAGTTGTAGCGGGCCTGGCCTTTGGGATGGGTCAGTGCGCCGGCGGTGATCAGCTTGCAGAGGTTCTTGTAGCCGGTGCGATTCTCGACCAGGACGCTCACGCGCTCCGTGTCGTCGACGATCAGCTCCGCGCCCATCAGTGCCCGGACGCCGGTTTTCTTCGCGGCGGTGAAGAAGCGCGGGGCTCCGTAAACGCCGTTGGTGTCGATGAGGGCCATCGCGGGCAGGTCGCGCTCCGCCGCGTGGTGCATGAGGTCCTCGGGCAGCGACGCGCCGTCGAGGAAGGAGAAGGCGGAGGAGGCGCGCAGCTCCGCGTACGGACGCCCCTTCGGTTTGCTTGTTCTGCGCTTCGGCGGAGCCTGCGGCTCTTCCTCCCGATACGTTCCGCCCCACTGCTCGGGCACGAAGGCCATGTGGTCGTACTCGCCCGACAGCGGCACCCCGCCCGCCCGCTGCTTCACCTTCTCCTTCTCCGCCCCGGGAGGGTTGTGGGTGACGTGCAGCGCGTCCAGATCGCGCGTCGGTTTGCGTCCGCTGCTCAAGCGGACGATTGTTCCTCGGAAGGGCGGGGGAGGCAAAAGTTCTACGAGTCTTGGAGCCGCACGGCACGGGGCGACCGAATGGGAAAGCGGTGGCTCGGCCGCCACCGCACTCCATATGAACCCGACGAGCGGATTTCCATTGGTGGTCGTGTTACTACCAACTTGGCATTAGCGTTGCTGTCTTCGCTCTGCGACAGAGGTAGCGATACTACCAAGATGTAATCTGCCGGGGCAGGGGTGCAGAACAATGAGGCTGGACGCAAACCGTAACGTGCAGCAATTCATCGACTTGGCGCCTCCCGGATGTTCAACAGCAGAGTAGGAGAAACGTCATGAAGTCGCGCAATCTTTTCCCACTGATCGGTTTTGTCCTCGTCGGCCTCTTCGCTTTGTCCGCGGGTGCGGCACAGCCTGCCGCCGGCAACGTCAGCTCGAACGATGAAGCTACCTGGGCCGGTGGTCCGTTCTACGTCCCCAATCCCGCCACGACCGCGGGGGCGGTGAAGCAGGTCCCGTGCGACCTCGGCTCGCCGGTCTGTGACACCTTCACCCTCACCGCCACGTCCGGCGTGAAGCAGGTCCTGATCGCCATCGCGCCGGCGCAGGGCTTCGAGACTGACGATTACGACCTTTACGTCTATAACGACCAGGGCATCCTCATCGCCAGCGATGCTACCGAGGACGGCTACGAGTCGGTGATCGTCGACAACAACTCGGCGTACTACAGCGTGCGCGTGCAGCCGTACATCATCAATCCCGGCTCGTCGTACTCGGCCGTCGCCGAGGCCACCAAGAAACAGCCGGTCGACACGGTGCGCGAGTGTCTCGAGGCGATCCCGGAGAACATCGCCCTGCCGGTCCTCGATACGAATCAGCAGATCGAGCTCTCGGTGCTGCTGCTGCTCGATGGAACGACGCAGGCCGTGGCCCAGCAGATCATGACCCGCGCCGCGGAGTCGTACCGGCCGCTCAACATCAAGCTCGCCCTCAAGGGGACGAAGACCGTGTCGTACACGAGCCTCGTGTCCGAGGAGCTGATCGCTGCGGCGAAGACCACGGTGGGCGGCAAACCGCCGAAGGGCTATGACCTGGTCGGCGTCTTCACCACCAAGGAGATGCAGGCCGCGACCGGCGGCGCCGGGACCGTGGTCGGCCAAGCCGACTGCATCGGTGGTATCCGCTGGGATGACACGTCGTTCTTCGTGGTCAGCGACATCCGCGACATCGAGAACCCGACCACCGGTCAGACCGGCACGCTGAACTCCCTCGGCCTCAACCCGAACATCGACGCCACGGCCGAAGTCATGGCCCACGAGATCGGCCACCTGATGGGTGCGCATCACCACTACTCGAACTGCGTCGAAGGCATCCAGAGCAGCGGCGGTCTCGGCGACGTCTCGCCGTGCACGCTGATGTTCCCGGCGGTCAACTTCGCGTCGCTGAACTTCGCGACGCTGGAAGGCAGTACGGTGCGCGGGCACGCGGTCAAGCACGCGGCGCCGTAAACGTGTGAATCCTCAGAGGGGGACAGGCAGGGTGCCTGTCCTCCATTCCTTCAGTCGTAGCGCGCGTCGACGAACCATTCCGTCGACGCGCCCTGGTATACGCGGTACACGCCGCCGCCCTCGAGCTCGACGTCCCAGTACTCGCGGGCGGCCGGCGCGTCCGTCCACCACGACGACTCCACGCGCCACGGTCCGGACGACGTGCGTACGCTTCCGGAGAGATCGCCCTCGCCCTGGATCGCGGCGATGTGCGTTTCGCCGTCGGCTTCGCGGGTGTGCACTTCCACGGGGATGGGCGGCCGGAAGACGCGCACGGCGAGGAGACCGCGGCTTTTCTCCGGCGAGGGACGGGTGGTGGGGGGCGGTGGAGGTGCGTAGTCGCCGAGGGTGTAGCGCTCGGGAAGATGACCGTCGACGGCCATGGCCATGCCGACGCGGCCGTCGCCGAGGAGCGAGACCAGGCGGGCGATGGTCGTAGCCAGCTTCTCCGGCGACAGGGCCGCGGGGCCGAAGAGCGTGAGCTGCGCGCGGCGCGGGCGGTCAGGATGCGCGACCAGCGTGAAGCCGACCACCGGCGCGCCGGGCGGCGCCTTCTCGAGATCGAGCCGCAGCAGCGTGAGCATCGTCTTCACGTCGCGCGTCGGCGCAGGGAGGTCGATTGCACGCGCGGCGAAGCCATCCGGCTCGAGCGTCATCGTCAGCTCTAGACGCTTGCACGCGAAGCCCTGCAACTCCATCCGCTTCGACAGCCGGTCGAGCGCCGCGTTGGCGATGAAGAGGAACGGCTCGAGCGCGACCAGCGGCCACTCCAGGTCCATCCCTTCGCGGAAGTCGGGCGGCAGCGGACGCGGAATCAGCGGACGCGGATCGATGCCGCGGGCGGCGTAGTGCAACTCGCGACCGAGCTCGCCGAGGCGCGAGGCGACCTCGGACTCGGGGAGCGAGGCCAGCTCGCCGATCGAGCCGATGCCCCAGCGCCTCAGCGTCGACGCCGCGTCGAGCTGCGGCGTGAGACGCGCCAGCGGCAGCGGCGCGAGGAACTCCGATTCCTTCCCGGGATCGACGACCGTCGGCGACTTGGGCAGCTCCGCGGCCACGCGCGCGGCGAGCTTGCTCGCGGCAATGCCGACGCGGGCGGGGAGGCCGACGCCGTCCGCGGCGCGCATCGCCGAGCGCGCGAGATCGAGCTCGTTGTCGTAGTGGCGGTTCATGCCGGCGATGTCGACGTAGACCACGCCCTCGCCCGCGTCCTCGACACGCGGCGAGAACGTTTCGGCCGCCTCGAAGAGCGCTTCCTGCGCCGTGCGCTCGCACTCCGCGTCGCGTCCACGCGCGATTAGCTTCGGCAGGAGTGAGCGCGCCTGCGCCAGCGAAAGACCGGGACGGATGCCTTTCGTCCGCGCGCGTCGCGTGGCGGCGACCACGTGCGCGCTGTTGCCGTTGCCTTCGACGATGGCCACCGCTTCGTGCAGCAGCTCCGGCTCGCTGCGGAGGCGCGCGGCGAGCGGGAACATCGGGACGTAGAAGCAGGCGATGCGGGCGGTCATGGGGAGTCTTCCGGTCTTCGAGTCTTCGAGTCGACGAGGAGCGTGGCGCCGGTACGAACGGGGACCTCGGCGACTCGACGACTGGACGACTCGACGGCTTCGGGAACGAGCAGCGTCACCGCGCTCCTGCCGCCGGCCTTGATGTGGCGATGCTTCTCCAGCGTCAGCGTCATCTCGATGCCGGCCAGCAGACGCGGCGAGCGTCCGCGGCCGATCCACTGCGCGCGTGCGACCGAGCCTTTCACCACCGCCTCGCTGGCCGTGCCGGTCAGCGGATAGGGAGAGGAGACGAGCATCGCCGCGCCGACCGATTCCGCCGTGCGCGCGAGGCGTACCCACGCGGCATCCGGCGCGCGGCGGCCGCGCAGCGGATGCAGGCCGACGTCGACGACGACGAGCTGGAAGCCGGTGGTGGTGATCATCTCCGCGCTCATCACCGCCTCCTTTACGTTGCGCGGGCGGACCCAGAGCAGGCGGCGGAGGTCGATGCCGTTCGCCTCGCCGAGCTGCGGGTCGAAGTGATCGCCGAGATCGATCAGCGCCGCGGTCTCGCCCATCGACGTGGCGGCAGCGAGTGCGGAGAGCACGATCGAGAAGCGTCCCGCGGCACGTCGGGACACGAGCTCCACGAGCTTGCCACGCTGCAGGCCCCCGCCGAGGAGCGCGTCGAGCGGGGCCAGGGTCGTGGGGATGATCGCCGTCGGCTGCGTGTTCTGCGTACGGCGCAACAGCTCCGCGCCACTGCGCACCTTTCCAGCTACCCCGGGATCGAGCGCGGCGCGCAACTGATCGAGCGCCGAGCCCGGTTCTACGGGCGGTGGAGGGGGGACGAGGGTGGGGGTGGGGCGGCCCGGGTGGAGGTCGAGGAGCTGGAACTGCCAGTCGAGGTCAGGGGCGGCAACAGACACGTGTAAGTAACTTAGGCGGTAACGCAGCGTAAGACAAGATGGGGAGATTCTGCCTATCGGAGGTGCGCGTGACAAGCCTTCATTTGTCAGCGTTCACTCTGAGTTTGTCAGCTCGCACGCTGCGCTTCTCAGCCTGCGGTTTGACCTTTCCCTACCACCGCCTTCACGCCCTGCTATAATCCGCCGCGGTTTCAGAGGTAACTTTTTCCATGGACGCGAAATACGACTCGACCCCGGGCTCGACGAGTGTCGAGATCTTTGGTCAGTCGTACAACGTTCGCGGGGACGGCGACCCTGATTATTTGATGGAGCTTGCGCGGTTTGTCGATACCAGGATGCGCGAGGTGGCGGGGCAGGTTGCGACCGTCGATCCGATGAAGATCGCCATCCTGGCGGCGTTGAACATAGCCGATGAGTTCTCGAGGTACCGGAAGAAGCGGGAAGATGCCGCGGGAATCTGGATCGAGAGAACGGAGGAAATAACGGAGAGGCTCAGCAAGGTAATCAGCTGAGCAACCAGCACGTTGTTGATTGCAGTTTCGGAGACCCTGCAGAGTTCGTGATGCTCGATCTAACTCCTGAACCGTACTTCTTATCTCGGGTAGCTCGCGTCTCGGGTCGCGCGCACACCTTCCTCCCGATCGGGGAGCTCAGAAGGTAGCCATAACGGCACGAGTAGGGCGCCCACCTGTCTTGTACAGGTTCAGGTAAGAATCACCACACGGCTCAGGCGGGGAACTCCGAAATCCTCCCGCACTGCGCGAGCCTCCCCAGCGGAGGACGTTTTGGACATTTATCAGGTATTGATCGCGGTCGGCGTGGGCCTGGCCCTCGCCGCCGTGTTGATCGTGATCTGGGCGGGCGTGTACCGCAAGCGCGCGGAGGCGAAGCTCGAAGAAGCGCGCCTCGCCGGCAACCGCCTCCTCGACGACGCAAAGAAGCAGGCCGCCTCCAGCATCAAGGAAGCCGACCTCGAGTCGAAAGAAAAACTCCTCCAGATGCGGACGGAGTTCGACAAGCAGGCGCAGCAGCGCCGCGACGAGATCAAGTCGGTCGAGAAACGCCTGCAACAGAAGGAAGAGAGCCTCGACAAGAAGACGCAGCAGATCGACAGCCGCATCGCGGAAGTCGAGAAGCGCGACCGCTCGCTGAACGATCGCGAGAAACGCGTCGAGGACAAAGAAACCGAGCTCGACGAGCTGGTCGAAGCACAGCGCCACAAGCTCGAGCAGGTGGCCGGCCTCACCGCCGAGGAAGCCAAGCGCGACCTCATCCGCGGGATCGAGAACGAGGCCAGGATCGACGCGGCGAACATCATCAAGCGCATCGAGAGCGAAGCCACGGAGCTGGGCAACCAGAAGGCGAAGAAGATCCTCGGCATGGCCATCCAGCGCATGGCCTCGGACTATGTCGCCGAGAACACCGTCTCCGTCGTCGACCTCCCCAGCGAGGACATGAAGGGCCGCATCATCGGCCGCGAGGGGCGCAACATCCGTGCGCTCGAGCTGGCCACCGGCGTCGACCTCATCGTCGACGACACCCCCGAGGCGGTCATCCTTTCGGGCTTCGACCCCATCCGCCGCGAGATCGCCCGCATCTCCCTCGAGCGCCTCATGCAGGACGGCCGCATTCACCCGGCCCGCATCGAGGAACTGGTCGAGAAGGTCCGCCAGGAGCTGGACCAGAAGCTGTTCGAGGAAGGGGAGGCCGCGGCCTTTTCGATCGGCATCACCGATCTCCATCCCGAACTGCTCAAGCTCCTCGGACGCCTGCGCTACCGGACGTCGTACGGCCAGAACGTGCTCGTGCACTCGCTCGAAGTCGCGCAGCTCGCCGCCCTGATGGCGGTGGAGCTGGGCGTCAACGACACGATCGCCAAGCGCGGCGGCCTGATGCACGACATCGGCAAGGCCATCGACCGCGAGATGGAAGGGACGCATCTCGAGCTCGGCCGCCAGGTACTCGAAAAGTACGGCGAGAAGCGCGACATCATCCACGCCATGGAGTGCCACCACGGCGACTACGACCCGACCACCGTCGAGGCCGTGCTGGTCAACGCGGCCGACGCGCTGTCGGCGGCCCGCCCCGGCGCCCGCCGCGAGATCCTCGAGAATTACGTGCACCGTCTGGAGCGGCTCGAAGCGATCGCCAACCAGATGGAAGGCGTGGCCAAGAGCTTCGCCATTCAGGCGGGGCGCGAGCTTCGCATCATCGTCAACTCCGAGAAGATCACCGACGAGCAGTCGATCTGGCTCTCGAAGGACGTGGCCCGCAAGATCGAAAGCGAGCTGCAGTACCCGGGACAGATCAAAGTCACGGTGATCCGCGAGATGCGCGCCACGGAGTACGCGAAGTAGGAGCTCTCAGCTCGCGGCTCTCAGCTCTCAGGAGAGGGCCGGGACCTGCGAGCTGACAGCTGCGAGCTGCCAGCTATGATCAGAGTCCTCTACATCGGCGACGTCGTCGGCCAGCCCGGCCGGCGCGCGTTGCACCAGAAACTGGAGACGGTGGTCGGCCGCGACCTGGTCGACTTCACCATCGTCAACATCGAGAACGCCGCCGGTGGCTTCGGCGTGACCGAGGCCATCATCGAGGAGCTCAGCGAGCTGCCGATCAACGCCTACACGTCCGGCAACCACATCTGGGACAAGAAGGACTTCGTCGAGAATTACGAGCACTACCCGCACGTGATCCGGCCGGCCAACTACCCGGCCGGCAATCCCGGCACCGGCAAAGTGGTGCGGCAGACCGCGGGCGGCGTGAACGTCGCGGTGATGCAGTTCATGGGCAACGTGTTCATGCCGCCCATCGACAACCCGTTCTACTGCGCCGACAAGGAGCTGGCGGAGCTCGGCGACAAGGCCAAGGTGATCATCGTCGACATCCACGGCGAGGCCAGCTCGGAGAAACAGGCCTTCGGCCGCTATCTCGACGGGCGTGTCTCCGCCGTCGTCGGCACGCACACGCACGTGCCGACCGCGGACGAGCGCATCCTCCCCGCTGGCACCGCCTACCAGACCGACGTCGGCATGACCGGCGCGTACGACTCGGTGATCGGCTTCCGCCCCGACGAGGCGCTGCACCGCTTTCTCATGAACACGCCGCGCAAACTGGAAGTCGCGAAACGCGACATCCGCCTCTCCGGCGCGCTGATCGAAGTCGACGAGACCACCGGCCGCGCGGTGAAGATCACGCGCATCCGCGAAGACGTTGCCGATTGAAATTGAAAATTGAAAATTGAAAATTGAAATGAGGCAACGACGCTGATCCCTTCAATTTTCAATTTTCAATTTTCAATTCACTCCGTTCGGAGCCCGCGCTGATGCGCCTAGCCGTCATCGCCCTCGGCCACGTCCACGCCGAAGACCTCGCGGCGCTGACGACGCGTTTCGAGCACATCGAGCAGCTCGTCCTCGACATCCCGCCGCGCGATGAGCTCGTGAAGCATCGCGCGGAATTCAACCGCGCCCTCGACGCCGCGTCCACGGACTGGGTGCTGGTCGTTCGCGAGCGCGAGCAGGTCGACGACGCTCTCGCGCAGGAAGTTGCCGACGCGATGAAGGCCGCCAAGGCGTGGGGCTTCCGCATCCAGTCGGTGCCGTATTACACCGGCAAGCCGCTGCACATCGGGCGCGACGACGGCGAGCTGCGGCTCATGCAGCGCCGCCACGTGTTGCGCCGCGGAGAGCTCGGCGTGCAGGGAACGGTGGTGCGGCTGGCGAACGCGTTCCGCTCGATTACGTTCGCATCGGAGGAGGAGCATCGCGCCTTCCTCGCCGAGCGCGCGAAACCACAGTCATCGATTCGCCGCGCGCTGCGTTTCGCGCGGTATGTGCTCGGCACGCGCACGCGCGACAGGAACACGCTGCGCTACCTCTGGGTCGAGGCTGGATTCCGCGCCTCTGAGTGAGGACGTGCGAGCGGCCACGACTTTATAATGGCGGCACCCATGCGCCACTCGATCGTCCTGCTCGTCTGCCTCGCCGCGGTCCCGCTTCGCGCTGACTTTACGTTCGCGCCTCCGGCGCCGACCACTCGTTCATTCGTCATCGCCGAGGCTCGCGAGGCGTGGACCGACGGATGCGTGCCGCGGAACGCGTTCGTCTCGCGGGCAGGGCAGAAGATCGACGTCCTCTGGAACGCCGGCCAGGCCGCGGACCAGGGGTGTACGCAGGCGGTCACGCAGTGGTCCGACGACGTACCGCTGGGGATTCTCCCAGCCGGAACGTACGCGGTCACGTTTCGCGCGAGAACTCAGTCCGGTGCGGTCGTGACCCTCGGAACGCAGACACTGCTCGTCCGAGAAGCCACGCCGTCGCTGCGGTTCCATCGCAGCATCGTGCCGGGCAACCAGTCGACCCAGGTCGACATCACCGACGCCGTGGATCCGCGCGGCTTCTGTCACGCCTCGGCCACGGTGAAGATCGACGGTGTGAAGGTCACATCGCACGTCTCAACCTGGGGATCGGAGACGAGCCCTTACTGCTTCATCCGGGCCACGCTGCCGCCGCACGCGCCCGGAGCCGTGGACGTGCACGTCGACGCACGGACGATTCAGGGGGAGAAGAGCTACACCGTGGTCGCCGGGATCAGCTACGTCGATCCGTCAACGGCGCCCGATCCCGCGCTGTACGAGCGCGTCCTCGTGCCGGTGCTGTTCGAAGGGGCAGGCGACGCCGGATCGCGCTGGACGACCGACGCGACGATGGTCTATCCGATCGGCGCGCCCGGCATCTTCGTCAACCACGACGTCATGGCGCCGTTGCCGCCACATGGCGGGTACCTCACGCCGCGGTCTCTCCTGGAGCTCTACGGCAACCATCCGACCGGGCTCCTGGTGTTCGTCCCGCGTGGCCAGGAAGTGCGCTTCGGCAACCTCGTACGCGATGTTTCGCGGGCGGCGGCGCAGTGGGGGAGCGAGGTGCCGGTGGTGCGCGAGGGCGACATGCGGCGGGAGGTGGAGCTCGTGAACGTGCCCTTGGACGCCCGGTACCGGCTGCAACTCCGCATTTACGGACTCGACGGCGTGGGCTTCCCCGTCTCGATCATTGCCGACGTTCCGAACGTCGCGTCGAGCCGCGGTGCGAGTCTCAGCGGTCCGTGCAGCGCAGCGCAGTTGCCTTGCAACAGCAAAACGCCGGCGTACGTGTCGGTCGATCCGCGACAGATGTTCGCGCATCTCTCCGGTGCCGGGCGCATGAACCTCCGCATCACCTCGTCCAGCAATGCGCGGAAGCTCTGGGCCTTCATCACCGCGACGAACAACGAGACGCAGAACGTCACGGTCATCACGCCGCAATAGCCGGCGTCTTGCGACCCCGTGTTTGTGATCCCTCTGCCCGCCCGCGGCGGGCAGAGGTGGTGAGATCGTGACAGCGCGCTCAGGTGAGCCCGAGTTACGCGGTCGCCAGCGCCGGCATCATCGGCGCGCGCCGCGGCGTGGCGCGGAGCGTTCCGTTGGCGCGGAACTGGCGCGGCGACATGCCGTAGCGGACGCGGAACTGCTGGCGGAAGTAGTTCTCGGAGTCGAAGCCGCAGCGGCGCGCCACCTGGGAGACGCGCACGTTGCCGGCTTTGAGCAGCCGGGCCGCCTTCTCGAGCCGCTTCTCCTTCAGGAACTGACTGAGGAGGCGGCCGGTGATGCGGTGGAAGCGGCCGGAGATGTACTGCCGGGTATAGCCCAGTTCCTTGGTCACGGCTTCCACCGTGACTTCCTCGTCCGCGCGAAGCCGGCGCCTCACCGTCTTGATGAGCGCTCGCAGCAGGCCGTCCATAATGATCTCCTTGACTGGACTTACGACCGTTGAATGACCAGTCGACCCACGCTACCCTTCTCGAGTGGCTGCGGGAAACTGGACCCGTTCTTTTTGGATGGAGAAATTGTAGCGCAAAAACGGAGAGTGCACGTGGCGAATGATGATTTTCTGAGGAAAGTGCCGCTTTTCGTCGAATTCGAGCCCGACGAGCTCGAGCATCTGCGCCGCGTCCTGCACCCGACTCGCTTCGGTCCCGGCGACGTGATCCTACAGGAAGGCAATGCCAATCGCGCATTACACATCGTGCGCAGCGGACGCATTCGCGTCAGCCGCCAAGTGCAGGATCGCGAAGTGTCATTGTGCGATCTCGCGCCCGGCCAGACGTTCGGCGAGCTGTCGATCATTGAAGACGGCGTGGCCTCGGCGACATTGAAGGCGGTCAGTGAGGCGGAGATTCTGTCGATCTCGATGAACGACCTCGCGGAGTTCCTGCGCATGAAGCCCGCCGCCGCCGCAAAGTTCTGGCGCGAGATCGCCATCGACCTGCGCCGCCGCCTCCTGCAGACGAACGACGTGGTACGCAGCTATTTCGAAGTGAACCGCGCCCTCGTCGAAAACCCAACGTTCCGCGAAGCCTACGCAATGTGCAACCGCTGATCACACTGGACGCGCGGGAACAGGAACGACGAGGGGCCTCCGGCGGGCCGGTGCGACCGGCAGCGCTGGTTGGCCTAGCCAGGATGCACGCCTGTCGACGAAACACGTGTTTGCGCGAGGACATGGGCCCACTAAGCGCTGCCGGTCGCACCGGCCCGCCGGAGGCCTCCCGTCGTCCCCTTTCCCGTGAGCCCAGTGCGAGCCTAGCGCTTCTTCGTCCAGCGATCGGCGTCGCGTTCGCGGTACTTCGTCATCATCGCGCTGAACTTTTCGTCGAGATCGATGTTCAGTGAGTTCGCCAGACAGACCAGGACGAAGATCGCGTCCGCGATCTCCTCGCCCGTGTCGCCGGGCGCTTCTCCCGGCTTCGGCTTCTTGCCGCCGTACTGGTGCATGAGCACGCGCGCCAGCTCGCCCACCTCCTCCGTCAGCCGCGCCAGCATCGGCAGCGGCGGGAAGTAGCCTTCCTCGAATTGCGAGATCCACGCGTCCACTTCTTTCTGAATCGGTGCGAATGCCATGCTACGATTTTGGGGCAATGCGGTCCTTCTGTGTGATGGTGCTGGGTGTGACGCTTGCCGCCGGGACGGTCAAGGCCGACGTCCGCCTGGCCGTCAAACGCGACGGCTCCAAGGTCATCACCAACTTCGGCGCCACGCGCAACATCAAGGCCTCGAACCTCGACTGGCTGGCCAAGAGGCACGACCGCCGCTCCAAATACGACGTCATCATCGAGCGCTATGCGAACAAGTACGGCGTCAGCGCCACTCTGGTCCGCGCCGTAATCCAGGTCGAATCCGACTTCAACGCCGGCTGCGTTTCGCACAAAGGCGCGCGCGGCCTGATGCAGCTCATGCCCGCGACGGCCAAACGCTTCGGCGTCACCAAGATTCACGACCCCGAACAGAACATCCATGGCGGCGTGCGTTACCTCGCGTACCTCACGCGCCTCTTTCCCAACGACCTCACGCGCGTCCTGGCCGGCTACAACGCGGGGGAGAACGCGGTGCTGAAGTACGGCGGGATCCCTCCGTACGCCGAGACCGAGACCTACGTGAAGCGGGCCATGACCGTGTACCACGGGCGCCCGTACGCCGGTGGCGGCGGCGCGGTGTCGTTCGCCGGACGCCGCGGCGGGAAGAAGCTGCGCGGCGGTTTCTCCGCACCCGTTGCAGCAGCGTTACTTCCGGGCGCCAAGTACCTCGGACAAGCAGCGGCGCGATAAAGGTAGAATCCGCGCGTGCCTGAGCGCGACCCCGCTGTAGCTCCCCCCTTCGATCAGGGCGTTTTCCTCCTGCATTACAACCGCGGGCGCGAAGCGTTTCAGGAAGGGCGGTATGCCGAGGCCCGCCGCGAGCTCGAATCAGCGCAGCGTCTCCGTCCCGACGATGCCGACGTGCTCAATCTCCTCGGGCTGGTCTACTTCAAGACCAATGCGTTCCCCGAGGCCGAGGTCATCTACCGGCGCCTCATCGCCGAGAACCCCAACGTCTTCATCCTCCACTCGAACCTCGGCCTGATCCTGTTCAAGCAGAGCAAGCTCGAAGAATCGGAGCAGTTCCTCCTCCGCGCCGTCGACCTCCGTCCCAACTACGCCAAGTCGCACCTCTACCTCGGACTGCTGTACCGCCAGAAGAAAAAGTTCGGCCTGGCCATCGAGCACCTGAAGTTCGCCGGCGCGGACAAGCTCGTGCGCGAGGTCGAGCTGGAGATGCGCCCCCCCGCGCCGCCTCCCGCGCCGGTGCCGCCGCCCGCTCCCACGCCGAAGCCGGTGGAGGAGCGGATCAACACGCAGAAGATCCGCGCGCTATCGCCGGAGGAAGCCGCGGCCATCGCCTCGCGCACGCAGCCCGGCAAAGTGCCGACGCCGCTTGTCGAGCCGCCGCCTCCGGCGCCGGTCGTCGTGCCGGAACCGGCCGTCACCGCCGCTCGCAAGCTGCAGGATGCCGTCGATGATCCTCAGCACGTCGAAGCCAAGAAGATCGACGTGGCCCGCAAGATCGAAGGGGCGTCGAAGACCTTCACGCTGCACGAGAATGGGTTCCTGGAGATCAACTTCGCGCGCAACGTACACGTCAAGCGCGGCACGGTCTCGAGCTACTCCGGCAACCTCAAGTTCATCGCCGAATCCGGCCTCCTCGGCACCACCGCGCAGACGCTGGTCAAAGCCGTGGGGCAAGGGAAGATCTTCGTCTACGAGAAAGGGCGCAAGACCTTCCTCCTCGACCTCAACGACGAATTCATCTACGTCGAAGGACGCAACCTCCTCGCTCTCGAAGACTCGCTGACCTACCGCGTCGAGCCGATCTACGACGCCTCCTACCAGCGCAAGATCGACACGGTAAAGATCTTCGGCAAAGGCTCGCTGGCCATCTCCACGTCCATCGAGCCGCTGACGCTCCGCGTCACGCGCGAATACCCGCTCTCGATCTCCTCCAACGCGCTCGTCGCCTGGACCGGCAATCTCATCCCCACCGTCGTCGACGACAAGTCGCTGGAAACGGTCATGATCGAAAACCTCGATGCGGGTGGGTTCAAGATCCGGTTTGAAGGGGATGGGGTGGTCGTCAGCGAGCAGTAGGTTAGTCAGGGATGAGGTATGAGGTATGAGTGGGCAAGACGCCACTCATACCTCGTGCCTCATACCTCATACCTGAGATTCACTCCTCGTGGGCGGAACCCCACTCTGCCGCAAGCCGATACGCGTCGCGAAGCTCGCCATCACGATCCCAGCCCGCAAAGTAGGGACGGAGGGCCGGGTCTTCGAAGGCGTGCTCGAGGACGCCGCAGAGGATGCGGTTCTGGGTGACCGGTTCGGAGCGGCGGTACATCTTCTCCAGCTCGAGGGTGATGCCGCGGACGTGGGCGGCGGCCTTGTTGCCGAGGGTGCGCCAGTGCTTCATGCAGGCGGCCAGCTCCCAGGCCGCCTCGAAGCCGCCGTGCAGGTGCTCGCCGGGGGCGGGGTTCTCCTCGATGCAGCGGAGGAGATAGCGGCGCATGAAGTCGATCTGCTCCTCGAGGGCGATCTCCGGCTCGATGCGCGACCACGCGTGATCGGTGAGCTCGTACACCGCGCTCCACGTCAACAGGTCACCGGAGTCGATCCAGCGGCGGACGTCGTCGCGCGCGATCGGACCGTCGTCCGCCAGCGCCCGCAGCACGGCCGGATAGCCGCTCACGGCCCTACGCCCCGCCCATCACGCGCACCGCGATGGGGACGATGACGAAGAGCTGGATGGCGTCGAACACGCCGTGGGCGATGATGCCCGGCACCACGTTCTTGGTGCGATAGAACGCCACGCCGATGACCAGCGAGATGATCGTCACGCCGACCAGCAGCAGCGGGTTGCCGTACGAGAAGTGCGCCAGCGAGAAGAGCACCGTCGACGCGATCAGGCCGATGCGCTTCTGCAGGAACGACCGGAAGAAGAACTCTTCGACCGACATCGCCGAGAGGACGATCAGCGCCTTCTTCCACCATGCCAGGTTGGCCATCCAGCCGATCATGGCCGGCGGATCGGGTGGCTGGTCGAGCAGGCCGATGCCGCGGAGCACGAGCGCGACGACCATCGCCATCAGGATCGTGAAGAGCCAGCCGCCGACGCCCGTCGCGACGCCGATGGCCATGACTTCCGCCGGGCGCTCGTGGCGGATCTGCAGGAACTCGCGCAGCGGCGGCCTCCCGCTCAGCAGCCACCAGACCAGCAGGAAGACCATGAGGAAAAGGTGCATCTCGAAGAGGTTCACGAACGAGATGCTCTGGAGCTGTTTCGCCGTCGCCGGCGTCAGGGCCGCCGTGGTGACGACGAACGCCATCCCGACCATGAACGTGCCCAGCCAGAGATAGGCGAGCCACTTGAGGAGCGGGCTCGGGAAACGGTCGCAGCTCAGGAGGTTGTAGCGCTCGTTCAGGAGCACGATGGCGATCCAGACGAGGAACACGAAACCGGTCGACGCGAAGTAGATCATGCGCGCGTCGAAGTGTATCGCGTGCCCTCCCTTTCCTCGGCGAGCACATGCAGCGCGATGTAGCCGAGCAGAAGGGCGATGCCGTACAGGATCACACCTGTCCAAAACAGCTTTAGCGGAGGAGAGATGAAGTACCGCCGAGTCCCCGTAGAATCGGGTTATCGAAGCTCGAGACACGGAGGTGCCCGGCGGTGCAGAGATTTTGTAGCGT
>Ga0190272_10000476_pt1 | contig 21177 bp, 20 predicted proteins | sample Popmic504T_FD_133746 | JGI IMG/M metagenome (GOLD analysis project Ga0190272, IMG submission 133746) | Populus adjacent soil microbial communities from riparian zone of Shoshone River, Wyoming, USA - 504 T | ecosystem: Environmental > Terrestrial > Soil > Riparian zone | place: USA: Wyoming... | reverse complement strand
GTTCGGTTCGCGCTCAGAGGAATGAGCCAAAACCAGCGATCGATCGAGCGGACCATCCGCGTGAGCGTGCCGTCACGCCCATCCAGGCGTTCTACTCCATCGTAGTGCGCGAAAATCGAAATCTTCTGGAGGTGATCGTAATTTTTCTTGAGCTTGAAATGCGTGCCGATAATCGAATTGCGCCCGCTCGCGTCGATGACATATCGAGCCTGGACTTCAAGGCTCGCGGCGTTTTTGGGTGAGATGCGCAAGCGCACGTCGTCGTCGGAAAACGCGATCGAATCGACTGACGTTTCTTCAAGCACTTCCGCACCGCTTTCCGCGGCATGATCGAGCAAAAGTTCGTCAAATTCCGCGCGCGGAACCTGATAAGATCGGTCCGTTTTTGAGCGAAAGCCGTCCTCGAAATAAAATTTCGCTCCCTCTTCGCTGCACGCGCCGAGCATCTGCCCGCCGAACTTGTCCATGAAACCGGCGCGCGCGAATTTCTCATGCAAACCGAGCCGGGTGAAAGCCTGCATGCTAAAGGGGAGGAGCGATTCGCCGATATGAAAGCGAGGAAACTTGTCGCGCTCCAGTACTACGACGCGGCGGCCGGCCCGAGCAAGCAGGGCGGCCGCGGTGCTTCCGGCGGGGCCGCCGCCGATAATCGCCACATCGTACATCTCGCTGCTCATTCGGTCACCAACCTAGCAAAGTTCTCCGCGAAGCAAACAGTGCCGTGCAGCGGGCGAGACGATTCACGAACGATCGGGCGGCAAACCATATTTGGCCTGGATCGACCGGTAAGCCGCACGGGGCATCTGGACCAGAATTGGACGCCGGGCTGGATCAAGCCAGCGGATCAGACGGAGCAGGTCTTTCTCTCGCATGGCCGTGCATCCGGTCGTGGGCGTGGACGAACTCATCCAGACGTGGAGAAATATGCACGATCCCGCGCCCGGTGTCGCACTTGGGTTGTGGTCAACGACGACTCCCCACTTATAGCGAACGTCCTGTCGCAGCATCTGTTCCGAACTGCGCCAATCGATCTTCGCGACCTTCGAGCGATCGACCAGCTTGTTATAATAGTGCGACCTGGGATCATCGATGCCCTCGATCTGTTTCGTTAACGCCAGGTAGGGCAGCTTGACCCAGCTGGCGGAATGCGCCGGCGCATAGCCAAAGGCCGTCGAGAGACGAAAGATGCCGGCCGGCGCCCTCTCGTCTCCCTCCTTTTTGATCGGAGCCCCGCGCAAATTCGAGCTAACGACGCCCCGTCCCAGTCCGAGCCCTTTTTTGCCGACAAGCACCGGAACTCGCGGTTTTCCTTCCTTCCAATCGTGAGTCGTGCGGTCACGCTCGAACAAAAACATCAGGCCACCGGTCGAGGCCCAGTCTTCGGTCAGGACTACCACGCACTGGAGCGACTGATTAACCTCACCCGTCGCGGCTCGGCCGTTCGCAATCGACCAGCTGCACGCGAGAAGGAGCAAGAAAGACATGCGACGCCGCATTGCGATGAGGTAAGCGTGGGCCGTTTGGGTTGAAAGAAAATTCTCGAAGGGCCTACTCGCGAACCAATTGGCAAGCGAGCAATAGCGGCGCGAAGATCGGACCCAATGGCCTCGCTGGCGAGGGAACTTGACGTGGCACCACTTGCCACGCCCCTGGAACGGAATTAACAAACGGCAGCCGATGCAATTGATCGACCGCTACGTCAGCCGCCAGATTTTCGTGAATCTCCTTTTCGCGATCGCCGTGCTCAGCTTCGTCCTGGTCGTCGGCAACATCTTCCGCAAGCTCCTGCCGCTGCTCGTCAACCATGATCTGCCGATCGAGTATGTGGTTGGCTTCATCGCTTACGTCCTTCCTTTCTCGCTCATCTTCACGATTCCGTGGGGCCTTCTCACCGCTGTTCTGCTCGTTTTCGGCCGCCTTTCAGCGGACAATGAATTGATCGCGCTTCGGGCCAATGGAGTGGGCATTACCCGGATTTGTTTTCCACTGGCGATCATCGCGCTTCTTTGCACCGCCGCTTCTCTGTGGCTCAACGTTCAAGTCGCGCCGGCGGCCCAGGAAGAAATGCGCAGCACGGTCTTCAATCTCGCCACGCGCAATCCGATGGCGCTGTTTGGGAGCGATCAGGTCATCGATCAATTCCCAGGACGGAAAATTTATGTGGGCAAGAAAGACGGCAACAAACTCGAAAACATCATTGTTTTTGAAACGGATGAAAAAGCCATGCCGATGAAAGTAACCTATGCCCGGTCGGGAAGCCTCCAGGCTGACCTGCCAAACAAGCGCATTTTGATGCATCTCTCAGGCGCGCGTTATCAACAGCGGGATGAGGTCGATCCTTACGATCTCACCCGAATGCGGGATGGAATTAGTGTCGAGGAAGGGACGCTTCCCATTAGCCTGGACGAGCTCTATGAAAAGGAGAAGAGGCGGGCGAGCCGGTCGATGCTTTCGCTCGAGCAGTTGCTGGAACAGTTAAGTGACGATGATCCGAAGATGCGCAGTTCCAGCCGGACCGAGATCAACAAGCGCTTTTCCTTCCCCCTGGCCTGCATTGTCTTCGCCCTGGTGGGCGTTCCGCTGGGCATCACCGCGCACCGCCGCGAAACTTCCTTTGGCTTTGCCGCGAGCCTGGTCATCGGTCTTTTCTATTTTCTCTTTATTATCGTCGCCGACACTTTACGGGCGAACGCAAAACTTCATCCTGAGCTTCTCGTCTGGTTCCCAAACGTCCTCTTTCTGATCGTCGGGTTCTGGATGTTCCGGCGGCTCAGCCGGCAGTAAGCGGTTCTGTTAGCAGTACCCCCAGGATCAGACGAAGAAATTGCGGTCAGCTGGTGTCGCCGGCCCTGGCCCTGAACGCCCGTTAGTCTTGGGGTTCGGGCATTTCGTCGCTGATGATGAAGAATTTCTTGAGGATGGCCCGGCCGAAGTTTGTCGTCAGCGCCACGTCGGCGGCGTCGCGTCCCCGGGCCATGACAATGCGGCCGATGCGTGCCTTGTTATGCCGGGCGTCGAACGTGTACCACCGGTTGCCCAGGTAAACTTCGAACCAGCCGCTGAAATCCATCGGGAGGACGACCGGCACACCGATGTCTCCCATGTAGCCGGTGGCGTAGCGTGCCGGAATATTCATGCAGCGGCAGAAAGCGAGAGCGAGGTGGCTGAAGTCGCGGCAAACCCCGCGCCCATCGGTGTAAACGTCGAAGGCGGATTTGGACGAATCGGCGAAGTGATAACCGAAGGTGATGTGGTGGTGGACCCAATCGCAGATCGCCTGGACGCGCGGCCATCCGGGCGGAGTCGAGCCGAAAAGCTTCCAGGCGATGTCGGAGAGTTTGTCGACTTCGCAGTAACGGCTGGTCAACAGGAAGGGGAGAGTCTCGTGCGGCAGCTCTTCAACCCTGATTTGGGGCGCGTCGAGACGTCGCTCGTCGGGCTGGCCGCTGTCCTCGATCAAGGCCTCGAGCGAGAGTCGAAGATTTCCCGCCGGCGCGTAAATGCGAGCGCACCGGTTGCCATAAAGGTCCGTAAATTCGGTCAGGGGGATGTTGGGTTCGAGGACGATTTTTTCTTCGGACCGCAGATCGGCCTGTCTCGATGGATGGACATAAAGCATCAAGATCATCGGCGTGGGGCCGTGGAGCTCGAACTCAATGTCGAAACCGATTTTGATGATCATGGATTGCTAGCCGGGAGGAGCGGCGGAAGATACTTCCGTTCGCGGATTAGGAAACCGATTTGTGCGATCGCAGCACGCCTGTCATCCGCCGCGCCAGACCGGTGAGGAACCTCGCCCTCGCATTCTGCATCACCCAAAAAGCAGTCGCTTCGTCCGATGCTCACGCCTGATGTAGCGCGGAAGCGATTGAGCAGTAGCGAGGTCCCTCGCCGTCTACGCGACTCGGGATGACAGCGGGACCGGCGGCAATTACGCCGCGGAGCCGAATTCGGCCGTGACGGATAATTTATCGCCGACCGCGAGCCGGACGTCGCGCAAGCGAACCTCGCCGAGCGGCAACGACATCAGGGGAAACTCGCGGCCATTGAGTTTCTGCAAGTGCGGGTCAAGCACGCCGCAGGCAATGGCGGCAATTGCGCCGTCGCCCTCGCACCTTAAGCCGGAGATTTTCGCGTTGAGTTCGCTGTCGAGCTCAAGCCGACCCGTGACCCGGAGTGACGCGCCCAGGAATACTTTTCGCGCCCGGAGACGCACCTCCACCTCCAGCGAACGCGGGCCTGTTGCGCGGGCGGTCAGTTGCACATTTTCGATGGTCACGCCGTGTTTCGCGGCTTCGTCCTTAGCTATTTTCGCGATGACCCCTTCGACATCGGTCAGAGGCGTTGAGATTTCGATCTTCCCTTCGGCGGCGTCGTGGATGGAGAGCACGAGTTCGTTATTAGAATCCTTGCCCTGGTTGAGGTGCACCGCGCGCGCCGACAATGAGAGGTCAACAGTAGCGGGCCCGACGGAGAGCGCAGAAGCATGGACGGCGAGCTGGGCGATCTGAAAAGCGGGGGAGGTCTCGCCGGAGATTAATTGTGGTCGCGGTGGATCGGGACGGACGCGCGCACCGTCAAGGGCGATGTTGATTTCCGCAAGGCTTGGGTAGGAAGCATCACGAATTGTGATGGGATCTGGTTCGACCTCGAAAACGCGTCGCAGGCTTTCGTTGAGCAAGCGCTCGAGGGCTTCGGCGGAGGAGGGAAGAGTGGTGGTCTTGAGCGGGAACATCGTGAAGATCGGAACGCCCCAACCCTCCTCCGCAAGGCTACGGCGGGCAAGTTGTCCTACGGGGAGACGGGAAAAGAAGTTGCATTTCCGGACTCCCTCGCTACTTTCCGCGTTCCTTTATGGCGAAAACTTCCTGGATTAATCGTAACGATCGCAAGCGCGCTACCGTAAAAAAGTACGCGGCGCTCCGGGCTGAGCTTAAAGCGAAGAAGGATTACATGGGCCTGTCCCAGCTTCCGCGCGATGCCAGCCCGACCCGGGTGGTAAACCGTTGCGAAGTCAGCGGCCGGCGCCGCGCCTTTATTCGCCGGTTCAAGATTTCACGCCTCACGTTTCGCGAGCTCGCCTCGGCGGGGTTTATTCCGGGCGTGACAAAGTCGAGCTGGTAGCAGCCTTGGTTTGCCGGGTTTCGGGTGCACGGGCGCATCCGCCTCATGAGCTTTCCGTTATTTGATTTTCTCGGGTTCGTCCCTTTGGCCGCAGAGATTACCCAACACTGGGATCCGCCCGGGGAGTTGTTGATCAAGCTGGCGGTCATCCTCTTTCTGGTCCTTTTGAACGGCTTCTTCGTCGCGGCAGAGTTTGCGATTGTAAAAGTGCGCAGCAGTCAGCTCGGGGCCCTGGATGAAACGGGAGAAAAGCGCGCCTCCTTCGCGCGGCATGTTGTGGCGCATCTCGACGCGTACTTGTCGGCGACGCAACTGGGCATCACCCTCGCGAGCCTGGGTCTTGGTTGGGTAGGCGAGCCATTTCTTGCGCGCATGATCGAGCCGATCTTTGTCCTTTTGGGTCTGGGCTCGACGACAGTGATTCACGCCTTTTCGTTCACGCTCGCTTTCGGCATGATTACCTTTCTGCACATTGTCCTTGGCGAACTGGCGCCAAAATCCCTCGCCATTCGCAAATCAGTGGCGACCACGCTCTGGATTGCCCGGCCCCTGGGCATTTTCTATATCATTTTCAAGCCGGCGATCTGGTTCCTCAACGGAACGGCCAACTGGGTCTTGCGACACGCGTTTCGGCTCCAGCCGGTGGGCGAGCATGAGCTGGCGCACAGCGAAGAGGAACTGCGCTTGATTCTCGATCAGAGCGAAAGGTCGGACGAGGTTTCCTCGCTCGGACGAGATCTGCTCATCAATGCTCTCGACCTCCGGCAACGGGTCGTGCGCGACATCATGACGCCGCGGGGCGAGGTCGTTTTCCTGGATATTGAGGAGAGCTTTGAGGAGAACGTGAAGAAGGCGCTCGAGTCGCGCCACACGCGTTTCCCCCTCTGCCGCGGCCATCTCGACAACACGATCGGGCTCATTCATATCAAGGAACTCGTCCCGATGATGCGGGATCCGCAGCCCGACCTCCTCAGGATCAAACGTGACCTGACTCCTGTCCCGGAGATGATGTCGCTGGAAAAATTGCTGAACCTTTTCCTGACCAAACACGCGCACCTTGCCATCGTGGTGGACGAATACGGCGGCACGGTCGGCATGGTCACCCTGGAGAACGTTCTCGAGGAAATCGTCGGTGATATCCAGGACGAGTTCGACAGCGAGAAAGCCGAATTCCGCAAGATCAACGAAGAAGAGTTCTCGGTCGATGGCGCGGTAGGGTTATACGAACTGCACGATCTCGCCGGCTTGGAATTGGAAAGCGCGGATGTCAGCACGATTGGCGGTTATGTGACGCATCTGCTCGGTCATCTTCCAAAGCAAGGCGAGCAGGTGCGGATCGAAGATTATCTTGTGACGATTACGCAGACGGACGGCCGCCGTGTAGGCCAACTGAATTTCCGCAAAGTCGATGACGCGGAAGCCGGGCTGGCGAAGAAATCGGACGTCGCGTCGTAATTTGAACGGGAATGGAATTGATTCACGAGACAGACATCGTCTGCCCGCACTGCGGCGAGGCTTTCCCGCTCCAGGTGGATACGTCGCAAGCTGAGCAAAGGTTGATCGAAGATTGCAGCGTTTGCTGCCGACCAATTGTGCTGACGATTCATTGCCGCCCGGGCGAGATCGAGAGCGTGGCCGAAGCGGCTGGGTGATTGTTCCAACCCGGAGGGACGTGCTTCCGCACGTTCCAAACTGAATTGACGCCGAGCTACCTGGAATGGGACGTGCAAAAGTACATCCGTCCGAGGAAGGAGAGAGGTTATTTCAAACGCGCGCGCAGCGCGGGCCGACGTTTCAGCTGAGCGGTCAAGGCCTCGATCGCCCGCAAAGTGGGAGGACTGATGTGGTGCTCCATTCCTTCGACGTCATGATCGATGACGCGGTCTTCGACGCCGAGTAACTTGAGAAAATCGGTCAGGATCTGGTGACGGCGGGCAATGTTGCGCGCCAGCGTTTCACCCGCGGTGGTTAGGACCAGGCCTCGATATTTCTCGTAATTGAGCAGGCCTTCCGCATCGAGTTTCTGCACCATGTTGGTAACACTCGCCTGGGAAATGCGGAGGCTCGTCGCGATATCGACCACCCGCGCGTAGCCCTTGGTGTTGATCAACTCGAGAATGCGTTCCAGGTAATCCTCCACCGCGGTGGAGTTGCGGGCGGCACTGGTCTTGGCTGGCACGCAGGATACAAGAGCAGGAAGACTATTCGGTCAAACAAAAGGGATTTTGCGGTTGACGAAGTGAAGCAAGGGCCCAAGTAAATTTGCCATGCCTAATCCTTCGGAGGACGAAGCGCTTTATGGTAAGGCCGGATGGCGGTCGCAACCGAGGATCCGGAGCCTCTCCGAAGTCCACCGGAGCATGGTCGTTCCGCATCCCGGGAGTTTTTACCGCAAGCTCCTGGCTTTCGCCGGACCAGGTTTTCTCGTGGCGGTTGGCTACATGGACCCGGGCAACTGGGCGACCGATCTGGCCGGCGGTTCCAAGTACAACTACACGCTGCTTTCGGTCATCATGATTTCAAACTTCATGGCGATCCTGCTCCAGAGCCTTTCGCTCAAGCTTGGGATCGCGACCGGGCGCGATCTCGCCCAGGCCTGCCGCGACCACTACAGCAAGCCCGTCTCCTTCGGGCTTTGGGTCATTTGCGAACTGGCCATCGCGGCGTGCGACCTGGCCGAAGTGATCGGGTCGGCCATTGCCTTGAATCTGCTTTTTGGCATTCCTCTCATCTGGGGCGTCTGCATTACCGCGTTGGATGTGCTCCTGATCCTGATGCTGCAAAACAAGGGCTTTCGTTATACCGAAGCCCTGGTCATTGCCCTTGTCCTGACGATTGGTGTCTGTTTCGGCTTGGAAATCATTTTCTCCCGGCCGGACCTGCTGGGGATCGCCCAGGGCTTCCTGCCGACGCCTCAGATCGTCATGAATCCCGATATGCTCTATATCGCCATGGGAATCCTCGGCGCGACGGTCATGCCTCATAATCTTTACCTGCATTCGTCCATCGTGCAGACACGCAATTACGAGCTCAACCCGCGCGGCAAACGAGAAGCGATCAAGTTCGCGACGATCGACTCGACCTTCGCGCTCATGTTCGCGCTATTCATCAACGCCGCCATTCTGATTGTCTCCGCCGCCACCTTCTACACCCGGGGCCGCAATGACGTCGCCGAGATCGGCGAGGCTTACAAACTTCTCACACCGCTTCTTGGCGTCACGGGCGCGAGCACCCTTTTCGCGATCGCGCTCTTGGCCTCCGGCCAAAACTCGACTCTCACCGGCACGCTTGCTGGTCAGATTGTAATGGAAGGCTTCCTCAACATTCGCCTGAGACCGTGGCTGCGGCGGCTCATCACGCGTTTGATCGCCATCATTCCGGCGGTCATCGTGACGATTATCTCGGGCGAGAGCGGCACGGCCCAACTGCTCCTGCTTAGCCAGGTCATCCTTAGCCTGCAACTTAGCTTCGCTGTCTTTCCGCTCGTGATGTTCACCAGCGACAAGCTCAAGATGGGGGAATTCGTCAATCCGCTCTGGATCAAATCACTCGCATGGGTGGTCGCCGTAGTGATCGCGTCGCTCAATGCGTGGCTGCTTATCCTGACTTTCCGCGGCTGGTTCTCCTAGGAATTATCACCATGTATAAAACGATTCTGGTCCCGGTCGAAAATCGCGAGACCGACCAAACCATTCTCAACCACATTCGGCCCCTGGCCCGGCTGACGAACGCCAAGCTGATGCTGGTCCATGTGGCCCATGGCTGGGCGGCGCGCAATTACGAGACGTTCAAACTGCAGGAGAGCGAAGAGATGAAGGAGGACCGGGCCTACCTTTCCAATCTCGAGCGCGAATTGCAGGCGGAAGGATTTGAAGTGAGCTCGATTCTCGCCATGGGCGAACCCTCGACCGAGATCATCAAGCTGGCGCGCTCGGAGCCGGTCGAGCTCATCGCCATGAGCACGCACGGTCACCGCTTCATCAGCGATCTGTTATACGGGAGCACCGCCGACAAGGTGCGGCACAATGTGGACATTCCGGTCCTGCTCTTGAAGGCAAAACATTGATCAATTCGCTTGCGCGGATTCGCCGAGCGGATCTGGCTGCAATTCAATTGGGCGGATTGGTGCGAGAGGCCTCGTCCAGCGAGCGATCAACCCGCTGCGCGGACTTAGGAACCAGGCAAGCACGAAGAACATTGTGCCAGCGACAACCATCGCTGCGGCCACGGAGCACTGCAGCCAGAGGCCGAGGTGAACGCCCACGAGCGAGCTAAGCGCGGCGTGCAGCACACTGAGGAGGAGCACTGCCGGAAGCCGCTGGGAAATCAGAGTGGCGGTTGCACCGGGCAGGATAAGCATCGCGATTACTAAAATCGCGCCGACAGATTCGAAGGCACTAACCACTACGACCGAAAGCATCGACATGAGCGCATAATGCATTACGCCCGCGTTGATGCCCAGCGACGCGGCCAGGCCGGGATCGAATGAGCTGACCAGCAGTTCCTTGTAAAAAACCATGATCAAGACGGCGGTCACCAAGGTCACGAGCCCCATGCGCACCACCGGCTCCGGACCAAGCGTGACGCCGAAAACTTGCGTGAGCGGCTGGAGCGATACAAAAGCGATCTCGCCATAAAGGACGCATTCCTGGTCGAGATCGACCTTGTCCGCATAAAGGCTGATGAGGATGACACCGATAGCAAAAAGAGTGGTAAACGCGATGCCAATCGCGGCATCCTGTTTCACGCGCGATTTCTTGTGGATGAGTTCGATGATGACCGTCGTCAACACGCCCGCGATAAGCGCGCCGATGAACATGGCCGTTGTGCTGCGGCTGTTGGCGAGCAGGAAGGCGATCGCGATCCCGGGAAGGATGCTGTGGCTGATCGCGTCCCCCACGAGTGACATCCGTCGAAGGATCAGATAATTACCGATTAATCCGCAGGAAGAGGCGACGAAAAATCCCATGAGAGCCACCCAACCGAAGCTGGCGAAGCCCTCGGTCCAGGGAGTGACGATGACCCGGTGGAAGTCGAATGGGGGAATCAGGTCAGTCATGTTCTCGAGCCGGCATCACCTTCGCACTCCTGGATAAATGTCCTCCAACCCCGGAATGAGCCGCCCATGCGGATCCTTCTTGGCGAACTGAAGCCGGCGCTCGAGTTCGCGGACGGTTTCGGTCCCAAGGACATGCTCGATTTTGTCGGCGTCTTCATGAACGTGGTCGGGCGCAAACTGCACCGCGTTCGTTAAGTAGAGTTCCCACAGGCGATGGTTGCGAACGATCTCACAGGCGCGCTGCCATCCGGCGGGGGTGAAAAACATGACGTTACCCTCCTCATGGGTGGAGACGAAGCCGTGCCGCGATAATTCCGTGCTTTGGGCGCGCGCCTCTTCGATGCTTTGGCGGCGAAGCTGCGCTAATTCCCGAAGCGAAACGCCTTCGCCATGGAAATCGCGCTCTTCGAGGACGCGGTAAACGGACTTGAGAGTGTTTTCGCGTCCGATTCGGCTGCTGCGCGAACGACGTTTCCACCAGCGGACGGCGACGCCATGTCTCGGTCCGAAAAGGAAGGCGAGCGTGAACACCGCGCTTGCGCTCAGGACCATGAAAGGTCCGGTGGGAAGGTTATTGCCCAGGAAGGAAGTGAAGGCGCCGAGCGCTCCGGCGAGCATTCCGAAGACTGCGGCCAGAATGAGCATGCGATGCATGCGATCGGTCAGGAGATAGGCAGCCGCGGCGGGGGTGATGAGCATCGCGGAGACGAGCACGACGCCAACCGCCTGGAGCGCGACCACAATTGCGAAGGCCAGAAGCAACATGATCCCGTGGTGAATGAGGTGCGTCGGGAACCCAATCGCCCGCGCAAATTCGAGATCAAAACTGGTGACGAGACATTCTTTGTAAAAGAGCGTGACCAGGACGACCGCGAGCACGGTGACGATCGCCATCAGTCGCACGTCACCAGCGCTGATGGCCGCGGCTTGGCCAAAGAGAAATTTATCGATGCCGCTTTTGTTTCCCGTGGGCAGGCGTTGAATCATCGTCACGAGACAGATGCCGACCGCGAAAAACGACGCCAGGACCAGACCGAGGGCGGCGTCCTCTTTCAACCGCGTGGTCTGCTTGATAAGACTGACCACGGTGGTGCCTAACAATCCAGCGATGGTGGCGCCGACGAAGATGGCGAATGGATCCTTGGTCTGACTCCAAAGGAAGCCAAGCGCGACACCGGGCAAGACGGCATGAGAAAGCGTGTCGCCGACGAGAGCCATCTTCCGCACGACGATGAAGCTGCCTAACAAGCCACAGGTGATGCCGAGCAGAATCGAGCCCGCCAGCGCGTATCGTAACGAGGCGTCCTGAAAAGTGAAAAAACGAAGCGCCTGCTCCCCGAGCGTTGTACTTGAGACGTCGCTGACTTTGGCGGCCTCGACTGATGTGTTGAGGAGGAGAAATGTGAGAAGTGAGAGGTGAGAGGTGAGAGGAAGGCGCGATCTCATAGCTCTTCTTCTTCCATGACCCGATAATTAAAATTGGGCGGGTGCTTACAAAAATCGGGCGCGCGATCAATCATCCGAGAGAGCTTTGCGGCAATCGCCTCCCAAGCTGCGTCCATGCGAGCGAACGAAGTTTGATCAATGTAGCCGCAGTCCAGTGCGTCATCCAACCACGAGCGCGTCTCATTCGCTTCGCCCAATGCTTCGTCCACCTTGCTAACAAAGACGGCGACGTAGCGGCGGCGACCCCAAGCCTCCGCGAGCATCGCCTTCACTGCGCGAGACGACCTGCGAATCTGATCCGTGAGAGAATAACATTCCTCTTTCGGAAAAGACTTCGAGACAGTGAAAATCTCGTGGGCTGCTTCGCGCGCAGCTCGGTAGGTCCGAAGCTCTCGAAAGCTTCGCACGATCTGAGGTGCATCACTTTTCACTTCTCACCTCTCACAATGTTCATCGCAAAATGCCCTGCTCTCTCGGCCATCCTCTATCCTCCATTCTCCATCCTCATTGCTTTCGCACGGCTTCCGCCACCTCCGACAAAATCGTCAACCGTCCGCCATAAGTCTTCTGCAACAGCTCCTGCGTATACACCTCGCTCGTGGGTCCGAAGGCAACGAGACGCATGTTAAGCAGGATGAGCATGTCGAAGTATTCGCGTGCGGTCGGGAGGTCGTGATGCACCACCAGCATCGTCTTGCCGCGCTCGCGCAACTCGTGCAGCAAAGTAATGATCGCCGATTCGGTCGCGGCATCGACGCCGGAAAACGGCTCGTCCATGAAATAAAGATCACTCTCCTGCGCCAGGGCGCGCGCCAGGAAGACGCGTTGCTGCTGACCGCCGGAGAGATTCGATATCTGCCGGTTAGCGAAGGGCAGCATCTGCACCTTATCGAGACAAGCTCGCGCGATTTCGCGGTCCTCCTTGCTCGGTCGCTTCACGAGCCCGACCCGTCCGTAGCGCCCCATCAGGACCACGTCCATGACGTTTACCGGGAAGTCCCAGTCCACGGATTCGCGCTGGGGCACGTAACCAACGCGGCGGAGAGCTTTGTTGAAAGGCTGGCCGAAAATCTTGGTCCAACCGCTGGAGATCGGCACCAGGCCCATGATGGCCTTGATCAGCGTCGATTTGCCGGCGCCATTGGGGCCAACGATGCCGATGAGTTTCCCAGGCGGCACTTTCAAATCGATTCCCCAGAGCACCGGGTTTCGATGGTAGGCGACGGTCAGGTCGTGAACTTCCAGAGGCGGAGCAGACGTCTCGTGCATTAGGACTAGTAACGCATGCTGAGGCCGATGAACGGATTGAAATCGTCGGCGGCATCGGTCAGGCCAATGTTCATCCCGGCGTCTAGCTGAATGTCGCGGGTGACCGCGTAGGTAAATCCGAAATCGAAGGTAGCGACCCAGGCTGAATGGCGCTCGTTGCTGACGCTGTTAAATAGCTCGACATAGAAGCCGAGTTTTTCACCGAGGTCGTGGCTAACAGCGACAGTATTGGAGAACTCCTGGTGGTAACTTGAGCGGCTGGAGTTTCGGAGATGGTCAACCTCAAATTGCGCGCCCAGCCCCCACTCGCAGGGCAGCTCCATCGCGAAAGGGAAAATGACTCCGCCTTCCAGAGCGCCGTTGCCCAGATCGTTTCCAGAAGTCGGGAGTTTTAGGAACGGCATCACGCTCAACGCGGAGGGGCCGCCATCGTTACCCCAAAGGTTGATCTTCGAGCGCAAAGTTAAATCGCCGAATCCGGACAAGCGAGAGCTTACCCCCGTGGCTCGGTCCTGGATTCTCTGAATGTTATAGGTCTCGACGATGATCTGGAGATCAACGTTATTCAGGACGCCCACCTTAAGGTTACTGGCAGTGATTGCGAGCCCTTCCGCCTTCTCGTGCTTTGACCGGTCGTAGGTGTACGCAAGCAGGTCCATTTCGACCTGGAAATGGCCGGCATCGACGGTGTAGGCGCTCTCGGTCTTGTCCGGTCGGTCCGTCGCCATTTCCCGCATCAGCGCATCCGGAGTGGGACGAAAAAGATGGAACTGGCTCTTGTTGACTTCGGTTTCTCCCGCCAGCGCACCCGACGGCAGACCAGCCAGAGTCAGGAGTAATGGGAGGAGGGCACCGCGGGTCATCATTTCAATGCTTCAACGATGGTGGTGAGGTTGTGTTTGATCATGCCTTCGTACGTCCCGAGATCGTAACCGTTTTCGATTTGTCCGGGTGTTCCCATCGCGTCGGAAAACAACTCACCGCCGATCTTCACCCCGGCGTCCTTACTGATCCGCTCGATCGTATCGTGCGGCACGCTCGATTCGACGAAGACCGCTTTGATCTTCTTTTGTTTGATGAAATCCGTCAGCTTCGCCACGTCCGCGAGACCGGCTTCTGACACGGTGGAGATGCCCTGCAAACCTACGACTTGGAAGCCGTAGGCGCGGCCGAAATAATTGTAGGCATCGTGGCTCGTGACGAGAATCCGGCGCTCAGACGGAAGCTCCGCTGCCTTTTTGAGCGCCCAGGCGTGTAATTCATCCATCCGGGTACGCGTCGCGGCGGCCCGCTTCTCATAGCCATCTTTCCCTGGGGGATCGGTTTCACTGAGGCCTTTCGCCACCACATCAATGCAAGTTTTCCAGAGGGGGACATCAAACCAGACGTGCGGATCGTAATGCCCGGCGAACTGAGGCGGCTCGAGCAACCGCTCCGGCGGGATTGATTCGGTGACCGCATAAACAAAACGCTTCGAGCGCGCAAGCTTTCCGAAGATGTCCTGCATCTTGCCTTCCAGAAGCAGCCCCGAATAGAAAATCACGTCGGCCTGTTGCAGCTTCGTCACGTCGGAGGCCGCAGCCTTGTAGAGGTGTGGATCCACTCCGGGCCCCATGAGTGTTTCCACCTCGACCCGGTCGCCGCCGACGTTCCGCGCAAAATCCGCCACCATGGTGGTGGTGGCGGTGACTTTGATTTTCTTCTGGGCGGCCGCCGGCCAGCTCGGGAAGAGGAGGAGGACGAAAAGAAGCAGCTGTATTTTGTGCATAGCAAACATAGATGTCTTATTCAAAGAATATTAGCCGAGACTAACTTTCGATGGCGACACCGTCAATCCATTTTTTCTCTCGTCCATTCGGGAAGGCGCGCAGGAATAATCTGCGTGCGCTTCCACGCGCGTGCGATTAAGAAGGCCTCGTGAAAGCGCTCTTCCTCACGAACGAATATCCGCCGAACGTTTATGGCGGGGCGGGCGTGCATGTGGACTATTTGTCGCGCGAACTCGCGAAGACAATGCCCATCGAGGTGCGCTGTTTCGGGGATCAGCAACGGCAGGAAGGAAATCTTACCGTGCGGGGATTCGAACTCGACGATTCCGGGTTCGATTGTCCGAAACCACTCCGTTCAGTCTTCGGTGCGATTCGGCGCTGCACCGATTTCAATGCGACGAACATTAAGGCCGACTTGGTGCATTGCCACACTTGGTACAGCCACTTCGGCGGGATTCTGGCGAAGATTAATTATGGCCTTCCGCTCGTTATCACGGTTCACTCACTCGAACCGCTCCGGCCGTGGAAACGCGAACAACTCGGGGGCGGATACGACTTCTCGGTTTGGCTCGAGAAGACCGCGCTGGAGATGGCGGATGCCGTCATTGCCGTCTCCGGCGACACGAAGACGGATGTGGAACGTCTCTTTCAGGTGCAACCGGATCGCCTGCACGTGATCCACAACGGCATCGACCTCGAGGAGTATCGAAAGGCGGATTCCACCGCGGCGCTCACGAAGTACGGGATCGATCCCACCAAGCCTTTCCTGCTTTTCGTCGGACGTATCACGCGCCAGAAAGGCATCGTTCATCTGGTTCGCGCGATCGAATATATGAAGCCGGGTTTCCAGATCGTGCTCTGCGCCGGCGCGCCGGATACGCCCGAGATTGGCGCTGAAATGAAGGAAGCGGTCGAAAAGATGAAAGCGAAAAGGCCCGGCCTTATCTGGATTGATGAGATGGTCGATAAGGCAATCGTGCGCGAGTTGTATTCGCACGCCGCCGTTTTTTGCTGCCCTTCCATTTACGAGCCGTTTGGGATCATCAATCTAGAAGCGATGGCGTGCGAGACGGCGGTTGTTGCCACCGCCGTGGGCGGAATCAAGGAAGTCGTAGTCGACGGCGAGACCGGTTTCCTCGTTCCAATCGATCAGATGGAGGGAAGTCCGTTCGAGCCGCGTGATCCTGAGAAATTCGCGCGCGATCTGGCCGCGAGAATCAACCAATTGATCGCCGATCCGGAACTCCGCGAAAAATTTGGCCGCGCGGGCCGCAAACGCGCCGAAGAAAAATTTGGCTGGCCCGCAATCGCGCAGCAAACGAAAGCGCTTTACGAAAGTCTCGTTCGGTAGGTCAGGCTTTCCGCTGCGCCGTCGAGCTGGTCCCGCGGATGAACAAAGGCCGTCGCGAATGAGTGAAGGATCTTGCGTTGGGGCCACCCGAGCGCGTTCATCGTTCTCCCGATGACGGGAAGAACGATCGCGGGCGGGAAGAAGCGTCCGAAACGGAAAACGCGACGGGCGATGCGCGAGAACGAAATAGACTGCTCGTTGACCGGGCGGCGCACGCGCTCGTAGGGAAGGAGCCGCTCTCGCGATACGTCGGTCGTGCGAAGCGCGCTATCGGCAACGTCCGCCAGCGCGAGCGCGTCCCAGATCGAGGCGTTCGCGCCCTGGCCGCCGGCAGGCGTCATCGGATGCGCCGCGTCGCCGATCAACGCCGCGCCATTGGCAACGTAGGACCCGGCGTGTCCGAACGGGCGCGCGACACGTCGGAAATCGCGAGGGAATTCGATCTGCTCGCGCAGAAAACGCGCCATTGGCGTGACGCGCTCGAGCGCGCTCCAGAAAACTTCCGGTGACTGATCGAAGAGCCGTTTGGCCCGCTCGGCCGCGAGTGGCATGAGGAGAACCCCTTCGTTTCCCGGCCAGGGGATGAACGCCGCAGCAGGGAGACCGTGACGAAATCCCTTCGGGTAAATCCAGGCGCGGACGCGATTCGGCGGGAGCGGCCAGCGCGAGATCAACGCTGTGACGAATTCTACCGGGAAGCTGTCGAACGCGATTGGAATGCTGAGGTGCTTGCGGACCATCGAGCTCCCGCCGTCGTCGCCGACAACAAGGCGGGCCTCCAGCGCGATCGTCGCATCGCCGGTGCGTCCATGCACGCCGCTGACCCGCCCGTCTTCTTCCATCAGGTCCTCGACGGTGACGCCACGGTGAATTTCGACATTTCCAGTGGCGGCGGCCATATCGGTCATGATGGTGCGCGTCATCGACGGATTCGTCGAAAAGGCGGCGACGCCAGCGGCGGCCAGGTCGTCGGGCGTGATGCGGAGCCATGGCTTCTCGGGGCCGAACGCGATCTCCTCGATTTGCACGCTGGCGGTTTGGCGGACGGCTTCGGCTACCCCGTAGGGCTCGAGTGCGTGCAGTGTCGCTCCCCAGAGAATCTCTGGCCGGACGATGCGCGGCGGCATGGCTTCGCGTTCGACGAGGGCAACGCGCCAGCCGCGACGCCCGAGGTCCAATGCGAGCACGGCACCACCGATACCAGCACCGACGATCAGGACGTCGAAACGCATGAACAAAGCGTAGCGCGCGATCTGCCCGTGGATCAATCGATTACATCACGCTTGTCATTCCGAGCCGCGTAGACGGGACCGCGACCATGGGAGGAGCGCCGATCCTCACAAGGAAACCTTACGCGAACTCAAATTCAGAGCAGTCGGCCGTTCTGGGCGTGGATCTCTTCCGTTGGAAGGAGATCGGTCTGAAATTGCGAGATCCCTCGCCGTCTGCGCGGCGCGGGATGACAAGCGGGCGAGTCAATGGCAGTTTGCACGAGCGCCACGCGAAAAGCCCCCATATGTTTGTTGATCGGATAAAAGTATTTGCCCAGGCCGGGGACGGCGGACGGGGCTGTGTCAGTTTCCGACGCGAAAAATTCGTGCCGCGGGGCGGTCCGGATGGCGGGGACGGCGGGCGTGGCGGCAATGTCATTCTCCGCGCGGATGTCCATACCGATAATCTTTCCAATCTGTTTTATGAGCCGATCATCAAGGCCAAGAGTGGTGCGCACGGACAGGGCAAGAAGAAGCATGGACGCGCCGCTATCTCGAAAGTAGTCAAGGTTCCGATCGGGACGGTCGTCTATCGCGCGACCGCGCCGAGCCCGCGCAATGATGACGATGCGAACGTGGAGATTATCGGGCCGGTGCGCCGCTTGCCTCAGGACGACGATTCGCTTCCGGCAGGCGGTGCGCCTGCCCTACAACCAGACACTGAGGACCCGATCGCCGATCTCACCCACGACGGGGAAGAATTTATTCTCTGTCAGGGCGGAGGTGGCGGAAAGGGCAACGTTCACTTCAAGAGTTCGCGAAACCGCGCCCCCGTCCAATACACGGAAGGCGAAGAGGGCGAGCAGGGACACTTCCTTTTTGAGCTGCGGACGATGGCGGACGCAGCGCTCGTCGGGTATCCGAATGCGGGAAAGTCGACCCTGCTCGGCAAAATTTCGGCGGCGCACCCGAAGGTCGCGCCTTATCCGTTCACCACGCTTCATCCCGTGGTTGGTGTGGTTGAGTTTGATGAATATCGCCGTGCCTCGATTGCCGACATTCCGGGATTGATCGAAGGGGCGCATCGGAACGTCGGCCTCGGCCACGACTTCCTTCGGCATATCACGCGCTGCCGGATCTTGCTTTTCGTCCTGGATATTGCGGGAAGCGAGGGGCGGCATCCGGTGGAAGACCTCCAGAATCTGCGGCGCGAGATCGATCTCTACGATTCGCGGCTCTCGAAGCGGCCCTGGTATGTGATCGCAAACAAGATGGATCTGCCGGAAGCGGCCGAGAACTTGCGGGATCTGGAACAACGCTTTCCCGGATTGGAGACCGTGGCGATTTCCGCCGAGCGATCGGACGGAATCGCGGAATTACGGACACACCTGGAACGATGGCTTTTTGACGAAACAGCAGTGTTGTCCCACAGGGAAACCCCAGAGTCCGCGGGCGTCGCGGCCATCGAATAACAGATGGACAAGGTGCGGGACCTCACGGACAATCGCGACTTCTTTCATGAGTAAACGAGTTGTCGCCAGTTACTGCACGACATTCCTGAAACGGGAGATGCTGCACATCTACCGACAGGTCAGATCGCTCCACGACTACGAGACGTTCGTCATGACGAAGGCGCTGCAAAACAGCGAACAGTTCCCTTTCCGCGACATCGAGCTGATCCCAAAGCCGCCGAGCAATCCGCTGCGGCACGGCTGGCTAAAGTGGGTGAAACAACGGCCTCCGATTGTTTATCGAGGCGAATATCAGATGCTATCGAATCTCCTCGAACGGCGGGGCGCGGACCTGATGCATATTTATTTCGGCCATACCGGCGTTCATCTCCTGCCTTTTATCGAGCGATGGCATAAGCCGTGTGTGGTTTCGTTTCATGGCGCCGACGTCGCGCAAAAGAAGGACATTCGCGATTACGGCCCGAAACTTCGCGAATTGTTTAATGCGGTCCCGCTGGTCCTGGCGCGTTCCCGATCTCTCGCCGAGCGGCTTTTGACGCTGGGGTGTCCGCCGGAGCGGCTGCGCATTAATCGAACCGGGGTTCCGCTGGACGAATTTCCCTTCATTCGCCGGGAGGCGCCGACCGATGGACGCTGGAGATTCATGCAAGCTTGCCGCCTCATTCCGAAGAAAGGCGTGGCCACCTCGCTTTGCGCCTTTGCCATTTTCCAAAAAGAATTCCCCAACGCTCAACTCGTGGTGGCCGGCAAAGGGCCGCTGCAATCGCACTTGGAGGAACTGGCGGAGGAACTCGGGGTAGTCGATAAGGTCCATTTTCGCGGGTTTCTCACCCAGACGGAATTGATGGAGCTGTACGCGAATTCGCATTTTTTCCTGCATCCCAGCGAGACCCCGCCGGATCAAAACCAGGAGGGCATCCCGAACTCGATTCTCGAAGCGATGTCGACGGGGCTTTCGGTTCTTGCCACCCGGCACGGAGGAATTCCTGAAGCCGTCGAGCATGGCCGATCGGGATTACTGGTGGAGGAGCGTGATTTCGTCGCGCTGGCCGCGGCCATGAAGGAAATCGTGCGCTCGCCCTTGGCCTTTCGTGAAATGGGCGCGCTGGCGAGCGAGTCTGTCGCGGCGAATTTTGAGCAACGAGAGCAGATCCGCCAGCTCGAAACTCACTATGACGAGGCGGTCGCCCTGGCGGCTGCCGAGGAGCGTGTCTCGCGTCCGGCGGCGGCTGTGATCAAGGAGGGCTTCGCCGAACAAGTCCCGGTAAAATAAGCGCGCGGCGCCAGCGCGAGATTGCCAGACAAATTTGGGGAAAGTTTCTTGTCATCGCAGCAAAACACGCTTTTATATGCGCGACGCAAGCGCCCCATGTGTTGGGTGCACCGCTTCCGCGGTGCCGCACCGACAGTGAACATCGGGCTGCTGCATCCAAAACCTGACTCCATGCCGCACCGCTTTTCGCCACTCATCCGGATCGCTCTCGCGCTCTTCGCGTTCGGGAACGCTTCGAGCGGCGCCTTTGCGGCGGAAGCGGCGCATGCCGCGGCTGTGACACATCGGCCCCTTCCCCTAAAGCCGGATGTCCTTTTCGAAGTGGCAAACTTGGCGATCACCAACTCGATGGTGGTGACCTGGATCGTCGCGGCGGGAATCATCCTTTGCGCGCAGCTGGCTACGCGCAAAATCAAACCAGTCCCGACCGGCCTGCAGAACTTTTGGGAATGGCTCGTCGAGAGTCTGTACAATTTTCTGGAGAACATGATCGGACGCGACCTGGTCAAGAAGACGTTCTGGTTCTTCGCCACCATTTTCATCTTTATCCTTTTCCTGAACTGGTTCGGCTTGGTCCCTGGAGTCGGCACCATCGGCTGGGGACATTACGACGCGGCCGGCCATTTTCATATGGACCGTCCCCTGTTCCGCGGCGCGAATGCGAACCTGAATCTCACCTTCGCCATGGCCTCGGTCTTTTTCGTCTGCTGGATCATCTGGGCGGTCCAGGCCAACGGCCCCGGCGGCGTGATCAAACACCTCTTCGCGCCCAAAGGCGACACCAAGGGAATCCTCAAGCTCCTGATGATCTTCATTTTCTTCATCGTTGGCTGGCTGGAGGTGGTCTCGATCTTGTTCCGGCCGATTTCGCTGAGCTTCCGCTTATTCGGCAACATTTACGCCGGAGAAATCATGCTCGAATCGATGAGCCACATCTACCAGCCCCTGGCGTGGCTGATCCCGATCCCGTTTTATTTTCTGGAGCTGCTCGTCGGCTTCGTGCAGGCGCTGGTCTTCATGCTCCTGACCGCGGTCTTCACCCTCCTCATTGCGCAACACGAACCGGGTCACGGAGAGAAAGCGCACCACTAAACACTTTCGGCGATCGGACCGTGGTTCCCGCGGAGGTCGCTCGATGAAACAACCAACAGAAAAAAATATGATACAACCAATACTCGCGGAACTGACCGGAAGCCTTCATGT
>Ga0190272_10000475_pt1 | contig 21281 bp, 21 predicted proteins | sample Popmic504T_FD_133746 | JGI IMG/M metagenome (GOLD analysis project Ga0190272, IMG submission 133746) | Populus adjacent soil microbial communities from riparian zone of Shoshone River, Wyoming, USA - 504 T | ecosystem: Environmental > Terrestrial > Soil > Riparian zone | place: USA: Wyoming... | reverse complement strand
CGCGCGGCGAGCGTCATGATCCGCCGCTCGCTGTCGGTCTGCAGCTTCAGCATCGCGTGCGTCGGCGACGTCGGGATCGACAGCATCACGTTGCCGGCGCCGGTCTCGAGCGCGGCGTCGAGGTCCTCCTCGACCTGCCGGCGCGAGCGCGCGAGGATCACGGTCTTCGTCCGCTCGCGACCGGCGACCTCGACGACGGCCTGGACCAGCGGAACCTCGCTGCGGTCGGCGTTCGAGACGATCCCAGCCTCCACGATGTCGACACCGACGTCGCAGAGCAGGCCCGCGAGCACGCGAGCGTCGTCCTCGTCGAAGTGCACACCGGCCATGTGCGCGGTATCGCGCAGCGTCGCGTCTGAGACCTTCATCTCGCTTCCCTCCGATAGCGATCAGTCGCCACATCCCTCCGGCGGCGACTCGTCGCGATCCTAGCACCTGCCCCGTGCCGTGCAAGTTGGAGATATTCACTTACCCAAGGGTGGGGATGGTGTACGTTCAGCGCTGATGTTGTTGGGGACTCAGGAGGTTGGAGGGGATGGGGTCCTGAGAGTCGGAGGGTGCTCGACACTCGATCTGGCCGAGGAGCACGGGACCCCGGTCTACCTCTACGACGAGGCGGAGATCCGCCGCATGTGCCGCGCCTATGTCGACGGCTTCGAGACCCGCTGGCCGCACGTCGACGTGTCGTATGCGTGCAAGGCGTTCACCGCGCCGGCGATGATGGAGCTCGCCCTGTCGGAGGGGCTCGGGCTCGAGGTCGTCTCGGTGGGCGAGATGAACATGGCGCTGCACTGCGGCTGCCCGCCCGAGCTGCTGACCTACCACGGCACCTTCAAGACCGACGCCGACCTGGAGTTCGCGATCGACGCCAACTGCGGCGTGATCGTGATCGACAACCTGACCGAGATCGCGGCGATCGCGCGCACCGCCGCGCGGCTCGGGAAGGTCCAGCCGGTGCTGGTGCGGATCAACCCAACCGTCTCCGGCCTCGACGACCCGACCTTCCTGACCGTCGGCGACGACACGAAGTTCGGACTGTCGATCGAGCACGGCTTCGCCGCGATGGCGATCGACCGCGCACTGTCGGAGCCGGCCCTGCGACTCGACGGGATCCACTTCCATCTCAGCTCGCAGCTGCACGACTTCGAGCCCTACCGCCAGGCGATGGGCCGCGTCGCGGAGGTGCTCTCACACGCGCGGGAGCGCCACCCCGACTTCCGGCCGCGGCGAGTCGTCGCGGGCGGCGGACGCGGCGTTCGCTACCTGCTGAGCCACGACCCGCCCTCGGTCGAGGAGTGGGTCGACGCGATCGCCGGCACCTTCGCCGAGCAGGTCGCGCCGATGTGCGCCGACGACGTCCGGCTCGGCATCGAGCCAGGCCGCTCGGTCGTCGCCGAGAGCGGCCTGATGCTCTACACGATCGGGCCGATCAAGCCCGCCGGCCCGCCCGGCGACCCGCGCATCCACTACGTGATCGTCGACGGCGGGCTGTCCGACAACCCGCGCCACCTGATGTACGGCGCCCACCACGAGATCAAGCTGGCGCGCGACCCGTTCGGCGAGCCGGCGATGCGGGTGACGGTCTGCGGCCGTCACTCCGAGCCCGACATCCTCTTCCCCGACCGGATGCTGCCGGAGCTGCGCACCGGCGACGTGCTCGCGGTGCAGAGCGCCGGCGCCTACACGGTCAACATGTCGAGCAACTACATGGGCTTCCTGCGCCCGCCGGTCGTCTTCGTCAAGGACGGCGAGAGCCGCGTGGTGATGCGCCGCGAGCACGTCGACGACCTGCTGGCCACCAGCGCGACGCGATGACCACGCCGCCGCTGTCACTGGTGCCGAAGGAGCCCGACGACGAGCCGGGCGCGGGCGGCGATCCGCTCGACCTGGCCGTCGTCGCCGACCGCATCGGCTGGGAGGAGAAGGCGATCCTGGCGGCGGCGCGCGAGCGCGGCGCCCGCGCCGAGTGGCTCAACGACGGCGAGCTCTGCTGCGGCTCGCGCGAGGACCTGCCGGCCGCCGGCGCCTACCTGATCCGCAGCCGGAGCTTCGTGCGCGGGCCGCTGATCGCCGAGTCGATCGCCTCCGGGGCGGACGACAGGAGCGTGATCAACTCCGCCGAGACGATCGCGATCTGCTCGAACAAGGTGACCGCGCTGGCGCGCCTGCGCCAGATCGGGCTGCCTACGGTGCCGTACCGGCTGGTGCTGACGCGCGCCGACCTCGCGACGGCGCTGGATGTGCTCGGCTGCCCGCTCGTGCTCAAGCCGGTCTATGGCGGGCTCGGGCGGCGGGTGATGCTCGTCCGCGAGCCGGCGGTCGCCGACAGCATGTACGACTACGTCGAGCACTACGGTCAGAACTTCGACCGCGCGCTGATCGCCCAGCCGTACCTCGAGGGCGCCTCCGACGTGCGCGTGCTGGCGATCGGCGGCGAGCCCGTCGCCGCGATGGAGCGGATCGCGACCGGCGACTGGCGCGCCAACGTGGAGCTGGGCGCGACGGCCGAGCCGATCGAGATCGACGCCGCGATCAAGTCGATGACCGCCGAGGTCGGCGAGCGGATCGGAGCGCGGATCTTCGGGCTCGACCTGTTCCGCCACGACGGCGCGCTGACGATCGGCGAGGTCAACCACTCGCCGCTGTTCCGCGGCATCGTCGACGCGACCGGGATCGACGTCGCGGCGCGGATCGCCGACCACGCGCTGACGGTGGCGGCGCTGTGAGCGCCGAGCTGACCCAGACCGCCGCGGCGAGCTCCGCGCCTGCGACTCCCAAGCGCGCCGGGGTTGTCGGCGCGAGCGGGATCCTCGGTGGCGAGCTGCTGCGCATCCTGCTCGGCCATCCCGGCCTCGAGCTCGAGTACGTCAGCGCTCAGACGAAGGCCGGTCGCGCGGCGACCGAGCTCAACCCCCACCTCAAGGATGCCGGCATCGGCGAGTTCGAGGCGTTCGACGCGCGCGTCGCCGCGAAGCGCTGCGACGTGATCTTCCTCGCTACGCCGCCGGAGACCGCGGGGCGGGCGGTGCCGGAGCTGCTCGACGCCGGCGCCGAGCTGGTCGTGGATCTCAGCCCCGCCTATCGGGTCCAGGACCCGGAGCGCCACCGCGAGTGGTACCCAGACGTCGAGCGCGACCAGGAGATCGCCGAGCTGGCGGCATACGCGCTGCCCGAGCTGAGCGCGGCGGCGGAGGGCGGCGACGCGGCGGGCGGCGGCGCGGGTGCCGACGCCGACACGGCAGGGTCGTGCCGCATCGGCCGCGGCGCCATCCGCCGCGCGCGCGTGCTCGCGATGCCCGGCTGCTTCGCGACGGCGATCCTGCTCGCAGCGCTGCCGCTGCGAGAGGTCGAGGGGATCTCGTTCGACGCGATCGCGATCGACGGCAAGTCCGGCTCGACCGGCTCCGGGGCGCGTCTGCGCGAGTCCGGGGCGCACACCTGGCGCTCGAACGTCGTCGCGCCATACGCGCCGCGTAGCCACCGCCACGTCGCCGAGGCCAGCGAGGCGCTCGCCGCCGCCGGCGTCTTCGCCACGACTGATGGATTGTGCCGTCCAGGCGATGAAAATCCTTCACTCGGCGCGAGGCGGCCGCCGCGGCTCGGGATGTCGACCTACGGCGTCGATCTCGTGCGTGGCCTGTCCGTCGGGCTCTACGCGTTCTTCGACGGCGAGCTCGACGAGCGCACGTTGCGCCGCGCCTACCACCGCACCTACCGCGAGGAGCGTTTCGTGCGGGTGCAGGTGGGCCGAGGGTCGGCGTTGCCGCTGCCCGATCCGAAGGCGGTGATCGGCTCCAACTTCTGTGACGTCGCGCCGTTCGTCGACGAGTCCGCACGCCGCTTCGTGCTGATCGCGGCGATCGACAACATGGTCAAGGGCGGGGCCGGGCAGGCGGTCCAGGCATGCAACGTACGGCTGGGGCTCCCCGAGGAGCAGGGCCTGGAGGCGATCCCGGTGTTCCCGGTCTGATGTCGCGACGCATCCCCCGCCGGCCGCGCCCGCCCGACCTGCTGGTCGTCAAGGTCGGCGGAAGCTGCCTCGAGGAGCTGTCGCCCGAATGGTGGGACCGGCTGGCCGAGTTCACGCGCGACGGCGCGGTGACGGACGGGCCGCGCCCGAAGCTGGTCGTCGTCCACGGCTGGTCGCGGATGGTCGGCGGCGCGACCCCGGACGGCCAGCCCGACTTCATCGTCGACAAGCACGGCTTCCGCAGCCGCTACACGACCGCCGCGGTGCTGGAGGAGATCGAGCGCGTCGCGGGCGCGCTGCGCGAGCGGATCGCCGGCCTGCTGCGCGACCGCGGCCTGCGCGCCCAGGCGGTCAGCGGCGCCGAGACGCGGCTGCTGCACGCCGAGGTGCGTCAGAACATGTGGTGGGTCGGCGACGAGCTGGTGCCGTTGACCAACCTCGTCGGCCCGGTGCGCGAGGTCGACCAGGCGCGACTCGACGTGCTGCTCGCCGAAAGCGACGCGGTCGTCATCAGCCCGCTCGCCGTCGGGATCGGGCTGACGCGCGAGCCGAATGGCGACGGCGGTCCCGCGCGGCCCCAGCACGTCAACACCGACGCGGACCGCGCGGCGGCCGCGATCGCGGGGACCGGCGGCGCCACCCGCCTCGCCCTCGTGATGGACGCCGAGGCGGTCCACGCCGACGGCGAGCCGGTGCGCAACGCCGTGCGCTCCGAGCTGAAGGAGCTCGCGAAGCACGCCAAGGGCGGCATGGTGAAGAAGCTGCGCGCGGTCGAGGAGGCGTTCGCCGGCGGCGTCCGCCACGTCGCGATCGGCAGCGCGCCCGTGCCCGACCTGCTCGCCGGCCGCTCCGGGACGCTGATCGCCGCGGGCGATCCGGCCTCCCAATCGCCTCGCTGATGAATTTTCATCGCCTGGACAGCACAAATCATCAGTCGGGGCGGGAGGCGGCGGCGATGACGGAGCGGCGGCGGGCGGCGGAGGCGGTGCCCGCGGCGATGACGGAGCTGCGGCGAGAGGTTCGGGCGGCGGGGATCGAGGGGCTGATCGACCTGAGCCGGTCGGAGCCGCTGCCGATCCCGCTGCCGGACGAGTGCGCGGCGCGGGTCGCGGCGGAGTTCGGGCGGGCGCGGCAGTACTCGCCGCCGGGCGGGCTGATGCCGGTGCGCGCGGCGGCGGCGCGCTACGCGAGCGCGCGGACCGGGCTGTCGATCGAGGCGGCGAACGTGACGATCACGGCTGGGGCGATGGCCGGCCTCGCCGTGGCGCTGCGGGCGCTGATCGAGCCGGGCGACGAGGTGCTCGTGCCCGTCCCCTACTTCCACTCGTATCCGAAGCAGGTGTCGATGCTCGGCGGCGTGCCGCGCCTCGTCGACACGCGGCCGCTGCGGGGCGAGCTGACGCCGGAGGCGATCGAGCGCGAGCTCGGTCCGCGAACGCGGGCGCTGCTGCTCTGCAACCCGGGCAATCCGAGCGGCGTGCTGCTCGACCGCGACCGACTGGCCGCGATCCTCGCCGCACTGCCCCCGCACGTCGCCGTGATCGCCGACGAGGTCTACGCCGAGTACGTCTACGGGAACGCGACCGGCGATGTCGACGTTTCGGCGAATATTTCGCCGAAACGTCGACATCGCCTCGAGTCGCCCTTCACCAGCGCCTTGGCCGTCGCGGCGGACGAGGGCGCCGGGCGCGAGGTGGTGGCGCTCGACACCGCGTCGAAGACGGCGGCGATGCCCGGCTGGCGGGTTGGAACCGCCGTGTCGACGCCCGGCCTGGCGCCGCGGCTCGCCCAGGCGGCGGCGACGCTGAGTGGAGCGCCGAACACGCTCGCGCAGATCGCCTTCGGCGCCTGGCTCGACGATCCGCCGCGGCTCGACCGGATGGCGCCGTACCGGCCGAGATTGCGGGACGTCATCGATGTCCTCACTGCCTCCGGCCTGACCGTCCGGCCGCCGGACGGCAGCTACTACGTGTGGGCGACCGACGACACGGCGCAGAACGACGGCGCGACATCCGACGGCGCCACGGCGGGCAACACCGACAACCGCGACGACGCGCCCGAGCTCGGCTCGCCTGACACCGCGCTGGAGCTGGCTCGCCGCTCCGGCGTACTCGTATGGCCGGGGATTCTCTTCGGGGATTCCCAAAGTGTGCGAATATCCCTGAGCGTTCCCCGCCGCGAGCTGCGAGACGGGGCGATCAGGTTCACGGACTCATGGAGGGAGGTCCGGGAGGGTGACATTTCTATTTCTAGATCCGGGCGCTGACGCCGGCCGTCGCGACGTCTACCGGCTCGCCCAGTCGCTCGGCATGGGCGTCACCCTGATCGCGCCGCGCGAGCCCCACGACTCGACCGGCGTCGACGAGCGGATCGCCGCCAACCCGACCGACCCCGCCGAGGTGCTCGCCGCGACCGCCCACCTCGACGACGTCGAGGGCGTCGTCAACTGCAGCGAGTCCTGCCTGCGCACCCAGGCCGCGCTCGTCGAGCGCCACGGCGTGCCGGGCATCAACCCCGAGACCGCCGCGGTCTGCCGCGACAAGCAGCTGATGATGCGCCGCTTCGAGCAGCACGGCGTGCCGATCGGCCGCCGTCGCGTCGTCTCGAAGGTCGCCGACATCCCGAAGGCCGTCCGCGACGTCGGCTGCCCGGGTGTGCTCAAGCCGAGCACCGGCGTCGCCAGCCTGTTCACCGTCCGCTTCGATACCGAGGACGAGCTCGACCGCTGGTTCGCCCAGTTCGACGCCGCCGCGAGCGGCCACCATTCGGCGGCGATCCGCGAGATGGAGGGCCGCTGGCTGGTCGAGGAGTACCTCGACGGCCCCGGCTTCAGCGTCGAGTCGCTGACGCTCGGCGGCGAGACGACGCACGTCGCCGTCTGCAGGAAGGGCGAGATGTCGCAGCCGTTCTTCCTCGAGACCGGCCACACCTGCCCCGCGCCGATCGCGCCCGACCTGCGCGAGAAGATGGAGGACGTCGCGGGCCGCGCGATCCAGGCGCTCGGGATCGCCGACGGCATCACCCACGCCGAGATGAAGCTGACCTCGCGCGGGATCCGCGTGCTCGAGGTCGGCGCGCGGATGGGCGGCGGCTCGATCCGCCAGGTGGTGAAGCTGGCGACCGGCGTCGACCTGCTCGAGCTGACGCTGGAGCTGGCGCGCGGGCGCAAGCCGGAGATCGCGCCGCTGACCGACCGTGCGGCCGCGAGCCACAGCTGGTTCCCCGAGCGGCCGTGCGTGGTGCGCGACATCTCGCGCGCCGACGAGCTGCTCGACCTGCCCGGCATCGTGGCCGTCAACCGCTGGACCCAGGACGGCGACGTCTACAGGCTGCCGCCGGACGGCTACCGCGAGGTGCTCGGCGTGGTCGCGGTGGGCGACACGGCGGAGCAGGCGACCGAGCGCGCCGAGGGAGCGGTCGCCGAGGCCGCGCGCGGCGACGTGGTCACGGTGGACTACGAGCCGAAGGCGATCGCCGCCGCGCGGCCGCGCGATCCCGATCCCGCGGACGCCGCGTCGGGCGCCGTCGCGCCGTCGAGCGACGCCACGGCCGCGGAGGAGGCCGCCGCGTGATGCGCTCGTCCGCGCGCGCCGGGAGGACCGCGGCGTGAAGCTCTCGGTCTTCCGCCAGGAGGAGTTCTTCGAGGACTACGAGTTCAGCTGCGAGCTGATGCTCGCGCTCAGCGGCGCCCAGCCGATGACCGCCGCCGAGCTTGAGCGGATCGTCGGCGGACGCCCTGACCTCGACTCGGAGCTCGGCTACACGCCGTCGTCGGGCTGCGCCGAGCTGCGCGACGCGATCGCCGCGCTCAACCCGCCGGCCGCGCGCGAGAACGTGATGGTCACCGTCGGCGCGATCGAGGCGCTGCTGATCCTGCACAACCTGCTGCTCGATCCCGGCGACGAGGTGGTCTGCCTCTGGCCGGCCTACCAGCCGCTCTACGAGTTGGCCAACGGCGCCGGCGGCAGCGTCCGCTTCGTCCGGCTCGAGCAGGGCGACGACTTCGCGATCGACCTCGGCGCGATCGAGGAGAGCGTCGGCCCGCGCACGAAGGTCGTGCTGCTCAACGTCCCGCACAACCCGACCGGGCAGACCGTGCCGCCCGAGGATCTGCGGGAGCTCGCGCGCCGGCTCGCGCCGCTCGGCGTCCACCTGATCGTCGACGAGGTCTTCCGTGAGATGCGCTCCGGCCACCCCCCGTCGGCCTGGGACGGCCAGGACAACCTGATCGTGATCGGCTCGATGAGCAAGTCCTACGCGCTGCCCGGCCTGCGCGTCGGCTGGATGGTCGCGAACCCGGAGCTGGTCGTGAAGGCGCGCCAGTTCCGCAAGTACACCTCGCTCAACCCCGGCTCGCGCGACCAGCTCTGGGCGCTCGCCGCGCTCGAGCACCGCGCCGAGGTGCTGGCCCGGACGTGGGCCCTCACCGAGGACGGCGCCGAGCTCGCCACGCGCTGGATCGCCGACCACCCCGACGACTTCGAGCTGACCGCCCCGCCGGCCGGCGGCATCTTCTTCCCGCGCCTGCTCCACGACGTGCCAACGCTCGAGTTCTGCGCAGAGCTGGTCCACGATACGGGGGTCCTGCTGGCGCCGGGAAGCACTTGCTACGAGACCGAGGGCCACCTTCGCCTCGGCGTCGCGACGCCACGGCTGGCTGCCGGGCTCGATCGCCTCGGCGCCTGGCTCGACACACGCCGGGCCGCCGGCACCGCGAATGTCGGATTTATCCGTCAGGGCGATGAGAATCCGACACTCGGCGTCGGGACGGCGACCAGCGGCGCCGCGACGGCGGACGGCCGGAGGGGCTCGCGATGACCGCCGACCAGCTCGAGTTCCGCAAGTACTACGCCGAGGGCAACGCCTACCTGGTCGTCGAGGCCCAGCCGGGTGCGGTCTCGATCGCGAGCTGGATCGCCGACGACACGCACGGCCTCGGCGGCGACGGCCTGATCGTGATCGAGGGCGCGCCCGGCGAGACGATGCACCACATGCGCGTCTTCAACGCCGACGGCTCTGAGGCGCAGTGGTGCGGCAACGGAGCGCGTGCCGCGGCGGCGTCGATCGCCGAGCGCGACGACCTGCGCGAGGGCGAGGCCGTCACGATCACCAGCGGCGGCGGCACCGCCCAGCACGTGCTGCTCGACCGCGAGACCTGGACGTTCCGCGCCGAGATGCCGGTACCGGCGAACCCGATCGTCGAGATCGACGCGGATCGCCGGCTGGTGCAGACGCTGATCGGCGCGCCCCACCTCGTCGTCTTCGGCCCGCGGCCGACCGGCGAGCAGATCGACAGCGCCGGCGCGGCGCTCTGCGCCGCGCGGCCGGGCGGGACCAACGTGATGTTCGCGGCGCGCGACGACGACGGCGGTCTGGCCGTGACGCCGTGGGAGCGCGGCGTCGGACCGGTGCTCGGCTGCGCCACCGGCGCGGCCGCCGCCGCGATCGCCGCCGAGCACGTGCTCGGCGCGCCGGTGGGCGGGGGTGTCGTCCGCCAGCCCGGCGGCGCGATCGACGTGCGCTGGGACAGCGACGCGAGGGTGCTCGAGATGACGGGCACGGCCCACTTGGTCGCGACCGGGACGGTCGCGCTCGATCGGGCGGAGAGACCGCTGGCCGGAGCTCCGGTCACCGGATAGGAAACGGAAACCAGTTGCTCGGGAGGGGAGCACAAGTGCCAAAGATCATGATCGTCGACAACGGGAGTCTTTCGACGGACGTTCTGGCGGCCCGTCTGGAAGGCCTCGGGGCGGAGACGACGATCGTCTCGCTCGGTGAGCTTTCGCCGGACATGGCCGCGGAGGGCGCGTACGACGGCGTGGTGCTGACCGGCACCGACGTGCCGTCGACGACCCCGTACGTATATGAGAACGAGCTGGAGCTGATCCGCCGCACCGAGGTGCCGCTGCTCGGCATCTGCGGCGGGATGCACCTGATCGGCAAGGCCCACGGCGTCGGCATCGGCGACTGCAGGCACGCGGTCGGCAAGACGCCGGTCCACGTCGACGGCGACGACGCCCTGTTCGACAGCCTGGAGAGCCCGGCGCTGCTGTTCGAGCGCCACCGTTACCAGCTGATGGACGTGCCGGAGGGGTTCCGCCGGATCGCCTGGGGCGACCACTGTCACACCGAGGGAATCCGCCATGCCGAGCGGCCCACCTACGGCCTGCAGGCACACGTCGAGTTCAGGCCCGAGGGAAAAGTGATTTTGCGTAACTTCATGTCGCTGCTCAGCCTTGACTCGGCGGTGGCCGCTTAGGTAGTGTGGCCACACGGAGGGAAGAGAATGGGAGGGAGTTCTCGGCAGCACCAACCATGCGTTCGTAGCTCAATCGGTACATGGGTAGTCCATGGGGTTACCCGGGTCTCGAATGCCAGCCTTCAAGCCGACTTCGTGTCGGTGGCGGGATGTCCTCACGGACCGTTCGAGTTCTGGAGCCCAATCCGGCCTATCTAAGAGCAGCGGCCTTTCAAGCCGCAGATACGGGTTCGAGTCCCGTCGGGCGCACTAGCCGTTTCAGCGACAGTCAGCCGGATCGACGTGCCAGGCAACCCATACGTATTCACAATCAGCGCCACGGCCGGTGGCGACCGCGACCTCAGCAGCCTGCGCGGCGAGGCGATCGCCGACGCCCACGTGCGCTACCGCCGGACGGCCGGCGACGACGTGCTGTTCGAGCCCGAGCTGGACGCCACGACGGTCGAGCGCTGGGGGCGGTGGCTGCTCGAGCGGCTCGGCGCGGCGGACGCGATCCACCAGCGCGCCGGCGAGGGCTGGCGCCTGCGCTGCGGCAAGCTGCACGAGGAGAGCGAGCGGCGACTCGGCGAGCTGAGCGGCTGGAGCGACAAGGCGCTCGCCGGCCAGCGGGAGCTGCTGAAGCACGTCGACGACCCGGGCGACTCGGGCAGCGAGCTCGAGCAGAGCCTGTCGAAGCTCGCCGCGGCCGGCTGGAAGGTCGACTCCAAGAAGGACAAGGGGCCGCCGGTCGTCCACTTCGCCGCGGGCGACATGCCGCTGGCCAGCGGCGACGACTGGCAGGCGCCAGACGCGCTCCACCCCCGCTTCTCCGCCGCCTTGGCGCTCCTGGTCGCGACTCTGCCACCGGATCGGCGCGACGGCGATCCGGCCGTCGCCGGGGCCGAGCTCGCGGCCCGGCTGCCGGCGCTGGCCGTCGTCGGCGACGGCGACGCCGCCGCCCTGCTCGACCTGCGCACGATCGCCAAGGCGCTGCGCGACGCCGGCGGCCTCGAGCTGCCCGACGGCGAGCCGGTCGACTCGGTGCTCGTGCACGGCACGTTCAAGCTGCGCGCCGTGAAGCGCAAGTCGGCGGCGGCGAACGGCGCGGCGCCGGACCCGGCGACCGGCTCGCCCGATCCGAGCGACCCGCGGGCGCTGATAGCCGCCCATGGCGACGACACGGTCCGCTTCGCGCTGCTCCACGCCGCGGCCCCGGCGAAGCGGTTCGCGGCCACCGACGACGTGCTCGGCTATGCCGCGGCGTTCCTGGCCGATCTGCACGAGCTCGCCGCGACGCGCCTCGACGGCGCCGCGGCCGGCGCGCGCATCGAGCGCTCCGACGCACTGCGCCGGCGCCTGGCCGGCTGGTGCGACGTCGCCGTGACCAGGTCGGCCGTGAACCACGAGCGGCTGGAGCTGCACCGGGCGACCCGCAACGCGCTCACCCTGTTCGCCCGCATCAAGGACTTCGAAGCCCGCGTGACGGCGGATCGAGGCGAGCTGGTCGCGGCCGACCGCGACGCGCTCGCGACCGCCTTGGCGGTGCTCGCGCAGCTGCTCGCGCCGCTCGCCCCCACGACCGCCGGCGAGCTCTGGAGACGAGCTGGACGCGACGGATCGCCGGGCGACGCCTGGCCCAGCGCCCAGCGCGAGCCCGCCGCGGCCTGACCCTCCCGGGGCGCCGACCGACTTGCGACCCGGCGGGAGTGGGAGTACTCTCGCGTCCTTATCCTGTTCCCGTGGTCGTAGGGGAGGGAACGGGTTGCCATGCGATCGCCACGCGCGAGTGCGGCGATCGCAGGTGGGGAACCATAGGGCCCCGGCGCTGACGCCGGGGCCCTATGTACTCCAGTGAGGAAATTTATGTGAAGGAGCGACGCCGAGGGCCGCTCCACCTGTGCCGATATGGGCGCCGGTCCCGGGCGAGAGTCGGGACTCGGGCGCGACGACACAGCCGATCTACGTGCTATCGGAAGCGCCGGGAGTCGGCGGCCTTTCACACCGCGGCTCGGCGCCGCGACCGCGTCCCTTTGCTCCAGCTGCGTAGGTCTTCTCCACTTCCCCTTCCCTCCTTGGGGGGAGCAATGACCGGAACCCTCCCCGGATTGCAGACACGAAGTTACCGAGCCGCGGCGCCTACGTCAAGCGAGATCGGATACGTCGTCGACCAACTCGAGCTGCTGATCGAGGCGGGTGATCGAGAAGACGCGCTGCACCGTCTCGGGGCCGCGAACGACGACGAAGCGCCGGTTCTCGCGGCGGGCGCGCTTGTCGGCGCTGACGATCACGCGCAGGCCGCTCGAATCGAGGAACGTCAATCGTGAGAGGTCGAGCGCGACGATGTCCGGCCGATCGCCCTCGACGCGGTTGAGCTCGTGCTCGACCTTGTCGATCGTCGACAGGTCCAGCTCACCGGTCAGGACGACATGGGCCAGGCCGTCGCGATCGTGCGCCTCTATCTGGAGGAGGGTCACGCGCCCAACCTATCGCGCGGGCGCAGCGCCCGCCGTGTGAGGCTCCAGGCGAAGAACAGCTGCACGGCCGCGAAGGACAGCTCGAGCGTCCGCTCGGTCACGGCATTCGCGAGCACGGTTCCGGCCAGTACCCCGAGTGGCGAGAGCACCCCGACGATCAGCCCGTCGCGAACGCGGAGGTTGCCGTAACGGCCCTGGCGCCAGGCGCCGACGAGCGCGACGAAGACGATCGCGAGCAGCGACGTCGACTGCGCCTCGAGCTGGGTCAGCCCGAGGAAGATCACCAACCCCGGCACGAACAGCACGCCGCCGCCCACGCCGACCAGCCCGCCGAGCATCCCCGCGCAGAAGCCGATCGCCAGCAGCCCGGTGACGTCGAGAGCATCCACTAGAGCACCAGCACCGCCGCCGAGACGACCAGCAGCACCGCGAAGATGCCGGCGACCGCGCGCTCCGGTATCCGCTGCTGGAGCGCGGTCCCGGCGATCACCCCGGCCATCGCCGGAATGCCGATCAGGATGCCGGCGCCGACGTGGACGTTGCCGTAGGTCCCCTGCGCGAACGCGGCCAGCGTCGCGATCACGACGATCGCCAGCAGCGACGTGCCGGTCGCCTCGCGCTCGCCGTAGCCGAACCAGAGGATCAGCAGCGGCACGATCACCGTCCCGCCGCCGACTCCGAACAGCCCGCTGAACGCCCCGCCGACGGTGGCGATCACGACGAGCTTCGGCAGCCGGGACGCCATCGCGAGGCATACTACGTCGCGTGTCCGCGCCCACGGCAGAGACGCTGCGGGAGACGTTGCGCCCGCTGACCGAGGACCCCCCGCGGGCCGCGATCTTCTGCGACATCGACGGCACGCTCGCGCCGATCGTCCGCCGGCCCGAGGAGGCGCACGTACGCGAGGAGATCTCGCTGCTGCTGAGCCGCCTCGGCCGTCGCTACGGCTGCGTGGCATGCGTCTCCGGCCGGCCCGTCGCCGAGGCGCGGCGACTGGTCGGCGTCGGCAGCATCGCCTACGCCGGAGCGCACGGCGCCGAGCTGCTGCACGCCGGGCAGAAGAAGTCGACCCTCGCCCCCGCCTTCGCGAGCTGGGAGCCACGGGTCCGCCGCTTCGTCACCGCGCGCGAGAACGTCCGCGAGCTCAAGCTGCTGCGCATCCGGATCGAGGACAAGGGGCCGATCAAGGCGTTCCACTGGCGCGACGTGCCCGACGAGGCCGCGGCTGAAAGCTGGCTCGGCAACGTCGCCCAGGAGGCCGAGGCCGAGGGGTTCGCGACCCACTGGGGTCGCAAGGTGCTGGAGATCCGCCCACCGGTCCCGATCGACAAGGGCCAGGCCGTGCGCACCTTGATCGAGGAGACGCGCGTCCGCGCCGCGCTCTTCGCCGGCGACGACGTCACCGACCTCGACGCCTACGACGCGCTCGACGCGCTGCGGGCCGCCGGTGCTCTCGACACGGCCGTGCGCGTCGGCGTGCGATCCGCCGAGGGACCGCCGGCGATCGTCGAACGGGCCGACGTGGTCGTCGACGGCGTGCGCGGCATGGTCGACGTGCTGGCGGCGCTCGCCGAGTAGATGCTGTTCCGCGACTTCCTGAAGGTGGCGGTGATGCTCTTCGGCGGCGCGGGGACGGCGCTCGCGATCGTGGCGATCGCCGGCGCCGCCGGCGAGGACAGCAACCTGCCGATCTACATCGCCGTGAGCTGGTGGGTGCTCGCCGCCGGCGCCGGGCTGTGGCTCGGCCGCCGCGACGTCCCGACCCAGCAGATCGGCCGCCTGCTCGCCGCCGCGCGCAACACCAACCAACTGCCCGAGGTCGAGCCCGGAGCGATCGTCTTCAACCGGCTCTGGCCGCTCGCCGCGGTCACCCTGATCTCCGTCGGCGTCGCCTTCCTGCTGCCGCAGATCCCGGCGATCGCCGCCGGCTACGCGATCGCCGTCGCGCTCACCTGGCGCAAGCAGGCCAGCGCCGTCGAGGCGATCGAGGGCCGCGACGGCGTCCGCTTCTACTTCGACCGCACGCCGGCCTTCGGCGCGCCGAGGCTGCTGAGGACTCCCGGCCTGCGCAAGATCGAGCCGGCACAAGAGTCGGCACGAGCCGTCAAACCTGTGTAGGCTCGGCGCTGGGAGGGAGTTCGAAGCCAGGAGGGAGCTTGAGGATGTTCGGAGGGACTCGGGGGCGGCTGGTGGCATCGGTATGCGCCGCCGCGGCTCTGGGAGGGATCGCCGGTTGCGGGGACAGCGACGAGGAGAGCACCGCCGGGAACGCGGCGACGACGTTCTCGCGCGCCAGCGAGCCGCCCAAGACCTTCATCGAGCGAATGGCGAAGCTGCTCGAGACGACGACTGCCGCCAAGGACTGCGCCCAGCTCGAGGAGATCAACCAGCGCTCGCCCAGCCGCTTCTCCTGCCCGCCCGCGAAGGCGCTGCGCAAGAGCATGGCCAGCTTCGAGGTGGTCGGCGTCGAGGAGTACGGAACGGGCGCGGTCGTCGACTACAAGTCGGGCAAGCTCGATGACGGCGCGGCGATCCTGCTGTTCGTCTCGCCCGACCGCAACTGGGGGATCGGCCGTTTCGGGGTCGTCACGAAGCCGAGCACCGAGACCAGCGACGAGGACAGCCGGGAGGGCTACGACGAGGCGGTCGACCGCTACCTGACCGCTGTTCGCGAGCGGAACTGCAAGGCGTTCGAGAAGGTGGCGTTCACGGGCGGCGTGAAGCGCAAGGACGTCTGCAAGGTCTCGCTCGCCGCGACGAAGCCGCTCGCCAAGCGACTGAAGGCCAACCCTTCGGCGGCTCCGAGCTACGCCGGCGGCAACGCCACCTACGGCTTCTACAACCTCGAGACGCGGAAGCCAGAGGCGGAGAACTCGACGATCAGCGTGGTCAAGTCCACCGATGACGAGGGTGCGTCCTACGTCGTGCTCGACGTGCTGCCGAGCCCGACGGCCGCCGATCAGAAGCTGATCCAGGAGCAGCTGCGAGAGCAGCGCAAGCAGAAGGCGAACGACGACATGACGCCTTCCTCGAAGCCGTCGGACCCGGCCGTCACGACGCCTTGAGCTCGCTCCAGCCGCGCGTGTTCGCCACGTCGTCCTTGGTGAGCCACGCGCGCCGGGCGGTGGCGACGCCGTAGCGGATCGTGTCGAAGCGCTCGGCGCGGTGGGCGTCTGAGTCGATCAGCAGCTTGACGCCCGCGTCCGCCGCCGCGCGTGCGTGGACGTCGGACAGGTCGCGGCGGTTCGGGTTGGCGTTGATCTCGAGGAAGGTGCCGGTGCGGGCGGCCGCCTCGATCACGCGGTCCATGTCGACCGCGTAGGGCTCGCGGCGGCCGAGCATCCGGCCGGTCGGGTGGCCGATCGCGCGGACGCGCGGGTTCTCGATCGCGGCGACGATCCGCTCCGTCATCTCGTCCTCGGACATCCCGAACGAGGTGTGGGCCGACGCGATCACCCAGTCGAGCTCGGCGAGCAGGTCGTCTGCGTAGTCGAGCGAGCCGTCGGGCAGGATGTTGACCTCGCTGCCGGCAAGCACGGTGAAGCCGTCGCCCAGCTTCTCGTTCGCCCTGGCGACCCGCTCGATCTGGCGCCGCAGCTCGTCGGGCGTGACGTGGTTGCCGAAGCCGTGGCTGGCCGAGTGGTCGGTGATCGCGACGTACTCGTAGCCGCGCGCCTGGGCGGCGCGCGCCATCTCGAGCACCGTCTGGTGGCCGTCCGAGGCGGTCGTGTGGCAGTGCAGGTCGCCGCGGATGTCGCCGACGGTGATCAGGTCGGGCAGGCCGGGACCGCCGGCCGGGTCGTCGCCCTTGCGTGCGGCGGCAAAGCTCGCGCGCGCCGCCTCCAGCTCGCCGCGCTCCTCGCGCAGCTCGGGCTCGATGCAGTCCATGCCGAGGCGTTCGTAGACCGCGCGCTCGTCCGCGAAGCGCTCGGTCTCCCCGGTCGCGTCGTCGAGGATGCCGTACTCGCTGACGTGCAGCCCCTGCTTGACGGCGGCGGTCCGCAGCGCCTCGTTGTGGCGGCCCGAGCCGGTGAAGTGCTGCAGCAGGCTGCCGAAGCTGTCGGCGCCGACGACGCGCAGGTCGACCGACAGGCCCTGATGCGTGATCGCCTTGGCGCCGGCGCCGCCGCGGGTCGTCACCTCGTCGATCTCCGGCAGCGCCGCGAAAGCGTCGACGAGCGCGGCGACCGCCGCCGCTGGCGCGTGCGTCGCGGCCTCGCCATCTCGCTGCACGATTGTGCCGTCCTGACGATGAGAATCCTTCAGCGAGTCCGCGGGAACCGCCGCGACGATGTCCAGGTCCTTGCAGGTGTCGGCCCAGCGACGTGCGCTGCCCGCCAGCTCCACACGCTCGGCGGTCCCGCTCGCCCGCAGCCCCTCGACCAGCGCGCCGCCGACCTCGCGCGCGACCGAGAGCAGCACGCGCTCCTTGGCCGAGCCGTCGGCGCCCGCCGCCAGCGCCGCGAGGATCTTCTCCTCGGCCTTGGCGCCGAAGCCCGCCACCGTCCGGATCTGCCGCGCCTCGGCGGCTGCGCGCAGGCTTTCGATCGAGTCGACGCCGAGCTGGTCGTGCAGCTGCCGCGCGCGCTTCGGCCCGAGGCCGGGAATTTGGGTGACCGTGACGAGCCCCGCCGGGATCTTCGCCTTCAGCTTGCGCGCCGCGGGAATCTCGCCCTCGTCGAGCAGCGCGACGATCTTCTCGGCGATCGTCTTGCCGATCCCCGGCAGCTCCTCCGCCCGGCCCTGACGCGCCAGCTCGGCGACCGAGACGCCCGAGTCGCGGATCGCCTTCGCCGCGTTGCGGTAGGCGAGCACGCGGTAGACGACGGCGCCGTCGAGCTCGTAGAGCGTCCCCAGCTCGTCGAAGGCGGCGGCGATGTCAGCGTTCTTCATCGCCCTGTTCTAGCGCCTCGCGGCCGCGAGCTGCTCTCACTGATGAATTTTCATGTCCAGGCGATGAAAATTCATCAGTCGACGCGCGGGGTCCAGGGCCGCTGCGAGTCAGCAGCCGGAGTAGCCGCCGTCGAGCGGGATCACGGTCCCGGTCAGGTAGGCGCCCGCGCGTGAGGCGAGGAAGAGCGTCAGACCGGCGACGTCCTCCGGCGTGCCGATCCGCCCGAGGGGGATCTGCTGCTCGACGACCGCGCGCGCGTCGGGGTTCTCGAGCATGAAGGCGGTCATCTTGCTCTCGAACGGGCCGGGGGCGATCGCGTTGACGGTGATCTGCTCGGAGGCGAGCCGCTTGGCGAGGTGCCGGGTCAGCTGGTGGACCGCCGCCTTGCTTGCGCTGTAGGCGTAGGACTCCATCATCGGCGGGGTGATCCCGTCGACCGAGCCGATGTTGATCACGCGCGCCGGGTCGTCGGCGGACGCCGCGGCGCGCAGCAGGTCGAGCGCCGCCACCGTCAGCTGGAAGACGCCACGCACGTTGGTGTCGAGCACGCGGTCCCACGCCTTGTCGGGGTAGCTGTCGATCGACTCGCCCCAGCTCGCGCCGGCGTTGTTGACGAGGATGTCGAGCCGGTCGAAGCGCTCGCGCACGGCGTCGGCGAGCGCGACGGCGCCCTCCTGGCTCGACAGGTCGGCCTGGACCGCGGTGCACTCGCCGATCTCCGCCAGCTCGGCCGCCGCGGCCTCCAGCGGCTCCAGCTTGCGCGACGAGATCACGACCTTTGCGCCCGCCTCGACCAGCCCGCGGGCGATCATCAACCCGACGCCGCGCGACCCGCCGGTCACGACCGCCGTCTTGCCCTCCACCGAGAACAGGTCTCCAGTCACGGCGAGCAACCTATCGTCCCTCGTGCCCGAATGATGAATTGTCATCGCCTGGACAGCACAATTCATCAGTGAGTGGGTCAGGGAGGCGTCTCGCATAGGGTGTCCGCCGAATGTCCGGCGTCTGGCTGATCCTGCCGACCTACAACGAGGCGGAGAACATCGAGCGGATCGTCGCCGCGGCCCTGCCGCGGCTGGCGACGACCGGTCTCGAGCACCGCATCCTCGTCGTCGACGACGGCTCGCCGGATGGCACCGGGCGGATCGCCGACCGGCTGGCGTCGGAGACCCCGGCGATCGAGGTTCTGCACCGGACGAGCAAGGAGGGGATCGGGCCGGCCTATCTGGCCGGGTTCCGCCACGCGCTGGCCGGCGGTGCCGACCTGCTGATGGAGATGGACTCCGACTTCTCGCACGACCCCGCCGACATCCCGCGCCTGGTCGCGGCCACCGACCGTGCCGACCTCGTGCTCGGCTCGCGCTACGTGCCGGGCGGCGGCGTGACCGACTGGGGGCTGCCGCGCCGCCTGATCAGCCGCGGCGGCTCGCTCTACGCGCGCATCCTCCTCGGCATCCCGGTCAACGACCTGACCGGCGGCTTCAAGTGCTTCCGCCGTTCCGTGCTCGAGACGCTCGACCTCTCCGGCGTCGGCACCGACGGCTACGGCTTCCAGATCGAGGTGACCTACCGCGCGGTCAAGGCCGGCTTCCGCGTCGAGGAGGTCCCGATCGTCTTCCGCGACCGCCGCGCCGGCACGTCCAAGATGTCTGCGAAGATCGCCGTGGAGGCTTTCTGGAAGGTCCCGCTGCTGCGCTTCCGAGTGCGGTAGGTGGTCGCTATACTTTTTGAAGCATTGAACTGATCCCGACGCGCTGAAGGAGCCTAGATGGCAGGTCTCGACGCAGTGACCGACAACAACTTCCAGGCCGAGGTAGTCGAGGCCGACAAGCCGGTCCTCGTCGACTTCTGGGCCCCGTGGTGCGGTCCGTGCCGCGTCGTGGCGCCGCATCTCGAGGAGCTCGCCGGCGAGCGTGACGATCTGAAGATCGTGAAGCTCAACGTCGACGAGAACCCGCAGACCGCGGCCAGCTTCAACGTGATGTCGATCCCGACGCTGCTGCTGTTCAAGAACGGCGCGGTCGCCCACCAGATCGTCGGAGCGCTGCCGAAGGGCCGGCTGGTGCAGGAGCTCGAGCCGGCCCTCACGGCCTAGGCGGCGGGGGACGCCATGCCGATCGTCACGATCGAGTGGTACGAGGGTCGTTCCGCCGAGCAGAAGCGCGAGATCGCCGAGAAGCTCACCGAGCTGCTCGTCGACGTCGGCAAGACGCAGCCCGACCACGTCTGGATCCGCTTCAAGGACTCCAAGCAGTCCGACTGGGCCATGGGCGGCAAGGTCCAGGGCGCCGGCGGCGAGCCGGCGCTCGGCCCGCCTGACTGATCAGACGCGCTTGACCTCGATCGACAGCGTGCGGCCCTCGATCGTGACGGTCGCGTCGGGTCGCGGCTTCCCGGCGAGCAGGCTCGGCCCTTGCCCGAGCAGGTTGTCGCGCACCTTCGGCGCGGGCGCGCCCTCCCCCGTCGCGTAGGCGACGTCCCCGACCACCAGCGTCTCCCCCTTGACGTAGCCCTCGTGGGCGCGGACGGCGTCGAGCAGGGCGTCGTCGCCGGCGAGGGTCAGCGAGATGCGGTCCTGGACGTCGAGGCCGGCGTCCTTGCGGGCATTCTGGACGGCGTGGACGATCTCGCGGGCCAGGGCCTCGCGGCGGAGGTCGTCGTTCAGCTCCAGGTTGAGGGCGACGGCGTGGGTGCCGGCGCGCTCGACCTCGTAGCCGTCGAGCGGCTGGAGGGCGAGCGAGATGTCGTCGGCGCCGAGCGGATGGTCGCGGCCGTCGATCGCGATGTGGACCTCGCCGCCGTCGCGCAGGGTGGCGGCGGCGCGGTCCGCGTCGAGGCCGGCGACGGCGTCGGCGACCTTCGGCATGTCCTTGCCGAAACGGGGGCCGAGCGTGCGGTAGTTCGGCTTCAGCTCGAAGCGGCCGAGCTCGTCGGCCTGCGACACGTAGCGGACCTGCTTGACGTTGAGCTCGTCGAGGACGAGCGCCTCGAAGCGGCCGATCGCGTCGCGCTCCCGGTCGGCGGCGACGACCACCGCCTCCGAGAGCGGCTGGCGGACCTTCGCCTTGGCGGCGGCGCGGGCGGCACGGCCGAGCTCGACGGCGTCGCGGACGACCTGCATCTGGTCCTCGAGCTGCTCGTCGCGCAGGGCGGCGTCCGGCTCGGGGTAGTCGCAGAGATGGACCGACGGCTCGGCGCCGTCGAGGTTCTCGTAGATCGCGTCGGCGACGAACGGGGTCAGCGGGGCGAGCAGCTTCGCGGTCGCGACCAGGCACTCGCGCAGCGTCGCGAAGGCGGCGGCGTCGCCATCCCAGAAGCGGCGCCGCGAGCGGCGGACGTACCAGTTCGACAGCTCGTCGACGAAGGCGGCGATCGCCCGGCCGGCGGCGGTCGTGTCGTAGTCGTCGAGGCGGTCGATCGCGGTCGCGGTCGTCGCCTGGAGGCGAGAGAGGATCCAGCGATCCAGGTCGGTCAGCACCGGCTCGTCCTCGAGCACGCCCGCGGCCGTCGCCGCCGCCAGCTCGGCGAGCGGAACCGGCTCGACATCGTTGACGTTCGCGTAGAGCACGAACAGCGAGTACGTGTTCCAGAGCGGCTTCATGAACTGGCGCACCGACTCGCCGACCGCGTCGAGCGAGAAGCGGTAGCCGTCCCACGGCTGCTTCGAGGTGAAGTAGTACCAGCGGAAGGCGTCGGCGCCGTGCT
>Ga0190272_10000474_pt1 | contig 21286 bp, 23 predicted proteins | sample Popmic504T_FD_133746 | JGI IMG/M metagenome (GOLD analysis project Ga0190272, IMG submission 133746) | Populus adjacent soil microbial communities from riparian zone of Shoshone River, Wyoming, USA - 504 T | ecosystem: Environmental > Terrestrial > Soil > Riparian zone | place: USA: Wyoming... | reverse complement strand
GGCCGGAGATCTTGGTGCCTTCCTGACCGGAGATCTTCGTACCTTCCTGGCCGGAGATCTTGGTGCCTTCCTGACCGGAGATCTTCGTACCTTCCTGACCGGAGATCTTCGTGCCTTCCTGACCAGAGATCTTGGTGCCTTCCTGGCCCGAGATCTTGGTGCCTTCCTGACCAGAGATCTTGGTGCCTTCCTGGCCCGAGATCTTCGTACCTTCCTGACCGGAGATCTTGGTGCCTTCCTGACCAGAGATCTTCGTGCCTTCCTGACCAGAGATCTTGGTACCCTCCTGACCGGATATCTTGGTGTTCAAAGCCCCGTTTCCGGCTGCCAAACCTGACTCTGTTGGCTCGTCAAATCTCACGCCAGAAAAATATCTATACTTCGCTCCCTTCGGTGCATCATGGACAGGCTGCTCAAATTTGCGGAGACTCACATCGTAAAGATATGTCTCCAGGAAGTCCGTCCAGGATAATCGCCCTCGTTTTACATCCTTAGCGAACCAAAGGCCCTCGTAGTTCTTACGCGATGCCTCATAAGCCTCGCGCGACCACGGAAAGAACACGGAAACTCCGTTGGAGTGCTGATAACCTCCACCGCTAAAGCCACTGAGGATGACTGCTTTCTTTAGTTCCTTCAGAACCTTTTGGCATTCCGTCTGTACTTCTTTTAACCATTCGACATCTTCCGGGCCAAGCTCTTTAGCAAGCAGACCACATTCCCGATCAAGGAGTTCACAGAAATCGCCAAGATCCACATTTTGATCGTACATATACGACTGACACTGCCAATGCACCTGGAGAATCACTCGGGCCATTTGCCTGTAGACGCGGCCCTCGGGATCCAGAAAGCATGCCAGGAGCACCTGGGCTAGCCCATCGAACGCTTCAGCCAGAGGCCCAAACTTGCTCAGATCCCAGGCTGCCATATCGACCGAGACACCTCCGACGGTGTAAGCATCCTGGCTACGGATGAATTCTTTCACGAAAAGTTCTGCGACTTTGCGAGTATCGACATTGCGATTTTGTTCTCGCGCCAGGCAACCAAGTATCTTTGCGTAAGTCCACCCGGCACTCGGAACACTACCCTCAGAAGCGATCATCGTCTTGGCCACATGGTTAAACTGATATCCAACTTCCAGCATGCCCATTACGCAGCTATCAAAACCCAGGAGGTCAAGCTTTTGACCGAGCAATACTGTGGTTTGAGCTTCCTTTGCTTCGCCAGTCAAATGAAGTGCTCTAGCGTCTTTTTCCAACTCTTTCTTTGTGCTGACCAAATCCTGAAGCGCTCCATAAAAATCTTTCATCTTCATCGACTTGCCTGACGTCTCGTCTTTAAACAAGCCGATGTCCTGAAATCCGAGTGAGTGGCCGGAAAATATCAGTGCGTACTTTTGTGCACGCCGGCCGAACGAGATCTCGCCGTTGGTTTCAACTTCGACTGTATTGACGCACCAGTCGACGAAATTGAGGATTGATCGTGTGTCGGCCGCATTCTCGTTTTCTTTCACGGGGACATAACAGATTTTGTTGGGCACTTTATAGGACCGTACATATCGCGGTTTCCGCGGTTCAGAGAAATCACAGTAGAGGGTTGGGATCGCGGGCGAGTTGCCATCGTAGTAAACGAAGAGATTTGGGCTTTCGACGCCTTCAACGGCTACATCCTTTATCTGCTCCATCGCATACGCCATATCGACGGAGAGGTTATTGTCGCCGGCCATGTAAATCATGATTGTCCATTCGCGTTCACTCATTGACTGTTCTCCTTTGGCTCGTCACTCTAGACCACACCCCTGGCCCTTAGCTTTAACAGACACGGTCCGACCACATGCTTCTTTATCGGAAATCTTTGATCAGGACAATATCTCTGGTGGCGGAAAATCGGTATGCCGCAATCGTGCCATCGCGCGAGATTGCAAAACTGTTTACGAACTCTGATTTGAAATTGGTTAATTGCCTGGGTGCACTGCCGTCGATAGGTTTACTCCAAACGTTTAGAATTCCGGCGGCGTTATCCAGGTAGGCGATCGAATTGCCGTCCGGCATCCAGGCAAACACGATGGGTTGAACGGTACGCGGAAGATCAATCGTCTTTACAGGCTCGCCACCCTCGGACGGAATCAACGCCAACCTGGGTTGATTGTTCGACTGTTCGTCCGTGTAAAAGTACGAGATCAGTTTGCCATCCGGCGAAATCAATGGGAACTGCGAAGGATGGTTAGTTAACTGAACCGGGGCCCCGCCATCAATTCCCACCTTCCAAATGGCCGATGTACCCGAGCGCGCGGACATAAAAATCACAAAGCGGCTATCGGGAGAACAAATCGGCGAGGCATCGTCATGGCTGCCATCGGTCAGTTGTTTCGGGTTGCTACCATCGGCATCAATTCGCCAGAGGTTCCTACTGCCCGATCGATTGGATTGGAAAACGATATAACGGCCATCTGAAGAAACCGTAGGTTGCTGATCGATGAAAGCATCGGCAGTCAACTGCCTGGTTTCTGAACCGTCGCGATTCATCATCCACAGGTCCCAGTTCTCTCCGGTGCGACTCGCATAGACTATCTTCCCGTCCGGTGTCCATGCCACCGTCTCGGGAATGCTCGTTTTGAGAATCTGTCGCGCGTCCCAATCAACATTTTGCACATCCGCATTTGGGTCAGTGAGCCAAACACCACTTGAGTTTATTTGTTGGATCGTAGCGATGGTGCTTGAATCTGACGTTAATCCAAGACTGACTTCGCCATAACCATTCAAGTCGTTCGTTATACGTCGCGCCTCGCCGCGAGGATATGGAAGAAACCATATCTGCGTGCCGATAGATGACGACTCAGGCCGTGCAGTCATCACCAACCCGCTGCCATCCGTCATCCAAACTACTCGACCAACGTTGGCCCAATGTTCAGCACCGATGGGTTTCGGGTCGCCACCTTCGACCGGAACTTCTACGACGCTCGATCTCGTTCCATTAAACATACCGCAAGCGATTCGCTTTCCGTCTGATGACCATGACGGTCCGGAAGTGGAGAATCCATCCGGTTGTTTGCGCGCGGAAATAGTCCTGGGTTGGCCGCTGCCGTCGGTATTTGCCAACATCAGAGACGTCTCATCCCGATCCTTGCGCACGAATGCGAATTGCTCGCCGTTTGGAGAGAAGGCAATAGGACTGAAGACGCGGTCAAGCACTTTCGTCGGAGTACCGCCAAGGACACCAATGCGATACAGAGTAGGAACGAAATTGTTTTTTTCCAGCGCGGCGACGTAGTAGATCAATTCGCTGTCCGGGGAGAAGGTTGTGGCCAGGTAACCACCCTGCTCCGGCGGAACGATGCGCAACAGGGTGTTTGTTGATACTTGCCTGACCCACAGGCTGGCCTGCTGTTTGGCGTCATTCGCAGCACAAACGACGTACTTGCCATCGGGCGAAATTGCGACTTGACCATTTATGTCCTCGCCATTGATTTTCCCGCCCGTTGTTAACGCAGTCATCTTAAGTGGACCAAACTGTTTAGGTTGAGTGAGGAGCTTGTACAGTCCAAAGCCAATCGCGCCGGCGAGCAAGACTCCGAACACGAGGAGGGCAAGAGAAGCCTTTTTGTTTTGCTTCATCCGCTCGGCTGCGAATTCAGCGATCGAGAGGGCTTGCGAGTCAGCAACATCCACGGCAAGCACACTCGGTCTTTGGGCTTCCTCCAGCGTGGTTACTTTCGCTATGAGTGTGGCTGCGTTCGGGTTTGGGGGCGCGAGTGATGACTGTGTTTGGGAGGAACGATTGAGATCAGACGGCGAAGTCGGCAAGGCGCCCGATTCGATGCGCTGCTTCAATCGTCTCAATTTGCCGAGCATCTGTTTTGCCGTCTGACAGCGCTCGTCAGGATCTTTTGTCAGCGCTTCAGCAATGATCCATTCGAGGGCTTCCGGCACTTCGGGTGCGAGATGAGTTATTGGCAGAGGCTCAGAGTCGGTAATGGCAACTATAATGTGGCTCTTTGACGAGCCTTCAAACGGCGCTCGTCCGGTAATCATTTCATAGATAACGACACCCAGACTCCAAACATCAGCGCGCGCATCAACCTCACGTCCAGCAGCCTGTTCCGGTGACATGTAAGCAACCGTTCCGAGTATGGAGCCGGGCTCCGTGTTGACGAGGGCGATCGTGGTCCCTTCGGATCCCGCTGATGAATCATAGTTGTCCGTCAGCTTCGCCAGGCCGAAGTCCAGCAACTTTACGAGACCGTCCTTCCGCACCATGATGTTTTCGGGCTTGATGTCGCGATGAATAATGCCGGCGGCGTGTGCGGCTACGAGTGCCGAGGCAATTTGGGTCGCAATGTCGAGTACTTCGGTAAGCCTGAGCCGCAGAAGTATGTGCTGGCGTAGAGTGACGCCATCGACGAACTCAGTGGCAATGAAAGTAGCGTCATCGGCACGGCCAATTTCATAGACCGTAAGAATGTTTGGGTGGTTAAGCGCTGAGGCGGCCTTCGCTTCCTGGATGAAACGCTTCAGGCGGGCTTGTTGAGCGGCGACTTCGCCTGAGAGGAATTTTAGAGCGACCGGCCGGCCCAGCTCCGTATCCTGCGCCCTGTATACCTCGCCCATTCCTCCCGCACCAATTTTACTGATGATGCGATAGCGATTCAGGGTCGCTCCTGGGGGTAGGTCTGCCACTCGTGTCTTTTTACGTGATTGTCGACCTTGCCGCAAGGAGAAGTTAATACTGCTCAGGCGCTGTTATCAAGGGTTAGAGAGATAATATAGTTACGCGCTCTCTTGGGGAGGAACACAAAACAGATGAAAACCACTCTCTTAACTGCTAGTCTCCTAGCAATCCTTGCGGTTTTTGCGCCAAAGAGTTACGCGTGCTTTGTGTAAGAGACGAAGTCCCGCAAGCTTATGATGAGGCCAAGGCAGTTTTCATCGGAGAGGTCACTGAAATTGCACAGCCTCGAACCGATGAACCGAATGCGCTTTTTGCCGAGTGCCTTTTCGTTATCAAGTTTAAGGTGGAGAAGTCCTCGCTCAATACAGAATCCGTTCTTCAAATTTGAAATGAAGGCATTGGAACTGACAGCCTGAGATTATTCGACTAGGTTTTGCCGATCAGATGTAAGCAATGGGGCGCAACCGCCGGCGGCGCGGACCCTCGCCGACGAGGCGCGTCATCTCGTGTCACTTCTGCCGCACAGCCTCGGCTTTAGGCCGCCCATCGCTCCCGGCACGCTCCCACCTCAGCCGGCGACCCTGTGCCGGCCGTAGAAATATCCTGGGCGGTGATAGCTTTCGCCGCCGGCCTCCGCCTTAAAGAGCGGGATGCCCGACCGAAAAGCTGACGACTGAGAGAAGGAGACCAGACAAATGAAGAGTTCAACCAAGAGAGTGCTAGCAGTGGCGGCCCTGATGGCGGCAACACTTTGCGCATCATCAACAAGCGCCCGGAAGGCCGCAAGCCCGACCCCGCAGGAACGGAACATTTCGATCCGTGTGCCCGATCGAGCCCAGCCCCGAAGCTTTGAAACGCAGGTGAGGGACGGCAAGATCGCCGGCATGACGGTCGTGAAAAAGGACGGGAGTCGGATGGCCCTGAAGGCGCAGAGCAGGCCGACTTGCGCGACGAGCTGTCCGGCGGGGCAGACGCTGAGCTGCTGGGAGAACGAAGCTGAAATGATGAGCATGTGCGTGTGCACCGGCGTGGCGGCCGGAGAAACTGGCGTTGCCTCAATCTTTACCGCGTCTTGGTGAGGAAATATCTCGTGACGTCCATGGCGGACTGTTATTCCTGTGGACTGCATTTCTCGTTATGCAGTCGATGCTCATCCGGATGAATAAATTGTATTTGCATCGGCGGCGCGGTCTAACAAGTCGCCCGGAGCGGACTCGCTGTGAGCGGGCTTCTTTGGTCAGTTGCGTGGGCGAGCCGGCTCAAGCGCAGGGTTAGATTGCTTCGCTTATCTCAAGATGATTCTAACGGATTCAAAATGGGAAGAGCTTGAGGGTGGATATCGAATACCATATGACCCTCGCCCGGTATTGTCTAAGCTGGCCAGTGGCATTGAGGTCGAGCACGCGTGGGATGAGCTTTGGAATGAGTTACATCATCAGGGCGATGTTGGAGAGGCGTCGTTTGCCGCAATCACCGCTCTAGTCGATCTCTATTCGAGTGGTCGCCAGCCTGATTCGAATCTCTTCTCATTGTCAGCCACGATTGAGATCGAGCGTCACCGCGAAAGCAATCCTCCCTTGCCGGATTGGCTGCGAGAGGATTATGAAAGGGCGTGGCGGAAGCTCGCAGAATTGGCTTTAGGAGAGCTGCGCGCGGACGATGTTGATCCAGATACGTTGCAATCAGGGCTAGCGGTGCTTGCCATAGCACGCGGTGCGCTGAAGCTTGGTGCGATAATCAACCATTTGGATTCGTCTCAGCTAGATGAGATCCTTGAGCAGTACCTGAGTTGGCAAGGGCTTCATCCCGAGAGGGCCAGCCCAGGAAAGCCTTGCAGCTGACGGCGCGATAGCATCTTTCTCAAGTAACTTCTTGCCTTCAGCTTGGATGCTGATCGCGCTACGCCGCTTAGTCGTTATGCCCTAAGAATGATATGAAATCCATCAACTTAACTAATGGAGTGGAACCGACGAAAGTAACACTTCGGCGGATCGAACTGAGATCGTTCGTGAAATGGCAGACACTTGCATTCTGCGTCTTTGGGACTCTGGTCGGCTTGATCTCCTCAGCCTGGTACGTGATTGTCGGACAATTAACTGGAAAGGGAACCGTTTGGTACTCTTTCCTCATAGCCCTCTACTACGCAGTCCCTGGTTTTATTAGCTCAGTCATTTTTGGTGTTATCTATAATTCCCTTGCCGGTAGGCTAGGGGGCCTGGAGCTCGAAATCGTTACACATTCCGAAGTTAAGCCGCCGCAGCCGGCGGAACGATGGGAGGGTTCCCTGCCGAAGATTAATGAACAGAAAGAACCCCTACCCTAGAGCGGGCATAACAAAGCCTTGCAACTAACAGCGCGACATGCTTCTTCAATAGTCTTGTTCCTTCAGCTCGAATGCTGATCGTGCGCCCCGGAGCTGAGGGCGTCGTTAGCCTGCTCCGAATTTAGGAAACTACAATGTGCTTGGCGTTGTTCCATGGTGAAGCGATAGTCTTCGGTATATTGCTAATTGCCCTGGTTTTCTGGACGAGTGCTCTTGCACTGCTGGTGTGGAAGTGGCGCTACCTCAGACAATACAGGTTACGGTTCATCGTCGGTTATCTGTTATTCGTCGCTATATCGTCTCTACTGGTTCTTTCGTACGATACTGATTTCTTCGGCTTCATCTTTGCTACTGCCCTTACACTGCCGTGGTCCCTTCTTCTACCGGGGTCGCTTGGGGGAGATTTCACCCTCGCAGCATCGTTGTTTTTGTGTGGGGCACTGAATTCTGTTCTGTTTTATTTGGGAGCGAGTCTGCTGACAAAGAGTGATACCCGCAGCGCCGCAGGCTAACAAAACCATGCAGCTGACGGCTAGGCGTTAGGCGCTTAGAATAATGGTCACAGATAGATTTGTTCAGTCTCATAAGTCTTAGGTGTACGATCTTTGTGGGAGGTGAGGCATGAAGTGTGTGGCGTGCGGAAGCACCGCCCTCGTCGAGGGGACACTGATAGATAATTCGAGTGGATTCAAGCCGAAGGAGTACTCCATTTGGAAAAGTATGTTCGGCGTCGGCACGCGCGAAGTCCGCGCCTATGGCTGCATCCACTGCCAGCACCTGCAACTCGCCATCAGTTTTAGCGAGGAAGATTTGCAGCGTTACCAGCAGTTTGAAGGCGAACAGCCGGGCGTGCTGGAGCGGATAAACTTAGAACCCAGTGGATCGGCGGAGTAAAAGGGATGCGTAACGCCAGGGTGCGCGCCTCACAACGGCATGCGCCTGACGCCCTCCACGATATCTCATGCAGCTTGAAATGGCGGCGCGGGTGATGCCGAGCGTTCGGTGCTTCTGTGATGCAAGCTCAAAGAACAGAATTACTCGCCCTTCTTCCCGAGCACGGCTGGCGGGTGGCGATGATGGAAGAAGATCTTGAGTGGTGGGCGGATGAGATGTGGCTTCTGGAATCTTTGTGGTCGCCGGTCGGCAGCCGCGCCTACGTCACCTTCCTGGTGGACCCCCAGTTTGAGGGTGACCGTCAAAAGGGCGAGGCCGTGTGGGCGATAATGGCTTCTCTCTTTAAGCCGGCTAGTAGTCTTCAAGGTGAACACGAGTTCACGTTCAGTCTAGGACAAGGGTGGAAGGATAACGTGCCCTATTTCTTCGCGTTCATAGGTGCCTTACGGGGGGCAAACAAAGGAGGCGCGTAGCACCTGAGCCGCGCCGAACAAGCGCTGGCAAGGGGCCGGGAATCAGCGTGGCTATCATTGGTAGCTTGTTCGTTAATGTAGTTGTCGCCCGGTCGCCCGGCGGCTGAAGCGCGAGCAGGGGTTGTATTCATGCTTGTTGGGGTGTGGTCAGTGAACGCCATCCAACAATCCATCTGAGGCTGACGAGTCAAGAGAAAAGTGACTCAAGCAGCGTGCTTTCTCAAGTAGCAATATTCTTTATTGGTTGAAAGCTGATCGCGCGCGCAGCTAAAGGCGCGCGTTGGATTGCTTCCTGGGAAAATGAATAGTGATAAGAAATTTGCGGGAGAATGGCCGTTCGAGGATGATCGGAGAGTTGCGGTCTTCACTACTACTCATGTCGTCCGTGCAGGTAAGCCAATTCTATATGTTTCACATGATGCCGATGATCAGGGGTGGCAGTTCCACTCAGGGGATCTCGTTTCTACAAAGGATATGATGATCCTTGCACTTGAAGAGATTTTGGAGATTGATCCGAGCATTGCGAGTCTGGCTAGTCTTCCCCTGGGCCATTGCGCGACGCGGAGAAGTCCAGGGTCGGCTTGGAGGATTGAGAGAAAAACCACTGACTCCTGACGCCGCAAATACGACAATGCCTTGCAGCTGACGGCGCGGTAGCATGTTTCTCAAGTAGTCTTATTCCTTTGGCTCGGATGCTAATCGCGCGCCGCAGCTGAAGGCGGACGTTCGATGCTTTCCGTTGCCGGAGAGTGATGATGTGAGAATGAAGAGATATGTCGCCTTAATCGTTCTACTTTGCTCGGGCGCTGGTGCGGCGGTCGTTCGCGCTGATACTTACAGCACCTTCCAGACCACCAGATATTATTCCGCTGATAGGCGCTACGTTGTCGTGGTAACGGAGAAGAAGCGCGCGACTCTCTACCGCAGTGGTCGCAGAATGCGCCGCGTGTGGTCGCGGTCGCTGCCAGATTTGCCAGAAAAGCTCTTTGTTTCGAATGATGGGGAGCGGGTCGTTATAGTTGACCGATATTATGGAAATGGTGGCTCTCCCGAAACGCCTGTCGTGATCATCCTGGGTGGAAATGGGGACCAGATCGCCAGCCATCGCCTCGGCGACCTGGCGGATCTTAAAAGGGTAATGCAAACGATCTCCGCTACTCATTGGTACAGCGAAGCGCACCTCGCTCCTGGCGGGGACATACTATTGATTGAGACCCATGTTACGAAACGCGACCGCGATGAGTGTTTAAGGAATCCTCCTTCTGAAGAGAAGCAGAAATGTTGGGAGACAGTTCCATATCAGCAGCTCCGGTTTTCTCTGTCATCGGGCGAGTTAATAGAAAGGATTAGCCTCGTGTCCCGATGACCCGCGACATCGAACACAGCCTTGCAGTGACGGCGCGTTAGCATGCTTCTCAAGTAACTTCCTCCTTCAGCTTGAATGCTGATCGCGCGACGCGGCTGCGTTCGTGAAAGGAGACTCGCAAATGGCAACTATCGGCGATGAGAATCTATACTCGAATACAAACTTGCCGTCGCGGGTCTCCGAAAGATTAATGACCCCTTGCGACTTGCGCATAAGGTTCGGCACCTCGGTGATGCCTACTACTACGCCGGACAATTGTCACTGGCTGAACCGTGCTACGTCGAAGCCCTTTCGATCTATCGCACCCAGGAACACAAGCCGCCGCTTGATCTGGCGAACGCCATTCGAAGTTTTGCCGTCCTTAAGGCTGAACTTGGCGCCGCTGACGAGGCACGGCACCTTTGGGAGGAAGCGCACGATCTGTACGTGGCCGTCGAAGTGTCAGCAGGCGTCGCTGAAAGCGCTGCGCGGCTGGCGCTCCTGGCTCGTCACGAGGGCGATATTGAGCGTAGCCGCAAATGGTTTGACAAGGCGCTCGTAGCCGCGGGCGACACAGATGATCGCGAAACTCAAGAGTATATCCGCGAGGTCAAAGCTCAAATCGACAACCACGTGGAGATTAGTCCAATGGAAGTTTGAATCGAAATACGGCGGGATGGCAGCTGATAATTCTACGTGAGACTATAATCACGTAGCCACACTTAGGTTAGGCAGTCTCAGGAGGAGAATATGAAACAGTATAAAGTAGAGGCTCTTATCTATTACACGAAAATCACGCTCGACAAAGAGCACATCGTGAAGTCGTCGACGGCAGACATCCAACAGAAGCTCGATCATTACGCACAGGACGGCTGGAGATTAGTTGCGACGAATGCTACCGATTTCGGGTTTGCTGTCTACTTTTATCTATACTTCGAGAAGGACGCAACGGCTTAGAACGCTCGATTGCTGGGCCGGTTCGATCACCTTCTCGCAAGCGATTTCCCGTCCTGTGATTTAAGGGGACGCTGTGATTTAAGGGCACGCGCCAGACGCTCCAGTTGCCCCATTTTTCAGACCAACTTCGCCAGTTTACGGATGGAGACACTGAACTCATTGCGTTTTCTCCTTAGCAGGCTGGACTATGCGTCGCTGAGCTGACAAAAGTGTCACCCTTCTCAGCTGGATTTTTGATTTGCACTCTCCGGCGAGCAATTAAGGTGCCAGCGGTCAGGATGCCGCATTTGTTAGGTTGGGAGAAGGAATTATTAGAGTTGGCGACTTAGTCTGTATAGAAACCGCACTTCTATTAATGTCAGTCGTTCCGATTTGAAATTCGGCACGGGGCGTTCTAATCACTCAAGCGTTGAAAGGCTCGCCCTTAGCAACTAATTGCCTGGACCATCACACCTGGTCTTGATGGCCTCTACCGACTGTTCTGCAAGAGACGAATAGAACATCAGCAGCTCTCCTTTCGTAGTCGTGAGCGTCGCGCTGTTGAAATCTTCTTTTGCGAGGTTCTAAGATGTTTTGTCCGAAATGCTCTCAGCCGCAAGCCTCTGATGAGACGCAGTTTTGTTCGCGCTGTGGCTTTCCATTGAGAAACCTGAAGGAAGTGGTTTTACCCGATGGCAAGACACAGGTGAACCGATCCAAACCGATCGAAGCTGACCTTTCGCCACGACAAAGAGGTGTACGCCAGGGAGTGATGTTAATGCTCCTGAGCATGATCTTAATACCTGCCTACATTCTGCTCGCCGCTTTATTCCCGGCCAACGACTTTCTGATAGAAAGTTCAGTCAGCGACACACCTTTTGAGAAAATAGCGCAGACAGTTTTGTTTACCATTTTCATGTTGGGTCTGGCGCGCGTGTTGTATGCTCGCTTATTCCAGCAAGGAGCCAGGCTGAGAGAAGGCGAGGGAGAAGCGGAGGTCGCTCAATTGAAAGATTCGGCCTTAAGTCATGATCTGCCTCCGGCGCAAAGCATTCCTGGCTTTGGCTTTGGTTCGTGGCGCACTGATACGGGCGAAATGGCTCAATCCGAGAGTGTTCGCGAACACACGACGAAGTCGCTCGATAAAGAATAGAGCCTTCATTCCTCAGGCATTGAATCCGACGCAGGCATGCGTTAGTTTGGAAAGCCCGAGATGCGCACGGTTCCGAAAATGCCGACGAGGTTTCTTTGAAGAGAACGATTAGAGAGCTGCTCAACATTGCCCTTATCCTCCTGGGCATTTTTTCTGCGGGCTTCGGGTTGAAGGGCTTTCTGCTTTCCAGTCGTTTCATCGATGGGGGCGTCACCGGCATCTCAATGCTGCTGTCGAATGTACTCGGCTTTCCCCTATCGATTCTGCTCCTGGTTATCAACATCCCGTTCATTGCTCTTGGCTATCGACAAGTAGGGATAAAGTTTGCAATCAAGAGCGCCCTGGCAATCGCCGGCCTATCTTTGTGTCTGGCCTTTGTGAAGTATCCCGATGTAACACCAGACAAGTTGCTCACGGCGATCTTTGGCGGTTTTTTCATCGGGGCGGGGATTGGTCTCGCCATTCGCGGCGGCGCGGTTTTGGACGGGACGGAAGTCGCCGCTTTGCTCGTCAGCAAGCGAAGTCATCTGTTGAAAGTTGGCGATGTAATCCTCATCCTCAACATATTTATTTTCCTGGCTGCTGCTTTCTTTCTCGGAGTTGAGTCCGCCTTGTATTCCATTCTCACCTATGCAGCTGCGTCCAGGACCATTGACTTCATAATCAATGGCCTCGAGGAATACACGGCCATTACGATCATCTCGAAGAAAGGCGAAGACATTAAGGACGCCATTATCAGCGAGCTGAATCGCGGGGTCACGGTTTACAAAGGCGGCGGTGGGATGGGTAGCAAAGGAATAAATGAGTTGGAGCAATCCATTCTTTACTGCGTGGTCACGCGGTTGGAAATTGGGAAAGTGAAGGACGTTGTCACAACGATAGACCCAGCCGCTTTTGTTACGACGCATGCGCTGTCGGGTGTAGAAGGCGGGTTAGTGAAGAGGTCTCTTTTGCATTAAGCAGGAACGGCGAGAATAAAGAATGGTCTCGCCTTACCTCAATCGGTAAATGGTTTGTCGCTTGTGGAGCGAATAATACGGATCCGGAGTGGTAGCGGGTCGGGTGATACATTCAAATCGAGCTGGATCCTTTTAGACGGTTTTGACTCGCACTCGGAGTGTTACGTTGATTCAAGCACCCCCTCGCTACTCGCCACCCCACGCGGACAGCGGCGCTCCCCGGCCCGCTCCCGGGTCTGCATTTCTTCGTCCTATCGCACTATGACGCTTCGCCGCGGTAACCGAGCAGAATGAAATCTTCCATGAGTCACGGATTCTTACTCGCGCTCCTGCTGCTTGCAGCGACGTCTGTCGCCGCTCAACCCGTTAACAAGCCGGACAAATCACCACACACGAGCGGGTTCGTCACGGTGATGGGAATTAAGTTGCATTATCTGGACTGGGGCGGTGCGGGCGAGACACTACTCTTCATAGCCGGCTCCGGCGATGACGCTCACGCTTTTGACGAGATGGCGCCTAAGTTTACCGACCGCTTCCGCGTGCTGGCTCTTACCCGTCGAGGCTTTGGTGAATCCGACAAACCGGATAAGGGTTACGACATACCCACCCTCGCGGGTGATCTTCGCGGTTTCCTGGATGTCATGAAGATTAGACGCTTTAATCTCGCCGGACATTCGGCTGGAGGGAATGAGTTAATCCAGTTTGCCGGCGACTATCCTAAGCGGGTACGGAAACTTATTTTCCTGGACGCAGCCTACAACCGCACCGAGGTTTCAGCTATCGAAGCAAATGATCCTCTGGCAGAACCGACGCTTGCAAAAGCTCCCGAGTCTCTTAGGGAAAAGATACAAGCGGAGTTTTTCAAATACATGGATGAATTCAACCCAAACTTTAAGAGCATCAAGGCTCCGGCATTGAGCTTCTACGCGATTTTTGAAACACACTGGGCACTGAAGAAAGACGCGGACGAAGCTACACGTATGAAAGCGCAGGCCTTCATAGAGAAAGAGGTCCAACCCTACCAGTGGAGAAACATTGAGCGCTTTCGGAAGGAAGTGGTAAGGGGGCGGGTGGTTGTGATGCGCGGCACACATCATTATTTCTTCAAAGACCCAAAACGTAAGGATGAAGTCGTGCGAGAGATGCGTAGCTTTCTGCTGGAGTGAGCAGTGAAGATTTAGAACTCGTTAACTCTCAACGCTCACCTGCAACTAATGGTTGCTGCCGGCTTCAGCAGTCCGCGTCATGATCTGCGTGCTATCGGTTAGCGAAACGCTCTTGGTCGTTAGTTGCTCTTTGAACAAACGCGCTGACGCATCGAGAAAATCGTAAGACGTTACAATCCCGACGAGACGCCCGTCATCGAGAACGGGCAGACAGCCCACTCTATTTTTTCGCATCATTTCCATGGCCTCTAAAGTAGGGGTGGTAGAGGAAACGGTCAGTGGAGCAGAGGTCATGATCTCACGGACGGTAACAGCCTTCTTAGTAGCGGCCGGCCCATGTGTAAGCAGCTTAAGCAGGGCGCGATGCGATACCAAGCCCACCAAACGTCCTTCATTGTCTTCGACTGGAACGTGCCGGATATGCTTCCATGTCATTACGCTCGCGGCCAGATCAATAAGATCATCGGGTCGAACCGTAAAGAGGTCAGTCGCCATGAACTGGCCGACCGTTTGATAATTCTGCTTCCAGTCATCAGCTTCGTTTGCTTCGAGAACCGGCCAGCTATGAACCGGATCCCCCGTCTTTTGCCTCGTTAGTATCTCGCGCGTCAACAATCTATTTCGAACTTCACACGGCGTGTCATTCAATGCCTGGAGAGAGTTCATCATCCATTGGCTGCCGGTTTGCCCGCTGCGGACGCGTTCCGTGATAACTCCGAGGTAACGGTCAGCATCCGCTGGATCCACGTTGGCGTGTTTGAGTCCCTGATGCGCCAATGGAAGCAGATGATCGAGAATGAGCGTTGAAGCTGCATGGGTCTTGCCGTCCACCCAGGTGAATTGAGCGTTTAAGCCGTGACGTGCCGCTGCGAAGAAGTTTGCCTTGGCATTGTCAAATGCCATGACCTTCGAGACGTCGCCATATTCCTCGGGCAATGAAAGCATGAGGCCGGCAAAGAAGGCCGTATTGGCAATTTCATCAAGAATTGTCGGACCAGAGGGAAGGACTCGGTTCTCAATCCGCAAGTGAGCAACTCCGTTTTCTACTCCGTAACACGCTCGATTCCAGGGCCAGATCGTGCTGTTGTGCATGCGCAGAGCGGTTAACTGCGGAATCTCGTGTTTGGCTAAGAGAGCAAGAGGATTCTCAGTTGGCTCGTTAATCATAATCATGCGGAAGCGGGCCACCTGTTCCTGAAATAACTCCAGAACTGACCTGTCCAGCCATCGATCTCCAAAACTTACACGAGTAGGCTGACTCCGAGCCTGTTGGGTTGCGGAGCGGGCATCGGTCGAATGCTGAAACAGGGCGAGGCGAGTCTCCTGCCACAAACGATGGCCGAACAATAGCGGGGAATTAACTGCCGTTGCCAGCAAGGGCGCCGTAATCATCTGGGCCAGATTGTAGAGTGGTGCAAATTCTTTCGGTCCCACCTGAAAGTGAATTTGAAAGCTCGTGTTGCACGACTCCATCATGATGTTGTCATGCGTCAGATTGATCTCATCGATACCCTTGATATGTATGCTGAACGGGCCACCGCGAAGTTTGATAACCGAGTCATTTAGCTGCTGGTAACGTGGAGAAGGAGTTAGGTTGTCGAGAGTTAGATCCGACTTGCGCAGCGTCGGCAGGATGCCCGCCAGCAGAACGTCGGCCCCGAACTGGTTTGCACTTTTCCGCGCTCGCGCCAGGACGTCATCCAGTTCCGCTTCCATTTGTGAAAAACAGTTATCGCTTAGACGGAGCGGTGTGAGATTCGCCTCAAGATTGAATCTGGCAATCTCGGTGGTCAGTCTGGCGTCTGCGGCGTGCTGGAGAACCTCGACAGACACAGGCGCCGGCCGAAGATTTTCATCGACGAGAAACATCTCCTGCTCCGCGCCAATGCGACGCACACCACTCTCAATGAGGTTGTTGTCGAGCATGTAATCAAGCGCGCGGAGATCGTCGAGCAGTGCTTTCATAAACATCTGCTCTTTTAGCTCGTTAAGCGCTGCCACTACGTTGTGATCGCCCATACTCCACTCAATCTCTATGGTTCTTACCTCAGGTCTTAGGTCTTTGGCCTTTGTACTCTGTGTTGTTTTTACCTGGGAACGAAGCCGAGACCAAGGCCCAAGTCTAAGGCCAAAGCCCCAGGACCTAAGACCCAGAACCAACGTCCGCGTTTTGTTAGCTAACGGGAGTCGCTCCGAGCACGAGGGGCGGGAAAAAACCGCCGAGGCCGCCAAAAGCTCCCACCAGCCCCGTAACTGTCGCGGTCTCTTTTGGGAAATATTGCGGCACAAGTTTGAATACAGCGCCGTTGCCCAGACCCAACGCTGCGGCTGCACCGAGTGCACCGACGGTGAATGTCGGCATCCACGGACAACCCATCAATGCGCCAAGCACGGCGATCGCGATGAAGACTGGCACGAGAAGACGGGCACCGCCCATCCGATCAGCAAGCATTCCTCCGACCGGTCGCATCAATGTCGCGAGTAAAACAAAACCAGCCGTGCGCGCGCCGGCATCGGCAGCGCTCAGTTTGAAGTTGTCCATGAGCAAACTGGGAAGATAGATCGAGAACGCAACGAAGCCGCCGAAGGTGAGGAAGTAGAAGAGCGACAACACCCACGCGGTCGGCTCGCGACGCAGGACCGCCAGGTTCTCGGCCATTGTCTTTGGCTTTGCCACAGACGCCACATCGCGAGCAAAGTGATAGAACACAATCGCCCAGATGGCAGATATTGCCGCGAACACGAAAAATACTGGACGCCATGACCCGAGCACAATCGCCAACACGGGAGCGCCGAACACCGCAACAGACTGCCCGATGTTGCCCATACCGTAGACGCCCAATGCGGTACCCTGCTGATCTGGCGTGAACCACTTCGAAGTGAAGCCGACGCCCACCGGAAAGGTCGAGCCGGCAATTCCGAGGAACAAACCGAGCCCGATCAACTGTGCATAGCTGTTCGAGAAGCCGATGAATACGGCAGGGATCGCCGCCAGCAATAGCAAGGCAGCAAATACGCGACGGCCACCGAAGCGATCCGCCAGCATGCCGGCCGGAATTCTTCCCAGCGCGCCGAGCAATACGGGGATGGCAATCAACAGGCTTTTCGCTTTAGCTGAAAGGCCGTAGGTCTGCGCAAAGGTCGGAGCAAGCGCTCCGATTAGTCCCCAGACCGCGAAAGAAACCGCGAAGGCGCTGGTGGAAAGAAAGAGGGCAACTGCTGCACCAGGTTTGAATGATTTCGTAAGTTTCGCGGCCATGATTAAACGGAATGCTTTCGTTTCCTGGATCGTTGAAGAGTGACGCCGAATCTATGGCAATGATCGTACCGTGAACTTTTCGACGAATTTGGGAGGGTTTAACCGAGAAATTTGGGAAAATTCGCAGACAGGAGTGGAATTCTTCGCAGGAATGGCGAACCTCAACCGCTGTGCGGTTAAAGAGGAGAGGCAGTCATCGTTCAGACTTAAGGTCTGATGCCAGCCACGCTAGATTTCCTGTGCGAGTTCTTCCTCGCAGCGCTTGCATTCGAGTTTGAAACTAATTCGCGAGGCGCGACCTCTTTGCGTTAAGACCCAGGGTCGCATTGTAAGCGGCGGATCATGACGGACGTGTTGAAAATGGCCACACTCCAGCGCAGCTCGCCAATGGCCGTCGTCATCTTTATCGAACCCTGTGATTCTCTGCTTCAAATATTTTAAATAGCTAAGCGCGGATCATGATGAGCAGCATTTTGAACCTGGTTGCTGCTTTCACCGCGTGAGGCTGATTCGCCGGCAGGATGATGGTCTCGCCTTGCCGCACCTTAAAGCCTTCACCGGCAATCTCGATGTCGGCCTCACCCTCGATTACATTCACCAGCGCATCGAACGGCGCGGTGTGTTCGCTTAAGCCTTCACCAACGTCGAATGCAAATAGAGTGACTGTGCCACCCATATTCTTCAGCAGCACGCGGCTTACGATTGAACTGTCCTGGTATTGCAGAAGGTCGATCAGGTTTTTGACCTCAGCGCCTCCCACTGGATTTTGTGTTTGATCAGTCATGATACTTGATATTCGGAATTGCTCAGCCTACCACGAGCCCGTTCCAGCTACTGGTTACTTTGCGCACTTTGCGAACCCTTTGCGTACTTTGCGGTTCAGTCCAGAAGACCCTGCAAAACCGCAAAGGCCACAAAGCCAGGACGCAGAAGTTCGCTAGGGAATGCAGCTGATTGCGTCAACCTGCATCAGTACACTGTTCTAACGTTTGATACCAACAATTGAGACTGCACCTAATTGCTTACGATTCCGACGAAACACAGCTCTCATTTCCAACACTCTTTGCCGGGCTTCTCGGTCACGCAGCAAATTCAACATAAAGCGCAACGTTCCGAGCAAACCCTCGTCGCGAATCAGCCGGCCGGGTTCCAACAAACTCATCGGCGCCGTCTCTACGGGTTGAACGTCAAATCCTTCGGATTCCAAAAGGGAGGACCATTCCTTGATCGCGAGTGGCCTAACACCATGATGGACTACGCCTGTCAGTGATCTCTCGGTCTCTTTTTTCGCCTTGTCGGCAAGACGGTCGGACATCAGGCACATTTCGTGAATGCCATAGCGTCCCCCAACCTTCAAGATTCGATGAGCCTCTCGCACAATATTGCGTTTGATGTCCTGCGTCTGCATTGTCAGCATAGCTTCGCCGTATACGACCGTCGCGCTTTCGTCGGGCAGGCCCGTATCGGAGGCATCGGCTACGACGCATTGCTGGCGAGCTCCCTTGAGGTAACCGGCTACCAACTTCGCTGCCGCCTGGTCGCGCTCCACAGCGGTATAAGACTTCGGCTCCAGCTTGAGTGTAAGGCGAGCCGTCACGCCCATGCCCGGTGCAAATTCAATCACGTCATCAGTGGGTTGAATTTGAAGCGCGTTAAGCATACGACGCGTCAGCTGCATTCCGCCTGGTCGGAGCACGCGCTTACCCAATCGCGCCAACACCCAATGACCCGGCATCTTCTCGGTCTTCAGACCCTCACCCAGTGTAAATCTCGTTGTAGTTTCCAATGCTGCCTCCTGACAAACACAAAATGACTCAATCAAGCGCTAGCAACGATCTTAGCAACGTTTGGGCCGCTCCGATTTGCTGGGGTTTTGCAATGACTACTCGGAGAGTTGCGAGAATTGGCGGTGCAATCATGGGATTCCACGCTACAAGTGTTCGTGGTATTTCGTGTGATTTGGTGGATCGTTTTCTAACCGTTAGCCAAATCGCGGCGGGAGATTTTCAAGTTCGCGCCGAACGCTCTCGCGTAGCTTGGTCATCGTTGGCTCATCGAAGAGCAGCGACGGCCAGCTGTACACTTGCTCCTCTTCCAGGCTGTTGTGAGTCTCCAATCGTTTCTTAATGATAATCATGCGCTCCCTGATCCCCTCAAGGTCTCTGGCGGGTGCCTGTTGATTGCCGGCAATCTCTCGCATAGCTTTAATCGTTTGTGCGAGTTCCTTCATAAAGAAGTCGTGATCGGAGCGTAGCTGCAAGAGCACGTCGTGCGCCTCATTGCGTGTCGGCAAACCGTCTTTTCCGGTAAAGAGGGAGGTCCGAGCGTTGTCGAGAGCTGGGAACAACTGAAGGTTTTCGGCGCGAATATGGATCGCCAGTCGAGCCCAGAAGAGATCGAGCAACTCGAAAGCGCGCGGAGAGTTATGTTGGGCCAGCTCTCCGTCGAGCTCGGTAAGTAACTGGCCCAACGCCTCATGGTCATCTTCCAGCAAAGACTCGACTGGGTTTTTCATCGCTTGAGGTAGCCCGAACTGGTAAACCGGCGCGAGGCAGGGCGCCACCAGAAAATCAATGTAGCGAAACAACAAAGCACACCCCGGAAGCAATAACGAGCGGCAGCAGAGCTGAAAAGCGGTGCGCCAATGCGGCTTCGACAGTAGCCGCAAGCACCCAGAGCTGAGCAACATTTATCATCACGAGCAGAATGAGCCTCGCTTGCGCGACGGCAGTTCTCCCTTTGCCGGCGAGATTGCGATCGGATCGATTGCGTCGCGGTTCAGTGTGATCGGTTGAGTCTTCTATATCTTCAGTCTTCGCAGCGCTGCTTGTGTTAGCGAGTAGATTCTTGCGATCGCGAAACAACTTCCAGCCTCGTCGCCAATAGATTCGCGTCGCTGGCCGCTGTAACCAGATGGCATAACGAAACACAACCGCGCCGAACGCGACTATGCTCGCTACTATGTAACCAAAAAGGGCGGCGTCGTCATGTTCAAGATTTCGCGATCCAACAATGATGAGGATGGTGAGTATGCAGGACGCCGCCAATGCAAGCGGGATGGGTTTGCGATTGGTTAAAGGTATCGCCATGGAGATCGCCGCAGGCACGAAAAGACATCACAGGGCGAGTAGGTCCGAAATTCACTCCTGTGACCATAAACCCAAATTCGATTCCTTAGCAATGATAAGACTTCGGTCTCGGTTCAAGAGTGCAGCACTCAGGCGCTGGTCAATGTCGGTACCGGCGCGCCTCTTCGATCCTCGATCTGCTTGATCTTGGCACGCAGCCATTGCTTGACCGTCGTCTCGAGGTGCGCCTGGTTATCGCGGGCTTCCAGGTCTTCGATTGTCTCGCCGGCATCATTCAAAGCAATGAGGTGACAAGGAACATCACCGGAGAGGTGCTCCTCCTGGACGAAATCTACCAAGTGGCACTCATTGCAAGGATGAGCACGATCCGGATCAGCGTAGTTGATGCAGGTCAGCGAGTCCTGGAAGGCTGACTTTGGTAACCACGGCGTGCGAACGGAGCGACCATATCCGCCTTGCTCAACGAAAGCCAATTCCTCTTTGAGCAGTTCGACAATGTCTCGATCATCTTTTGCCATCATGTCCTCTCTCCATTTCTCCCTAACTCTGCAAGCTCAGCAGCAAGCGGCTGCTCCATTCGGTGGCTTTGGGCTGCCGATTCCCGATTTCCTAATGGGCAACACTTATGCCGGATAAAATTGCGAAGTAGACGGACACAACTCCGCACCCAGCCTCCCTCTGCTGTGGAAAGTTCCGCAGGATTCTGCGCAAAAGTTCTCTAACGACGCGTGCACTGTTCCGGCATTGTTGGTATTTCAAGCGATTCCCTGCCTGGTTGATTGAGTCGGCGGACTCGTTGTCCGGCACATTGGTTGCACTCTCACTAACGGTAACCGACGCTTACAACCCAACGCACAAAATATCGTCAACGCTAACCATTTGAGGTTTCATGGAAAGGAAACGAGAAAGATGTCGCAAGACTTAATGACTGCCGCGGTAGTTCACGAATTTGGAGCACCGATGAGAATCGAGGAAGTTCCAATTCCTACGCCGGCGGCGGGCCAGGTTCGTATTCGCGTGATGG